>Ga0137452_1000541_pt1 | contig 11241 bp, 8 predicted proteins | sample EasRivERMGT513_2_FD_102312 | JGI IMG/M metagenome (GOLD analysis project Ga0137452, IMG submission 102312) | Soil microbial communities from meander-bound floodplain in the East River, Colorado, USA - East River MetaG ERMGT513_2 | ecosystem: Environmental > Terrestrial > Soil > Floodplain ...
GATCGGCTTCTCCAGGAAGTCGAGCGCGCCGATGCGCGTCGCCTCCACCGCCGTCTCGATGGTGGCATGGCCGGACATCATGATCACCGGCATGGTGAGCTGGCCGTTGGCGGCCCATTCTTTCAGCAGGGTGATGCCGTCGGTGTCCGGCATCCAGATGTCGAGCAGCACCAGGTCGGGGCGGGCCCTTTCGCGCAGGCGGCGCGCGTCGCCGGCGCTTTCCGCGAGCACGATCTGGTGCCCCTCGTCGGCGAGGATCTCCGACAGCAGCTCGCGGATGCCCACCTCGTCGTCGACCACCAGGATCTGCGCCATGGCGCTATGCCGCCTTGGCGAGCGGCAGCAGCACGCTCACCGAAGCGCCGCGGCTCGGCCGGTTCTCGATCGCGACGCTGCCCTGGTGCTCGTCGACGATCTTCTTCACGATGGCGAGCCCCAGCCCCATGCCGCGCGGCTTGGTGGTGACGTAGGGCTCGAAGATGCGCGCCATCAGTTCCTCGGGAAATCCGCCGCCATTGTCGGACACGGCAAGCCGTACCTTGTCGCCGGCGAGCTCGGTGCGCACCTCGATCGAGGGATCGACATCGCCGGCGTTCTCCAGGGCATCCTGCGCGTTCTGCACCAGATTGTGGATCACCTGGCGCATCTGCGCGCCGTCAGCCCACACCGCCGGCAGCCCGGGGGTCAGCCGCAATGCGATCGGCGTGCTCGAGTTCTCGTAGAGCGCCAGGACGTCGCGCACCAGGGCGTTCAGGTCGAGCGGCGCGGGCGCGGGCGCCGGCAGGCGCGCATAGTCGCGGAAATCGTCCACCATGGCCTTGAGCGCCGAGACCTGGCTGACGATGGTTTCGGTCGCGCGCCGCAGGACTTCGGCGTCTTCGGGCGACAGGCGATCGGCGAGCTTCATCTCCAGCCTTTCCGCCGAGAGCTGGATCGGCGTAAGCGGGTTCTTGATCTCATGGGCGAGGCGCCGCGCCACCTCCGCCCAGGCGGTGGCGCGCTGGGCGTGGATCAGCTGGGTGACATCATCGATCACTACCACGTAGCCGCCGCCGGTGACCTGGGGCAGGCGCACGCCACGCGCGTGCAGCGTCTTGCCCGTCCCTTTCAGCGTCATCTCGAGCTGCCAGCCCTCCGCGCCGTGCGCCGCGAAGTGCTCGCGCATGCGCGCGGCGAATGCCTCGAGCTCGGCGCCGAGGATGGCTTGCGCGCCGTGGTTGGAGATCGAGAGCTGGAGCTGGTGATCGAACACCAGGACGCCGGCCGAGAGATTGGCGAGAATGCTCTCGAGGTGCGACTTCGAAGCTTCCAGGGCAAGGCGGCTCGATTCAGCGGTGCGCCGCGCCTCGCCCAGCTGCCGCGTCATGGAATTGAACGATTCGGTCAGCACGCCCAGCTCGTCGCGGCTGGTGACCGGCGCCTGCCGCGAGAAATCGCCGCGCGCCACCGCCTGCGTCGCCTGCGCCAGGTTGGCGAGCGGCTCGGCGAGCAGGTTCGATTGCGTCACGGCCACCGCCACGGCGACGAACAGCGCCATCAGCAGGGCGAAGGTCAGGGTGACGATGTAGATCCTCTTCAAACCGTCACGCGAGATGGCCAGCTCGCGGTAGTCCCGATAAGCCGCTTCGACGGCCTCGGCATTGCGCGCGAATGAGGGCGGCACGTTGGAACGCACCTGCAGGAACCGCGCCTCCTCGGCGATCCCGCGCGCCTCGAGCGGCACCAGGACGCGCAGCGACAGCGGACGCCCGGCGGCCGAGTCGACCGCGGTGTAGCCGCGATTGGCGCGCGCCTGGCGCAGCGCCTGCGAGGTTGGCAGCTCCGGCAGCAGCTTGCTCACGTCGTCGGTCGCGCTCGCGATGAGCCGCCCGTTTGCACCCACCACTACCGCCTCCTCGACCCCGACCTGCGAACGCAGGCGCTCAAGGTGCGTCAGGACCTGCCCCGGCGTGCGCTCGGCGAGGTCATTCGCGATTACGCGCGCCTTGCCCTGCATCTCGACCATCATCTGGTCGATCGCCTGCTGGCCGAGGTTGATGCCGCCTTCGAGCGCGGCATCGACCTTGACGTCGAACCATGATTCGATCGATCGCGTCAGGAACTGCACCGACACCGCATAGACGATCAGCCCCGGCACCACCGCGAGCACCGCGAAGCGGCCGAGAAGCCTGAGCGTAAGGCGGGCGCCGAAGACGCGCGCCCGGTAGCGCCGCGCCAGCACGATCAGCTGGTAGATCACCAACCCGGCGAGAAGCGCTGCAAGCGTCGCGTTGAGCAGCAGAAGCAGCGGGTAGTGGGTGGCGAGAAGCGTCGTCTCCGCGCTCGCGGTGGCGAGCAGGAACACGCCCGCCGCCGCCACGGCGCCGCCGATGGCGAGCAGCAGCTTCATGGCGTCGCGCCCTTCGGCTGGCGGCTTTCCACCGGCGCGGGCACCTGCTGCGGCCGCACGCTGAAGCGCCGCCAGGGCGAGTCGAGCTGCAGCTCCCGGCTGGTCAGCGCGCTGAGCTGGAACGGCCGCGGCAGCATCGTGCTGTCCAGGCGCATGCGTACCGACGCCTCGTACTCGGCGTCCGAGAAGGTGGCGGTGCGATCCACGACCAGCCAGTTACGCAGCCGCTTCAGCACGTTCAGCGCTTCCTCGAGGCTGGAAAAATTCTGCTGCAGCAGACCGCTGGAAAGCCGGTAGTGCCGCGACAGCGCATGATAGGACAGCCTCAACTGCAGCACGCGCGAGGCGGCGCGCTCGTCGAACCAGTACCAGCGCGGGCGCGTCAGCTCGAATTCCACGCGAAAGTACAGCGGCACGCCGTTGACGACGACTTCCTCCAGGCGGGGGCTCAGCTCGAACGCGAAGTCCGCGTTCAGCACCAGGCCATCTTCGACGGCGACGAGGTTTGCCTGCAGCACCTCGACCTCGTCGCTGCGAGCGTCGGCGGTGGCGAGCGCAAGAAGCAGCGCGGTGAGATGGGCGATGCGGCGCATCGCGCGTTGTTCAGGCTCGTTTTTCGATCAGCGCGTGGTAGAAGCCATCGTGCTCGGCCTCCGGCAGCCACTGCGCGGCGCGGCCGTCGGCCAGCGGCAGCCTGCGCGCGCCTGGCGCACGGGCGACGAAGGCCTCGACCACGCTCTCGTTTTCCTGCGGGAACACCGAGCAGGTGACATACAGCAATTTACCACCCGCCCCGAGCGCCTGCCAAAGCGCGTCGAGGATCGCCGCCTGCCTTGCCGCGAAGGCACCGATGTCCTGCGCGCGGCGCAGCCACTTCAGGTCTGGATGGCGCCGCGCCACCCCGGAAGCCGAGCACGGTACGTCGGCCAGGATGCGGTCGAACGGCACGCCGTCCCACCATTGCGCGAGCTGGCTGCAATCGGCGATCGCGACCCGCGCGGCGAGGCCGAGGCGCTCCAGATTGCGCGTGATGCGCCCGGCGCGCGCCGCGTCGGCGTCGAGCGCGGTCAGCGCGACGTCGGCCAGTTCCAGCATGTGCGCCGACTTGCCGCCAGGCGCCGCGCACGCGTCGAGCACGCGCTGGCCAGCGGCCAGATCCAGGCACGGGGCCGCGCGTTGCGCCGCCGCGTCCTGCACCGATACTTCGCCGGCGGCGAATCCCGGCAGGCGCTCCGCCGGCAGCGCCCGTTCCAGCAGGAGCGCCTCGCCGCCGACACGGCGCGCCACGACGCCTTCGGCGGCGAGCCGTGCCTCGTATTCGGCGAGGCCGATTCGCCGCCGGTTCACCCGCAGCGCCATCGGCGGATGGCTGTTGCCGGCGGCGAGCACCTGCTCCCATTGCGCCGGATACGCCGCGCGCACGAGGTCGATCCACCAGCGCGGATGCTGATAGCGCGCCTCTTCATCGGCGGCGATGCGCGACTCGAGCATCGCTCGGCTGCGCAGGCTGCCACGCAGCACGGCGTTCACATAGCCCTTGGCGGTCCATTTCTCGAGCAGCGCGCAGGCACGCACCGCCTGGTCGACCACGGTGTACTCGGCGTAGCGCCCGGACTCGAGCGCATAGAGCGAGCACCACAGCAGCGCCTCGACAAGCGGATCGGAGCTCTCCTGGCGCGAAAGCTCCCTGACTACCCGCTGCACGCGCCCGTAGCGGCGCAAGGTTCCATGAGTCAGGTCGAGCAGCGCGGCGCGCGGCGTTTCGGTACCGTCTTCGGCGACGCGTTCGAACTCGGCGGCGAGGCTGCGGCCCTCGGCGACGCGCGCCACCATGCGCGCCGCATCGCGCAGCGCGCCCGCGAGCGCGTGCGCGCTCACCCGAAGCGGGCGCCCGGCGCGAGCGGCCGGCCGCTCAGGAACTGCGCCGCGTCGAGGCGCTTGCCGCCCGAGCGCTGCAGTTCCAGGACATTGAGCGCTGCCTCGCCGCACGCGACCACCAGCTCCTTCTGCGCGCGCAGCACCGTGCCTGGAGCTCCACTCCCCTCGGCGGGCAGCGCGCGCCAGATCTTGACGCTCTCGCCCTCGAGCGAGGTCGACGCCCCCGGCTGGGGCCTGAACGCGCGGATGGCGCGCTCGAGCTCGCTTGCCGGGCGGCTCCAGTCGAGCGAAGTTTCACGCTTGTCGACCTTGCGCGCGTAGGTCGCGCCGCCCGCGGGCTGCGGTTCAGGATGCGCGCGGCCGGCTGCAAGCTCGACCAGCGCGCCGGCCATCATCTCGGCGCCAAGCGCAGCCAGTTTGTCGTGAAGCGAGGCGGCATCGTCCTCGTCCGTAATAGGCACGCGTCGCTGAATCAGCACCGGGCCGGTGTCGAGTCCGGCGTCCATCTGCATGATCGAAATGCCGGTTTCGCGGTCGCCTGCGAGCAGCGCGCGCTGGATCGGCGCCGCACCGCGCCAGCGCGGCAGTAGCGAGGCATGGATGTTCCAGGCGCCAAGCCTGGCCGCGTCGAGCACCGGCTGCGGTAGAAGCAGTCCATAAGCAGCAACGACCAGCGCCTCCGAGCGCACCGCCTTCAGTCGTTCGCTGTCCTCGGGACGCAACTGCTCGGGTTGGTACAGGGCCAGACCGTGGGCGAGTGCGAACTGCTTCACCGCGCTGGTCGCCGGGCGCATGCCGCGCCCCGCAGGCCGGTCCGGCTGCGTCAGTACTAATGCGATGTCGTGACCTTCGTCAACCAGCCGCCGGAGCGCAACTGCTGCGAACTCGGGCGTGCCAGCGAAGACTAGGCGCAGGAAAGGAGGGTCAGGCGGACTTGCGCAGCTGCTTGGCGAGCCTTGCGCGAATGCGCTGCTGCTTCAGTTGCGACAGGTGCTCGACGAACACCTTGCCCTTCAGGTGATCCATCTCGTGCTGGATGCAAACTGCCAGCAGCCCCTGCGCCTCGAGCGTGAATGCCTTGCCGTTCTGGTCGAAGGCGCGCACTTTCACGCGCTCGGCGCGATCCACCAGCTCGTAGATTCCCGGCACGGACAGGCAACCTTCCTCGATGTCCGAGACGCCGGTCGCTTCAAGGATCTCGGGATTCACCAGCACTACCAGCGTATCGCGGCGCTCCGAAACGTCGACCACGATGACCTGCTTGTGCACGTCGACCTGGCTTGCTGCCAAGCCGATTCCGGGCGCTGCATACATGGTCTCCGCCATGTCGGCGACCAGGCGCTTCAGGCCCTCGTCGAAGACGGTTACGGGAGCGGCGACCTTGTGCAGGCGGGCGTCGGGGTAGCGAAGAATGTTCAAAAGCGGCATCTCAGGACAAATTCACTTGCAAATTGAATAGATTATCTGGAGAATCTGAGACTACACATAAGCAATTCGGTCTTTGTGCTACATTGGGGTAGACAAACCGATTTTCCAGCCGGTCCAGGAAACCGCAAAAGGGACGGGGTCGCCATGGTCCAGCAGTTGCGTAAGTCTATCACAGGGTTCATTTTCTTCCTTGTCTCGGCCGCCGCCTTGGCGCAGCCGACTCAGCCGACATCCGGGCCGCTCACCCTCAAGCAGGACGCTCCGGACCGCTATGTCGTGGTCCCCGGCGACACCCTCTGGGGCATCTCCGGCCGCTATACCGACTCGCCCTGGCGTTGGCCCGAACTTTGGGGGCTGAACAAGGAGCAGATCCAGAACCCGCACCTGATCTATCCCGGCTACGTGATCCTGCTCGACCGGGCGCGCGGCCGTCTCACGATCGGAGCGCCTGGAACGCCCGGCACCGGCCCGGACACCCCGCCGGCCACGGCCCCGGGTACAACGCCCGCCGCCGCCCCCAGCGCCACCGCCCCTTCCGCCACCGCCCCTACCGCTCCTGGTACGGGCAGGTTAGGCCCCGGCGTGCGCGCCGAAGCGCTGGCGAAGGAAGTCATTCCCAGCATTCCTGCGGCTGCGATCGAGCCTTTCCTCAGCCGGCCTCTGGTGGTGGAGCCCGACGGACTCGACAAGGCTCCGACTATCGTGGGCACGCAGACCGACCGCGTCATCATTGCCGAGGGGAACAGCGCCTACGTGCGCGGTATCGGCAACGCGAAAGACGGAACGTGGTACGTATACCGTCGCGGCAATGCTCTGGTCGACCCCGATACCAATGAAACGCTCGCCTATGAGGCGATCTATCTCGGCACCGCGCAGCTCAAGCGACCCGGCGAGCCCGCGACCGTCGTCCTGACCAGCGCGGTGCAGGAAATCGGCCCCGGCGACAAGCTCGTCGCCGCGGGAGCCGTGCAGCCCCTGAACTACGCACCGCGCGCGCCCAGCGTGTTCCTGAAAGGGCGCGTGATGTCGATCTACGGCAGTCCCGGCAGGGTCGGCGAAGCCGGCCCGCAGTCGATTATCACGATCAACCGCGGTCGTGCCGATGGCATCGAGATCGGCCACGTGCTCGCGCTGTACAACCTGGGCGGCACAGTGACGGATGTGACGAAGGACAAGCAGTTCGAGGACTCGAAGATCCAGCTGCCGGATGAGCGCGCCGGGCTGGCGTTTGTGTTCCGCGTCTTCGAGCGCGTGTCCTACGCGCTGATCATGAACATCACGAGGCCTGTCAGCCCTCTGGATGTGGTTCAAACGCCCTAACGCCGCGCCGCGGGAACGACTGCCCCGCTCCTCGCCGCCGGCATGACGCAGGACCCCGGGCTGGCGAGCTGGCTGCAACTCACGCTCACACCCGGGCTCGGCGCCGCCGCACTACGCGGCCTGCTCAAGCAGTTCGGTCTGCCGCAGGAAATCCTGGCCCGCAAACGCGCCGAGCTCGCGGCGTATGCGCCGGCAGCGGCGCTCGAGGCGGTCAATTCCGAAGCGGTGCGCGGCGCCGTAGCGCACGCTCTGGAGTGGGCCGGGCAGCCCGGCCATCACATCGTCACGCTCGCCGACGAAAGCTATCCGCGGGCGTTGCTGGAGATTCCCGACCCGCCGGCCCTGCTCTACGCGTCGGGCCGCCTCGAGCTTCTGCCGCTTCCATCCTTCGCCATCGTCGGCAGCCGCAACGCCACCGCTCAGGGGGAAAGCAATGCAGAGAGCTTCGCCCGGGCGTTGAGCGACGCCGGGCTGGTCATCGTTTCGGGGCTCGCGGTCGGCATCGACGCCGCCGCCCACCGCGGCGGACTGGCCGGAGCGGCGTCGACGATAGCGGTGCTCGGCACCGGCGTCGACGTCATCTACCCGCGGCGAAACACCGAGCTCGCCGGGGCGGTTGCCGCACGCGGCTTGCTGTTGTCGGAGTTCCCGCTTGGCAGCGGCCCCGCCGCGCACAACTTTCCACGCCGCAACCGCGTGATCAGCGGCCTCGCGCGCGGCTGCCTCGTCGTCGAAGCCGCGCTTGCCTCGGGTTCGCTCATCACCGCGCGCGCCGCGGCCGACCAGGGACGCGAGGTATTCGCCATACCCGGCTCGATCCATTCTCCGCTATCCAAGGGATGCCACGCGCTCATCAAAGCCGGCGCCAAGCTGGTGGAATCCGCCGAGGACGTGCTGAGCGAGCTCGCCGGCTTTCGTCCCAGCGGTTACGCATCGACGACAGCCGTGGAGTCGAGCAGCACGGCGAGCGGCAGTACCGCGCTGCTCGCCCACATGGGCCACGACCCGTCGACGTCGATTCGTTGTGCCTGCGGGCAGGAATGTCCGCGGAGCAGGTGTCCTCGGAACTGCTGCGCCTGGAGCTCGCCGGCCAGGTAGCGGCGCTTCCCGGGGGGCTGTACCAACGCCTGGAGAAGGGGCAACGACGGTAAACCTGCCTGTAAACCAAAAACTTGGTAGCCGCGTTCTATAAGAAAGGGTACCCATGTACGACATCCTCGTTTACGTGTTCGAGAACTGCCAGCAGGCCGAGCTGGCATATGATCGCGAGCGCGTCGCGAAAAAGCTTTCCGCGGCGGGCTTCGAGGACTCGGACATCAGCGAGGCGTTGCATTGGCTCGCGGGGGTCACGCGCGCCCCGCAGGGCGGGCTGCAGCGCCAGCCCGCGTCGCGCCACGCGTTCCGCGCCTTCGCCCCGCGCGAGGCGGCGAAGCTCGACGCGCAATGCCGCGGCTTCCTTCTCACCCTCGAGCAGTCCGGCATTCTCGATCTGCAAACGCGCGAGCTGGTCATCGAGCGGGCGCTGGCGGCGACCGGCGACTCGCTTTCGCTCGAGCAGCTGAAGCTCGTCGTGCTGATGGTGCTGTGGAACCAGCAGACGCCGACCAGCCGGCTCCTCGCCGAGGATCTCTTCAGCACCCAGCCGTCCCGCCTGCCCAGCTAGCCCCTCGCGCGGACGCGCGCGTGCGTGCGTCCGCGCGCGCGTTGGTGTGCATTTCGCCGCAACCGGGTTGAACGCAGCGCACGTTTGCACTTATCATCTGCCGCCTTCCGCGCCGCATGGGAAAAAAGCTCGTCATCGCAGAGAAGCCTTCCGTCGCCGCCGACATCGCTCGCGCGCTCGGTGGCTTCACGCGCAAGGGCGATTACTTCGAGGGGAAGGACTTCGTCGTCTCTTCCGCCGTCGGCCATCTGCTCACGCTGGCGGTGCCGGAAGAACACGACGTCAAGAAGGGCAAGTGGTCGTTCAAGCACCTGCCGGTGATCCCGCCGCACTTCGACCTGGCTCCGATCGAGAAGAGCGAAGGCCGGCTGAACGTGCTGCTGCGCCTGCTAAAGCGCAAGGATGTGACCGGCCTGGTCAACGCCTGCGACGCCGGGCGCGAGGGCGAGCTCATATTCCGCTACATCGTGCAGCACGCCCGCGCCAAGAAGCCGATCGAGCGCCTGTGGCTGCAGTCCATGACGCCGCAGTCGATCCGGGACGGCTTCGAGCACCTGCGCGCGGACAAGGCCATGCTGCCCCTCGCCGACGCTGCCAAGTGCCGCTCCGAGGCCGACTGGCTGGTCGGCATCAACGGCACGCGTGCAATGACCGCGTTCAATTCCAAGGAAGGCGGCTTTTATCTGACCACCGTTGGCCGGGTGCAGACGCCGACGCTCGCAATCCTGGTCGAGCGCGAGGAGAAGATCCGCGCGTTCACGTCGAAGGATTATTGGGAAGTACACGCCAGGTTCGGCGCTCAGGCGGGCGAGTACCCCGGCCGCTGGTTCGACCCGAAGTTCAAGAAGGACGAGGACGCCGAGCGAAAGGCGGAGCGCTTCTGGAGCGCGTCGAAAGCCGAAGCCGTCGTCGCCGCCTGCCGCGGCAAGACGGGAATCGCGAGCGAGGAGTCGAAGCCCACGACTCAGCTCTCGCCGCTGCTTTATGACTTGACCAGCCTGCAGCGCCAGGCAAACGGCCGCTTCGGCTTCCCGGCGCGCATGACCCTGTCGCTTGCCCAGGCACTCTATGAACGCCATAAGGTTCTCACTTATCCGCGCACGGACGCCCGCGCGCTGCCCGAGGACTATGTGGGAACGGTCAAGAAAACCCTGCAATCTCTCACTGACGTGAAGGAGTTCGCTCCTTTCGCCAGGCAGATCGCCAAACAGGGATGGGTGAAACCCAACAAGCGGATCTTCGACAACTCAAAGATCTCCGACCACTTCGCGATCATTCCGACGCTGCAGGTGCCCAAGCAACTGAACGAGGCAGAGCACAAGCTCTACGACATGGTAGTACGCCGCTCCCTCGCGGTGTTCTACCCGCCGGCCGAATCGCTGCAGACGACCCGCATCACGCGCGTCGGCGAGCACCAGTGCAAGACAGAAGGCAAAGTGCTGCTGAACCCGGGCTGGCTTGCGGTCTACGGGCGCGCTGAGGGCGAGGAGAACGAAAACCTGCCTGCGATCGCCAAGGACGAGAAGGTCAAGGTAGTCGAAGTCACCGCGCAGGCGAACCAGACCAAACCGCCGCCGCGCTACAGCGAAGCCACGCTGCTGTCGGCAATGGAAGGTGCGGGCAAGCTGGTCGACGACGAGGACATGCGCGAAGCGATGGGGGCGAAGGGCCTGGGCACGCCGGCGACGCGCGCCGCGATCATCGAGGGCCTGATCCGTGAGGAGTACGTGCATCGCGAGGGTCGCGAGCTCGTGCCCACTCCCAAGGCGTTCTCGCTGCTCTTCGCGCTGCACGTGATGAGCATCCCGGAGCTCGCCTCGCCCGAGCTCACCGGCGAGTGGGAGCACAAGCTGAAGCTGATCGAGGGCGGGAAGTTCACGCGCGAAGAGTTCATGGAGCACATCTCCGAGCTCGTGCGCAAAGTGGTGACGATCATCAAGAGCGGCGACATCCCGGATACCGTATTCGCCACCGTGCGGGCGCCCTGCCCGAAATGCGGCGGCGAGGTGCAGGAGAACTACCGCAAGTTCCAGTGCCGGAAGTGCGACTTCTCGCTCTGGAAGGTCGTCTCCGGGCGCGAGTGGTCGGCCGACGAGGTGGCGGAGCTGATCAAGAAACGCTTCGTCGGCCCGCTCACCGGTTTCCGCAGCCGCATGGGCAAACCGTTCGCCGCCGGCGTGCGGCTAAACGACGAGCTGCGCCCGGAGTTCGACTTCGGCCAAAGCTCGGCCCAGGACGAACCCGCCCCGGATTTCAGCAAGCAGGAGCCTCTCGGTTCCTGCCCAAAATGCGGCGCCCGGGTCTATGAGCACGGCGTTACCTATTCGTGCGAGAAAGCCCTTGGCCCCGCGCGCAGCTGCGACTTCCGCTCGGGGCGCCTGATCCTGCAGCAGCCGGTGGAGCGCGAGCAGATGAAGAAGCTCCTCGCCACGGGACGTACCGATCTGCTGACTGGCTTCATCTCCAAGAAAGGCAGGCGCTTCAAGGCCTTCCTGGTCAAGACGCCCGACGGCAAGGTCGGCTTCGAATTCCAGCCGAGGAAGGAAAAGCCGGCAAAGCCCGC
>Ga0137452_1000542_pt1 | contig 11237 bp, 8 predicted proteins | sample EasRivERMGT513_2_FD_102312 | JGI IMG/M metagenome (GOLD analysis project Ga0137452, IMG submission 102312) | Soil microbial communities from meander-bound floodplain in the East River, Colorado, USA - East River MetaG ERMGT513_2 | ecosystem: Environmental > Terrestrial > Soil > Floodplain ...
AACTCGGCAGCGGGCGACATCGATGGGGGACAAATCGAACATGCGCGCGATTGTCGCCATGCGGTCGGGATGGGTTTGCGCGAAGGCAAGGCTTTGGTACGGGACCTTGTCGTAAGAGGTCGAATCGAGAGGCATCATCGGATCGGCCACAGGTGCGCTGAGGCCCTGACGCGTCAGACGCGTTCTGGCGTTTGGAGACGGACGATCTCGAGCAGGCGCTCCTTCAGCGGGTCTGGCAAGCGCGCAATGTCCTCCACGTTGACGACCTCCTCGAAGGCGTCCATTCCCGTCAGCTCGGCGCTCTCGACGACGACAGAGTCCGGCGGGCGCTTGGTGGAGATCCCCACGCCGATTCGCGTCATGGGGAGGTTGCCGAATTCTGCCGATGTGCCCGTGGTGACGGGGAAATGGAGTCCCTCCAGGATCTCCATCACCCCGGGCCGATACTTCATCACCAGATGGATGATGAGATAACTGAGGATGAAGCGCTGCAGCTCGTCGCCGCGAACCTTCTGATCCAACATCTCCTGCAGGCGGGGAGGCGCAAAGCCGGTATACGTCAGCACCCAGGTCAGAGGCGACCGCACGGTAATGTTTTTGGTGCCCGAGCCTGTCTGCGCGATGTGAACGTAGTCGACGGGCGTGAGCTCGAGGCCGACGTTCGGGAAATTGAACGGGGGCGTCATCTCGCGCCGTAAATTCAACGGCTTCGTGGGGGCGACGGTGTCGTAGAGTGCCTGCAGCTCTTTGAAGGCCTGGTCAGCTTTGAGGCTCGGTACCTTCGGAGCGCCCTGCATGTAATCGCCGAAGACGATCTCGGGCCGCAGCAACGGCGTCAGCGTCGTCAGGTACGTGGTGACCTGTGCACGGACGGTGTCGGCAATCGCGCGCGTCAGCTTTCTGAGCACGAGAAGCGACGTGATGCTGTCCCGTCCGTTCATGTGAGAAGACTCCGTTTCATGACTGCCGGTCCGCGCGGGAGGCGCGATGAAGCTCGAAACCGGGTCAGCTTATCGGCCAGTGGTGGGCTTGTCAACGAACGGTCCGCCGGCGTGCACATGGATCGATGCAGGGCAGTGGCGCAAAGCCGACCCGCGCTATATCCTTCCCTCGCGAATCGTCCAATCGGGTGATGCGGGGATAGTTCTGTAGGGAATGGACCATGTCTGGACAACGACTGCCTGGCCCGCTCGGTCACAAGGAAACACGGATTGATAAAGGGACATCGCCGTTGACGGCAATGTCGAAACCAGGGTCGGTCGGGTTCGGAGCGCTTCTTCCCCCGATCGGAGTCGATAGTGCTGCCGTTGCCATCGGGATCGTCTGCCTCATGGACGTCATTGACGAAATGGAAAGGCAGACCAGCCGGTATTTGAGAGTCGCGGCCAGAGAGGGTCACTATCTGACATCGCCCGCCGGGCTGCAGTACATCCCCGAAGATCACGCAGATGCATTCGGGCACTGTTATATGGGATGCCAGGGCGCCAAGCGTTGCGGGCAGGACATGACCGGGCTCCTGGGATCAGGTCATGAGGTCTTCAGGGAAGCCATGCGACACATTACGCTCGGAATCTGGGGCCACAACAGCTATGCGGAAGATACGTTCAACCAGGCACACGGGCGTTCACTGGCGCAGGCCAATCCAGGCCGTGACTGCTTCGATTTGTGCTATCAGGCGGTCGTCAGCGGGGCACTGAGATTTCACGGACACAACACATCTGGAGATCCGAATCGAATCAGACTCTACAATTGCTCGGACATCACCTTTGACGGTCGCGAATACCCGCAAGGCTGGCGACTCGTGCCTCGGGAGTACGTGTCGAGGCTTCATAGAGAGCGGTAATCGGTCAAGCTAGTGCGCTGCCGCGGTTGAGCAGGAAATAGTTGAACGGCGTCGGCCACCAACGAGCTGGATGTTGTCGCCCTTGACTCCGGTGTAGAACGCCACGTGCCCGGGCTCCGATTCAGGACGCCGCTTCCGACACCCACGTACGGGTGCGTGACGATCATCCCGCCTTCAAAGAGTACCGGCAGCACAACACCTTGTGCGTCATCGACCTCGAACAGGGCGTTTGGCTCCACACGCTGGATTCGCGACGCGGCGACGCGCGCACCAGCCGAATCCCGGACATCGCGGTCGATTCGTCCGGCCTGGCCCGGCGTCATAAGAGGGTTAACATACTCGCGGTCCGGCGAGCCGCGTGGCCGGTCCCCTACAACTAGACTCCGGAGGCGTCACGTGTCGCAGTACAAGACGTACGGCAAGGTCCAGATCGAAGGCACCCAAGACTACGTCGCGGGCGTGACAGGCTGCCTCGATGTCATCGATTCAATCCCGGACGGACGGAAGCTTCTGCAGCAAATCTGCGCGAAGGCGCATACGGTGACGATGCAGGACACCACGAGCGGAAACGCGTGCGCGGCGGGCGCGGGGCTCTTCGTCGCAGCGGGCGCCTCGCCGCAGAACGTGATGGCCCAGGCGGTCAGCCAAACCGGATTGGCCATGAACCTGCTCCAGGATCTGATGGCGGGGAACACCACCGTGAACGAGCTGCCATCGGGCTGGGCATACGAGTTGCCGCGGCTCCTTCGGCCCTATCTCACCCCGGGTCGTGGCGCCGCATCGAAGGTGTCCTTCAATCACTCGAAGACCTTCTCTTGCGAACATGACCCGGCTATGCATCAGCGTCCTCCAGCCGTCGGCCTCGCGCACGAGTTGATTCATGCGCTGCACTCGTCGGGGATCAACATGGCCCTGGCGAAGAAAAACAACGAGAACATCGAGGAGCTCATCACCACCGGAATGCCACCCTATAACTTCGAGGAGTTGTCGGACAACAAGATGCGCACACAATGGCCGTCGCACCTGCATCTTCGACAGGATTACTAGAGCGTCTGTCTGTCCATGTAGGGTAGTCATCGCGTGGCACCAGATCGCATCGGCAGGTATGAAATCCAGCGCCGCCTCGGCACCGGCGGGATGGGTTCGCTATATCTCGCGCGCGACCCTGGCCTGGATCGACTCGTCGCAATCAAGCTGCTGAAGGACGACTTCCAGGACGACCAGGACCTTCGGGAGCGATTCGCGCGGGAGGCCCGTTCAGTCGCCCGCCTTCGGCATCCGAACATCGTCATCGTGTTCGACGTTGGCGAGGACGAAGGTCGCCCATTCATGGCGATGGAGTACATCGCAGGCGAGACGCTCACCCACGTTCTCCGTCGAGACCCACCCCTTCCACTCGCCCGGCGCCTGGGACTCATGGAGGAGCTGTGCGCAGGGCTCGCGCACGCGCACGGCGCCGGCATCGTCCATCGCGACATCAAGCCGGCCAACCTCATGCTCGACGGTGAAGGTGTCCTGAAGATTCTCGACTTCGGGATCGCGCGGCTTGCCAATTCCGGCATGACGCAGGACGGCATGATGATGGGTTCCGTCAACTACATGTCGCCGGAACAGATCGTCGGCCGTGGTGTCGATCACCGGACGGATATTTTTGCCACTGGCGCCGTTCTGTATGAAGCGATCGCTCTTGCGCAGGCGTTCCCTGGCGCGATCGACTCTGGTGTCCTCCACAGCATTCTGGAGAAAGGCCCGATCCCCCTCGACCAGCGCGTGCCCAGTGTCGAGCCTGAGCTTGTCCGCATTGTGCGGCAGGCCCTCGAACGGGAACCCGAGAAGCGCTATGACGACGTGAACGTGATGCGACGGGATATCGGCCGCGTGCGCCGTCGGTTGTTGGAGGACGGCCATGAATCCGGAGCTGACTTTCCACACGACCGTACCATCGTGGCGCGTCCGAAGACCGCGACGTCCGGGACCGGTCGTCCAAGTGACAGCGACCGTCGCAGGAAGATGGATCCGGAGCGATTTGCTGAAGTGCGACGCCAGCAGGTCGAGGAACATCTCCGGTTCAGCCGCGAGGCGTTTGCGAAGGGAGATTATGACGCTGCGCTCCAGCATGCCGAACGCGCTGCCACTGTAGATTCCGACAGCCGCCTTGCGTTCGACCTGATCGATCAGTCGAGATTCGCAATCGAAGCCAAGGCCATACGCCAGCTCCTCTCCAACGCATCACGACTGCTCTCCGAAGGTCGCCTGGAAGACGCGGCCGCGCTGGCCGATGAGGCGTCGGCCACGATTCCAGATATGGAGGGTGCGGACGAGCTCCGCAATGAGATGCGCCGGGTCTCAGACGAGATCTCCGCACAACGCGAGCGCCAGAAGCGCATCGATGCTTCTCTCGCGCGGGCAAGGGTTTCCATTGAGGAAGGAGGCTACGAGACAGCGCTTCGTGCCGTGTACGAGGTGTTAGCGCTTGATCCCGAGCGGCCGGAAGCGCGTGACCTCGAGCAGATCGCAAAATCGCGGCTGCAGGCACAGCGTCAGCACGAACAGGCCAGGCGCAGCGCGTATGACCGCTTGAAAGCTGCTCGAACGCTTGTCGACGAGAACAAGTTCGACGAGGCAGTTAGCGCTATCAATGCCGTGGTGCCGCCTTCCGATACCGTGCGGCTCGCAGCGGCGGAAGCGCTCACGTCAGTCAGGACCCTTCAGCGCAGGCGCGCCACTGATGCAATCGTGGCGAAGGCGCAGACGGCGTTCTCGGAGGGGCTGTTCGAGCAGGCTGTCTCCCAGATCGACGCGATTGCTGCCGAAGAGCTGACTGACAACGCCCGGTCCCTGCGGACGGCGGCGGTGCAAAAGCTCACCGAACAGCGTGAGCTGGTTCAACGGCGGCAGGCGCTCGAAGCCGCTATTGCTGCAACTCAGACGTTGATCTCGGAAGGCAGTATTGCCAAGGCGTATGAGCGCCTTCAGGACGCCGTGGGGACCGGTCTCGATGATGAGCGAATCGCAGCGCTGCGGCGACAGATCGTTGATCTGGCGGCGGCGGCGGAGGCGAGACGGCGAGAAGAAGCCCGAGAACGCGCCGCGGCGAAGAGGGTTGACGCGGCCTGCCAGCTTTTTGACAGTGGTGATCGCCATGCCGCGGTGGCGCTGCTCGAGCGCGATTCATCCGGCCACGGGCTGGTCGCAGCGGCGCTGACCGAGATGCGCGAAACCCTGGCGGCTGAGGAAGAGCGTGTCCGCCGTGAGGCCGAACTGCGCCGCCAGGAACAGGAAGCCAGACAACAGGCTGCGATCGAGGCGGCTCGGCTGCTCGAGCTCGAGCGGCAAGCCGAGGAGAAGCTGCGGCGCGACGAAGAGCGCCGACTGGAAGAGGAGCGACGGGCCGCACAGGAGGCAGCAGAGAAAAAGCGCCTCGCGGACAAGCGGCAAGCGGAGGAAAAGCAACGGCGCGACGAAGAACGTCGACTTGAAGAGGAACGGAAGGCCGCGCAGCAAGCGGCAGAGGCAAAACGCCTCGAGGAAGAACGGTTACGTGAAGCGGAGCAGCGTGAACAACTCCGGCGTGAACTCGTTAAACAACTGGCGCTTGCGCGCGAGCGGCTTGACCAGGGCAACCTGACCGGAGCGAGCGAAGCCGCTACGACGGCCCTGACCCTCGATCCGCAGAACTCCGTCGCGCTGAAGATCCGCAATGACATCGAGGAGGAGACGCAGCGGCGCGACGCGGAAGCGGCGCGTCAGGAGGCAGCGCGCAAGGAGGAGGTCCGCCGGCAGGCGGAGGAAGCTCGACGACGAGATGCAGAAGAGCGACAACGAGAGTTGGAAGCGCGCCGGCTGGAACAGCAGGTCACCAAAATACTCAAGAAGGTTCGCAAGGTGCCCGAGCATGAGGCGGCGCTCGGCTTATTGAACGAAGCGCTGACGCTCGCTCCTGGCGACCCACGCGTCCAGACCCTGTTGCGGGAGCGGAACGCCGCCCTCGAGAACATTCGCGCCGAAGAGCAGCATCGTGCAGAAGCCCGCGAAAAGGCAGCATCTGAGGAGGCCGCGCAACGCGAGCGGGAACGACTGGCGCGCGAGGCGCAAGCTGTCCGCGAGCGCCAGGACAGAGAAGCGCGAGAGCGCCGCGAGCGCGAAGAAAGAGAAGCGCGAGCGCGGCACGCGCAGGAAGAGGAAGCCGCGCTCACTGCAGAACTCGAGGCCAGGCGACAGGCTGATGCGGCCGCTACGTTGGTCGTGGCCGCACCACATTCTCCACAGGAGACGGCTCTACGTGGTGCTGCGCAGGAGATAGCCGGCGAAACGATCCTGCGAGCGCCTCGACCCGCGCCTCGTCGCGCCAACGTTGCGTATCTTGGCGTCGCTGCGGGAATCCTGATCACGGCTGCGGTCGGCGTGATGTTGTTCCAGGGTCCGACGCCGACGGGTCCCGCTCCTGGGGGCGAGACGCCGCCATCCACGGCCGTCGCGCCGCCGGTGCAAACCCCGGCGCCGACAGTGCCAACACCGGTACTGCCGGTGCCAAGACCGGTGCCGACCGTGCCGACACCCGTGCCGACCGGTCCAACACCGGTCCCGACCGTGCCAACACCGGTGCCGACGGTGCCGACACCCGTGCCGACCGTGCCAACACCGGTGCCAACGCCGGTGCCGACGGCGCCGACACCTGGGCCAACGGTGCCGACACCCGTGCCGACGGTGCCGACACCCGTGCCGACGGTGCCGACGCCAACACCCGTGCCGCCGGTACCGACGCCCGTGCCGACGGTGTCGCCATCACCGAACGAGACACCGCCACGAATCGACGAGCGTGCAGCCATCGAACAGACGTTCCGTGCATACGAGGGCGCGTGGAGCAGCCTTGATGCCGAGGCCGTTCATCGCGTGCAGGACTTCACCGGCCCCGACATGGCTCGGGTACGCGCGAGCATGGATGCGGCGCGCCAATTCCAAGTGTCCGTGCAGATTCAGGACGTCAGCCTCGCGGCGGACGGCCGTCACGCAACCGTGACAGCCCGCGTCCGCCGCGTGTTGATTCCCAAGAGCGCCGCCAGGCCTGCCGACACGACAGTGACGAACACGTTCACCATGGAGAAACGCGGCGACATCTGGGTCATCGTCACGCTCAAGTGAGGATCGGATGTCCGCGGCGACTCATTTCAGAAAGCGTAATCGAGCCCGACGACCGGAGTGATTTTCGGGCGCAGTCCGCCGTCCGACAGTGGAAACAGGACGTTCGCCGTCAGCAGCAGGTTCGTCGCCACGTTGATTTTGGCACCAACCGCTCCAAGGAGCAGATTCAGGTTCTTTTTCCCCGTAATGTTCAACTGAGACCGAGTGGCGGTTTGTACGGGCGCGGCGTCACTCGTGCGAAACGGGAATGATGAATTCGACGTCTCGAACCGCGTCATCTGCCGTAGCGTCCGCCCGATCATATCCGCCGCAATCGTAACCCGCCTCGACGCGGCCCAATCAAAGCCGCCGGTATACAAGATTTCATCCGGGACGCTGAGGTCGATGTTGGGGTCTGAGATGTTCGCGATCGCGGGGCCACCGACAACATCAGGCACGTGCAGATCGGTGACGTCACTGCTGACCGACCCGTTCGAAAAGACGTATCCAACATTCACGTGCGGGGCAAAGCTGTATTGAGACGCCCCAGCGATCAGCATCACCCGCGTTTGCAGGCCTCCCGTGCCAAGCAGTTGCTCCTCATCGCCGGTCGGAAGTCGGAAATCGACCTCAGCTGCGAGGGAGCCCGGCACGAAGAGATATTTCCCCCTGACAAGCACGTCGCCGATTCCCGATGCGCTGGCACCTCTGATCGGCAGGGTCTTCACCGTTGCGCCGGCCCCATCCCAACTATGAATCAGCGCCTGTGACGGATCCGCGGTCGAGACCCGAAGGATGGTGGAACGGCCGCCGACTTGGAGGTCCGTGCGAACGATCGGGATGGCAACGCCGACTTCCAGATCGTTCGTGATACCCACGTTCGCGAACGCAACTGTCGTATCGGTTTTTACGTTGAGTGAAAGTCGCGTCTCGACGAGATCGCCTTCAAAAAACGGGAGCGTGTTTCCTGCGGCGGGTGGATTGTTGGCCCCGGCGGGGCAACAGTCGTTGTGCTGCAGGATAAACGCAATCTGCTCGCCTTCCAGAGGCACGTCCTCGAACGAGTCGTATGCCACGTGCTGATACTGAACGCCGGCATTGACCTTACCGCGACCGATGGTCAGCGCCCGCTCGGCGAAAGATGGCCCGAAGCTCGGACTCGCTGGCGTGATCGCGCCTGTCGCCGGATCCAACGTATATGTAAATCCGCCAGACGATGTGCCGAGCGGGAACGTACTGAGCTGGGTCACGAGAGCCTTCTGCAGCTCGAACGGCGCCGCCTGCTGACTCAGTCCTGGAAGGAAGTGCACTTCATGAGGATTACCTGGAGACCCGGTGCCGGAAGTCATGCGCACGGCCTCTGTAAAAAAATCGACGAGAATCCTCGCCAGCGGAACGTCCTGGGCTTGTGCGCTCGCGGGTATACCAAGCGCGAAGGAGCAGACCAGCAGTAATGCGCGCGACCTGAACATGAGAGCTCTCCTTTTGAATCCGGAACCCGATTGGGCAACGCCGCGAATCTACCTGAACCTTGGTGGCGTGCGCAACGCGCATTTCGTAACCCCTGAGGCCTTCCGCCGGAAATCCGCCTCCGATCTCAGCCCGCTCGACTGAGCTGCAACCCATTCTCCTGTCGGAAACGCAGCAGACACCATCGATCCAGCCCGCAGAAGAGCGCGGTGTTCGATTTGGCCTCCAATGGCGTTGACTACAGCAGCCGCCGCCCGAGCGATCTGCCCGAGGCTCAGGGGGCGTGGCTCTCATGGAGTGCCCGATGAACCGACTGCTGGTCTTCCCGCTCGCGTGCGCGCTCTTGCTGACGATGGCGTGCGGCAAGATTGATTTGCCGACGTCGCCAACCAATATCGGCGCGGCCTGCGAACTGACGCTCAACCCGGCAGCCATGGCAACGCCACCAACCGGAGGGAGCTTTTACACCGGCGTCGCCGGCCCATGCGCCTGGGACGCGGAAAGCGCCGACAGTTGGATCTCGGTTACATACGGAAAGGGCACAGGTGTTGGAACGGTGACCTATAACGTCGCCGAAAATACTGGGGCCACTGCGCGTGAAGGTCACGTACGGATCGGCGGCCAGGTTCTGGTGGTGACGCAGGCGGGAGTGGATTGCAGCGTCGCTGTGGAGCCCACGATCTCCGTTCCGGTGTCGGGAGGAACGTTCGAGATCAAGATCGCCACAAACCCTCAATGCGCGTGGACCGCATCAGCGAGCGAACCCTGGCTGGTGCTCGCGACGTCGAGTGGGAAGGGACCACAGACACTTTCCCTCAGGGTGTCTGAGAATACGAGTGCATCGGAGCGAAACGCTCAGATTCGGGTTGCCGAGCGAACGATCGGCATCCACCAGGCGGCCGCGGCCGCGCCGCCACCCCCCGTGACGCCTGCACCGCCCGCGCCTCCGACAACGCCTGCGCCGCCCGCGCCTCCGGCCACGCCTGCTCCTCCGGCGCAGCCGTGCACGTACACCGTTGACCCGGGGAGCCAGAGAGTGACGTCGAAGGGTGGCGAGTTTGCGATTGCCGTTGCCGCTGGCGCCGACTGCAAGTGGTCCGCCACGTCCACGGTCGCGTGGATCAGCATTGGATCGGGAAGCGGCGCCGGGAATGGTCGGGTCTTGTACGGAGTCACCGCGAATGATGGCGCCGCACGTAACGGGCAGATTCGGATTGGTCAGTCCTCCGTTTCCATTTCACAGGACGCCTTCGAACGAGCAACCGATGCGTGCCCGGTGTCTTTGAGTCCAGGGGCCCAGAAAATCCCGGTCGAGGGTGGCGTGTTCGCGATCAAGGTGGCAATCAACACAGGCTGCAAGTGGTCCGTCGACAAAGCGCCATCGTGGATCGCCTTCAGATCCAGGTCTGGTGCAGGATCAGCCGAAGTCGTCTACGCAGTCGAGAAGAACGGCCTGGCCATGCGGACCGACGTCGTTGTCATCAACGGGCAGACAGTCACCGTGTCGCAGGAGGGACTTCGGTGAAGCGCAGGCTCGAACTGACGACGGTCGCTGGCGTGTGCGCGTGGCCGTTGCGGCCCACGAAATGTCAAACGCGGCCGGGTTTGGATGCCGAATATAATCAGCGCGCGTTCGAGTTTGAATAGTCCCGCCGGAGCCTACATGTACCAGATGCGTCTCTTACCTGTGTCGGTGATTCTCTGTGTGTTGTTCGTGTGCTCGTGGCGCGCCGACGCGCAGACGGCAACGTCCGCGACGGGGCTGACACCACGACAAGTGTTGGTGCAGCTGACAAATGCCGCCGGCGACGGCGGCGGCGTCACGAATGTTGGCGAAGTGATCGCCGACCTGGTCGGGCTCGAAGTGTCGACGGCTCCCATTGGATCGTCAGCCGGAGGGTTCACCTTCACGTTTGATCCCATCACACGTGCGTTTACAAGAGCGGCGCCTTCTTTCGGCCCCATGTTCGGCGAGCGCGCGATTACTGCCGGCGAGGGACGTGCGAGCGTCGGTGTCAATTTCATTCACACGACGTATGACGCGATCGACGGTGTGGACATACGCGACGGGTCCCTTCACACGGTCGTACTACGCAGCGGGTCCACGCCGCTGTTCACCGGCGCCGCCCGGTTGAACATCACGACCGATACGCTGGTACTGTTCACGAACATTGCCCTGAACAGCTGGTTCGATGCCGGCCTCGCCGTTCCCTACGTCAACCTTCGCATCGACGGCACGCACGACATCGCGGATCGGGCAGCTGCAGGCAATGCGTCAGCGGCCGGATTGGGTGATGTGGCACTGCGCGCTAAAATTCGTGTCTATCCACGCGAACAGGGTGGCGTGGCGCTGGGCGTGGATCTGCGTGTTCCCACCGGCGATACGGACGCGATGCTGGGAACCGGCATCACACGAACACTTGTCAGCGGTATCTGGTCAACCACCGTGGGGACACTCGCTCCACATGCGTCCTTTGGATTCGAATATTGGAGCAATCCCTTTCAGGCCTACGACCCGCTCCAGCAGTCCTCTGTCGATGCAGGTCGTCATGGCAACGCCTACGACGCTGGAGTCGAATGGGCGCCGACGGATCGGCTGACAGTGAATGGCGAATTCATGGGGCGGACGATTCGGAACGGCGGCAGGCTCGGGTATCGCGAGCTGCCGCTGCGGGGCAACGCGTTCGGCCTCACGTCGGCTTCGGTCGCGACGGTGGATCCGCGAGGACTGCATCGAGCGTCCGTGGCCGGCGGCATCAAGTGGAACTTCACCGGGACCGCGCTGCTCACGGCCAACGTCATG
>Ga0137452_1000543_pt1 | contig 11230 bp, 8 predicted proteins | sample EasRivERMGT513_2_FD_102312 | JGI IMG/M metagenome (GOLD analysis project Ga0137452, IMG submission 102312) | Soil microbial communities from meander-bound floodplain in the East River, Colorado, USA - East River MetaG ERMGT513_2 | ecosystem: Environmental > Terrestrial > Soil > Floodplain ...
TCCCCAACGTCTGGCGCGGCTTCACGCTCAAGTGGTACGTGGCGCTGGTCGACGACCACGAGATGCTCGCCAGCCTGAGCCTGAGCCTGCGGATCGGCATTGGCCGGTGCCGGCGGACGGATGGGCGCGCGCGCCATCACCGTGTACGCGCCAGGTGTGACGTTGGGAAACGAGAAGCGTCCTTGATTCACGCGCGTGCTGTTGGAATTGACGCCCGGGATTTCGGGGCCACCCGTTTGCGGAACGAGCGAGACCTGCGTGTTCTGCGGGATCACGCCGTCCGGACTCGTTACCGTCCCGCTGATCGTCGCTGTCTGCACGAGCTGTAACTGAAAGTCGACGCCGGCCCGCTCTTCCGCGGCCGACAGCGTGACGGTTGAAGCCGACATCGGTGATGTCGTGCCGGGGAAATACACGGGTGCAAACGCGACCGCCTGTGGCGGAGTGGTCTGGTTGGCGAGTGTCTGAAGACGCGCTTCTGCCTGGAGCAGCCGGCCACTCGCCGGTCCGCCACCACCGGGCGGGCCCATGTTGGGTCGTAACCCGCCTCCGCCGCCAAGCTGCGGCGCCTGCTGCTGAAGTGCGTCAACGCTCGATGAAAATGTCTGCACGAGATCGCCGAACTGCGTCGTCGTGTTCCGCGGCACCGCGCTCACGATGTAGTCGCCCGGTTGCAGGCCCCACACGCGATACAGGCCGCGGTCATCCGTCGTCGCGTTGCCCGCGTTCTCGAGAGTCTTCTCGCCCGTGCGGGTGACGAATCGCATCACACGCACCTGCGTCTGCGGCGACACCTCGCCGGCGTCGTCGATGACGATGCCTGTGACGACCGCACCCTTCGGCATCGCGATGTTCACGCGGTCGAGCTTCTGTCCTTCAGCGAGCTGAATCGCCGTGCCCGGCCGGCCCGGCTTCTTCGCGCCGTAACTGATCGAGACGAACGCCGGCTTTGACGCTGTCAGGTTGAACCGGCCTGCGGGAAGATTCTGAAAAACAAACACGCCGCGATCGTCCGTGGTGGCACTCACGGTTCGACCGCGCAATTCGGCGCCGCTGAGATTCAGGCGGGCACGCCGGACTGCCCCGTTGGTGCCTTCTACCGTGACCACGCCGGTGATCGTTCCCGTGCCCTGGACCGCTTCCTGCGCGGCCGCCGCGTCGCGCGGCGCACCTCGACCGGCTTGTCCGCCTCCGGCTTGTCCCTGACCGCCCTGTCCGCGGCCGCCGCCGCGGCCAGCCTGGCCCTGGCCCTGGCCAGCTTGCCCCTGGCCGGCCTGCGCCTGTCCGTGTGTGGACTTGGTGATGAACGGCGTCGCGAGCAGCAAAGCTGTCGCTGTCGCCACGGCTCGCAGTCGCCAATCAGTTCGCCACATGGTCATAGGTTACGCCAGCAGAAACCGGATGTTCGGCGCGCCATTGAATTGTCACGAACGGCCGTCATTTACGGCCGACGATCTGTAACTGCAAGTCGATGAGCCTGCGCTCGCCATTGCGCACGGAGACGCGGGTTGCAAGCGCGCGCAATGCCTCAACTCGTCCGCGATCCTGCCAGCCTTCCGCCTGCGCGTCGTCGATCGCGATGACGTAGTAGTCGCCGGCGGGCAGGCCCGCGATCGAGAAAACACTCGACGTGGCTGCTCGTGTCTCGAATGTGCGGTTGGGATTCACGCCGCCAACGGGCATCACGATGACGGTGGCGCCGGGTACTTGCGCGCGACGTGCGTCACGCACGGAGCCCCACAGCTCGGCCGAACGATCGGTGAGTGCCACGGTGACGTCTGCGTCGTCATCGAGATCGACCGGGTGCTCGAGGAGATCGCGACCGCCGGACTCGATCGCTTTCAGCGACCAGCCGCGTGGCAGCCCGTTGACGCGCACGAAATACGATCCCGGCGGGAGATCGGAGAACTCGAACGTTCCATCCTTCGTGAGCGGCCGTGTGAGCGCCGCGCCGATGGTTCGATCGGCCGGCAGGACACTGATGCGGATGGCGCTCGCCTCGACCGGTGAAGCACCACGGTTGCTGCCTTCGAGCATCACCTGGCCGGAAATCTTCAAGCACGGACGCACGCGGATGATCACGTCGGTCACGTCGCGGCTATCGATGCTAACCGGCACTTCACCCCACGCTTTCATCGCCGGTGCTGCAAGAACGCTGTCCGCATCGGGCAACGACACGCCAGGCGACGCCGCGCTGAGGACGCCGCCGAGCGTGCGCACCTGCAGACTGTATTTGCCTTCAGGCACATTGAGCAGCGTGAACGCGCCGTCCGCGTCGCTCACCGTCGTGGCGGCTTCGCTGCCGAAGCCGTAGTCATCGGCGCCGTCGAGCACGAGGCGAACGAGCTGTCGTGCCACGGGACCGTTGGGGCCCGCGACCACACCGGACACGCGATGTGTCTGCACGAGCCGCAGCTGGAAGTTCACGGCGTTGCGATCGTCGCCGGAGCTGACTTCGATGGGCAGCGCAGACACGGGCGAGTCGAAGCCGGGAAAGAATTCTGTCTGATACGCGAACGTGCCGTTGCCATTCGAAGGCGGCGGCGTCGGGCTGCCGCCGAGCGCGAGCACGTATTTGCCGCCGGGCTGCACGAGACGATCCTCTGCGGCCGTCGCGCGATTCAAGCTCAGGAGCGCCAACAGCTCCGGCGTCACGCCTTTGGTCGAGGCCTCGTTCAGCGTGTCCAACGGCAGCGTCACCTGCACTGACGGGACACTAATAATGTAGGCGCCGGGCTGGAGTCCGAAGAGGCGATAGCCGCCGTCGTCGTCGGTCAGCACATCGGCAGCGGGAACGAGTTGCTCACGGCCCTCGGCGTAGTCGCGCCGCCAGGCGCGGACGCGAGTGCCGGCGAGGCCTTCACCGGATTCGTCGCTCACGACGCCGCTGATCGCCGCGCCTTTGAAAAGCTCAATCTGTGCGTCGGTGACCCAGCGGCCCGGCGTCATCGTCAGAGGAACGCCTATTCCGCCGGCGCGCCGTTTGCCGAACGCGCCGTCGAAGTAACCGGGCTTGGTCGCGGTGATCTCGACGTCGCCCTCAGGAACGGCGACGAAGTAGTAGCGCCCGCGATCGTCCGCGACGCGAGTCACGCCGATGCCGCGTCCGGCGATTCGCACGATCGCACGAGGCACGCCACGTCCGGTTGATGCTTCGACGATCTGACCGATGATGACGCCCGGCTGATTCTGCGGAGCGAGCGGCAACGACGGGTTGATGGAAGGCCGCGACGGCGACCCCGGCGGATTCTGTGCCTGTACCGCAATCCAGGCCGCAACCAGGACGACGGCGAGGGCGAACAGCCGGCGGGGCATGGATTTGATCACGATATTAGGCCAATCCGAGCTGGCGCGCCCGGCGATGAGGGTTCTGACGCTTCGTGGGTCGTTCCGGACGGAACCTACCGGTCAATGCGCAGGTTGTTTTTGACCTCGAACGCGCCGGGCACCTGGGCGAGCGCATAGGCGAGCGAGCGATCGACTTCGCTGTTCACGCTGCCCGTGAGCATCACGCGGCCCCCTTCCACGATGATGTGGATGCTGGGCCGCGGCATCGCCGCGTACGCCCAGAACGCGCTGTTGTTGTAGATCGCTTGCGCCACACGCACGCGCAGATCGGAGTCCGTCTGCGAAATCGGCAGCACGCGCAGGTCGTTGACGAGTCTTCGCACGCCGTCGAGTTTGCCGACGCGCGCGCCGAGCTCGTCGCGTTTGTACGGCATCGTCACATAGCCGACGAGGGTTACCGTGCCTGCGTCAGCGCTGATGCTCACATCATCGAAGATGCTGAAGGGCGTGTAGTCGCGCACCTTCGCAGCAGCGCGCTCGGCAAGTTGTTTGTCGGACACCTGGGCTGACGCACAGACCGGGGCGAACGACAAGGCAACGGACACGGTGAGGATCCGGACAATGAATCGCATCGGACCACCACGGCAGGGGACTGGGCAGTAACCCGTAAAGGAGCAAAGGCAGTGCCAACCCTGCGCACGCCGTCAGCAGGCTGGGTTTCTGGCGGTGTCACGCGCGGGTGTCCGTTCAGGGCGACGCTCCGTGCATACTTCCCGGATGGTTCAGGGCGCAGTCGTCACAGGGGCATCATCGGGGATCGGGCGGGCGGCCGCAACGCGGCTCGCCAGGGAGGGAATGCACGTGCTCGCGGTCGGGCGCGATCCGGACGCGCTCGCGGACGTGTGTCGTGAGATCGAAGGGAGCGGCGGACGTGCCGCGTGGTTCCGTGCGGATGTCACCGCGCGTGATTCAGCGGGCGCGATCGTCGATCGCGCGGTCGAGCTTCTGGGCGGGATCGATGCGCTGGTCAATGCCGCGGGCGTGATCGCGTCCGGCAGCGTGACCGAGACGACCGATGATGGCTGGGACGTGATGATGGACGTCAACGTGCGCGCGCCGTTCCGGCTCATCCGTCAGGCAGCGTCCGCGCTCGCGGAACGTCGCGGCGCCGTGGTCAATGTCTCGAGCGTCGCGGGCCTGCGGTCGTTTCCGGGGCTCGCGTCCTACTGCGTGAGCAAGGCCGCCGTGGACCAGTTGACGCGCTGTGCCGCGCTCGACCTTGCGCCGAAGGGCGTCCGCGTCAACGCCGTGAATCCCGGCGTGGTCGTGACAAACCTGCACCGTCGCGGCGGCATGGACGAGACGAAGTACGCGGCGTTTCTCGAACGCGCGCAAAGCACGCATCCACTCGGACGGCCCGGCACCGCCGACGAAATCGCGGACCTCATCGCTTTCCTTCTCTCGCCGCGCTCGGCGTGGATGACGGGAGAGACGGTTGCGATTGACGGCGGGCGGCACTTGACGTGTTTGAGATGACGTTTTTGGCTTCTGGCTTTTGGCTTCTGGCTTAGTTCCGGGTGATATAGTTTCGCCCCGATGAAGGGCATTTCTATTGCGCCCGCCGAAGGACGGCTGGGCATACTTCTTGTTGGTCTCGGCGCTGTCAGCACCACGACAATCGCCGGCGTTTTCGCGATTCGAAAAGGTCTCTCCAAACCAATCGGCTCGCTCACTCAGATGGGCACCGTGCGCCTCGGCAAGCGCACGGAGGGCCGATCGCCATTGATCAAGGAATTCCTGCCGCTGGCCGAGTTGAAGGACGTCGTCTTTGGCGGCTGGGACATTTTTGAAGACAACTGCTACGAAGCGGCCAGGCATGCCGGCGTGCTCGAGGAGAAGCTGCTCGACCAGGTGAAGGACGAGCTGGCAGCCATCAAGCCGATGCCGGCGGTGTTCGATCGCCAGTACGTCAAGCGGCTCGACGGTCCGAACGTCAAGACGGGCAAGAACAAGAAGGATCTGGCCGATCAGCTGATCGCCGACATCCGGAAGTTCAAGGCCGACCACAAGTGCGCGCGGCTCGTGCTCATCTGGGCGGGCAGCACGGAAGTCTTCATGACGGAAGCGCCGTGTCACCAGTCGCTCGCGGCCTTCGAGAAGGGCCTCGAGGCGAGCGATCCCGCGATCGCGTCGAGCATGATCTACACGTACGCGGCGCTGAAGGAAGGCGTGCCGTTCGGCAACGCCGCGCCGAATCTCAGCGCAGAGGTGCCGGCGCTGCAGGAGCTCTCGCAGAAGACCGGCGCCCCCATCTGCGGCAACGACATGAAGACCGGCCAGACGCTGATCAAGACGATCATCGCGCCGGGCCTCAAGGCGCGTCTCATCGGCGTCGCGGGTTGGTACTCGACGAACATTCTCGGCAACCGCGACGGCGAAGTGCTCGACGATCCGGAATCGTTCAAGACGAAGGAAGAGAGCAAGAAGGGCGCGCTCGACTACATCTTCCAGCCGCACCTGTACCCGGACCTCTACAAGGACATCTCGCACGTCGTCCGCATCAATTACTATCCGCCGCGCGGCGACAACAAAGAGGGCTGGGACAACATCGACATCTTCGGCTGGCTCGGCTATCCGATGCAGCTGAAGATCAACTTCCTCTGCCGCGACTCGATTCTCGCGGCGCCCATCGTGCTCGACGTCGCGCTGTTCCTCGATCTGGCGAAGCGCTCGGGCATGTCGGGCATTCAAGAGTGGCTGTCGTTCTATTTCAAGAGTCCGATGTACGCGAAAGGGCTATACCCGGAGCACGACCTGTTCATTCAAATGATGAAGCTGAAGAACACGCTGCGCTACATGCGCGGTGAGGAATTGATTACACATCTCGGGCGCGAGTACTACGACTGAGGGAGTTATCGAATTGGGGATTTGGGATTTTGGGAATCCCTGAATCCTTGAATCTCTAAATCCAGGAGCCCCATCCATGTCCCGTTACCAGCCTGCTTTGTTCGGCGGACTACTTATCGGCGTGTTGTCCGGCCTGCCCGTCATTGGCAGCGGCAATGTCTGTTGCTGTCTCTGGGTGGTGTCCGGCGGTGTGCTTGCGACGTATCTGCTCCAGCAGCGCACGCCAGAACCCATTACGACCTCGGACGCGATGTTGACAGGGGTGATGGCCGGCCTGATCGGCGGCGTCATCTGGGTGCTGCTCAGTGCCGCGTTGATGAGCATCACAGGCCCGATGCTCGAGGGCCAGATCCGCCGGGTGCTCGAGCAGAATCCGGACATCCCGCCGGAGACGCTCGCGTTCGTCCAGAAGCTCTTTACGGGTGGCGGCATGATTCTGGTGCAGGCGATCATCCTGCTCCCGCTCTGCGCGATCTTCTCGTTGCTCGGCGCGTTGCTCGGCACGGCATTCTTCAAGAAGAAGGTGACGGTGCCGCCGGCGGCGCCACCACCGCCGATGCCGCCGCAACTCTGATGGCTGAACCGGAAATCAACGCACTGCTGAATGAGGCGCGCGTCTTCCCGCCGTCTGCGGACTGGCGGGCAGGCGCGCGCATCACCGACCCGGACGTCTATCGCCGCGCGGCCGCCGATCCCGAAGCGTTCTGGGCGGCCTTCGCGGCAGAGCTCGACTGGATTCAGCCGTGGACGAAGACGCTCGACTGGCAGCCGCCGAACGCGAAGTGGTTTGTCGGCGGCCGGCTGAACGCCAGCGCGAACTGCCTCGACCGTCACATCAAGACGCCCCGCCGCAACAAGGCCGCCCTCATCTGGGAAGGTGAGCCCGGCGACCGCCGCACGCTCACGTACTTCGACCTCTATCGGGAAGTCTGCCAGTTCGCGAACGTCCTGAAGTCGCTGGGCGTGAAGAAGGGCGATCGCGTCGCGTTGTATCTGCCGCTGATTCCCGAGCTCGCGATCGCGATGCTCGCGTGTGCGCGCATCGGCGCGGTGCACTCCGTCGTCTTCGGCGGGTTCAGCTCGGAGTCGCTCCGCGATCGCATCAACGATCAGCAGGCGTGCCTGCTCGTGACGGCCGATGGCGGGTATCGGCGCGGGCAGATCGTCCCGCTGAAGCAGACGGCAGACGAAGCGCTTCGTGACACGCCGTCCATCAAGAACGTGGTCGTCGTGCAGCGACAGGCCGGCGCGCCGTTTCCGATTCATGTCCAGGAAGGCCGCGATCACTGGTACCACCGGCTCATGCAGGATGCCGGCTTCACGTGTCCGCCGGAGTCGATGGACGCCGAGGACATGCTCTACATCCTGTACACGTCCGGCACGACGGGGAAGCCGAAGGGCATCGTGCACACGACGGGCGGCTACCTCGTCGGCTGTTACGCGACGACCCGCTGGGTGTTCGACATTCGCGACGAAGACGTGTATTGGTGCACGGCCGACATCGGCTGGGTGACGGGCCACAGCTACGTCGTCTACGGTCCGCTGGCGAACGGCGCGACGGTGTTGATGTACGAGGGCGCGCCCGACTGGCCCCAGAAAGATCGCTTCTGGCAGATCATCGAGCGCTACGGCGTGACGATCTTCTACACGGCGCCGACGGCGATTCGCGCGTTCATGAAGTGGGGCACCGACTGGCCGGCGAAGCGCGATCTCTCGAGCCTGCGGCTCCTCGGATCCGTCGGCGAGCCGATCAATCCCGAAGCGTGGATCTGGTATCAGCAGCACATCGGTCACGAGCGTTGCCCGATCGTCGATACGTGGTGGCAGACGGAAACCGGCAACATTCTGATCTCGCCGTTACCCGGCATTACAGCGACCAAGCCTGGCTCGGCGACCAAGCCGTTTCCCGGCATCGTCGCGGAAATTCGTAACGCGGCAGGCGAGCCGGTGAAGGAAGGCGGCGGGTTGCTCGCGCTGACGAAGCCGTGGCCCGGCATGCTCCGCGGCATCTACGGCGATCCCGAGCGCTACAAGGAGCAGTACTTCAGCAAGTGGAAAGACGGTGTGTACTTCACCGGCGACGGCGCGCGCGTCGACGAAGACGGCTACTACTGGCTGCTCGGCCGCGTCGACGACGTGCTCAACGTCGCAGGACATCGAATTGGCACCATGGAGGTCGAGAGCGCGCTCGTCGATCATCCGAAGGTCGCGGAAGCGGCCGTCGTCGGCAAGGTGCACGAGATCAAGGGACAAGCCGTTGCGGCCTTCGTGACGCTCAAGGAAGGCAACGCGCCCTCTCAGGCGCTCATCGACGAGCTCAAGGAGCACGTCGTCCGCAAGATCGGCGCCCTCGCGCGGCCGGATCAGATTTTGTTCGCCGCAGACCTTCCGAAGACCCGCTCAGGCAAGATCATGCGCCGCCTCCTCAGGGATATTGCTGATGGCAAGGCCCTCGGCGATACGACGACGCTGGCGGATCCGAACGTGCTGGCCCGGCTGAAGGGCGAGTACGAGGCGCTCGAGTCCTGAAGGTGCTGGGTGCTCGGTGCTCAGTGCTCGGTGCTAAGCCAACTGGGCATCCGGAACAGGCGTCTTAGAAATGGCGTATTCTCGAAGGCCGAGCACCTAACCGCTTGGCACCCAGCACCAAGCACCAAGCACCCAGCACCCAGCACCAATCGAGCAACCTATGTCCCTGATTGAAACCACCGACCTCTGGAAGACTTACGAGATGGGCCACGAGCAGGTGCACGCGCTGCGTGGCGTGTCCATTCAGATCGAGCGCGGCGAGTATGTCGCCATCATGGGGCCCTCGGGGTCAGGCAAGTCCACGCTGATGAATCTCATCGGCTGCCTCGACACGCCGACCAAGGGCGGCTACATGTTGAACGAAAAGCAGGTCAGCAAGATGAGCGACGACGAGCTGGCCCGGATCCGGAATGAAGAGATTGGGTTCGTCTTCCAGACGTTCAACCTGCTGCCGCGCGCGACCGCACTCCACAACGTCGAGCTGCCGCTCGTCTACGCGGGTGTGACGGGCAAGGAACGTCTCGAGCGCGCGAAGGGCGCGCTGGGCAAGGTAGAGCTCAGCGACCGGATGACCCACCGGCCGAACGAGCTCTCCGGTGGTCAGCGGCAGCGTGTCGCGATCGCACGCGCGCTGGTCAACAACCCGTCCATCCTGCTCGCCGACGAGCCGACGGGTAACCTGGACAGCAAGACCGGCGTCGAAATCCTCGCGCTCTTCGAGCGCCTCCACGAAGCGGGCAACACGATCATCCTCGTCACGCACGAGCCCGACGTCGCGCAGCACGCGCATCGGCAGATCATGATTCGTGACGGACAGGTTGAGAAGGACGTCCGGCGCGCCGCTTAGACGGCCGCGAAGTGTCCAGGATCGACTTCACGCAATTCCACGCGCTGAAACCGCGCGGCGTCGAACGGAATCCTCTCGAGCTTCTGACCGGGCTTGAGATGCGGAATCGCCGATAACAACGCCTTCGTGTACGGATGCACCGGCGCCGTGAAGAGACGCTCGGCCGGCGCGATTTCCACCAACCGGCCTCGATACATCACCGCCACGCGGTCGCAGACCTGTCGCACGAGTCGCAGGTCGTGTGCGATGAACAGATAGGTCAGTCCGAGCCGCTTCTGCAGGTCCATTAGCAGATTGACGACCTGCGCCTGAACCGAGACGTCCAGCGCCGAGACGGGCTCGTCGCAGATCACGAGCGACGGCTCGAGCGCGATCGCGCGCGCCAGGCCGATCCGCTGCCGCTGGCCGCCGCTGAATTCGTGCGGGAACTTCTGCATGTCGGCCGGATCGAGGCCGACGGTTTCGAAGAGCGCACGCACGGCCGCCGCCTGTTCGTCACGCGTGCCGATGCGGTGAATGACGAGCGGCTCCCGGACGATGTCGCCCGCGCGCATGCGCGGATTGAGCGATGAGTACGGATCCTGAAACACGATCTGGAAGTGCCGCCGGGCGCGGCGCAGGTCGCCTGACGAGAGCGTGAGCACGTCCATGTCCCGGAACGTGATCCGGCCGGACGTCGGCTCGATGAGCCGCAGCACGCAGCGGCCGGTCGTCGTCTTGCCGCAACCGGATTCGCCGACCAGTCCGAACGTCTCGCCGGCGGCGACGGCAAAGCTGATGTCATCGACCGCGCGCGTGCCGGGCGCGCGGCGGAACCAGCCGCCGCGTCGCGGGTATTCCTTGACCAGATGCCGGACGTCGAGCAGCGGCGTCATCGAGACGAGTTGCCCGCGGCCGCGAACGCCGGGTCGTGGAGAAAACACCGGACGTCGTGACCTGCCGGCGTGGCGATCAGGCCCGGCGCGCGCGTGTCGCACGGCGCAAAGCGCCGATCGCATCGTGGTGCGAACGCGCAGCCTGGCGAGAGGTGACCGAGCGGCGGAGCGACGCCCGGGATGGCGGTGAGCGTCTTGCCGGCGTGCTGACCCGGAATCGACGCGAGCAGGCCGCGCGTGTAGGGATGCGCGGGTGCGGCAAACAGCCGATCCGCTGTGGCGTGCTCGACGATGCGCCCGGCGTAGAGGACCGCGACACGGTCCGCCATGCCGGCCACGACTCCAAGATCGTGCGTGATGAGGAGCAGCGACAGATGAAACACGCGCCGCATCTCACGCAGCAACTCGAGGATCTCCGCCTGCACCGTGACGTCGAGGGCCGTCGTCGGTTCATCGGCGATGACGAGCGACGGCTCGGCGCACAACGCGAGCGCGATCATGGCGCGCTGGCGCAGGCCGCCGCTCAACTGGTGCGGGTACTCGCGCGCACGCCGATCCGGCTCCGGCATCCGCACGGCGTCGAGCAGCTCGACGGCGCGGCGCCGCGCGGCCTCGCCACGCGCGAGCCCATGCGCGGCGAGCGTCTCTTCGATCTGAAAGCCAATCGTGTAGACAGGATCGAGTGCGAGCATCGGGTCCTGAAACACGAACCCGATGCGGCGGCCACGGACGGCCCGCATTTCTCCGTCATTGAGCTCGAGGAGGTTGCGTCCGTCCAGTTCGA
>Ga0137452_1000547_pt1 | contig 11190 bp, 12 predicted proteins | sample EasRivERMGT513_2_FD_102312 | JGI IMG/M metagenome (GOLD analysis project Ga0137452, IMG submission 102312) | Soil microbial communities from meander-bound floodplain in the East River, Colorado, USA - East River MetaG ERMGT513_2 | ecosystem: Environmental > Terrestrial > Soil > Floodplain ...
CCGCGGCCCACTCTCCGAGGGCAGACCAATCCGGAAGGATCTGCGGGATACCGCACGCCATCCCTTCCATGTGCATCAGGCCCCAACCCTCGCCGGTCGCCGTCGACAACATCACGTCCAGCGCCCCATAGACGTACTTGAGGTGCTCTTCGTGCATCCCTTGGCCCATCTCCGGCTTCGAGATGATGATCCGGTTGTGAATCTGGAGATACTGCGCCAACTGATCGAGGTCGTATCCGGTATCCCCAGTGGGACCCTCGTGGACGAACAGGTACGCATTCTGTATCTTGGCCTCTTTGATCCACTTGGCGAAGTATATCAGCGCCAAATCGAACCGCTTGCGCGGGTGGTTACGTCCGCCAACACCGACGATGAAGGTATCAGAGCCGCGGAGTTGGGCCGGCAACCCTATCCGCCTTCGTGACTCTGCCTGTTCCGTGGGGTGGTAGACAGACAGATCCACGCCCAGAGGGACGATGGATGCCGGCCCAGTGTACCCGCCGAGACGGGCTTGATTGACTCCGTAGTGCGTCCAGAAGATCGCGTGGCGCAATCCGTTGAGACTCGTGCCTCGACAGTTCGCGCCGTCGACCGCAATGGACCCCACGACCGGCGTCGTGCCTACGCGCGCCAGATACGGTGGGAAGTTCCACGGGTCATTGACGACCACTATGATATCGGGACGAAGATGCGTGACCAGAATCGGTAAGCGCTGCGTACCCCATCGATCAACCTGCATCCGCGTGGATGTCGGGTAGACGGGGAACGGATACCGGTGCGGGTCTCCATCATAGTTCAACGCCAACATGTGCACGTCCCACGTTGGTAAGAGCCCATCGATGTATGCGTGATTCATCCGAGCGAACCCGGTGGCACAGCACCCATCCCCCACGAACAGGCACCTTGGTTTCATGTGCGTACAACCTCCGGATCAAAGGTCCAGAACGGACCGGGCCACGAGAGAAACTGATGGGTGTTCGCAACGCCGGTCGCCACCGAGTCGCGACCAATGTGTTGGACAAAGCTCGGCGCGGACACCAACAGGTAGGGCTGTTCTGGGTATCGCTGTTGGTGCCACTCAGCCAGCATCAAGTCGAATGCCCCTGGCGAGTGCACACCAACCACTTTCGGAGTGACCCGCCAGTAGTCCGAGAGGCTCTGGGCCTCGGGTCGACGGATCGCAAAGCACTGCGTTCCGTAGAACTTCGTGACGGGATACTCCCAGAAGAACTCAAGACGCTGTGCAGCATCCTTGACCTGCGGATACGCCGCACCAAACGGGAACACGTGATACTTTGGATCACCATAGATGTCGAGCCAACGGCCCACGCTGTCGAGGAAGTCTCCGCAAACATCGAGGTCGTCCTCACAGAACAGAATCCACTGCGCGTCCGTCGCCATCCCGGCATCCAGCGCGGCACTGGCGTTGACACACGCCGTTCGCGCTGTCGCGGTCCGGTACACGTACGCCGAATGCGAGGCACCCGTGGATCGGATCCAACGATACGGGTACTTGGGCCCGACCAACGTCAAGAGATGCTCAACACCGCGGTCCGGCCAACCCTCGTGCCCGCCGCTGTCAGCGATATGGAGGCTGTGAAAGCGAGGCGAATCAAACACCCCGCCGCGAATGAAGTTTGCCGCCGTCTGCCCAAGGTAGTTTCGCCTCGGCGTACGGTCGACCGTGATGATCGTGATCGCGATATCGTTCATGCACCCAACCAGACTTCGGACATGTACGGTCGCCCAGTATCGGGGTCAAGCACGCCCTCGATGTCGAGGATCGGACCGCTGACGCCTCCGGGGAGCATGATGTAGTCCCGAGGATCAATCGGGTCCACGCGTCCGGCTGTCCCGTTCGCCGGCACTGGCTCGATGAACGAGATGTACGCCTTGGTCGTGGCCGACATCCCATTGTCCAGCGTGCGCAACGTCTGTTTCAACTCCACGACCGCTTTCAACAGCCCTCCGTCCGCGCTCACGGATGGCGGCGCATAGATCGGATTGCCCCACGGGTCCTGCCCTATCCAAGCGCGATGGACGACAGGCACGTGCAGGGACTTAGTGATGACATTCGCCATCGCCACGCCCTTGCGAACCAGATCGTCATAGGCCACGCTATATCACCTGGAAGATCGCGCTGCGGGACGTCGTCACAACAAGAGCGGCAAGCTGTTCCGGCGTGAGACAGAGCCACGACGGCGGGAACATCGCCCGCACCGTGGTCGGAACGCTGTTGGTCTCGATGTCGTCCTTGAACCCGAGTTCCACCGAGGCCACCTTGAGCTTGGTCAAGCCCTGGGCCGCGGCTTCGTTCGGCGCGGTGGTATCCGTCGTGGCGAGGAGTCGCGCCAACTCCGAGGTGGCGTCCTTGACCGCAACCGGGATGACGTCCGAGGGTACAACCGCGCCAGTGGGCGTCACGAGGCCCACCATAGGAAAGCGCAGCGCCTGGGTCGTTGTTGCACTCGTCCCGACAAAACAGACGGAGGTGTCGATGAGGCGGGTGGCCATCATCAACGACGTGTCCTGCTCTGCCGAAGGAAGCGCCAACCATGCCGAGGCGTACAGGTGGGTGCCCATGTAGGCCACCGCCTCGGCGTTCGTCACATAGCTGTTGGCCGTCGCCCCACCGACCGTCGCATCCAAAACCATGTGCGTTCCTCAGAGAGTAGCTCCGCCCACCGAGGCGCCACGGAGCTACCCTCAGCGCGGATGGTTACTTGCCAACCTTCTCGAACTTGTCGCCGATGTACTCGGCTTGGGACTCTGTCAGCAGGACGGTCTCGCCTTCCTGGGTCACCTTGCCGTCACGGTTGATGTGCGGCCCGACGTCCGCCTTGAGCTTGTAGGCTTCGGTCTTCGGTTCCGCGCCACCTTCACGACGTCCCGGCAACCCCTGGTCCGGCTTGGGACGGTCGCCGGGCAAGCCCTGATCCGGCTTGTCGCCAGTTCCCGGCAGCGTGTTGTCCGGCTTCTCGCCGGTGCCCGGCTTGGTCGGCGGCGTCACGTCTGGTTTGTCGGCCATTGTCGTCTTTGCTCCTTTGCTAGTGCGTAAGCGGTTGTCGACGTGTCTGGGTCACGTCGCGTGTCCTAGTCGGACATGTGGTAGATGCCGGAGTTGCCCGCGGCAGCGCGGACGAGCGGCACCTGGATCTCGAAGCCCTTGAAGTCGACGGCGAACCCGCCGTTGACGTCCCACTGCACGGTCTGGAGCGGTTCGCCTTGGACCATCACCGCGGTCTCACGCGTCATCGAGACCATGAGCACGTTGGACAGCGGCAAGAAGTCGAGCACGCCGATACCGGAGATGCCGTTGACCTTCAGGATGCGGTCGCGCACCGTGTCCGTGCCGTTGGCTTTGAAGTCCGCATCGAGGCGGATGGACGCCGCACCGGTGACGTACAGCATGAACGGTCCGTAGTGCTTCTGGGCCGCCAACGCCGAGACCATCGTCATGACGTCGGTGAGGTAGTTGTCGCCGGTCTTGGCGGTCTGTTCCCAGTCGCCGTTCGCGCCGAAGCCCGAGGTGATGCGCTGCGGGTGCGTCATGTACCCGTAGATGGGCAAGCCGATGAACTGCTTGTTGCCCAGGATGAGCATCTTCTCGCGCTGTTCCGCGATCTTGCGGCCCACGAGGCGCGTCATCGTCGTGTCCAGCGGTTCGCCTCCGGGATTGCGCGAGGCTTCGAGGACACGGAGGTGAATGCGCCAGTCCTTGTGCGTGATCGGAATCGGCAACTGCCCAGGCGTGTAGTTGGGCCGATCGTTCTCGGTCCGCGCCATACCGTCCATGCTCACCGTCGCATCGGCCAGGTCACCGAACTTGTCATAGTTCAGGACCGTCTTGCCCATACTGTTCGCGAGCGGCTTGGTGAGACCTCGCGACACGAGGTCCGCCACGGCCTGCGTCCGCGCCACGGCACCCTCGATGAGTTCCGTGTCGTACGCGATCCACTCGTCGCGGCGCAGCACGCCGTTGGTGCGCAGGACCTGCGGCGAGAGGTGCTGGCCGTTCTGCAGTGCAGCCAGAAGCTGTTCCCCAGCCCATCGACCCGATGAGCCCTGGAAGAGCATGTCATTGCCAGAAACGCTGGCATCCGTGAGTGCGTTCATCGATGTGTTCTCCTGGTACCTGTGAAGCGTAAGGCCTCAGCTACCCAAGGCCAAGAACGCGGATGCCCTACAGCACCTCGACACGGATGCGCGTGTTGCCCGACGCAGCCGCCGTGATGGCCTCCAACGACCGTCCGATGGCCGTGGCCGCGGTTCCGATCTTCAGCGTCCCGTTTCCAGCGCTCGCCAGAAAGGCACCCTCGGTCGCGACCACGCCCGAGAGAATGATGCCGAGGAACCGCTCACCAGCCTTGTAGACGCCCAGCTTGACGACGTCGTTGAGGACATACGCGTCATCGATGCTCTTGTTCGCCTCGTCACGCTCGTGGGCCACGGCGACAAGGCAGGGAAGGTCGGCAACCGTGTTCTTGAGCAGCGTGGAAACGCCCTGGAGGAGGTGACCAGGCAGGATGCCGGCCTCACCAGCAACGCCTTCCTCGGTGTAGATGGGATTGCCCATCAAGTAGATCGTGTTCTTGGACGTGGTGGCCATGGACGTTGGACTCCTGAGAAACGTAAGTTGAAAGGCTCAAACGACGCGTGCCGGCCTGGGAGACAGAGACGGACACGCGCCGTTTAAGCATGTGACGGGAGCAACCCCATCACGACCCGGTTGTTATCGCCTTCCCGCGGCACGCGCCACGATCAGCGCGTTCATGTCCGGCGGAGGCGGTGGCGCGTCTTCGGCCGCACGCACGACCGGCGCACGGCTGGCGAACGTCGTGACCGTCGCTGCCGGCTTCGTGGCCAACGTCGCGATCTTGGTCAGCGTCTCGGCAGGCAGCGCTTCGAGTTCCGCACGCGTGAACGTGGTCTGCGCCGCGGCCAACGCCTCGATGGACTCGGTGCGCGCAGCGGCCTGGGCCGCTGCCGTATCCTCGATGGCCTTGCGCCACGCCTCCGGAAGGTCGGCCAGCGTCAGTTCCTTGGCCACCGGCGCTGGCGGCTCCGCATTGGCCGCGGCTTCGAGGGCGGCAATGCGCTCGTCGGGCATCGTCTCCATGTGGGTCCGGTCCTGCTCGGTCCAGGTCGTCTTGCCGTTCGCGATGAGCGCGGTGATGCGCTCGGCATTCTTGTGCATGGTCTTGGGTACTCCTGCTGAGGCGCTCAAGGCACCTGGGTTGGACTGCGAATGGCACCCACACGGCGGTGCCGCGGGTACGTCTGCTGCTGCCGTCACCGGTTCATACCGCATCACCGGCGTGACTTCGGTTCGCTCATTGGCCAGTGCAACCGCACCATCCGTAAGCGAGTACTCACGCTTGAACAACGACAGTTTGCCGTCGGGCGAGACGGCGTAGATGACCACCTTCTCCTCGGGGAAGACGGCATCAATGCCCTCGAATGCGGGCTCGGAACTGCGCAGCGCGTTGTGCAGCGCCTGACGCAGGTCCATGTCGCTCGTGCCTTCGATATCTTCTGCTGCACGCAGTGACTCGAACCACTCTCGGATACGCTGGCGGAGGGTCTTGGGCTCCACCACTGGGATGTCTGGCATGGGTGTCTCACCCTCCTCTTGGAAACCTTCGGCAGTTACAAGATAGACACTGTTGGCGCGTGGTGTTCCTGCACCGCAACCCGAGGCAGTACTACACGCGCCGGTTGTCCCCGCGGGGAGCAAGGCCAGATGGTCAGGGACGATATCGCGCCAGACGGCCTGATAAGACTTCCCTTTATGGGAGCCTGAGGCCTTGACGGCAGTGATAAATGCCCCCACAGACACCTCGACAACACCGCCGCTCGTCAGTGTCGCGAGTAACGCCTGTGCTTGCTCCCCAACGACATCCGCACGGCTCGAATCCACCCACGCTTCCATACGAAGACGTGTGCCGTCCATGCGAGTGTTGAACACTTGTCCTAACTGCGACTGTTCGAGGGTCTCCGGACTGTTGGCCGTCACCTTCTGCCCATCGCGTTCCGGATGATTGAACATGACGGGCTCGCCATTCCACCCATTGGCAGACTTGGCGAGTTCCGAGGCGGGAACGAACTCCGGCGACTGGGCGTTGACCGCGTGGACGACGCCTTCCATCAGCGCGATGACCGGAACCACCACGTGTTCCCGCTCGCGGAACATCGCGGTGCGCAGTACGCCATCCATCGCGCCTCGAAGGGTCAGTGAGCGGTAGTCAGCCATGGTTTACTCAAGGAACGACGCGGAAGCTCGATGGAGGGACAAGCGCATTCGGGTCGATGGGTGGACCGACAAGAATATGTAAGGCGTTACTCACGTTTGACTTGTCGCCGGAGAACCCAACCGCTCGCACGCCGATGAAATGAATGCCCATCGTCACTGACGTCGGTAACGGAAACTGATACCAGCCAATCGTCGTCGAGGTCGTGACCACAACATCGGGACACGCCGCGTCCGTGACCGCATCGACGCACATCTGATACTTCTGCGTCAGCGTGAACTGATCGACGCCATGAAAGAACTCCAGCATCTTCCCCGTACTGATGGGTATCTGCGCGTAACTCGGCGTGCTCACGAGGCATAACAGCATACAGAGGCGAATCATGCGGCCTGCTTCCGCATCTGCGCGGAGATCCCCTGAGCACAGCGACACGAGGGATGCGCCGGAGGCGACATGACTTGAGTCCCGTCCGGAAGGGTAAAGGGCTCGTTCAACCCGCGTAACTGGCCTTCCATCGGGACACAGATGGGACACGTGCGGTCATCGTATGTGACAATCCACTCGCGTAACTCAAGGCCGGTCAGGAGTCCTTCGCCCTTGGCCTGGCTCCATGCTTGACTCTGGCCCTCATTGCTCGCTCGCAGTGTCTCAGTGCGCGCAATGACCATCGCCCGATACTTTCGCGCTTTGACGGCGTACTTCGAGGCAGCCTTGAGGTCAGTCGCAAGCAGAGATTGATACTTGGCCGTCTGCGGTCCGGTAAGTCCCACGACATCGTGGATCGCCCTGGCGATCACGCGTGGTGGTCGGTTCTCGGTGAACGCGGACGTGATGATCTTGCGTACCGCCTCACGCTGATCCTCGCTGATCGCGGTGATCAACGCCGCGGCATGCTTCTGCGTCCACGCAATCGCCTCGGCCGAGGTCTCATCAAACGCGAATGCAAGATGTGCGCGTGACTTCACCTTCTCGGCGGTGCGTAGCGTGAGGCCCATCGAGGCGGTGACCTTGCCCGCGTCGACAAGGCAGGTATACAACGTGTGGCGGGTATCGCGCAACGCGATCTCGGTCGGTCGCACGAGGTCCGCGGCCACGGCTTGGAGGACGATGCTAATGCGTTGGGTCGCAATCGCCTCTTCGAGTCGTGGCAGTGCCGGCGTAAACAGGCGCAGCATCACGCGGCGCATGGTTTCCTGCTGGCGGACCGCGGTCAGCTGGACCCTACGCCACGACTGGGGCTGCGCGAGCATCCTCATTGGGGCGGCACCACGTCCTCCTCCACTGGCTCGTCGTCCGGGTCCTGGATCAGCGGGTCCGCGGCGTCCAGCGCGGGGTCACGAATCAGGTCATCCTCCTGCAACGGGTCCCAATGCAACACCTTGTCGCGGATGTCTGCGCCGGTGATGACCGTCTCGCCCATCTGCGCGTTGACCTTCGAGAGACGTTCCGAGATCGCCGACGTCTCCGTCAACGTCAGGCCCATCTGCGGCCACGCCACCCAGTAGTCTTTCTTGGGGGCGCGGAGATAGCCCTTCGCAATCAGGAGGTTGACCAGCGGGTGGACGATCATCGGCCCCGCGTACTGGGTGCGCCGGTTCGAGACGCGGTCATGCCAATTCTCGCGGTCCTGCGTTGAGGCGAGTTCACCCCGCTCGCTGCCCAACAGGATGCGCTTGGGAATCTCCGAGGTGCCCGAGATGAGGTCCAGGAGGGTATCGGCCTGGGGTGAGAAGTCTGACGTGTCCGCGCCCAGCGTTGTGACCTTCACGCCGCGGGTCTTCATCGTGCGGCGCATGTTGTGCTCGAACTGATCGATCTGCTCGTCAAGCTCCTTGACCGAGGGCTCATCCAACTCCATATCTTTGTCGATGTCGATCTGCATGCCCTGGAACACGGTCTTCCAGAAGGCTTCGCTGCCGCCGCCAGTGACCTTCTTCAGGTCGTCAAGGTCGTCCCAACAGGCTTCGAGGCGCGGATCGCCTTCCAACATGTTGTCCAGCACGCCGTCCACGATGTGAATGATCCGGGTCCAATGGACCTTGCGTGAGGAGGACTTACTGGAGGAGGTCGTGAGGTTGATTAACTCATACTCGGTGGGGAAGGAGAACCGCTCGTCATTCTCGTTGGTTTCGTACGCGCTGATGCGTGCCGTCGCCTCGCCGTAGCACGAGAAGTACGTGATATCCCCAGGTTTTCCGTTGGGTAACTCCTCGGCGAGGGATTGGCCTGGGGCTCCGATGAGCACCACGCTGTATCTCCCGACACCGGCCAAGATGTCCGCGCGACGGAAGACATCCCACATATTGGTGCGGTTCATCAGCGCGGCAATGTCTTCCTCAAAGGGTGTCCACACCTTCGGTGTCGCGTCCTCGATGATCTCCGCGCCATGGGCCCACGTCGCGTTGGGAAACGCGTTCACAATCCGTCGCGCGATGCCTCCGCGGCGATACCGTTGGCGGTACGCCTCGAAGCCGATGGAGTCGAGATAGCCAAGCGCACTGTTGAAGTTGCGCTTGCCGCCGAACATCGTCATCCCCGCCTCGCGAACGCGAGACACGAACGCGTTCAGCACGCGGAGGGCTGGGAGGTCCGTACCCATTGCCTAGAGTCCCAACACTCCCATTCCGGCAAACCGAGTCAGTAACACGGCCAGTAACACGAGGGACCAGACCCACCATCCCAAGTCTCGTCCTGCGGAGCGCACGAGCCCGATCACAGATACGACCCACGCGGCAAGAATCAGGAGCAGGATTATCACAGCGCCTCCGGGTTTTCCCATAGTTTCTGGGGCGTTCTACTCTACTCCGAATCAGGGCTGTTGGGCTACCCATCCGTTGGCAAACACTTACCCATCGCGCTGGGTCCGCCTACGGCGCGTGGAGTTACTTGCCCCAACTCGCCTTCCCAGCGAGGACGCCGCCAGGGACGACCTCGGTGAGCAACGCGTTGTAACTACACGAGGAGCCGTCCACCTGATCGTCCTTCGCGGCCACGGGAAACCCTGATAACTCATCGAGATAGGGCTTGTTCCACTCACCCCGAAGGAGCTTGACGTTGCCCGCGGCGCATTGGGCGCGGAAGGGACGTGCGCGCGTGACCTTATCGCCGGTCACGAGGACACCCTCATAGTCGTATCCACGAAGCATCTTGGAATGCGCCTTCACCACCGCCTTGCCCGCGCTGCCGCCTTCCTTCTCTTCGCGAATCGACACCGCTCTCCCATCCATGCGCGCGGTGTTGAGCATCAGGAGGTCAACGCCATCCGGTCCGGCGTCTAACTGGTCGCGCACGACGTCTTCCACGTACACGATCCCATCCCGCGTCTCTGCGAGGAGGACGCCCACGGTGTAGTCGCCATCACCCTCGGTGCCCGCGGTATCCCATCCACGCACCCGACGACGGATCTTGGCGTCCGCGGGCAACGCGTCGACAATCTCAAACCAATGCTTCTTGAACAGGCCACCGCCCTCGGGAGCCGGACGCTGTTGGAGTTGCCCCGCGGTCCCGTAGGCAGCCAGGTCGGTCTCCAGGGCTCTGACGATCTTCTCGGTGAACAGCGTCGGCCACAGTAGCTCGTTCTCCTCGGTGCGCCTGTCCCGAGGGTCCGCACGCTTCGCCTCGAAGCGCATCGGGAGCATGATGTGCAGCCAGTCGCCTTTGGCGAGAAGGTGCCCAGACAGGTCCTCCTCGTGGAGCCGCTGCATCACCACGATAACCACCACGCCTCGGGTCTTGCCGCGCGTGGAGACGGTTCTGTCGAACCAGTCGTTCACCTCTTGGCGCTTGACATCGGACTTCGCGCCTTGGGCCGAGGACGGATCATCGATGATGATGCGATCCGGATGTTCGCCGGTACCGGCTCCGCCCACCGAGGACGCGATGCGCCAGCCCTTCGCCGTCGTGTCGAACCGCTCCTTGGCGTTCTGGTCACCCTTGAACCGCAGCGCGAACAGATCTTGGTAGTCCGGCGAGGCACAGATGTCTCGCACGCGCAGGTTATCGCGTATCGTCAGGTGGTCCGAGTAACTCGCGGTGAAGTACCGGAGTTGGGGCTTGCGCGCCCACTCCCATGCAGGCCAGAAGACGGAGATGAGCAACGACTTCATCGTCCCAGGAGGGACGTTGACCACCACACGCTCGAAGCCTTGTTGGCCCTTGGAGATGGCTTCGAGGACCGTACACAACTCATCGAGGTGCCAATTCCAGACAAGAGTCTTGTCCGGCTCCACCTTCGTCCAGAAGGCGTGCACAAACTCTTTGAGACTCCCCAACAGTTCGCGACGTCTCGCCTGTCGCTTCAGTCTCCCGAGGCGCGCACGAAGCTCCTCGATGGTCGGTGCCGGAGGCTCCGCGGGTGGAGCCGGAGGCGCTGGCGGCTGGTCAAAGACGTTCTCGCTCACGGCGGTGTCCGCGATTCAACGAGGCGCTGGATGGATTCGAGGCGCTGGTGAATGGCTTTCAACTCCACAGCCATGACTTCGCGTCGTTGAAAGTCTTGCTCGACCACCGTTACCCGATGTTCCAGCGCCTCGATGCGTGTTCGTTGTACCATGAATCCAGCGTAGGCGGTGCCCAAGATGCCGAGTAACGCCACAATCACCGTTGGGTTCCGCCACGCTTGGAGGGTCTCGGTCACTGCACCGTCCCAGCGTTGGGCGTCCGTTCGGCGATACGGTTGGCGAGGGCCAGTTCCAGTGCGCGTATCTCGCTCAACAGGTCGTGGTCGCTGAGGCCTTCCAGTTCATCGTCCTCCGAGACAAAGACCCGAATCTCATCGATGGGCTTGCCGAGATACAGGTCAAGGAGGCGGACTTCAACTGCCGGCGCCAACATACCGGCTCGTGCGCGAGTGAGCAACGACTCGCGATAGGCGGTGTCCTCGATGATTCCGGCGGCGAAGGTTTTCTGTGCGCTGCGCTTCGAGGTGGACATAGCTTAC
>Ga0137452_1000548_pt1 | contig 11186 bp, 9 predicted proteins | sample EasRivERMGT513_2_FD_102312 | JGI IMG/M metagenome (GOLD analysis project Ga0137452, IMG submission 102312) | Soil microbial communities from meander-bound floodplain in the East River, Colorado, USA - East River MetaG ERMGT513_2 | ecosystem: Environmental > Terrestrial > Soil > Floodplain ...
GAAGAACACCAGCGGCATGGGCGTCGGGGACGGATACATCTGGATGGGCGCCAACGCTGCCCCAAACGGAATCTTTCAGACCGACATGAACGGCAAGACCATCGCGCATCGCCAGATTCCGCTTGGCGGCGGCGGTTGTCACGGCGTCCAGTATCTCGACGGGAAGCTGTGGATCGCGGCGCTGCGGCTGAGAGGCATTCTGCGCGTCGACGCGAAGACCTGGCAGCCGGAATTCCTGATCCCCTACAACGTGACGCGCGCGCACGAGGCTGTGATGGCGCCGGACGGCATATGGCTCGTGACCGGCGGCGAAGAAGGCGCCGGATTGATCAAGTACAACCCGGAGACCGGTCAGCCGCTCGAGGTCGTTCGCTTCGCTGAGACCGATCCCGATCCGCACGGGCTCGTGTGGCACGACAACGCCCTCTACAGCTGCGATGCGGGCATTCATCCGGGCTGGGCCGAGAACAAGAGCCCGACACACGGATACATTTTCAGGATCGATCTGATCTGAAGCCGCTCCGCCCATGGCGCCAGACCCGTCCACCGAGGAAGTGATCCGCGTCTCCGACGCGGCCTGGAAGGCGCTCGAGGGCGCCTACGACCTCCAGGTCCACGTGGGACCCGACGTCATCGCCAGACGCATCGACGACATCGACTGCGCGAAGGAATTCCTCGCGCGCTCGATGAAGGGCTTCGTCCTCAAGTCGCACTACATCCAGACCGGTGAACGGGCGCAGGTCGTGACCAAGGCCGTGCCCGGAAGCCGGGTTTATGGCGCGGTCACGCTGAACCACAGCGTCGGCGGCCTGAATCCGGTCGCGGTCGAAATCGCCGGCCGCTCCGGCTGCAAGATCGTCTGGATGCCGACGGTCGACGCCGAAAACGAAACAGCGGGGCGGCTCGACGGCGGCAGCACGAAGCTGCCGTTCTGGGCGAAGATTCAGCGCGAGCTGGCGGCCGAAGGCATCTCACCTCCGCCATTGACGGTCGTGGATCGCGACGGCAACGTGACCGACGCCACGCGGCGATGCATGGAACGCATCGCCAGACACAACATGATCCTGGCCACGGGTCACCTCGGCCGCCGCGAGATCTTTGCGCTCGTGAGGGCCGCGCAATCGATGGGATTGAAGAAAGTCGCCGTGACGCACGCCGAGTTTCCGTCGCAGAGCCTGACGGGCGACGAGCAGACGGAACTGGCCGACATGGGCGCGGTGATCGAGCATTGCTTCACGACGACCTACACGGCGAAAGCCACGTGGGAATCGACGTTCGCCAACATTCGCAAGACGGGCGTGCACCGGACATTCATCTCCACCGATCTGGGCCAGACGATCAATCCGCCCGTGGCCGAGGGTTTCGGGATGTTCGCGCAGAAACTCCTCGACGCAGGATTCTCGGCTGAGGAAGTCCGGATGATGGCAGTCACTATTCCAACCCGGTTGGTTGAAGAGTGACGTCGCCTGCGGCCATAACGAAAAAGACTGGTAGATCGGGTCGGCCAGGCAGGAACAGCGCGTCGCGCGAGTACTAAAGATCACACGCAGCGCGACAGTGAAGGATACGCCCGAGCGCTACGGCGCGAAGGGCGTTGGGCGCTGGGGGTGGGGCCCCAGCGCTATTAAAGAAAGTGCGCTACCGACATCCATGAAAATCTGTCTGGCGGGCACGGGCGCCATGGGCGAGATTCACATGAAGGCGCTGCAGAAGATCGCCGGCGTCGAAGTCGTGTCGTTGGCCAGTCGCACGGACGAATCAGGGAAAGCGTTCGCGGCGCACTGGAAGATTCCGTTCTGCTCGACGAGCCTCGAGGCCTGCATCGATCGCCCCGGCGTGGACGCCGTCATCCTGACGACGCCGAGCGATCAGCATCACGATCAGACGATCCTCGCGCTGGCGAGGGGCAAGCACGTGCAGGTCGAGATCCCGATGAGCCTCAGCCTGCGCGACGCCGAGGACATGGTCGCCGCGGCAAAGCGGGCGAACCGGACCTGCATGGTCACGCACACGCGGCGCTTCTCGTCGCCGCACCGCGAGATTCACCGCCGTGTCCGCGACGGCTCGTTTCACCTGCACCACATGGTCGTCGAGACGTATTTCTTCCGCCGCACGAATCTCAACATGCACGGACAGGCGCGGTCCTGGGTGGACAACCTTCTCTGGCATCACGGGTGCCATTCGATCGATCTGGCGCAGTGGATTCTCGACGAGGCGTTCGAAGTCTGGGGACAGAAGGGTCCGAATCACCGCGAGCTCGGGATCCCGATGGACTTGACCGTCGCGATGAAGTCGAAGAGCGGCGTGCTGTTCACGCTCGCGATGTCGTTCAACAACAAGGGCCCGTTCGGCGGTTTCTATCGCTACATCGGCGAAGAAGAAACCTACAAGGTCTATCGCGACACGATGACCAACAGCGACGGCAAGGACGTGACGCTCGACGGCGTGACGGCGTTCGATCGCCAGGACGTCGAGTTCACGAGCGCCATTCGCGAAGGCCGCACGCCGGAATCGAGCGCGCAAAGCTGTCTGCCGACGATGGCGCTCATCGATCGCATCGACCAGGCGATGGCGCGATGATCATCGACTGTCATGGCCACTACACGACCGCGCCCAAGGCGCTCCAGGTCTACCGCGACGCCCAGATCGCCGCGTTGAGCAATCCCTCCTCGCCGCGCCAGAAAGGCGTCATCAACATTACGGATGTCGAGATTCGCGAAAGCCTCGAGGGCGCGCAGCTCAAGTTGCAGCGTGAGCGCGGGACCGATCTGACCATCTTCTCTCCGCGCGCCTCGGCGATGGCGCATCACGTTGGCGACGAGACGACGAGCCTGCACTGGTCGGAGCACTGCAACGATCTGATTCACCGCGTGTGCGGGCTGTATCCGGAGAACTTCGTCGGCGTCTGCCAGCTCCCGCAGTCGCCCGGCGCCGGGCTCGCGAGCTCGATTCGCGAGCTCGAACGATCGGTCAACGAGCTGGGATTCGTCGGGTGCAATCTGAACCCGGATCCGTCGGGCGGGCATTGGACGTCGCCGCCGCTCACCGATCGGTACTGGTATCCGTTGTACGAAAAGATGGTGGAGCTCGATGTGCCGGCGATGGTGCATGTGAGCTCGTCGTGCAACGCGAACTTTCACGCGACCGGCGCGCACTACATCAACGCCGACACGACGGCCTTCATGCAGTTCCTCACGGGCGATCTCTTCAGGGACTTTCCAGCGCTGCGGTTCATCATCCCGCACGGCGGCGGGGCCGTTCCGTATCACTGGGGCCGCTATCGCGGGCTGGCCCAGGACATGAAGCGTCCACGGCTCGGCGACTTGATCCGCGACCACATCTTCTTCGACACGTGCGTGTACCATCTCGCGGGCATCGAGCTGCTGCTGAAGATCGTTCCGATCGACAACATCCTCTTCGGTTCGGAGATGGTGGGCGCGGTGCGCGGCATCGATCCCGAGACCGGGCAGTACTTCGACGACACGAAACGCTACATCGACGCAGTCCCCTCGCTGAGCGACGCGGATCGACAAAAGCTCTTCGAAGGTAATGCCCGGCGCGTGTACCCGCGGCTCACACTCTAATGCCAATCATCGTTCGCAAAATCAAAAGGGCCGACGCCGAAGCCATCCGCACGCTTGGCGCGCTGGGTGTCGCCACGGTTCACGAAGCGCAGGGACGCACGGGACTGATGCGGCCCTACATGCGGCCGGTTTATCCAACGGCCAGGGTGGCCGGCAGCGCCGTCACGGTTTCTTCTCAGCCCGGCGACAACCTGATGATTCATGCCGCGCTCGAGGTGTGTCGGGCCGGTGACGTCCTCGTCGTCACGACGACTTCGGAATCGACCGACGGGATGTTCGGCGAGCTGCTCGGGGTTTCAGCGCGCGCGCAAGGCGTAGCGGGCCTTGTGATTGACGCCGGCGTACGCGACGTGGCCGAACTGACCGCGATGGACTTTCCCGTGTGGGCGAAGGCCATCAGCGCGCAGGGCACCGTGAAGGCGACGGCCGGCTCCGTGAACATCAACGTCGTGTGCGCGGGCGCGAACGTGCAGGCCGGCGACGTGATCGTTGGCGACGCCGACGGAGTGGTCGTCGTCCCGCGCGCGCTGGCCGTCGAGGTGGCGCGGCTGGGCAACGAGCGGGTCGTCAAGGAAGAGAAGACGCGCGATCGGCTCCGCAAGGGAGAACTCGGGCTAGACTTCTACGGGTTCAGGCAGAAGCTGGCCGACTTGGGCGTGGTGTACAAGGACGAAGAGTAGAGGAGAGTAAGCGAAGGAGCTCACAATGGGTGAAATCGTCGCGGCCGTCGGCACGTGCCACACGCCGTATCTCTTCACGCGTCCGCCCGACGAGAACGCGGACCAGCTCGATCAGACCGTTCGCGGGATGCAGGACCTCGGCCGGGTGCTCGACGAAACGAAGCCCGACGTCATCCTGTTTCTCGGCAGCGATCACGTCGAGACCTTCTCGGTCACGTGCGTCCCGACATTCGCGATCATCGCGGGCAGCCACGCCGTCGCGAAGTTTGCCGGACGCGAATACAAGCTGCGCGTCCATCGCGAGATGGCCGAAGACCTCCTGAGCAAGCTCGTGGTCGAGCGGGAGTTCGATATCGCGTATTCAGAGGACGCCGAGCTCGGACACGCCTTCGCCGTGCCGTTCGAATATGTGATCGGCGCGCGCAATATCCCAGTGGTTCCTTTCTTCACCAACGTCTACGTGCCTCCGCTGCCGACTCCGAGGCGATGCGCCGCTCTCGGCCGCGCCATCGCCGAGATCGTCAAGGGACGGAAGGAGCGCGTCGCGCTGATCGCCAGCGGCGGCATGTCGCACTTTCCGGGCACCAGGAAATATCTGTCGCCGGAATTCGATTTCGATCGATGGCTGGTGTCGCAGTTCGAGGCGGGCAATCCCGATGCGCTGCTGGACATGACGGGCGCCCAGCTCGACGAGGTGGGCAACACCGAGCTCCTGACGTGGGCGATGATGTTCGGCGCGATCGGCCGGCAGCACGGCGAGTTGATCGACTACCTGCCGACGTGGCACCACGGGCTCTGCATGATGCGCTTCATGCCGTCGCGCGGCAGGAGCACGGAGCCCGAGAAAGCGATGGAGCAGTACGGCGGCTTCAAGTTCCAGAACCGCGGCTACCAGTTCTACAAGCATCCGCCCGCCGAGGCCTACGGGCTCAACCGGCTGCTCTTCGAGGTCCGCCACAGCGCGGAGCTCCGCGATCGCATCATCAGGAATCTGGACGCCGTGGCGACCGAGTACGAGCTCAACCCGCAGCAGCGCACAGCCGCCGAAGAGTTGATCAACGTGGGCAAGGGCGGCCTCGTCAGCGAGCACGTGGGTCCGCTCGTCGACGCCGGCGCTCACCCGCTCCAGGCGCTCATGTCGCTCCACGTGATTTTTTCGATGTCACATCGAGCTGGAAACGTTCAGGCGACGCACTGAGAACGGTTGTGCGAACCGCTGACGTCGGCGCGATTCTCGACGAAGGGCAGTGGAGCCGGTACCAGAAGCTGCTCGTCGCGGCCACGGCGCTGACGATCGTCCTCGACGGCCTCGACAACCAGCTGCTGGCCGTGGCTGTGCCGGCCTTGATGCGCGAGTGGGTGCTGCCGCGGCCCGCCTTTGCGTCGGTGCTCGCATCGGGCATGGTCGGCATGATGATCGGCGGCGCGATCGGCGGCTACATCGGCGATCGGGTCGGACGGCGCGCCGCTCTGCTGGGCAGCGTCGTTTCGTTTGGCGCGCTCACACTTCTCGTTTCGCTTGCGAGCGGCGTGGCATCGCTCGCAGCGCTTAGATTTCTGGCAGGCCTCGGTCTCGGGGGCGCGATGCCGAATGCCGCGGCGCTCTCGTCCGAATACGTGCCGGTCAGGCATCGGGCGTTTGCCGTGACCCTGACGATCGTCTGCATCCCGCTCGGCGGCACGCTCGCCGGGATGACTGGCGCGCAGATCCTTCCCTTGTACGGATGGCGCACCCTCTTCGTCGTGGGCGGCATCGTGCCGCTCGTGCTCGCCACGGTCCTGTTCAAACTGCTTCCGGAATCGCCGCGGTTCCTCGCGCGGCATCCGGCGCGCTGGGAAGAGCTCGCGTCGCTCCTGAAACGGCTCGGCCACGACGTGCCGGCTGACGCGGAGTTCGTGGACGCGCGCGAGAAGTCGATCGGCCAGGCGTCCGTGCGATCGCTGCTCGTTCCGGAATTCCGGCGCGACACGTTTGCGCTGTGCGCATCGTTCTTCTTCTGCCTGTTGTCGGTGTACGTCGGGGCGAACTGGGTGCCGTCGCTGCTCACGACCGCGGGATTCGGCGTCGGCATCTCGAGCTACGGCCTCACGGCCTTCAATCTTGGTGGCGTCGTCGGCGCGGTGCTTGGCGCGGTCCTCATCGGCCGGCTGGGATCGCGGACGACGATGCTCGCGATGGCTGCGGGCGCGGTCGCTGGCGCGGCACTCCTCGCGAGCGTGACGATTGCCACACTCTCGGGCTTCGCCATCCTCGCCATGCTCGCCTGGACCGGCGGTCTGATCAACGCCGTGCAGACGACGATGTACGCGCTGGCCGCGCATGTGTACCCAACTCCCATTCGCGCGACGGGTGTGGGCACCGCGGTGGCCTTCGGCCGCATCGGCGGCGTCGTGTCGCCGTACGCCGGCGCCTGGGCGCTCGAATCTGGGGGAGCGTCGCGGTTCTTCGCGCTGATCACCGGCACGATGACCGTCGTCTTCTTCACGCTCGCGGCCGTGCGCAGTCACATTCCGCGCGCGCTCGTGGATCGCCGCCAGTCATCTATGGCGGCCGAGCCCGCCAGGCGCTAGTGCCGCCGCGATTTCACCGCACGCTCTACGCACAAGTCCTCGGCGCGACCGTCCTTGGTGTCATCGTCGGGCACTTCTATCCCTCGTTCGGCGTGGCGATGAGGCCGTTCGGAGACGCGTTCATCAAGCTCGTGCGCATGGTGATCGCGCCCGTCATCTTCTGCACGGTCGTTGGCGGCGTGGCCGGCGCGTCGGCGCCGAAGACCGTGGGCAAGGCCGGCCTCCTCGCCATCCTCTATTTCGAAGTCCTCACGACGCTCGCGCTGATCATCGGCTTGATCGTCGTCAACGTCGTGCGGCCCGGTGCCGGCATGAACGTCGATCCCGCGTCGCTCGACGGGGCCCTCGTCGCCCAGTACGCCACGGCGAGCCGCGCGCAAAACGTGACGGGCTTCATGCTGGACATCATTCCCACGACGGTCGTGGACGCGTTTGCCAGAGGCGACATCCTGCAGGTGCTCCTGTTTTCCGTGCTGTTCGGCATGGCTGTCCGCGCCTGCGGCGCACGCGCGCGCCCGGCCGTGGATGTCATCGAGACGGCGTCGGCCGGATTGTTCGGCGTCGTCGCCTTCATCATGAAGGCCGCGCCGCTCGGCGCGTTCGGCGCGATGGCGTTCACCATCGGCAACTTCGGTGTCGGCGCGTTGCTGCAGCTCGCGGAGCTGATGGCGTGCTTCTATCTCACGTGCCTGCTGTTCGTGTTTGTCGTCCTCGGCGCGATCGCGAGGTGGCACGGCTTCGGCATCTGGCCGTTCGTGAAGTACGTCGGCGAAGAGGTCCTCATCGTCTTCGGGACGTCGTCCTCGGAAGCCGTGCTTCCGCAAGTGATGGCGAAGCTGGAGCAGATCGGCGTGAACCGTTCCATCGTTGGAGTGGTCGTTCCCGCCGGATACTCGTTCAACCTCGATGGCACGGCGATTTATCTCGCGATGGCCACTGTCTTCATTGCGCAGGCCACCTCGACTCCGCTCGGCCCCGCCCGTCAGCTGACGCTGCTCGCGCTGCTGCTGATCACCTCGAAAGGGTCAGCCGGTGTGGCCGGCGCCGCGTTGATCGCGCTGGCGGGCACATTGTCGGCCACGACGTATCTGCCCGTCGCAGGTGTCGCGCTCGTGCTCGGCATCCATCGCTTCATGGGCGAAGCGATGGCGGCCACGAACCTCGTGGGCAACGGCGTGGCAGCGATCGTCATTGGCAAATGGTGCGGGCAGGTCGACGAAGCGCGGCTCGCGATCCTCGGCGCGCCATTAGCAATGAGCAATTCGAGAAGGTGACAGATGGTCCCGTCAATCGGTTTCATAGGGTTCGGCGAGGCCGGATCGACGATCGCGAAAGGATTGCGGTCGGCCGGCGCCCATCGTTTGTCCGCCTTCGACATCAACAAGGATTCGGCTCGACTGAAATCCTTTTCTCTACCGTGACGTCGAGTGCGGCGCTCGAGGCCGCGCAGCAGACCTCGAGGTTTTTGAGCGCCCGCCACTTCTACGCCGATCTCAATTCGGTGTCGCCCGCGCTCAAGCAGCAAATCGCCGCGGTCGTCGACGCTTCGGGCGCCAGATTCGTCGAAGCCGCTGTCATGGCGCCTGTCGCTCCGTACGGGCATCGTGTGCACGGCGAGCGGCGGGCACGTGAGATGGAAGAGGTCAGCGAGACGCTTCGTTCGATAGGCGTCGAGCCCATCATGTCCGAAGCCGCGGCACGGCGGCAGGACTGGAGCGCGCGCCTCGATCTCGCGGCGCGCTTCGGCCCGGAAGGACCGAAATCCTACCGCGAGGTGCTCAAGTTGCTATGATGACCGCCCGGAACAACCGGTACCTTCTGCGACTGACCGACGATTTCGGTCAGCCCATCTTTGGAACGAAGCCATGACGATGGTGCGGACGACGACGCTGGTGCTCATTGCCTGGAGTCTTGTGCCGTCGATGCCGAGCGCGCAGGATGCGCGAGCGGGCGCCACGTTTTTCGCGGAGCGTTGCGCAGCCTGTCACGGCGCTGACGCGAGAGGCCAGAACGGTCCGAACCTGACGACGCTCTGGACGACGGGCGCAACCGACGAACGCGTGTTCCAGACGATTCGTCGGGGCGTTCCCGGCAGCGTGATGCCGCCAAGCGACGCACCAGACGAGGAAATCCGCGCGGTGATGGCCTATTTGAAGACTCAGGCCGCGCCGGCCGCATCGCCCACGGGCAACGCGCCCGCAGAGCGTCCGCAGATCGTGACGCTCGTCACGCGCGACGGCCAGCGAATCCGCGGCGAACGGAAAAACGAGGATGTCTTCTCGATTCAGATCCTCGACACGCGCGGACGTTTGCAGGGCTATCTCAAAGCAAATCTTCAGGAGATCGTTCGCGGGGAGACTGCGACGAACACAGAATCCGGCGCGCGAAACGAGTCGAGATCAGGCGAGACGCCGGCCGGCGTGGCCTACGGCGACATCCTCGATGGCTTGAAGGATCCGTCGCGGTGGCTCACGTATTCCGGCGATTACTCGGCTCGCCGGCACAGTCCGCTCACGCAGATCACGCCGTCGAATGCTCACCGTCTGGTCGCCGAGTGGACGGTTCAGACGGGCACGATGACCCGCGGCCGCGGTTTCGAGGCCACGCCGCTGGTGTGGGACGGCGTGCTGTATGTCACCGGTTCCAACAACTTTGCGTGGGCGCTCGACGCGCGCACGGGCCGCTCGTTCTGGCAGTATCGCCGCGAGCTGCCGACCGATCTCACCTACGGAGCATCCGCTCCCGTCAACCGCGGATTCGGGATGCTCGGCGACCGCCTCTTCATGGTCACGCTCGACGCCCACCTTCTCGCCTTCGATCGCACGAGCGGCCGCATCGTCTGGGACACGGTGCTGGCCGACTACAAGATCGGCTACTCGGCGACGATGGCGCCGCTCGTCCTCGACGGGAAGGTGATCGTCGGGATTTCAGGAGGCGAGTACCCGACGAGAGGATTTCTGGACGCTTACGATCCTCAGACCGGCAAGCGCATCTGGCGTTTCTATACCGTGCCCGCGCCCGGCGAGCCCGGCAGCGAAACGTGGCCCGCGTCTGCGGAGGTTCTGGCGCGCGGCGGCGGCGGCACCTGGACGACCGGCAGCTACGATCCGGATCTCAATACGCTCTATTGGGGCACCGGGAATCCCAACCCGGACTACTGGGGCAATGGTCGCGAAGGGGACAATCTCTACACCAACTCGATCGTGGCCATCGATGCAGCGACCGGCACGTTGAAGTGGCATTTTCAGTTCACGCCGCACGATACACACGACTGGGACGCCAACCAGATTCCCGTGCTCGCCGATCTCGCGATCGGCGGCGCGCGCCGCAAGGTCGTGATGCTCGCGAATCGCAATGGATTCTTCTACGTGCTCGATCGGCAACGCGGCACGCTGCTGCTCGCGAAGCCGTTTACGGACACGACCTGGGCGCGGGAAGTCGACAGCCGCGGCCGGCCGATCATCCTGAACGATGGCAGCAAGGGCTGCCTCCCCGATCAATGGGGCGGCACGAACTTCAACCCGCCGTCATTCGACCCGACGCTCAACCTGTTCTTCATCAACTCGCGCGAAACCTGTTCGACCTACGTGACGCAGGAGCCGAAGATGGTTCCGGGGCGAGCGAACATGGGCGGTGCGGTCCGCGTCGTCGACGCGACGAAGGCGTATGGTGCGCTGCGCGCGATCGATCCGGCGACCGGCGAGCGCCGCTGGGAATTCCGATACACGTCGCCCACGATGGCTGGCGTGCTGACGACGGCCGCCGGTCTGGTGTTCGCGGGGGACAACGAAGGCAATTTCATGTCGTTCGACTCGCGCACCGGAAAGAATCTCTGGCGGTACCAGACGGGCACGCCGATCTGGGGCGCGGCGCCGATGACCTACATGCTCGACGGCCGTCAGCACGTCGTGGTCGCGTCGGGGACGACGCTCGTCTCGTTTGCGCTGCCTGCAGACGTGAAGTGAGTGCCCCGCTGCCACTGGGGCCTGTCGTGTGAGCTCTCCAGCTAGGACGCCAGAGAGGTCGGCTGCGGAATGTACGTCTCAGGGACCTCGACGTACAGCACGTTGAGGCGATAGTAGAGCGCGCTCATGAACTCGCCGGAATGGACGCGCGGAAGCAGCGGTTCGGGTGTGGTGCTCACAACCTGCGTGCGTCCCGCCGCATCGTCCAGCCAGTGGAACAGCCTGCCTTGATCCACGAGCGACAAGACCCCCACATTGCGCAGGATCAGCGTTCTCACCTGCTCGACCGCCGGCAGAGCAAGGTGGTCGCCTGGTGTCCAGACCTCCACCGGCTCTCGGTAATCGCGGCTCAGAAGTTCGAGGAGGCGCTGCAGCCTGTCGTCGCC
>Ga0137452_1000554_pt1 | contig 11100 bp, 9 predicted proteins | sample EasRivERMGT513_2_FD_102312 | JGI IMG/M metagenome (GOLD analysis project Ga0137452, IMG submission 102312) | Soil microbial communities from meander-bound floodplain in the East River, Colorado, USA - East River MetaG ERMGT513_2 | ecosystem: Environmental > Terrestrial > Soil > Floodplain ...
GCAGTCCGTCCGCGAACAGCGCCATCGATCCGAACGCAAGCCCGGCGCCAATTTCTGCGACCATCACGAGCGCCGTCAGCATCATGACGATCCGCGTGCGGCCCGCGTTCCGGTCGTGATCGGGACCGAGATAATCGTGGTGATGCTGAAACGGAGAAAGCGGATCGGATTTGTTCACGTCGACGCTCAGGCGAAACTGACCGCTGTTGATATGTTATATCATATCCTGATGCAACCGCTCGTGGCGTTAGCTCTGCCGAGGCCGAAAAGCCGGTACACTTCCGGCAAAATCTCCTATTATTGAATCCGCGGGCGTCTCATGCGCCTTCAAAACGAAACACACTCGCTGGAGAACACTCATGCTTCCTTTGAACCGTACGAAAATCGTGGCCGCAGCGAGCGGTCTCATCATGGCGTCCGTGTGCTTGGGCAGCGCCGCGTTTGGCGCGGCCGCGGGAGGCGGCGCGTTCGCGCTGACCTCCCAGACCTTCAAGGACGGGCAGATGATGCCGCGCAAGGTCGCCAACAAGAACCCGCAGAACCCCAACTGCGTCGGCGACAACGTCTCCCCGCAGCTCTCGTGGTCCAATCCGCCGGCGGGCACCAAGAGCTACGCGCTCACCATGGTCGACCCTGAGGGGCGCGGTGGCCTCGGCGTGCATCACTGGGTGGCCTACGGCATTCCGGCCAACGTGATGTCCTTTGCCGAGGGCGAGGTCGGCAAGGAGACCGACAAATATGTCGGCGGCAAGAGCACCCAGGGCGTGCGCTTCTACTCCGGTCCCTGTACGCCCCCGGGCTCGCCGCACCATTACACCTTCGTCATCACGGCGACAGATTTGGAGCCGAAGGATCTTCCCCCCGATCTGACGCTGCCCGAATTGCAGGAGAAGCTGAACGGCCACGCGAAGGGCGCGGCCGGGCTCGTGGGCCTGTTCGTCAAGCCGGAATAGTTCGTTTGCGCACATGAGCTTGGGGCCGGTCGCGAGGATCGCGGCCGGCCCCCAATTTTGGGCCGCGCCTGCACGACACGGTGAAGGCTAGACCCGTGCCTTAGCCGGTGATTGCCGCTATAAACGGGCCCATGAAAAAGCGCCCCTTCCTCGCCGCGACCGGCCTTTTCCTCCTCGCAATCACGTCGGTGGTCTACCTGTTTCCGGCCGCCCAGCAGCCGACGCTGGGGCCTGCCGCCGCGCAGCCGGTCGCAGCGCCCGCGGCGGGTCAGCTGGTTCAGCCGGTCCGGCAGCGGATCACCGAGCTGTCGAGCGAGCGCTACATGAAGGACGTGACCTTCCTTGCGCGCGACGAGATGAAGGGACGCGGCAACGGCATGCCCGAGCTCGACGTCGCGGCCGATTACATTGCCGAGCAGTTCCGCCAGGCCGGCCTGACGCCCAAGGGCGAGAACGGCACCTACTTCCAGCCATTCGAAGTCACCACGGGCGCCCGATTGGGGACAAAGAACGAGCTCGCGATCGCGGGCACCGCGCTCAAGATCAACGACGATTTCGTGCCCATCATGATCTCCAACACGGCCGAGTTCGACGGCCCGCTCGTGTTCGCGGGCTATGGCATCAGCGCGCCCGAGCTTAGTTACGACGATTACGCGGGCCTCGACGTGAAGGACAAGGTCGTTGTCGTGTTCCGCCACGAGCCGCAGGAGAACAACGCGCAAAGCAAGTTCGACGGGACCAACTTCACGCGGCACGCGCCGTTCGTGAACAAGGCGATCAACGCACGCCTGCACGGCGCCAAGGGCATCGTGTTCTTGAGCGATCCGCTGCATCGCGATGAAGAGGTCGGCCCCGCGACGCGCCGCATCGAATACACCGAGATGGGCATCCCCGCGATCCACGCCAAACGCGCGGCGTTCGCGCGGGTCTTCACGGCTGCCGGCAAGGATCTCGCCGCGATTCAGACCGACATCGACAAGGACCTGCAGCCGCGGTCCTTCGATCTTCCTGGAACCCGCGCACACATCGCGACCGAAGTGACCCGGGTGAAGACGACCGTGCGCAATGTGATCGGTGCGCTCGAAGGCTCCGATCCGACGCTGAAGAACGAGTGGGTCGTCGTCGGCGGGCACTACGATCATCTGGGTCTCGGCGAACGCGACTCGATGACGCCCTCGCAGGTTGGACAAATCCATCACGGCGCCGACGACAACGCATCGGGGACCGCGGGCGTGATGGAGATTGCGCGTCTCGCCGCCAACGATGACCGGCAATGGAAGCGCTCGGCCCTCTTCATGGCGTTTGCCGCCGAAGAGATCGGCCTCCTGGGTTCCGCACATTTCGTCAACAATCCAACCGTGCCGATCGTCTCGATCGTCTCGATGACCAATTTGGACATGATCGGGCGCATCACGAACAACCGCGTGTTCGTGGGCGGCGTCGGCACGTCTCCCAATTACAAGACGACGATCGAGCAGCTCAACGCGGGCACCGGCCTGCAGCTCGATTATTCGGATTCGGGCTACGGATCGAGCGACCACACGTCGTTCAATTCGAAGAAGATCCCGGTGCTGTTCTTCTTCTCCGGCCTTCACACCGATTATCACAAGCCGTCCGACACCTACGACAAGATCAACGCCGATGGCGCGGTGAAGGTCGCATCGCTGGCATACGGCATGATGGATCGCGAAGCGAACGATAACGAGCGCCCGGCTTATGTCGAAGTCGCCCGGCCCGAGCAACCCGGCCGCGGCGGCGGTGGCGGCTACGGCGCCTATTTCGGCTCGGTGCCCGACTTCCGGGAAGACATCCAAGGCGTGATGTTCGCCGACGTTGTGAACAACAGCCCGGCCGCGAAAGCCGGGCTGAAGGCGGGCGACATCATGGTCGAGTTCGACGGCAAGCCGATCCAACGGCTGAATGATTACGCGTTCCTGCTGCGCTCCAAGCAGCCCGGCGATGTGGTGCCGGTGGTGGTGAAGCGGAACGGCGAAACCCTTCGCGTGAACGTGACGCTGGAAACGAGGAGATAAGAATGAAGTCGAGACTGCTTCTGGCCGCAGCTTCCATTGCGGTGCTGGCGATTGCCCCGATCTATCCGGCGATGCCGCAGTCCCAGGTCCAGGCGATCACGGCCGAGCCGCGCGAGGTGCACCTCAAGAACGTCAAGCAACTCACCAATGGCGGCGAGAACGCCGAAGCGTATTTCTCGCTGGACGGACAGGAGATCATCTTCCAGTCCACGCGCGAGCCTTACAAGTGCGATCAGATCTTCACGATGAACGCCGATGGCTCGAACCAGAAGATGATCAGCACCGGCCGCGGCCGTGTGACCTGCGGTTACTTCACGCCGGACAAGAAGCGCATCATTTATGCGTCGACGCATCTCGGATCGCCCGACTGTCCGATGCCGCCGAACATGTCGGAGGGCTATGTCTGGGCGATCTACCCGACGTTCGACATCTTCTCGGCCAATCGCGACGGCTCCGACTTGAAGCGCCTGACGGCGACCGATGGCTATGACGCCGAAGGCACGATCTCGACCGACGGCAAGAAGATCGTGTTCACCTCGACGCGCAACGGCGATCTCGACCTTTACGAGATGAACATCGACGGCACAGGCGTCAAGCAGCTGACGAACGAGCTCGGATATGACGGCGGCGCGTGGCATTCGCAGGACGGGCAGTACATCATCTGGCGCGCCAATCGGCCGGGCACGCAAGCTGAGATCGAGCGCTACAAGAGCTTGTTGTCGCGCAATCTCGTCATGCCCTCGCGCATGGAACTGATGATCATGAAGAGCGACGGCAGCGAGAAGAAACAGCTCACGTCGAACGGCGGCGCGAATTTCGCCCCCTATTTCCACCCTAACGGGCGGCAGATCATCTTCGCCTCCAACATGCAGAATCCGCGCGGCGGGAATTTCGACCTGTTCCTGATCAACCGCGACGGGTCGGGGCTTCAGCAGATCACCTTCGACGAGAATTTCGACGGCTTCCCGATGTTCAACGCCGACGGGACGAAGCTGATCTGGGAATCCAACCGCCACGCGAGGCGCCAGGGCGAGACCAACGTCTTCAGCGCCGACTGGGTCAATTAACGGCGCCGACGCCTGACGATTGCGGTTTCAGGAGGCCTTCTTTTGCGCGCGCAAGGGGGCTAGAACCTGCAACTGCGGGGCGTGATCAACGGAGGCCTCGATGCTGAAGCTCGACAACAATTCCCTCATTCGCGATCAGGCCTATATCGACGGCGAATGGCGCGGCTCGCGCGGCGGCGCACGCTTCCCTGTGCGCAATCCCGCGACGCATGAGGTGATTGCCGAGGTCGCCGATCTGGACGAAGCCGACGTGCGCGAGGCGATCGAGGCCGCCGACCGCGCATTCCTCTCCTGGCGCGGCAAGACGGCGAAGGAACGCGCCGTGATTCTGCGCAAGTGGTACGAGCTGATGATGGCGAGCCAGGAGGATCTCGCGCAGCTGATGACCGCCGAGCAGGGCAAGCCGTTGACCGAGAGCCGCGGCGAGATCGCCTATGGCGCTAGCTTCATCGAGTGGTTCGCCGAAGAGGGCAAGCGCATCTATGGCGACGTGATCCCGACCAACGCCCACGGCCGCCGCATCATCGTCGTCAAAGAGCCGATCGGGGTCGTTGGCGCGGTGACGCCGTGGAATTTTCCCAACGCCATGATCACGCGCAAAGTGGGCCCGGCGCTCGCGGCCGGATGCACGGTCGTGGTGAAACCCGCGCAATTGACGCCGCTCTCCGCGCTCGCCTTGGCGGAGCTCGCGCATCGCGCCGGATTGCCCAAAGGTGTGTTCAATGTCGTGATCTCGACCAAGTCCGCGCGCGTCGGCAAGGAGCTGACCACCAACCCGCTGGTGAAGAAGTTCTCGTTCACCGGATCGACCGAGATCGGCAAGCAGCTGATGGCGCAATGCGCCTCGACCGTGAAGAAGGTCTCGCTCGAGCTCGGCGGCAACGCGCCGTTCATCGTCTTCGACGACGCCGATCTCGATGCCGCGGTAAAGGGCGCGATCCTGTCGAAGTTTCGTAACATGGGTCAGACCTGTGTCTGCGCCAACCGCTTCCTGGTGCAGGAGAGCGTCTACGACGCGTTCGCCGCGAAGCTGGCTACGGCCGTGAAGGCGCTCAAAATCGGCGACGGCTCGCAGCCCGGCATCGAGCAGGGCCCCCTGATCAACATGGCGGCGGTCGAAAAGGTGGAGGCGCTGATCGCGGACGGACTGAAGCATGGCGCCAAGGTCGATCTCGGCGGCAAGCGCCACAAGCTCGGCGGCACGTTCTTCGAGCCCACGATCATGCGTGATGCGACGCCCGAGATGGCGTTTGCACGCGAAGAGATTTTCGGTCCTGTGGTGACGCTCTTCCGCTTCGCCAAGGACGAGGACGCGATTCGCATGGCCAACGACACCCAATACGGGCTTGCCGCCTATTTCTATGCGCGCGATGTCGGGCGCATCTTCAAAGTGATGGAAGGCCTGCAATACGGCATCGTGGGCGTCAACGAAGGGATCATATCCACAGAAGTCGCACCGTTTGGCGGCATGAAGGAATCGGGCATCGGGCGCGAAGGCTCGAAGTACGGTATCGATGATTTCGTGCAGATCAAATATGTCGCCATGGGTGGACTGGGCATTCCATGATTCCTCGCTACGCGCGCCCCGAGATGACGGCGCTCTGGTCGCCAGAGACCAAATTCCGCATCTGGTTCGAGATCGAAGCCCACGCCGCCGACGCGATGGCCGAGCAGGGCGTCATCCCCAAGGAGGCTGCGCGCGTCATCTGGGAAAAGGGCCGCAACGCGAAGTTCGACGTCGAGCGCATCGATGCGATCGAGCGCGAGGTGAAGCACGACGTCATCGCTTTCCTGACCCACCTCGCCGAGATCATCGGTGACGAAGCGCGCTTCGTCCATCAGGGCATGACCTCGTCCGATGTGCTGGACACGACACTCGCGGTGCAGCTTTCGCGCGCAACCGACATCCTGATCGCGGATGTGGACGCGCTGATGAAGGCGCTCAAAGCGCGTGCGTTCGAGTTCCGGCTCACACCGACCATCGGCCGCAGCCATGGCATCCACGCCGAGCCGACCACATTCGGGCTCAAGCTCGCGGGCTTCTACGCCGAGTTCGCGCGGGCGCGAGAGCGCCTCATCGCTGCGCGCGCGGAAATCGCCACTTGTGCGATCTCGGGCGCCGTCGGCACGTTCGCGAACGTCGCACCCGAGGTCGAAGCGCATGTCGCGGAGAAGATGGGCCTCAAGGTTGAGCCTGTCTCGACACAGGTGATTCCACGAGACCGCCACGCGATGTTCTTCGCGACGCTCGGCGTTGTCGCCAGCTCGCTCGAGCGGCTGGCGACTGAGATCCGCCATCTGCAGCGCACCGAAGTCGGCGAAGCGGAGGAATACTTCACCGCGGGCCAGAAAGGCTCTTCGGCGATGCCGCACAAGCGCAATCCGGTGCTCTCCGAGAATGTCTGCGGTCTCGCGCGCATGGTGCGCAGCACCGTGGTCCCCGCGATGGAGAACGTCGCGCTCTGGCACGAACGCGACATCTCGCACTCTTCCGTCGAGCGTTTCATCGCGCCTGACGCGACGATCACGCTCGACTTCGCGCTGGTTCGCGCGGCGGGGCTGATTGAGAAGCTGGTGGTCTATCCGGAACGGATGCTCGCCAATCTCAATCATGGCGGCGGGTTGGTGCACAGCGGACGGGTGCTGCTTGCGCTCACGCAGAAGGGTGCTTCGCGCGAGGACGCGTATCGCCTCGTTCAGAGGAGCGCGATGCGGGCCTGGCGTGGCGAGGGCGGGCTCAAGGACTTGCTCAAGGCCGATACCGAAGTGACAAGGTTGCTCAAGCCCGCGGAGATCGAGGCGCTGTTCGACCTCGAATACCACTTCAAGGAAGTAGACACGGTCTTCGCGCGCGTTTTCGGGGAACTGCACCGATAGGCTGCAACATTCCTCACGGAGGCGTGGGCTTGGCGCGTTCGACCTGCTTCCACTATACTGAGCAGTGAGGAAGTAGCTCGGCTGGGGATGATCGAGAACCGCCATATCAGGCGTCGCGTCGCATGGGAGCACAGCCGCACCCGCGCTGGGTTCAGGCTTCGCTTTTCCCACGTGATGGTTGGTCTCCTGGGGCTGCTCGCCATTACGCTGCAGAGCTTCGTCGTCCAGACCCACATCCACGTGCAGCAGCCTGCGGTGCATACCCAAGCGTTGCGCCTCGTGACGCTTGCAGCCGCATCGGCCGGCGACTCCGTTTCCGGCCAGGTTGGAACGCCCACCGACAACTATCCGATCAACCGCGATCCCGCGAACTGTCCGCTCTGCAAAGAGCTGACGCATTCCGGCCAGTACGTCTCCAGCGCCTCGGTGCTCACGACGCTGCCCTTCCCGGTTACGGTGAACCTCATCGTCTTCCGGGAAATCGCGCCCACTCGTTTTGCCGCAAGCCACACGTGGCGCGGCCGCGCTCCGCCTCTCGTCTAACTCCAAATCGAAACGCTGCTGACGGAATGCGCGAAACCAATCGCGCGCCGTTCGTTGAAATTTTCGAAGCGTCTTACGCGCAGATCGTGGGGCTCTTCGAGCACAGCATCTGGAGTTGGCCTTATGAAAAAGTTCATCATGACGTCCGCGCTCGCGAGCGCGAGCTTTATTGTCCTGCAAAGTGCTGCGCTGGCGGGTGAAGCCGGCATCATCAATCCCGACGCGATACCGGAGACCGTCGTCATTACGGCGTCGCCCTTCGCCCAGAACCCGCTCGATGTTGCGGCGAGCGTGAGCCAAATCACGCATCAGGAGCTGATCGTCTCGGGCGGCATCGGTATCGGCGACGCGCTGAAGAACATACCGGGCGTCACAACATCGGGCTTCGCGGCGGGATCGAGCCGCCCTGTCATTCGCGGATTGAGCTCCACGCGGGTCCGCATCACCGAAAACGGCATCGGCGGCCACGACACGTCCGATCTCGGCGACGACCACGCGGTCCCGATCGATCCGCTCGCCTCCATACAGGTCGAGGTGCTGCGCGGGCCCGCTACGCTGCGCTACGGGAGCCAGGCGATCGGCGGCGTGGTCAACGCCATCAACAACCGCATTCCGTTCGACGTGTCCGAGGGGCCCGCGATCGAGGGGATTGCCGGCATATCCAGCAACAGCATCGAGCGGCTCGGCGGCGGCATCGCCGACTATCGGCGGGACAATTGGGCGTTTCACGCCGACGCCCTCTTTCGCGGCGCGGACGACTACGACACGCCGGACGGCACGCAGCTGAACAGTTTCGCGTTCGGGCGAAGCTACGCGCTTGGTGGCGCCTATATCGGCAATGGCGGTAGCGCTGCCGGTCTGGGCTTCACGCAGACGCTTTCGCATTACGGTTCGCCAACTCCGCCGGACTCCGATGAGGTGAGCCACATCGAGCTCGACACGAAGAACTACAACGGTGCCATTCGCCTGAACTCTCCCCTGCCCGGCATCATGCGGATCAATGCCAGCGGCGGTTACACCGACTACGCTCACGATGAGATTTCCGACAGCGAGGGCCCCCTGGCTCATTTCGCCAACAAGGAGTGGGAGACCCGCATAGAAGCGCTGCACACAGCCTTTGGTCCCATAACGACGGGCGCCGTCGGCATTCAATTCGGCAACCGCGATTTCTCGGTGACGGGACCGGAAGCCGATTTCCTTCACCCGACGAAGACCGACAGCTTCGCGGCCTATATTTTCGAGGAACTCACGCTCTCGGAGAAGTTCAGCATTCAGGGTGCGGCGCGCGTCGAATGGACCAGCATAAAAGGCGACACCGATGCCCTCGGCTTTTTCGACCGCAAGTTCACGCCGGTCAGCTACGCGCTCGGCGCCGTGTTCAAGCCGACCGGAGACACATCGCTGTTCGCGAATGCGTCCTGGACGGCGCGTGCGCCGAACCCTGTCGAGCTGTTCGCGCAAGGGCCTCATGACGCATCGCATACTTTCGAAACCGGCGATCCCAATTTGTCCCTGGAGAAGGCCTTCTCGATAGAGGGCGGCATCAAGCACCAAGCTTTGGACGGCTCGACCGCGACGTTTTCGATCTACCGGACGAAGTTCGACGGATTCATCGACGGCTTCCTGACCGGCAACACGTGCGACGAGGAAGGGGTTTGCGGCCCGCCGGGAACCGGAGAATTCGACGAATTGTTCTACCGGCAGAACGATGCCGAGTTCTGGGGCCTCGAAGCGCAGGCGCACTGGCACCTGTTCGATATCGGCAGCGGCCGCGGCGGTATCGACCTGCAAGCCGACTATGTGCGGGCGACCCTCGATAATCTCGGCAACGTCCCCCGCATTCCACCGCTTCGTTACGGCGGCGGTCTGTTCTACGAGAACGAGGATCTGGAGCTTTCCATCAATGTCCTGCACGTCAGCGAACAGGACAAGGTCGCAGCAGCTGAAACGACGACCCCGGGCTACACGACGCTGAGCGCGTCGGCCGTGTTCCACGTCTACCGAGGAGACAGCGGCGACCTCGATATTGCGCTGATCGCGAACAATCTCACCGACTCGGTGCAGCGCAACCACGTGTCGTTCAACAAGGATTTCGTGCTGCAGCCGGGACGCACATTCCGCCTGATGCTCCACTTCCTGCACTGAGAGAAGGTTATAGGCATCTGATCTATTTCGACTATTTCGCCGTCCAATAGTTTGTTCGTCGAAATTCGCGATTTTTGTGCGAAGAACGTGTCTCGGTCGTGCTGCAGCCGGGATGCGCGTTCACGCTCATGCCCATTTCCTGCACTGACGACGTGTGTGAGCACTTGATGTCTCTCGATTAATCCTGCTTCCAATAGTTCGTTTGTCGAATTTCGCGTTTTTTTGCGGCCGATGCCCGGCGGGCGAGCCGGAACAACGGCAAAATCCTGCTTGGATTCGGTCTGCTCGGCCATGACACCTCCACAATCTAGGCGTGATCCTATGTTATAGTCCTATAATATAGTCAGTACAATAGGATATTTCCTGACCTCCTTAGACGATCGAGAGGAGGCCAATGGCACGCGGATAGCAGGAGGAAACCGCGCAAATAGCAGGAGGTGAGCAGGCGAATAGCAGGAGTCCCGCGATTGGCTAGGGTTTCCAGCCGGATGGAGGAGTGTTGGGGACCTTCTGCGGGCGGCTACTTGACCGTAAACGTGAACGTCCCTTCGGTCTGATGCATGTCCACTGAGACCGCGAGCCACTGGACGCTGTACGCACCGGGTGGAAGCGACATCAGGTCGACCACAAGCACGTTGTGGTTGGCGCCGTCGAAGCGCGCGTTCGTCGAAAGCGTCGTGCCGACTCGGTTCAGCACTTTGATGCTCGATAGAGGCAGCATGAGGCTTTCGGTGAATTGAATCCGCACCGTCTTGGGCGAGCTGGCAATGACACTGCCCACCGCCGGATCGGCCCGTACTAAGAACGCGTGGGCATCGGCCTCAGGCGTCGACGCCAGCAGCGCGAGTGAGCAAGCGGCGAGCAGTGCATAGCGCATGGTCATGGTCCAAAGATCGGGCGGCCGAGGCTGGCCGGGAAAATGTCATCGAGATAGAAGTGAAGCTCGGCGAGAAAGCCGACCGCATGCCCCGACTCCCTGTTCCACGGGATGATCGCCTGGGCGCTGAGTTGCACCGATTGGCCAGCCCACAGGAACCCGGGATTGATCGTCCCTGTGGTTTTGCCACCGCCCCGGTCGATGGGCGTTGATAGATTGAATTCGGCCACGAAGATCAAACGATCGAAGGGGGCGCCAAGCCCCACGTTCCGCACTTGGCTTTGCAGATAGGGGAGGCTGTATTCCAATGGCCAGCCCGAGTTGGAAGGCGTTCGGATTCTCTTCGAACTCGCCGAATTCGTCTTCCGTGCGCGCTTCCGTCGGGATGGCAACACCAACGGAGCCAGTGATTGCGAAGGCGCGCATGGCGCTTGTCGAGTCGAACAGATCACCGAATCCCTTGCCGAAGAAGAATGCGGGCGTGATCACGCTGAAGCCTTCAGCGCCGATGTGGCTCGTTCCGGTGCCGCCAAGCTCCGCTTCGACACCGACGGAGAAGATCGTCTCGCGCACGGGATTGATTGCGAGCTGAGACTTGGCACCGA
>Ga0137452_1000555_pt1 | contig 11090 bp, 8 predicted proteins | sample EasRivERMGT513_2_FD_102312 | JGI IMG/M metagenome (GOLD analysis project Ga0137452, IMG submission 102312) | Soil microbial communities from meander-bound floodplain in the East River, Colorado, USA - East River MetaG ERMGT513_2 | ecosystem: Environmental > Terrestrial > Soil > Floodplain ...
CGTGACTCGAGGCCGGGCGGCAGAGGTTCGGCGCGAAGGCGGTCGGCACATGCTCGAAGGAGGCGCCGCGCGCCGCATTCCTGGCCGGCAATCGTTCGACACGGGGGGCACGCATCGAGGTGCTGCTGCACCTCGGCACGCTGGGCTTCCGACAGCGACCCGTCCGCATATTGCGCCAGCTGGTCGCAGATTCGACGGCAGTTCGGCTTCACCGGCGGCCCCCTGCCACTTCAGCGCGCACAGGCGCAACCGGCGTCGACAGACGCTCGAACAACAGCCGCCGTCCCCGCGAGATGCGCGACATCACGGTTCCAATCGGGACACTTAACATCTCCGCGATCTCGGCATAGGTGAATTCCTCGACGTCACGCAGCCACACCGCCTGCCGGAATGCGTCGGGCAGATCGTCAAGCGCCGCCTGGAGATCAGCGTCGAGCGTGCTCCTCATCAGGATTCGCTCGGGCGTCTCAAACGCCTCGGAGCCGGTTGCCACGGTCGCGGCCTGCTCGACCTGCTCGCTGTCCACCTCGACCGCATCTCGGCTTGCATCGCGGCGCTGGTTCCTCCACGTGTTGTGAAGGATCGTGTACAGCCACGCCCGCAGGTTCGTGCCGCGCTTGAACTGTCCGGAAAACCGGAACGCTTTGACGAAGGTGTCTTGTACGAGATCCTCCGCATCGGCGCGGTTCCGCGTCAGCCGCATCGCCGTGGCGAACAGCGGCTCGAGAAACGTGAGCGCCTCGGCGGAAAACGCCTCCGCGTCCAAGGGGGCTGGTGACGGTCGGCGGAACATCGGCGGTCAAGCCCGTGAAGGGTAACCCGCAACCGGGCCGGTTTATTCCTGTCGCGGCCCCAAAAGGTCCGCGACGCAGCGTTTATTCGTGTCGCAGCGTTTATTCGTGTCGCAGGCGAAGAGGCCGACCTTCAGGTCGGCCTTACCTCTAGTTTACGCGCGGTGACAGCGCCGGAGCGTAGCGGGGACAACCAGTCGCCATTATGCGAGCTCGAAGCCCGTTCGCGCAACGTTTGGCGCGAAACTCGTCGGTACGTCCTTTGCTCCCCGCCGCTCATCCGCTGATTGCGGGCGTTAAACCGTCAGCAGTAAGATGGCCCCTCGGGCACGTGCGGAAGACGTTCGCATATCGATGGCAGGCCGACCGGTCGCAATGGCCCAGGATCCTGCGAGGAGAAGTCACATGAGCAACCGCTCACGGTGCGGAGCCCGCCTACGCTGCCTGACGGGCATCAGCTCCGGCGAGGTTTCGCCGAAGCAGGTCGCAGCAATTTCTGGCGTCCTGCGAAAGCGGACCCTACTTCCGGTTGCCGCCGCCGTGGTCGCCGCCGCGATCGTCTTCGCGCCGCAGCCAGCACTCGCGCAGACACCGTTTGTCCCGTATTTCGGGAAGAACCAGATCCGCTACACGCACTTCCGCTGGTACACCTACACCACCGACCATTTTGAGATTTACTACTACCCGGAAATCGAGCAGCACCTCGAACGGGCGGCCGGTTACGCCGAGAGCGCGTATCAGCACGTCAGCTCAGAGCTGAAGCACGACCTCGCGTTCAAGATCCCGCTCATCATTTTCAAGACCAGCAGCGAGTTCCAGCAGGAGAACGTCATCCCGGGCGCCGCGCAGGAAGGTGTAGGCGCATTCGCCGAGCCGGAACGCAATCGCATGGTCATGCCGCTCGACGATCCGCCCGACCTCCTCTACCGGCTGATCGTCCACGAGCTGACGCACATCTTCGAGTTCGACATCATCCCGACGTCGCTCATCCGGCGCAGCGAGCCGCTCTGGATCAACGAGGGCCTGTCCGACTACATGACGGGCATCTGGCAGCCGCTGGACCTGATGACGGTCCGTGACGCGGCGATTGCCGACATCGTGCCGAAGATGAGCGAGCTGCAAGGCTACGGCAACTTCGGGAATCCCCGCCTGATCTACAACCTCGGTCATGCGGTGTTCGAGTTCATCGAATCGAGGTGGGGCAAGGAGGGGCTGCGCCAGTACCTCTTTGCGCTGCGCAAGTCGGTGATCGGCGGCGGCGACGATGCGTACGAGGAAGCGTTCAAGCTGAAGTCGGATGAATTCGACCAGCAGTTCGAGCGCTACCTGAAGGAACGCTTCAAGCCGTTCCGCGACAAGGAGCGGCCCGCCGACTACGGGCGTAACCTCGCGCCCAATCCGGAAAAAACGCCGTTCAACCAGGCCGTCTCGGCCGAGCCCTCGCCATCCGGCGATCTCATCGCGATCGCGAGCGGAAACCGGAAGGACGGGGAGCTCGATATCATCCTCGTCTCGGCGAAGGACGGCTCGGTCATCCGCAACCTGACGAGCGGCTTCGACCAGGACAAGGGATTCGAATACATCACGTCGCCGGGAGGCCGCTTCATCACCGTGCCGTGGCTGTCGTGGTCACCAAGCGGCGACCGCCTTGCCTATTTCGTCCGCGCCGAGAAGACCCGGACGCTGATTATCCAGAATGTCCTGAGCCGCAAGATCGAGCAGCGGATCGAGATGAAGACGGTCGACGATCCTGAATCGCCTGATTTCTCGCCGGACGGCAAGAAGATCGTGTTCGCCGGTCTGCAGAGCGCCGTTGGGGACCTGTTCATCGTCGACCTGGAGTCACAGGAAGTCACGAACATCACCAAGGACAACTTTGCGGACTCGGGGCCGACGTGGTCACCCGACGGCACGTACATCGTCTACGTGGCGCGCGTCAGCGGCAACGAGAAGCTGTTCAAGATCGATCCGGGGACCGGAACAAAAACGCAGATCACGTTCGGGACGCATGATGACGCGACGGCGCAGTTCATGGATGCGAACACGATCGTCTTTCCGTCCACCGCCATCGATCCGAACCAGCCAATCGATCCCGACGTGTCGCGGAACGGCAATATCTACAACATCTGGACGCTCAGCCTGAAGAATGGCGAACTGCGGCAGTATACCGACGCGGTCGCAGGTAATTTCTCGCCGATCGTCCTCCACCAGGCCGGTGACAGGTCCCAGATCGGCTTCGTCAGCTATTACAAGAGCGACTACGAGCTCCACGTGCTCGAGCGGAAGGATCCGATCATCACCGCCGCGTCGGCCGACTTCGGCTCGCCGGGTCCGATCATCGATTTCCAGGCGCCGCTGACGCACCAGCTGATCGCCGCCAACAAGCGGAAGAAGGGCGCCTTCGAGAAGCTGTTCCTCGACGGCCGGCCGCCTGTGAACGTCGGCGTGACGAGCGGCGGAAACGTGTTCGGCGGATCGGCGGTCACGTTCAGCGACGTGCTTGGCGACAAGCAGTTCAACCTCTACGCGCAGTCGATCTCGCAGTACCGCACGCTGTCGTTCTCGTTCGTCAACCTGTCGCGCCGTTTCAACTACGCGGTGCAGGCGTACTCGCAGACGCTGTTCTTCTACGGACAGCTGGCCAACGTCTTCTACGACCCGACGTTCAGCGGCATCATTGACCGCAACCTCGCGCAGGCGACGAGCACCGTACAAGGCGGCTCGATATTCGGCATCTATCCGTTCAACCGTTATCGCCGCATCGAGCTGAGCGGCGGCGTGTTGCAGTACAAGCAGTCGTTCAACGACCCAAGTCTCGAGGATTACTCAACGACCTATCAGCAGCAGCAGTTCGGGCGGCAGCTGTTCCAGAACGGCTACTTCATGCCGTTGGCCGCGACGTTCGTCGAAGAGACAACTGTTTTCCGCGAGTTTGGTCCACTGGCCGGACGGACGATGCGCCTGTCGTACGAAGCAGCGCCCGGCTTTGCATCGTTCATGTCGCGGCAGACGCTGGACGCCGACGTTCGGCACTACACGCGCCTCGGGACCACCGGCCTGCTCGCGCTGCGCGCGCGCGGCTTCCGAAGCTGGGGCGACTCGCCTGACTTCGTCTACTTCGGCGGCAACTCCGAGCTCCGCGGCTACGAGTATTTGCAGTTCCTCGGATCACGCACCGCGTTCGCCAACGCGGAGTTGCGTTTCCCGTTGATCGAAGCGATGCTGACGCCACTCGGCGTTCTCGGCGGCATCCGCGGCGTGTTCTTTGCCGGCATGGGCGGCGCGTACTTTGACGGCCAGCCCTTCACGTGGCTCCGGAGAGGCACATCGGTCGAGACCCCGATCATCGGGTACAACGTGAACCAGGTGACCGGTGCGGAGACGCCGATTTTCGGGCCCAAGACCGCGGTCAGCGGGCTGCGCCTCATCGATGCCCGCGCCTCCTACGGCTTGGGGCTCGAGACGTTCCTCATCGGCTTCCCTGTCCACTTCGACTGGGCATGGAAGACGCTCCTCAACAAGGACTGGGAGGATGTCCTGTTCGCGGCGCAGGGCGGGAGCAGCGCCTTCCGCAAGGCGAAGTTCGCGCTCTGGATTGGGTACGATTTTTAGACGGGAAGTAGGGGCTAGGGGTCAGGGGCGATTCAATCGGCCTTTGTGAGCCGCGGCATGTCCTCCGCACAACCGGCTTGATCCGAAGCAACCGGTTCCATGGTGGCCGACGGCATCTGTCCTGCGACTTCCAGACCAGCGACTGAAGAACTACCAGGGCCCGGCCGGGCCCTTGATCGCTCCCGATAGGACGGCGCTCCGAACGTCGTCGATTGTCACCAGGCCGCCTGGCGCGGTACCACCCCACTCGAATCGAGTTGCGTCCGGTGTCCAGTGAAACAGCGCCACCTGCCACGTGTGGGCGATGCCGCCGCGCTCGTAGTAGACGAGGCAGTGATCGTACGAGCACCCCGCCGCGACCAGCCGGCGGAATGGCAGCTTCGAATTGACGATCACGTTGCCGACCTGAAACTCGGCTCCGGGCTCGGCGATGTCGAGTGCCTGGCTGCCGAACAACGTCTGCAGCCCGTCTCGGACGCCGAGTGGCAGCCCTCTGAGGGACGTGACAATCGCGAACCGTTCGTCCTGCACGTGGGCCCGCAGTTCCCCGGACAGTGCGACTGGAGGCGCCGCCTGGTTTCCGGCAACCACGGCCGACCAGAGGCTCACGCCGATCGAGCAGAGAAGTTGTGTGCGACGCATCCAGACTCCGGGAGCTTGGCTCACACCGACGATGCCACTGTCGCCGTCATGGCGCAACCGGAATCGCGCGGCGCCATCGCGCGTCCGGGGTGAACGACATGGTGAGGCTGCCGCGACGGTCGACCGGCTCGCGGCATCCGACACCTCCCGTTAGGTGGAAGTGTCTACTTTATCGAGGCAAGATCTCACGCCGGCTCCATTCGGATGTCGAAACGTCCATAACGTTGCGTGTTCGGCGGTTGCGCAAAGAGTCACGACGTTCTTCGGCCTTTCAAGAGGTCGAACACTTGCGGATTCACGACGTTGATTGGATTGCCCGCCACGTAGGCGTTGACCTGATCGAAGATATCCGAAAACTGGATTTCGTATTCGTCCCGCGTCACGTATCCGATGTGCGGTGTGCACACAACGTTGTCCATCGTCAGCAGCGGGTGGCCGGGGTCTCGCAACGGTTCGTCTTCGTACACATCGATGGCGGCCATACCTGGCCGGCCCTGGCGCAACGCATTGACAAGGGCACCGGCCTCAATCAGAGGCGCCCGGCTGGTGTTGACCAGCAACGCCGTGGGCTTCATGCAGGACAGATTCTCTCCGGTGACGATTCCCCGGGTTTCCTGTACCAGTCGCATGTGCAGAGAGATCACGTCACAGGATTCAAAGAACGCGCGCTTGCTTTCTGCCACGACATAGCCGTCGCTGCGCGCGCGCTGCAGCGATCGCTCGCGCGCCCACACGAGAACATTCATGCCGAAGGCTTTTCCATAGCCAGCTACTGTGGCGCCAATCCTTCCGTATCCGTAGATTCCCAGCGTCCTGTCACGAAGGCTGTTGCCGACCCCGATCTGCCACGTGCCGGCGCGAAGCGCGAACATCTGCTGAGGAATCTGACGCATGGCCGCAATGATTAATCCCCAGGTGAGTTCTGCAGTGGCATAGGACGGACTGCCGGCATGTTGATCGGACGAGACGATAACCCCGCGACGCGTACATGCGTCGATGTCGATATGTGGGTATACGCTGCGCTGGCTGATGAGCCGCAGGGCGTCGAGGCGCTTGAGCAGCGGTTCGCGGACGTGCGTACGCTCGCGAATCAACACCAGAATCTCAGTGTCCTCAAGACGCGCTGCGAGTGCGTCGACATCCTGGATGTGATCGTTCCAGACCGCCACCTCGTATCCGTCCAGCTTGTGAAAGCACCGGAGGGTGCGAAGCGTGTCGAAATAGTCATCGAGAATCGAAACCTTCACGGGAGACTGACCTGCTTATCTATCCTTCGGTTGGAGGCGGTCAACGTTGGCGCATCACCCGCGGCCGCAGAGCGCCAGCGGGCAGCGGCCGTCTGGTGCAACGCGTGTTATGCGGCCACCCGAATGAGCGCCCCCGAGGCGCGCCATTGAGTTCCAACGCGAGTGAGGAAACGGCATTTGTCATGCGGGGTGTGAAGTGACAACCACGTAGAAAGCGAACAGAAGGAGTGCGAGCAATACGACGAGTACGGCGCCTGCGCCATACTTGTGAAGCGCTGGCGTTCCCCAGACCGTAGCATCGCGCCAGACCGGATCCACTGAAGCAAGGATTGCGTCGAGATCCTCGAACAATCGATCGACTCGCTCCGGAGACATCGCAACACCATGCGACTCTCGATCGAGCCGACGCTCCAGGTTGAGAAGTTGAGCGGCTGCCCCATGATAAGCCTGTGCCTTCGCCTTGAATTTGAAAAATTGCCCGCACGCAGCGAATACCGTGACCGAGCCGGTTAGGAAGAGCACGCACGCTCTCAGTAGCTTGCCTGTCTGTGAGTCCCCGGCGATCTCCGCCACGCCGAGCAGCGTTGTGGCCAACGCGCCAAGACTTGTAACGCCAACGTCATGCCAAAAGGCAAATCGATGGTTGGAGGTCCCAGCCACCGAGTACTGCTCGACGTGTTCGTGGATCTTTTCGGCAAGCTTGTCTATCCGCGTTCTGGAAGGATCCAAATTCATCTACCGCTCTCGCCCCATAACGCCTCGCCGCTCACCTGCGGCACGCGCGAGCGGGCCACGGTGCCGTCGGGTGCAGCCGGTGTTCGCCCGCGGCGTTCCATCTACCTACCGAGGTCAGCCGCGCACCGACGTGGCCCCATGCACGAAGTTCGTCACAGTTGAAACATATTCATCCGAGTGGCTCACGTGCGGCACATGGCCCGCCCCGGGAAATGTGCTCGTCACGGCTTGCGGCATTTTCTGCGCAATCTGCTTTACCACAAGAGGGAAAAATGGCGGGCTCTGTCCACCGAACGTCAACAATGCCCGGGCGGAAAACCCCCGCAACCGATCCAGATTGAGTGCGAGCGACTCCGGGTCCCGCATCTCATCGAGCCAAGTTGAGGCGTTGAAGACGAACGTCTCCCGCAGCTCGGGAAGAAGCTGCTCCCAGGCCCCCGGTCCAAAGGCGATTGTCTCGACGAATTGCCGCGCACCGCCAGGAGAGTCATGAGCCTCGAGCATGTGGATGACCACCCCGATGCGCTCGTTGATCGCCGAGAGCGCCGCCTGGGCGTGCGGCTCGTGGTCGAGCAGACGAAACACCGGTGGCTCGTGCACGATCAGGCTCCGGAACAACTCGGGGCGTTCACCGGCGAGCCGCAAGGTGATTGCGGCGCCGAAGGAATTGCCTGCGATGTGGGCCGGGCCATGGCCGATATGGTCAATGAGTGCCGCGAGATCGGCCACGTCTTCCTCAACGTGGCCCTGTCCACCGGGTCGCTCGCTTTGACTGTGCCCACGGCGATCGTAGGTCAGCACGCGGAAGGAGCGTGCGAGCCCTGGGACGACGGAATCCCAGTTGTGATGGTTGCCCCAAGAACCGTGGACGAGGACGAGGAGATCCCCCGTCTCTCCGCGAAGGTCCCAAAACAGCCGAACGCCGTTGACGCGCGTGATAGACATTCTGTCGGCTCCCCTCCGGCGATCCGGCGCGAGCTAACGTCATGCGCGTAAGCTGCGAGCGCCGGGCGCGCCAAAGATGCTGCCACAACCAGGATTACGCGCGACAGCTTCACGCGCTGGTTAGGCAGCCGCGCAGCGAAGCTCGTTGCCGTCAGTCTTGAGGAGGCGGTGCCTCGTTCCACATGTCCACTACATTTCGCCACGATCCGTCGGCTTCTTTACGCCAGACAGTGACAACTTTCCCGTAAGTAGTAACCGGGTTGCCCTGGGAGTCGTTGAAAGTCGTAACGTTGCGCTCGATCATGTACGCCAGATCACCTGACCGGGACACGCAGACGCTTTCTGGCTCCCAGTGAATCTGGAATCCAGGGAGGTTTGCGGCTGTCTCGACATACTGCCGAATGGCAGCCCTTCCACAAAGAGGCGGCAGACCAGGCGGCATCATTACGGCGTCCTCCGCCCAGAAGTCGATCCAATCGTCTACGGGAGCTGTCGCTACCTTTGCTGACCACTCGCGACTGAGCTTCATGAGCGCATCGCCTTCCGCCTTCAAGTCCATATGCGCCTCCGAAGAAATGCCGGGGATGATACCTGGTCTCTTGAACGGCTGCAGTCTAGCGCGGCGACCTGACCGACTCAATGCGGGTCCAACCGCCTCGAGCAGCAGCACTTGTTCCCGAAATAAGTGGTGGCAGAGGACGCGATATACAGAACTCGATAGCGCGAATACGCCTGCGGGCATCGCAGCATATCCGGTTCACCGGCGTCCGGTATCGGACCCGAGCTGATCGAGCGGACTCCGCACCCCCGCCCGCCCTGGTTCAGAACGTGCGTATAAATCATCGTCGTAGTCACGCTGCGGTGCCCGAGCAGTTCCTGGATCGTTCGGATGTCGTACCCAGCCTCGAGCAGGTGGGTGGCAAACGAGTGCCGCAAAGAATGGCAAGGAGCAGGGCGCTGCAGCACGGATTCGTGCAGGTGGTGCCGCCGCCGTTCACCTGTCGCCTGATCGACGTAAAACCTGGTCGCGGGAAAGACCCATTGCCAGGCCCACTCACACGCCGCGTTGGGGTACTTTGCCCGGAGCGCGGATCAAGCCGGTTTTGCGGAGGACACGCCGTGTCTCACAGCGGCCAAAGCGGCGCGAGCGCCTCAACGCGAGTCGTCCTTAGGTGCGACGTAGCTTTTTCGCGCACGCGGCTTCAGACCACGCGTGGCGACACGCACGTCGATGTCGTGCACCTTGCCATCGCGTTTCGGTGGAGCGAAGCCCAGAAGGTACTGGCTGTGCAACTCGTCGGCGATCTGGACGAATGCGGCGCCGAGATCCTGTCCGAAGCGAATCTGCGTGTAGCCGCCGCCTGTCTGCTCCGCGACGAGCGCGAGTCCGGGATCGGGAAGGTCGGCAGTCAAGGCCGCCTGGAGTCCACCAGGCCCGATCCCCGGTTGAATCGGCCGCGATCCGCGGCTGCGCATGCCAATGCCATAAACCATGACATCGTCGCGGCGCGCGCGGTCGATGACCTCGCCCTGGCTGACATATCGCTCACGGAAACTGATAGGGCCGCTGTCCTTGCCGTCGCTCAACACAAGGACCACCCGGCGCGCCTCGCCTCCCTCATCACCGAAGGCGCCCATCGCCTCGGCGACCGCGCGCCAGAGCGGCGTAGGCGCATCGGGTGCAACCGTGTCCGGCAGCTCCCTGCGCAAAGTCTCGACATCGTGCGTGAACGCGGGACTCATCGCGATCTTGTACCCGAACGTGCCGACCCGCGCGAGATCGTCCGGGCGAAGGCGCGCGAAGAGCTGTTCCGCCCCTGCGCGCAGCAACGGCAGGTTGCCCTCCATGCTGCCCGAAACGTCCAGCATGACGATCAGGCGAATGGGTTGGGGAGAGTTGTCGAACAGCGTGATCGGCTGCGGCTTGCCCTCGTCGCGCACCTCGAAGTCGTTTTGTAAGAGCGTCGTGCTGAGCCGACCATCTCGATCGGTCACGGTGACGAAGACGCGAACGGAATCGCCCGTCCCCCGAAACGTGGGCTGCTGCCCGGCCGCAGTGAGCACGCCCATGACACATATCGCGAGAGTCCCGCATGCCAGGAACCGATTCACTGGCTACTCCTTCCTCCACAGAACAGGCAGCGCACCTTCAGTCATACCACGGTACGAATAGACGCGATAAACGCGCCGCGCAGGCCCGCGCGGCCCGGCCGCCGTGAGGCGCGGCGTGTCCGAGACATGCCGCGTCTCACGGCGGCCACACCGGTGTGGGCAGGCAGGTCCCAGTAAACATAAAGGGCCGACTCGCGTCGGCCCTTTTCTGTTGCACTGCTTGCTGCCGGCTGCCGGCCCCAGCTGCCTAGAATTTCTGCAGTCTCAGCTCACTCCGCTCCGTGTCGAGCGCGACCTTGTAATGGCTCAGGAAGTTGTGCCCGACAATGCCGCCGAGCTGGAAGCCGAGGAGCACACTTGGCGCGCGGAGGTTCAGGACGACCAGCGGCATGTTCTTGTATTCGATCTGATCGAAGTTCAGATTCATCCCCGGCAGCAGGAACGCGTCGCGATCCCACCCTGACGTTCCGTACACTTTCAGCGGGATCTTCCGGTAGGTGCTGGTGCCGAAGTGCCCCGCGGTTTCCGCGCTGATCGAGATCACCTCGCCGCCGGTGTCGACGACGAAGTAGGTTGGACGGATGTCGTTCAGCATGCCGCGCACCATCGCAAGGCGGTGGACCCGCAGTGGCAACCGCAGGTCGTTTTCACCGACCGGGATGTCGCGCGCAATCGTCAGCTGCCGGTGCTGGTAGTCGATCAGCATCGACAGGCCGAACGCGATCGGCGAAAAGCTCTCCCCTTCCCGCTTCGGGATACCACGCAGCGCCGGGTTCTTGATCAGCACCGGCAGGTTCCGTACCTGGAGATCGCCGATGTCGAGCCGGTCGATGCGGGAGAGCTGGAGTCCGCGCAGGCCGACTTCCCCGACGCCCGCGCTCAACGTGGTCGTGATCGCGCTGATGTTCGCACGTCTCGCGGTGTCCCCCGAAATGACCGTCTCCTCGGACCCGGTATCGAGGATGAAGTCCTGCTGCCGGCCGCCGTTCACTCTCGCCTGCACGAC
>Ga0137452_1000556_pt1 | contig 11086 bp, 7 predicted proteins | sample EasRivERMGT513_2_FD_102312 | JGI IMG/M metagenome (GOLD analysis project Ga0137452, IMG submission 102312) | Soil microbial communities from meander-bound floodplain in the East River, Colorado, USA - East River MetaG ERMGT513_2 | ecosystem: Environmental > Terrestrial > Soil > Floodplain ...
ACGGAGACGGGATACGAGATCGTGCCGCGCGATGACCTCTTACGGGCGCAGACGCCCCAGGGTTTTCGTTACGAAAAGATCGCGGACGCGCATAGGCGCTTTGTTGGTCAGCCTGCAACGGACGACATTGCACTCGCGGAAAGGGCGAACCTCACCATCGCAGCAGTTGCCGGCGAGGAGACAAACATCAAGCTCACGACCGCGGACGATTTCATCGCCGCAGAGAAACTCGCACTCTCCTCGCTTCTCGATGTGCGTACGGGCACCGGTTTCGACGCCCATCGTTTCGGGCCCGGCGATCACGTCTGGTTATGCGGTGTGAAGGTTCCGCACGGCTCAGCGCTTGTCGGCCATTCGGATGCCGATGTCGGCTTGCATGCGCTCACCGATGCGATCCTGGGTGCGCTCGGGGCGGCCGACATAGGCGCGCATTTCCCGCCATCGGATGAGCGCTGGCGCGGTGCTCCGTCGCATCTGTTCCTCGACCACGCGGCGCAACTCGTCCGCAAACAGGGCGGATTGATCTCGCATGTAGACGTGACGCTGATCTGCGAGCGCCCAAAGGTCGCCCCTCATCGCGAGGCCATGCGCGCGCGCATCGCCGATATCCTTCAGATCAATGCCGATCGTGTCAGCGTGAAAGCGACGACCAGCGACGGGTTGGGCTTCACCGGACGGAGCGAAGGCATTGCCGCGCAGGCGGTGGCAACGATCAGGTTGCCCGCGTGAGCCGCCTCTCGTCTCTCCTTGCAACCTGCTTCGGCATCGGGCGCATGCCCTTCGCGTCGGGGACCTTCGCGTCCGCAGCGGCACTTCCTTTCGGCGTCCTGCTGGCAATGCGCGGCCCCGTCGCAATCATGATTGGCGCGCTCGTTGCAACGATCGTTGGGGTATGGGCGTGCGGGCAACACGCTGCGAAGCTCGGCGTCGCCGACCCCTCGGAGTGCGTGCTCGACGAAGTCGCGGGACAATGGATCGCGCTCATTCCGATCGCGATGTATGGCCGCATCTTCGATTGGCGGCTATATGCGATCAGCTTTCTTCTTTTTCGCCTCTTCGATGTGTTGAAGCTCTGGCCACTTTCGGCGGCGGAGCGTCTGCCGGGCGGATACGGTGTGATGGCCGACGATGTTCTCGCAGGGCTGATCGCGGCGGTGCTGCTCTGGGCCGCGCTTGCAAATGGGTGGATGTAAGATGTTTCCCGAACATGTGCTCGTGCTGGCGCAGGCGCTCATCACCGAAGCGCGCGAAAAGCAGCTCAAGATCACCACGGCCGAATCCTGCACCGGCGGGTTGATCGCCGGCGCACTGACGGAGATTCCGGGCGCGTCCGAAGTCGTCGATCGCGGCTTTGTCGTCTATGGCAACAACGCCAAGACCAAACTATTGGGCGTGCGCGCCGCCGTGATCATGCGTTTCGGTGCTGTCTCCGAAGAAGTGGCGCGTGCGATGGCTGAAGGCGCGCTGAAGAATTCCGTGGCGGACATCGCGGTCTCCTGCACCGGCATCGCCGGCCCGACCGGGGGTACCGCGGACAGGCCCATAGGGCTGGTGCATTTGGCGGCTGCACGCAACGGGGAGACCACGCTCGCCGAGGAGTGCCGCTTCGGCGATATTGGACGCAGCGAAGTCCGCATGCGTTCCCTCGAAGCCGGATTGAAACTTCTGCTGCAGATTATCTGACGTCTACGTCTGCACCGAAACGCTTCGGTATAGGACATCGGCGCGCTGTATGAAGGCCTCGGTCATGCGCGCGGACACGAAACCAAAGGCGACCGCTGCAACCGCGGACAGCAGTACATTTTCGAACGCAAAATCAATCAGGAAGTGAACCTCGCTCCCTTGCGGCAAGGGCACAAAGCGCCAGCGCGTGTCGAGCTTCTTGAACGGGCCCTCGATGTGTTTCGCCTCGATCATACCTGCCCGCGGATCCAGGCGGACGCGGCTGACATAGCGCTCCTGAAGGCCCTGAAACGCGACAGACATCTCCGCCAGCACGATGTCGATCCCGTTCTCCCGTTCGCGCTTGATCACTTTCAGACTCGAGCACCAAGGCAAGAAGTCGGGATAGCGCTCCATATCGGCGACAACCGAGTACATCTGCTCGGCCGTGTACGGAACGATGCGCGTTTCCTTATGGAGCGACACTGCGCGACGCCGCGCGCGCGGCACGCAACCGCGCGAAGTCCTCGCCCGCGTGATAGGACGAGCGCGTGAGCGGGCTCGCTGAGACCATCAGGAAGCCCTTGGCGCGCGCAATCGCTTCGAGCGCCTTGAACTCGTCCGGGGTCCAGAACCGCTCGACGGCCGCGTGCTTGCGCGTCGGCTGGAGATACTGGCCGATGGTGACGAAATCGACGTCGGCCGCGCGGAGGTCGTCCATCACCTGCATGATCTCCTCGCGCGATTCCCCCAAGCCCACCATCAGGCCGGACTTGGTGAACATCGAAGGATCGATTTCCTTCACGCGCGCGAGCAGCCGCAGCGAGACGTAGTACCTCGCTCCTGGCCGTATCGAGAGATAGAGCCGCGGTACGGTCTCGAGATTGTGGTTGAAAACATCGGACGGCGACTGCATCACCCGCTCGACCGCACGCTCCTTGCGCAAGAAATCGGGCGTCAGGATTTCGATCGTGGTTGCGGGCGACCGCTCGCGAACGGCGCGGATCGTCGCTGCAAAGTGCTCGGCCCCACCGTCGTCGAGATCATCGCGATCGACCGACGTAATTACCACATGCGCAAGCTTGAGCTTCTCCACGGCTTGTGCCACGTGCTCGGGCTCGCGTGGATCGAGATTCCCTGGCAAGCCCGTCTTCACGTTGCAGAACGAGCAGGCGCGCGTGCAGGTGTCGCCCATGATCATGAAGGTGGCGTGCGCCTTCTCCCAGCACTCGCCGATATTGGGGCACCCGGCTTCTTCGCAGACCGTGTGCAGGCCGTGCGCACGGACAATATCGCGCGTTTGCACATACCCCGCGCCCACGGGCGCCTTGACGCGGATCCATTCAGGCTTGCGCTGGATGGGCGTGTCGGGCCTATGCGCCTTCTCGGGATGCCGCGGCGGGCGGTCCTTCGTGTGATCGTAAACCGTGGTCATAGGGCTATACCTATAGCCTACCGGTTAGAAAATCATCTGTCTCGAAATGCTTCGGACCGGCGGATCAGGGCGCCACACCTTCCCTTGCGGCGATCTCCGCAATCGCCGGGTTGATGGCTTTCGCTGCTTCGATATCGGCGTTACCTTCCGCTATGCCGAGTTTCAGCTTCGCCACGCCGCGGCGGTACAGAATTGGGGCGGAACGACCCTGAACGCGCAGACCTGCATCGAACTCGGTGATGGCGCGCTGATACTCGCCACGGAGAAAGAACACATTACCGCGGCCGAAATGGGCGGCGAAATGCATGGGATTTTTCTGCAAAGCGGCTTCGTAATCCTGCAGAGCCTCGTCGAATTCCATTCGCAGAACATGGATTTCCGCCCGAGCGCCATACGACGCTGCCGCGAGTACGGGCGCCGGACTGCCTCGCAGTGCTTCGTTAATGTCGGCCCACGCTTGGTCCATGTTACCCTTGACCGCATGCACCGAGCCGCGCCATTGGAACCGCTCCGCATTGGGTTCCAAGCGCACCGCGTTCTCGAAATCAGCGAGGGCGTCGTCAAACCGGCCCGTCCTGAAGTAGCTGATTCCCCTGTTCTGGTGTGCGACCGCCAAATTCGGATTCGCAGTTATGGCCGCCGTGAAATCCGGTATGGCCTGCGCGATCCGATTCAAGCGCATGCGCGCTAGCCCACGAGTGTGATAGGCCCCGGCGTTGTTGGGATTGAGGTCGATCGCGGATGAAGCATCGGAAATCGCCTCCTCCAATCGTCCAAGTTCAATGTAGGACCAGCCCCGCTCAGCATAAGCATAGTCTTTTCGCGGAGCGACCTTCGTCGCGGCGGAGAAATCCGCGACCGCTTCTTCAAAACGCCCCAGTGAATTGTAAGAAAACCCGCGGTTTTCCAGCGCGAGGAGGAGGTTTGGATTCAAGCGCAGCGCGATCGTGGCGTCCTCGATGGCTTTCGTGAATTCGCCTCGATCCGCGTAGGAAGCGCTTCGGTTTGCGTAGTGCATCGGTTCAGACGGGTTAAGCTTGATCGCGTTCGCATAGGCCGCGTCTGCATCGGCTCCTTTTCCTTCGTCCCGGTAAACGGACGCCTGCAAGCTATACGTATAGCTGTCAGCGCTCTTTAGGCGAAGTGCGCGGTCTATGTCGGCATGGGCCTGAGCAAACTCCATTCGCCATTGATGCACTTCGGCACGGCCGAGATACGACGGCGCATAGCGCGGGTCTAATGCGATAGCGGAATCGAAGTCCGCTTTCGCTCTGTCATAGTCGTCCTTCTGAAAATGAGTATAGCCGCGGCGGTAAAGAGCGTCGGCGGACTTGGGGCTCAACTGAACGACCTTGTCATAGTCCGCAAGCGATTCGTCCCACTCAAGTCTCAGGTCGTGCGTCCAGGCCCGTTGCGAGTAGTACTCGGGATCGGACGGGTTGAGACGTACCGCCGTGTCGAGATCGGCCATCGCCTGGTCGTAGTTCCCCTGTTCGCCTACGATGACTGCGCGTTGGAAATAAGGGACGGCGTTGTTTGGCGAAAGACGGATCGCCTGCGAATAATCGGCGATGGCTTTGTCGAAATCGCGCCTGTCTCTATGGACGTTCGCCCTGCCGACAAAGGCGTTTGCCGATTCGGGCGAGAGACGTATAGCGGCATCAAAATCCTCGAAAGCGCCATTGATGTCGCCTTTCAGGAAACGGGAAACGCCACGGTTCTCGTGAGCGAGCGCGTCATTCGGATTGCGGCGAATGGCAGCGTCCAGGCTTGTCAACGAGCGCGTGAAGTCCCGCTTCGCGCGAAAAGCGATTCCGCGGTTGATCGTGGCTTCGCGATAATTCCGATCGAGCTGGAGTGCCTTGTCGTAGTCGGTGATGGCCTTATCGTAATCGGCGGACAACAAAAAAGCGTTGCCGCGATTGTAATAAGCCTGTTCGTAGTTCGGATCGTGTCCGATGGCAGCGCTGTAATCCGCAATCGCCTTCTCAAGTTGTCCCAACCGCGCGTAAATGTTGCCTCGGTCGACATAGGCGTCGGTGAAATCAGGTTTCAGCCGAATTGCCGCGTCTTCGTCGGCAAGGGCGCGTTGAAGATCGCCCTGTTTGAGGTATGCGAACCCTCTATCGCGATAGGTCAGATGAAAGTTCGGCAGGTTTTCTATGCCGCGATCGAACTCCGCGATCGCCTTATCAAACATTCCGGAACGCGTGTAGAGCAGACCTCGTATCGCATTGAAGCCTTTGAACCGCGGAGCCAGGCGCTCGACAACGTCGCAGTCCGTCAGCCCCTTTTCGGGTTCGTTGTTATCGACATACGCTGCACAGCGGTCGAGGTATGCTTGCGGCGAATTCGGTTGCAGCCGGATGACTGTGCCGTAATCCGCAATTGCGGCACTGAAGGCTCGGTCGGACTGCTGGATCGCTGCGCGGGCACTGTAGGCAGGAGCGAAATCGGGTTGCAGTCGAATGGCAGCCGTGAAATCGCGCATCGCCAGGTCTTTTCGACCTTGAAGACGATAAAAGCGGCCGCGAGCTACATAGGCGGCAGCGTTCGTCGAAAGCGCCAGCGCAGCGGTTGAGTCCGCGATTGCATTCGCCAGATTGCCGTTGGCACCGTAAGCCACGGCGCGGCGCGTCAGCGCGTCGGCGAAGGCCGGATTCAAGCGAACGGCGGCGGTAAAATCCGCAATGGCGCGGTCATAGTTCATCTTGGACAAGTGAGCGTTGCCGCGATAGGTGAGTGCTTGCGCCGTGGGAAAGCGGGCGATCAATATCTCCAACTCGGCGGCGAGCTTGTCCTGTTGGTTCGTGCGGGTGAAGAGCTCCACACGCCCCCAATGACCGAGTGGCGAATTTGGATCGAGCCGGCTGACCGTATCGAATTCGCCAAGTGCATCTGTGTCGCTTCCAGTTCCGAGCAGCGCCACACCGTGTGCGAAATGCCCCCAGACCGAATCGGGATTAAGCCGCAGTGCCGTCGCAGCATCGGAGAGTGCGCGGTCACCGGACCCTTTGAGCGTCCATGCAAAGCTTCTCCTGCCATAAGTCTCGCTGTCCTCCGGACGCAATCGAATTGCGGCATCGAAGTCCTGGATCGCCCGGTCTATGTCCCGTGCATCCAAAAGTACAAGTCCGCGAGCATTCCGCAGATTTGCCTCGTCTTCCGGCAACAGCGCGCCGGCGTCAATCGCTGCATTAAGTGCCGCCGAGGCCTGTTCCTGTGCCAGCGCGGCTTCGATGCCGCTTGCATTCTCGGCGGGAGCGCCTATCAGGCCTTTGGTGAAATCTACTACCGGCGGGCTGTCAGCGGCCTGCGCGCTGCCCCAGAACGGAACTGCGACCAAGCTGGCGATTACGAGTCGCCTCCAGCGATATACCGAGCTCATCTTCGGAAAGCGCCCCCGCACCCGCAACGAAGGGATGAATACTATCGGAAATCCCCCACGTTTGCAGCCGGCGGCATCGTTGAAAGGCCGCCGGAACTTAGCCAAGCTTTGTCAGTTTTCCTCAATGCGTTAGGTTCGGCCGTGGAAGGACGCACTTTGGCCGATAATCTTGCCCCATACGATCCTGCGCGCGCCCGCCGGTCTCTGTTCTCCGCGCTTATCGATGCGCGGGCGCAATTCGGACGGGCCTACCCGATCGTCACCGACGGCGACGAGCGCACGCTCACCTATGAGGAGCTTGTGCGCGCGGCGCTGGCGCTGGGACACGCACTGAAGAACGGAACGAGACGCGGCGAAACGGTCGGCGTTCTGCTTCCAACAGGCATCGGCTCGGTGATCGCGGTGCTGGCTCTCTCGGCCTATGGCCGCGTGCCCGCCATGCTCAATTTCACGGCGGGCGAGCAGAGTCTCAGAGCCGCGCTGCAGATGTCCAAGATAATGCGCGTGGTGACGGCGCACCGCTTCATCGAAGTTGGCAAGTTCGAAGCGCTCGAAGCGTGGCTGAAGTCAACCGCCACGATGGTCTATCTCGAGGACGTTCGCGAAAAGCTTTCGCTGTTCGACAAACTGACCGCCGCCGTGGGGTCGATCGTGCCGCGGGGAGTTGCGACGCGCGTTTCGCCGGACTCACCCGCCGTCATCCTCTTCACATCGGGAACGGAGGGCGAGCCCAAGGGCGTTGCGCTTTCGCACGCGAACATCCTTGCCAATGTCGAGCAGGTGCGCGCGCATATCCAGTTCTATCCGAACGACGTCGTGTTCAATCCGCTGCCGACCTTTCACTCGTTTGGGCTGACCGTCGGCGCGTTTATGCCGCTCTATCTCGGCGTGAAAGCGGTACTGCATCCCACACCGCGCCAGCCGCATGAAATCGTCCGCCGGATCAAGGAGCATCGCGCCACGATCCTGCTCGCCACCGATACATTCGTCTCTCAATACGCACGCAGCGCCGAGGCGGAAGAGCTCAACAGCCTGCGCCTTGCCGTATGCGGCGCAGAGCGCCTGCGCGATGAAACGCGACAGCTGTTCCGGCGGAAGTACACGGTGGAGTTGCTCGAAGGCTACGGCGTCACTGAAGCCTCGCCCGTGCTTGCAGCCAATCAGCCTGGGATGAACCGGCCTGGTACCGTCGGACATCTGTTGCCGGCAATCGAGGCGCGCATCGAGCCGGTGGAGGGTATTCGCGACGGCGGCAGGCTCTTCGTCAGCGGCCCGAACGTCATGCTCGGCTACATCCAGGCGGACAAGCCGGGCGAGATTGTGCCGCCACCGGACGGTTGGCACGACACGGGCGATGTCGTCACGCTCGATGAGGACGGCTACGTCTCGATTCGCGGCCGATTGAAGCGCTTCGCGAAGGTCGGTGGGGAATCGGTCTCGCTCACCGTGGTTGAAAATTGTGCGTCCGCCTTGTGGCCCGATCATCAGCATGCGGCGCTGGCGGTGCCCGATGGCCGCAGAGGCGAGAGCATCGTGCTTGTAACCACGAATCCGGACGCCACGCGAAGCGATCTTTTGGTCTGGGTGCAAAATCACGGCGTTCCGGAACTTGCCGTGCCGCGTCGCGTTATCCGCGTTAACGATATTCCTGTCATGGGCAGCGGAAAGACCGACTATCGCGCTGTCGCGCAGATTGTCGCCACTGAGGCCGATTCCGCGCCTGCTCGCTAAAGAGCAAACAGACCAAGTAAGACGGTCTTAATCCTGCCGCCGTCCTGCCCACGATTTTTCGAAGCGAAAGCCTATGCTGTGCGTTATCTCGACGGCGTCTGCATGGGAGCAGCACCGCCGCGGATGGGACGGGCCGCAATGCGTCGGATACTCGCACTGGCGGGGATAATGTTTTTTGGGACGTTCGGTGTTGCGCACGCCGATGAAGTCCCCGCGTTTTCTGGACCGACCAAAATCGGCGTGACGCCAGCTTGGCTATTGCCGGCTTCCAGCGCCGATGGCCAATTGAGCAAAGAATCGGCGCGCTCCGGCGATCAGCAAGCGACCGGTGGTTTTCGCACTGAGATCGAAGCGATCGATGAGTCCGTCGCGATTCCCGGCCAAGGCATGACGCCAGTCGGCAGTCTTAGAGCTCAGCGTGTGGTGTTAAGCGGCCTTTATGAGCTCAATGGAGGCGCCTGGCGCCTCAAGCCGTTTGTGGGCGCTGGCATCGGACTTATTGACATCAGCACAATCCTGTTGGGCCATGAGCAGATCGAGTTTGCGGCGGACGTACAGTTCAAGAGCGGCGTGAACTTCAACATCACGCAGAAACTCTTGGGCAGCTTTGAGTGGCGCTGGAGCCACGGGTCGAAGCCGACATTTGCCTTCGCAGGCGTGCCGACGAAGTTTCAGCTTAAGCGCGGCGGCTTCATGCTTGGTGTGAACTACAAGCTGCAGTAAAGCCTACGCTTACGTCTGCTCGCGCGCAGCGCGCCAGAGTTTCTCCGGCGTTGCCGGCATGTCGATGTGCAGCACGCCGAGGGCATCCGAAATCGCACCGATGATCGCGGGTAATGCCCCGATCGTGCCGGCCTCTCCTGCTCCCTTCACGCCCAGCGGGTTCGTCGTGCAAGGGATCTCGTTATAGACGACATCAAGCGCGGGCATGTCTTCGGCGCGCGGCATCGCGTAATCGGTGAACGTCGCCGTGATGAGCTGTCCGGACTCTTCGTCATAGACGCAGTTCTCCATCAGGGCCTGGCCAAGGCCTTGGGCAACGCCACCATGAATCTGTCCGTCGAGGATCATCGGATTGATGACGCGACCGACGTCGTCGACGATGTGATAGGCGACGATCTCCAGCGTGCCCGTCTCCGGATCGAGCTCCACTTCGCAGATATGGCAGCCATTGGGGAACGTAGGCGGCGAGTCGAACGTCCCGCTGTCGTCGAGCCCACTCTCGAAGCCCGGTAGCCGCTCGCGTCTCAATGTGGTGGCGAGTTCGCTGACGCCGATCGAGCGCATCGTGCCCGAAACCCTGAAACGTCCGATCCCCTCCTCGATTTCGAAGTCGACAGGCGCGCCGCTCGCCTGGAGCACTTGAGCGGCCGCAGCCTTGCCTTTGCGCACCACGCCTTCGACGACGACGCCGATCGCGTTGCCTGAAGCCTGCGCCGAGCGCGAGCCGACAGTGCCTCCGCCCGCGACGCCGAAATCGGTGTCGCCCTGCTTGATGACCACCTTGTCGAACGGCACACCGAGGCGATCGGAGACGATCTGCGCAAACGCGGTCTCATGGCCCTGCCCGTTCGATTGCGTCGCGAGGTAGACATCGACCGCACCATCTTCCGCGAAGCGGATCACAGCGGGCTCCGCGCCCCCTGGACCGCCGGAGGCCTCGAAATAATAGGCAATGCCACGCCCGCGCTTCTTGCCGCGGCGTTCGGTTTCCGCGCGCCGCGCGCCAAACCCTGCCCAATCGGCACGTTGAGCGCACAGTTCCAGATTTCCCGGGAAGTCGCCGGAGTCGATGGAGAGACCGCGCCAGTTCCTGTACGGGAGCTCGTTGGGCGCGATCAGATTGCGTCTGCGGATCTCGAGCCGATCGATTCCGAACGCCGCTGCTGCCGCATCGAGCAAGCGCTCGGTGATGTAGATCGCTTCTGGCCGCCCGGCGCCGCGATATGAGGTGATCGTGGTTGTGTTCGTGACGTAGCCGCGGACATGCGCGTAAACCGCGGGCACCCGATAGACGCCGCCCATCACGCGCAGCCCGACGGTCGGAATGTAGGGCGCGACATGCGTCATGTAGGCGCCCATGTTGGCGGCGCTCTCGAGCCTCAAGCCGAGGATGCGGGCATCCTCGTCGAGTGCGAGCTCGCCGCGCATTTTGACGTCGCGCCCATGGCCATCGGCGAGGAACGCCTCGATGCGTTCACCCGTCCATTTCACAGGCCGACCGAACCGCTTTGCTGCGATCAGCATGAGCGCCTGCTCGGCGACGACGGTCGCCTTCATGCCGAAACCGCCGCCGACGTCCTGTGAGATCACGCGAAGCTTCTCCGGCGGAATTTTCAGGAGCGCGGCCGCGATCCGATCGCGGATCGTGCTCGGCCCTTGGGTCGATGTGTAGAGCGTGTACCGATCGCGGGTTGCATCGTAGACGCCTATGGCCCCGCGCGGCTCCATCGGGTTCGCCACCACGCGGTTCTGCACCAGCTCCACCGCGACCGTTTTCGCTGCGGAGGCAAATGCGGCGTTGCAGGCGGCTTCCTTGCCCTCCCCCCAATCGAACACCAGATTGCCCGGCACGTCGTCCCAGATCTGGGCGCCACTAGGCGCCGCATCGAGACTGGCGGACGCTGGAAGCGGGTCGTAGTCGATGGCGGCAAGCTCAGCGGCGTCCTTGGCGATGGCAGCCGTCTCGGCGACGACCATCGCGACGGCTTCGCCCGGGAAGCGCACCTTATCCTTGGGCAGGAGCGCCTTCGGTGACTGTTTGATGGCCGAGCCGTCACGGTTCTTGAACACACCGCGCACCGGCATCGTCCCGGTGTCGCCGATGTCCTCTGCGGTCAGCACGCCGATGACGCCCGTGACCGCCCGCA
>Ga0137452_1000557_pt1 | contig 11084 bp, 10 predicted proteins | sample EasRivERMGT513_2_FD_102312 | JGI IMG/M metagenome (GOLD analysis project Ga0137452, IMG submission 102312) | Soil microbial communities from meander-bound floodplain in the East River, Colorado, USA - East River MetaG ERMGT513_2 | ecosystem: Environmental > Terrestrial > Soil > Floodplain ...
GCCCCCGAACGTGTTCCCGAACGAGTCGGGGACGGGCAGGCTTTGACTAAACGGGGGAGGAAAACCAAGAGCTGCGTCGGTCTTTTCCTCTCCGCGCCCTCGGCAATCGCATATGACCGTTGGAGCGTGAGAACACCCCCACCTGCCTTCGCTGCTTCGCAGTTTCGGCAAGGCAGGCCCGATCGGCCTCTGCGCTGCGCGCGCCGGCGGATCGACCTCCCCACCAAGGGCAGGGGAATCGCATATGACATTTGAGGGCTTGTCCAGGCTGAAGGAGTGGATTCTGAAGGAGTCTCCTGATTCGCAAGGAGACGCCGATGGATCGGTTCCACGAGTGTTTTGGAGATTTGCCCGATCCTCGGGCCGAGAACTGCCGGCACGAGCTTGTGGAGGTTCTGTTTATCGCGTTGCTGGCAACGTTGTGTGGCGCCAAGGACTGCACGGCGATGGCGGAGTTTGGCTGGGCCAAGGAAGGGCTTCTGCGGAGCATCCTTACGCTTGCGCATGGCATCCCCAGCCACGACACTTTCAGTGCGGTGTTCCGCATGCTCGATCCCAAGGCGTTTGCTGCGGCATTCCAGAGCTTCACCCATGCTTTTGGAGCAGCGGCGAAACTCCCTCTGACGCAGGGCGTCGTGGCGGTCGACGGCAAAGCTCTCCGGCGTGCCTACGAGACTGGCCAGAGCCACATGCCGAAGGTGATGGTGAACCTGTGGGCGGCACAGACCCGCATGAGCCTTGCCACCATGCTCGCAGACAACAACAACGAAGCCGATGCCGCGGTCAAACTGATCGGGCTGGTCGCTCTGAAGGGCTGTGTGGTGACTGCCGACGCGCTTCATTGCCACCGCGAAATGGCCAGAGCCATCGTGGCAAAAGGCGGCGACTACGTCCTTGCCGTAAAGCAAAATCAGCCCGGCTTGGCGGCGGATGCGCAAACTCTCATTGCCGAGGCCGAGCGCAAGAAAGCCGAGATCGCACAGAGCGAGGATGCCGATCATGGTCGCACGGAACATCGGATCGCGATCGTCGCACCGGCCAAACATATGGCGGTCAAACACGACTTTCCGGGTTTGAAGGCGGTCGCCAGACTTACCAGCCGCCGCGGCAAGGACAAAAAGGTCATTCGCTATTTCCTTTTGTCGCGCCCCTACAAGCCCGGCGAGCTGCTGCGCATCGTGCGGACCCATTGGACCATAGAAAATGGCCTGCACTGGGTGCTCGATGTCGTCCTCGACGAAGACCTGGCTCGAACCCGCAAAGACTATGGAGCCGAAAACCTCGCAGTCCTCAGACGAATGGCACTCAATGTCGCCAGAGCACACCCCGACACAAAGACTTCCCTCAACCTCAAGCTCATGCGCGCAGGTTGGGACGAGGACTTTCTCTTCGACCTCATCCGTCATATGCGATAGCCCTGCCCACGAGGGGGAGGTGGGTTTGAGATCTTCGTCTCCCGCGTGCGGCCGCCTTCGCTAAAGCTACGGCGAGCGGCGAGACGGAGGGCGCATCACCCGTTGCTGATTCCGGGTACTAGCTCTACTCGCGCTTGTCGTCCCCCGGCGGCGTCATGCCGGCAGTCGTTTCCTCGACCGACTTCAAGCTCTCGCCCGGTTTGCGGGCGATGCGCGGTTTGCGATGGGCCGCGCGCGCGACGATGAAGTCCAGCTCGATCTGCGTGCAGAGGCCAAGCGTCACCGGATCGACCGCCTTGATGTTCTGCGAGTTCCAGTGTCCGCGCTCGCGGATTTTCGCGATCGTCGCCTTCGTCGTGCCGATCAGCTTCATGATGTCCGAGTCGGTGAGCTCGGCGTGATTGCGCAGGAGCCAGTAGATGGCGTCCGGCTTGTCCTGGCGCTTGGAGACCGGCGTGTAGCGCGGCGTCTTTTTCGCCTTCACATGCGGCATCTTGTATTTCGGCGGCGCCATCGAGAGCTTCAACTCGGGATCCTTTTCCGCCTGCTCGATCTGCTCGTGCGTGAGCTGACCGGTCGCGACCGGATCGATGCCTTTGATCCCCTTGGCGACGTCCTCATCCGCGATGCCCTTCACTTCGAGCGGATGGATGCCGCAGAAATCGGCGATCTGCTCGAAGGTGAGCGAGGTGTTCTCGATCAGCCAGACGGCTGTGGCCTTGGGCATCAAGGGCTTGTCGGACATAGGTTTTTCCCTTTCCGGAGTAGGCTGTTCAGCGCCTTACACCGCTCTCAAAAAGTAACATCCTTTCGAGGAAGACGTCCTTCTAATCGGGAATGTCGTTAAGGGGAAGTGCTATCGCGAAGGCGTGAGCAAAATCTTGCCGATATGGCTGCTTTCGCGCATCAGATCATGCGCGGCCTGGGCCTTATCAAGGGGCATGACGCGGTCCGTGACGGGGCGGAGCTTGCCCGCGTCGAACAGGGGCCAAACCTCGCGGCGCACGGCATCGCGGATTTTCACCTTCTCGCTGTCGGGGCGACCGCGGAGACCCGTGGCGGCCATGCTCAGCAGCCGGTTCTGCACGATGCGGAAATCGACCTCAACCTTGGCGCCCTTCATGTAGGCGATGTTGACCATGCGGCCACAGCGCGCAAGCGAATTGACATTGCGCATCACATAATCGCCGCCCACCATGTCGAGGATGACGTCGACGCCCTTGCCGTTTGTTTCCGCTTTGACGATCTCGACGAAATCTTCCGACCGATAATTGATCGCGCGTGACGCGCCGAGCTTGACGCAGGCATCGCATTTTTCCGCGCTTCCCGCTGTGGTGAATACGCGATGGCCGCGCGCCGCCATGAGCTGGATCGCGGCGGTGCCGATTCCGCTGGATCCGCCGTGGACAAGAAGTGTTTCGCCCGGTTGGAGACGCGCAACATCGAACACGTTGCTCCACACAGTGAAATAAACTTCCGGCAGGCCGCCTGCATCTGTGAGCGACACGCCTTTTGGAACGGGCAAGCAGCAGGGCTCGGTTGCGATCGCATAATCCGCGTACCCACCACCGCCGAGAAGCGCGCAGATCTCATCGCCCACCTTCCATCCGGAAACGCCAGGGCCGAGCTCGGCGACCGTTCCAGAGGCCTCGAGTCCGGGCGTCGAGGGTGCTCCCGGCGGTGGGGGATGGTTGCCCAAGACTTGAAGCAGATCGGCGCGGTTGACGCCCGCGGACTTCACTTTGAACAGGATCTGCCCAGGCCCAGGCGCGGGCACGGGAATTTCACCGGGCACGAGAATACCGCCGCCGCCTGTGCGTTCGATTGCGATGGCCGTCATCGTCTTGGGCAGGGTCATGGCTCGATTTTCTTTCGGGTGATGGCGACGTGTGCCAAGATTAATCCAAACGGCAGCAAAGCCAAGGAACACGCGCCATGGCCATAGACCTCGACGAGCTCGCCCCGCGCAAGCCCAAGCCGGAGACCGTCTTAGGTCAGGATCTGTCCGCCATGTCGGCTCATGAGCTCGAAGCCCGCATTGCAGCACTCGAGGCCGAGATTGTCCGCTCGCGCGAAGCGCTGCGCTCGCGCACAGCGACGAAGAGCGCCGCTGACGCGTTCTTCAAGCGCTGAGCATTTCTAAACGTTAAAGTTAACGACAGTAACCTTGATCAAGAGTTTCCTTTGCTCACCCGCGTTGACTTGCTAGCTTGCGATCACCTTCGGGGGATTTGATGAGCGCCGAATTGCCTGACTATGATTCGTTAAAGGGCGTCCCTCTCCAGACGTTCGCCGCATCGGCTTTGTTCGAACGTACCTTCGATGAAGGCATGGAGCTGGTCGAGGAATGCGCACGCTACCTCGATGGCCGGGGCCGCGATGAATCGCGCGAGCTTCCGCGCAAGATCGCTCTTGTTTACGCAGGCGAGTCGATGCGCGTCACGACGCGATTGATGCAGGCCGCAAGCTGGCTCTTGATCCAGCGGGCCGTCCACGAAGGCGACATGTCGGTCGAGGATGCATCGTCGGACCGCTATCGTCTCGGCGCGCGGGAGATCTGCCTTGGCAAGCGCGAAGAAGGCGTCGAACTTCTGCCGAAGAAGCTCATCGACCTGCTCGACCGAAGCGACAGCCTCTATCGACGCGTGGCAAGGCTCGACGACGTGCTGTTCCGCCAGTCCCAACCGGCCGATGGCGTGAAGACCCAATTCGCCATGCTGCACGCGGCCTTCGGCCAAACCGGAACGCGCTGACCGACCCATTTCTTTCAGCGACAAGGCGCGAGCGCGGCTCGCCGCGCGGGTTGCGCGGCTAGATTATAGCCCAGCACCGAGTGCGCTTAGCCCTTAACGAAGTCCTTGAACTTCTTGTTGAATCGCGTCAGGCGGCCACCGCGGTCCATCAGGTGTTGCTGGCCGCCAGTCCATGCGGGATGCGTGGTGGGGTCGATGTCGAGCGTGAGCTTGGCGTCGGGCTCACCCCAGGTCGTGCGCGTCCTGTAGGTCGTGCCGTCGTTCAGCACGACGTTGACGAAGTGATAGTCGGGATGGATGCCCTTCTTCATGGCGCAGACCCTTTTCAACGACGGCCGGGCTTATAAGCGATCCCGCGCGCGCTGCCAAGGTCACCTGTGGCCCTGAAGTAAAATGCCCTTATCGTTCAAATTTTCCTGTCGGTTTTCGCAAGTGAGCAAGTCAGGGCCGATAACATCGGCTAGCGTTCTGACTGAGGGGAAGCAGGACGGCGAGCGGCGCATTCTGCTTCCGGGAGCGCCGCTATTTTGCCGTTCCTGTCCGACGAGCCATGAAGATACGAGCGGCGCTTGGGACCGTAGGACTCTCTGCTGTGCTGCTGGGTTGCGGCGGTGGTGGAGGCGGCGGGATGCAGCCGCCGGGCCCATTGCCCCCTCCCCCTCCGCCCACACCCACGGCGGACAGCTTCCGGACCACGGAATACAACCGCATCGGCTCGTTGGACCAAGTGCACGCGGCCCAAGCCTATGCGCTCGGCTATACGGGCGCCGGGGTCATCGTCGGAGTCGTCGATTTCAACTTTCAACTCGGATCGTCCGAGATCAACTTTCACCCGGACAGTGTCGGGCCGAACGCGCAGGCCATTGCGCTTTACGAGGCGCAGACCGGAATGCCGGCCGACAGCGACCCGCACGGCCACGCCGTCGCGGGCGTGATCGCGGCGAAGAAGAACGACACCTTGGTCCACGGCATCGCTTTCGATGCCCAAGTGCTCGCGGTCGACTACTTCTCAAACGTCAACGAGACGTTCGCCCTAGAAGACGGCGTGCTCTACCACGTGTCGGATCCTTGGACCTACATCACGTCGCGGGGCTCGAAGATCATAAACATGTCGTTCGGCTACGAAGCGAGCGACATCATCCCCAATCCGCCGGTCGTCGCCGAAGCCTATGTGACGGAGTCCCCGGCGATAGCGGTCGTCAACGGAGCGGTGCTCGTCGCATCGGCCGGCAATGCAGGCAACCCAAATCCCGCGCTGTCGAACCAGGACATCATCGCCGACCTGACCGCGTTGAACGCGCTGAATAACGGACCGGGCGCGTTCATCATCGCGGGCTCGGTGAACGGGAACAACCAGATCTCGTCCTTCTCCAACCGTGCGGGCAGCGCGAAGACCCATTTCATGGTCGCCCCCGGTGAAGATGTGACGGTGCTATGGGGCGGGGGCCTCGCAGTCGCCTACGGCACCTCGTTCGCTGCGCCGACGATCGCGGGGGCTGCGGCGCTGCTTCTCGACCGCTGGCCGAATCTGACCGGGCGCGAGGTTGCGGATATCCTGTTCCAATCCGCGACCGATCTCGGCGTGGCCGGTATCGATATCGTGTACGGCCACGGCCTGCTCAACATCGAGGCCGCGCTTCAACCTATGGGTTCGAGCAACCTTGTGGTCGCGAACGGCGCAGCGCCTGCGGTCTATGCAACAGGCATGGTGCTCTCGCCCGCGTTCGGCGACGCGCCCGCGTTCCGCGCCGCGCTGTCGGACGTGACGATCCTGGACGGCTTCAATCGCGACTTCACGATCGATGCATCGCGCTCGGTCTATTCGCGGCCCAATCTGCCGGACCTGTTCGGCGTCATGGAAGAGCAATTCCGTTGGAAGGCCGTGAGCTACGGGATCGGGCATGACGCGCAATTCTCTTACATGCAGCGCGAGGACAAGACCGACGCGATCAACGCGTTCCGCACGCTCAATGGCGCCGAGGACATCGCCTCGCACGAAACGGTGTTCCAGTTCTCCGGCACGAGCGAAGCGATGAACTGGAGCGCCGGCTCCGGCTTGTCGCTGCGCGATGCGATGGCGCCGCGCGATGCGGAGGATCCGTTCAGCGCGATGTCGCTGACAGGCGCGTTCTTTCCCGCGCTGAGCGACGGTCGCGGCGCGTTCGCGACCGCGCGCATCGCGCTCAGCGACGACACCGGCCTCGCCTTCGGCGTCGCCGAGGCCCAGCTGCGCGATACCTATGACGGCGCACGGTTCGCGCCCGACAACTGGACCCATTCGGCCGCGGTGCGCCTCGACCATGAATCCGGGCGCTCTCAATTTCGCTTCGAGCTTGGCGCGTCCGTCGAAGACGGCGGTGTCCTCGGCACGCTCGCTGCCGGCGGGCTGAGGCTCAGCGACCAGGCGACGACCGTGTGGGCGACTGCCTCGTCTCAGACCGCGCTCGGCAGGCGTTGGGCGCTCAAGACCTCGCTGACCGTCGCCGCAGCCGGCGTACAGTACCCGGGATCGAGTCTCGTCTCATCGATCGGTCCGCTTTACGCGACCGGTTTCTCCCTGGGCGTTGCAGGCAAGGATCTGCTCGCGCGCGGCGACGGTCTCGCGTTCGCAGTGAGCCAGCCGCTGAGGGCGGAACAGGCACCGGTGACGCTGATGACGGGTGTCTCGCGCGACTGGACCACGGGGGACGTGATCATGGCGCCGGCGCAATCCTCGCTGATGCCGTCGGGACGCGAGATCGATCTCGAGACCGCGTACCGCTTTGCACTTGCGGACTGGGACATGACGACGAGCATCGCGTACAGCTTCGACGCGGGCCATGTGCGCGGGCAGAACGCGGTGACCGGGGTCCTCTGGCTGTCGCGGAAGTTCTGAGAGCTACTGCGGCGGCAGCGCGCGATAATAGATGTAGACCGCGACGGCCTTGATCTCTCCCGTGGTCAGCTGGCCTACGAATGCCGGCATCGTGCCGGCGCGCCCCTTGACGATCGAGTCGGTGATCGCGGCGCGATCCGCTCCGTACAGATACAGATTGGGCGCGGTCAGGTTGGTCGAGCCGATCGCCAGATTCCCGACTCCGCCGGCCTCGTGGCAATCATTGCAATTGCCCTTGGTGCCGTCGTGGAAGAGCTCCTCGCCGCGCGCGGCCTTTGCGGGGTCGGCCTGCTGTCCGCCGATCTTGAGCACATATTCGACGACGTCGGCGACTTCTTCGTCCGTCAGAAAACGACCGGTGCCGTATTCCTCGGTGTCCTTGGGGAGCCGGTATTGCGGGTCGAACGCCACCATATTGGCTTCGCTGCCCCGCGAGTTTATGTGACCGGTGCGGATGCCATAGCGCACGGTCCATTCGATATCGGACGGATAGATGGTTCCACCGCCCGTCGCCGCGTCATCGCCGGCGAAGCGCCAGAGCGTATCGGTGAGATCGGGCGTGCCGTGCTCCTTGCCACCCTTCAGATCGGCGCCGTGGCACGACGCGCAGACGCGATTGTAGACCTCCGTGCCGACCGTCTTCGCCGTCGAGGAGAGGCGTAGCGACTTCATGATGTCGTTGGTCGGCACGAAGCCGAGCTCGAAAGGCTGCGCGAGGAACTCGCCATACTCTTCACCGTTCGGCGCAGTCGCCGGCTGCGCACCTCCTTTGTCGGGCGCGGACGATGCGGTGACGGATCCCTGGCCGCAGGCGGCAAGAGCAAGCGCAGCGAACGCGGCCGATCCGAGCCCAAACATGCGATGGCGTTGACGCGCGAACATGGGTTGATCCCTGTTCAGCCGGCGGCGGGATTGTAGTCCGCGCTGCCGAGCACGATGTTGATCACCTTCTCCTCAGTATAGCTCAACAGCTCGCTGATGCCTTCCTCGCGGCCGATACCGGAATTCTTGAAGCCGCCATAAGGCACGCCGCGGTAATGCTGGCCCACACCGTTGATCCAGATGTAACCGGCCTGCACCGCTTGCGCGACTTTGAGCGCGCGGTTGATGTCGTTGGTCCACACCGCGGCCGTCAAGCCCAGCTCGATGCCGTTCGCCATCGTGATCGCTTCGGACTCGGTCGAGAATTTCAGCACCGACATGACCGGTCCGAACACCTCTTCCTTCGCGATGCGCATGCTCATGTTGACGTCGCCGAACACGGTCGGCTCGATCCAGTAGCCGCGCTGGAATTCGTCGCCCTTGGGCACGCCGCCGCCATGCAGGAGCTTCGCGCCCTCCTTCTTGGCGAGATCGATATAGAACTGGACCTTGCCGTATTGCTGCTTGTTGTTGATCGGCCCCATCGTGGTCGAGGGATCGAGCGGATGGCCGATTTTGATCTTCTTCACGCGCTCGAGGATTTTCGCGAGCACGGCGTCATGGATGGATTCGTGCAGGATGATGCGGCTCATCGACCCGCAGGACTGACCCTGCCAGCCGAAATTCATCCCGCCGACGGCGGACTGCGCGACCTTCTCGATATCGGCGTCGCCGAACGCGATCAGCGGGTTCTTGCCGCCCAATTCGAGCGTGACATGTTTCACCGCGGTTTCCGCCGCCGCCTTCTGGATCGCCATGCCCGATGCCGGCTGGCCGATGAAGGCGATGCGCTTGACGCGCGGATGACGCACGAGCGTCTCGCCCGTCTCGCGTCCGCCGGTGACGATGTTGACCACGCCCGCCGGCATGATCTGCTTGCAGATTTCGCCGAGGATCGATGAGGACAGCGGGCTCTGTTCCGAGGGCTTCACCACGATCGTATTGCCGGAAATGATCGCGGGCGCGATGCGCGACGCCGCGAACCCGATCGGGTGATTGAACGGAATGATGCGGCCGATCACGCCATAGGGCGTGCGGATGGTCATGTGGATGTTGCCGGGCGTCGACGGAACGGTCTCGCCCTTGATTTCGTAAGCGAGGCCCGCCGCAAAACGCATGCGCTCGACCGCCGTGCGCACGTCGCGCTTCATCGGCCCGAGCGTGTTGCCGGTGTCGAGCGACTCGATGCGCGCGATCTCTTCCTGCCGCGCCATCAGCGCATCGCCGAGCTTGTGGATGTACTCCGCACGCTGCGCGTTGGTCAGCGCGGCCCAGGCGGGTTGCGCTTTCTCCGCGGCCTCGACCGCGGCCGCCATGTCGGCGGCGGTGCCCATCGGTACGCGTCCGAGCTGTGTCTCATCCGCGGGATTGATCGATTCGAGCCAGCCGCCGTCCTTGCTTTCGACCAGTTCGCCGCCGATCAGCATCTTGCCGGTGAAATAAGGGATCGTCGTGCCGTGCATGGAAGCGCCTCCCGCGAGGAAATTGACGTGTTCTGTTCTGAAATCTGGCTCAGTCTAAGTTTCCTGTCGACCAATCACAAGGATCGCGAAGACAACGGTGTGTGCTGCTCATCCGAAGATGCATGAAGAGCAGTCTGACACTTGGCCGTCGCCAGCTGAGATGTAAACGCTCACCAAGGGACAGCTGGGGTTGCGGGACCGATCACTAGAAAGCCAAACGTACCATCTGTCTCCGTCGAGGCGCGCTCGCCAAGTCGGATGATCAGCAAGTGGCGGATTTACTGCCATACCGCAGACCTCGTTCCTGCTTGCAATTCCAATTGCCGTCTCTCGGTCTGGAACCACACCCGTAGTCATTTGCGGATTAGTGTCTTCTGGGTAATTCACGTCAGCACATCCGAATGTGCTCATCCCCGCGATCACGACCCAAAGCGCTCGACTCTTCCGCATCCCTTTTTTTATCCTTATTCCGCACTCGCAAGGTTCAGTTGTTCGAGATCGTCGCGGTCGAGCTGGATTCTCACCGCGTCCGCAAAGTCCTCGAGCTGTTCAGCCTTGGTGGCGCTCGCGATGGGCGCCGTGATCGAGGGCCGCGCAATGAGCCATGCGAGCGCGATCGCCGCCGGCCTCACCCTGTGCTTGGCCGCAGACCAATCGAGGGCGGCGAGGATTTTCAGGCCGCGCTCGTTCAGATAGCCGCCCATGCGGCTGCCGCGCGCCGCGCTCTTTCCGAAATCCGCCGCACCGCGATACTTGCCGGAGAGGAATCCGTTGGCCAGCGCATAGTACGGGATCACGCCGACCTCTTCCTTCAGGCAGAACTCCTCAAGCGAATCTTCGAACTCGCTGCGGTCGTAGAGATTGTACTTCGGCTGGAGCACGTCGTAGCGCGGCAGCTTGAGCCGGCGCGAGGTGTCGAGCGCCGCTTTCAGCCGTTGCGCGCTGAAGTTCGACGCGCCTATGGCGCGAACCTTCCCTTCGCGGATCAGCTCGGCATAGGTCTGAAGCGTCTCTTCCATCGGCGTCGAATTGTCGTCGCGGTGCGATTGATACAGATCGATGTTGTCGATGTTGAGGCGCTTCAGCGACTCCTCGACTTCCGCCTTGATATAGCGGCGGGATAAACCCTTTTTGTCGGGGCCCATCTCGGCGCCGACCTTGGTGAAGATCAGCACCTTGTCGCGCTTGCCCGACGCCTTCAGCCAATTGCCGATGATGGTCTCGGATTCGCCGCCCGAATTGCCCGGGACCCAGCGCGGATAGGTGTCGGCGGTGTCGAGGGCGTTGAAGCCGAGATCGACAAATCGATCGAGGAGGATGTTCGCCCGCGCCTGATCGACGCTCCAGCCGAACACATTGCAGCCGAACACGATCGGCGCGATCTCAAGCCCCGATCGGCCGAGTTTGCGCTTTTCCATGGGCAACCTCCGATTGTGGATTTGCCTACCAGTTTGGAGCCTGAGCCCGGTGCCGGACAAGCCGCTTCCGCGTCGTGAGCCGATGCTTGCCAAGGGGGCGAGAGTGTGATTTTTGAGCCGGAACATCATACGGCCGGAGGCTTGTATGCAGCGCGCAACCATCGCCCTGGACGACGAATTCGTCAGCGAGCTCGACCGCGTGATTGCCGAACGCGGCTATCAGAACCGCTCGGAGGCCA
>Ga0137452_1000558_pt1 | contig 11081 bp, 4 predicted proteins | sample EasRivERMGT513_2_FD_102312 | JGI IMG/M metagenome (GOLD analysis project Ga0137452, IMG submission 102312) | Soil microbial communities from meander-bound floodplain in the East River, Colorado, USA - East River MetaG ERMGT513_2 | ecosystem: Environmental > Terrestrial > Soil > Floodplain ...
CCTTCAATATGCACGTGATAAGTTCTTCGACGGCACGATTTTTCATCGGGTCATGCCGGCCTTCATGATCCAGGGCGGCGGCCACCTGCCGAACCTCGGGGACGCCGCGCGTCTCGTCGGTCACGGCCTCGAACGCGGCCCGGGCAGCGGCCGGCTTCACGGCCCCACGGCCCGTCATCGGCATCACCTGCGTCAGGTACTCACTCGGCTTCATGCCGGCGGAGCGCGCCTGATTGACCACCATCTCCTCGATGCCCAGCATCTCGCCCTGCGTCATGTTCAGGTCGGCCCGGAGCCCGTCGAAGTACTGGCGCCAGTCGAACTGGACGTTCGTGACGGCCCGCTGGATATGGTCCGGGTGCATGTCGAGCTGCTTCATGGCCTCGCGGAGATCGGCGATCGAGTGCTTGCCCGTCGGGCCCACGGCCTCGCGGAGGCTCTTCAGGTCCTTGACGTTCGGCCACGCGATGGCGTTCGCGAGGTAGTCGAGATCGAGGGGACGCAGCTCGCCCACGTCGGTCGGCACGTGGTACTGGCCCTTGGCGTGAACGTTCTTGTAGTTCAGCAGGCCGTCAGGCGTCCTGATCTCCAGCCGCGAGTCCTCAACCATCTCGGCGATGTAGCCCCGGCCGACCTCCTCGTCCGTCGCCACGCGCCCGAGTCGCAGGCTGGTCTGCTCCTTCAGGTGGTCGTACATCAACTGCTGATCCAGCTCGCGCGTCCACAGGGCGGCCTCCTCGGGGCTCGTCGCAAGGGCGGCCCTCTCGGCCAGCTCCTTCCGGGTGGTGTCCATCGAGGACTTGACGATGTCGCCCACCTGCGAGTTGACGGCATGGAGCTGGTTCCGGTAGACCATCCTGCCGGTCCAGTTGTGCGCCGTCTCCACCATCCCGGCCTTCACGCCCGGCATCTCGCCCAGCGTGTCGACCACGTGCTGCTGCCAGCCGATCATCGAGGTCCGTTCGACGTAGTCCATCTGAAGGTCGCGGAACAGGCCCGAGTGGCCGAGCGCCTTGTTGAGCTGCGCCAGCTCCCACTCGGCCGAGCCCTCCTTGATGGCGGCCCCGCCCACGACGTGATTGCCCCGGTACATATTGAAGAACGGGATGTCCGAGATGGCCTGAAGGAAGAACATCGGGTTCAGCTCGTATCGGAGCTTGTTGTAGAGCTGCACGGTCACGGCCCCCATGTAGTTGTTCGGGTCGATGCCGTGCGTGATCAGGCTGGACCGGATGCGCTGGGCGAGGCCCGAGGACAGGCCGATCACGCGGAGGTCGCCCCCGGCGGCCCGGGACATCATGGCGAAGATGTCGCGCTGGGCGACCTTCTCGTCGATGATCCCCTCCAGCTCCTTCGCGCTCGCCTTCCAGAAGTCGCCCGGCGACATCCCGGCGAGGTTGACCGTGTTCTCACGGGCGTAGTCGCGGCTGACCCGGAAGACGTCGCGGGCCAACTTCGCGGAGTACCCGGCCTTCCGCATCTCCTTCACGAAGTTGTGCTCGATCGAGAGCATCAGGCGCTCGCCCGAGACCACGTCGCCCGAGGTCGACAGGAGGACGTCGAGCCCGTCCCGGGCCCGGATGATGCCGGCACCTGCCCGGCTGCTCTGGACGGACTGCGGGACGATCCGGCCCATCAGGTCCGTGAGCGGCGTATTCATGCCGTCGATGACCGGCGTGGCGTGGGCCACGTTCGGGATATTCGGCTCGAAGCGGGCGACCAGCTCGCCGTCGATGCCGTACATCAGGCCGGACGACTGCTCGCCGGTCGGCTTGAAGCCGAGTCGCCACATCGGCTTGCCCTGACTGTCCACGTACGCGTCAAGGAACTCGCGCTTGAACTGGTCCGGCAGGCGGGCGATCTCCTGATCGGTCAGCGCCATGTGCAGGTGGCCCTCTTGGATCATCTTGTCAAGGGCCGCGATCCGGCGCGACATCAGGGCGCTCTGGCCCGGCTCGACGCGGCCAAGGTCCTCGATCGCGGAGAACTGATCAGCGGCCGTGTTCCACAGCGCGGGGCGGGCCTCGGGCGCGGCCGTCTCCAGCGCCGCCTGAAGCTCCTCGGCCGACAGGCGGTCGAGCTGGCTCGGGTTGAGGACCACCATGTCCTCGACCTTCGACTCCAGCTTGCCCCACTGCTCGCGGGGGACGCGCGTAACGGCATCCTTGTACTTCGACCACGTATCGAAGTACGTGTTCGAGTGCCACAGGGCGCGCTCGTCGTCACTCATCTTCGAGACCGCGGCCTTCGCCACGTCGATCGTCTGGTTCCCCATCTTCGCCATCCGCTCGGCGAGCTGGTCCCGGCCAGCGCTCGACAGGTAGAAGGCCTTGTGGCGCGTTACGTAGGCGGCCATCCGGGTCACGGCGTCCTTGGGCTGGCTGCGCCCGAGGGCCCCGATCGTCTCGTCGGTCATCACGTAGCGCGGCGAGACGTCACCGAGTTTGAGGAGGTTGTCGATGTGCGTGATGCCGACCCACTTCCGGGCGTAGTTCACGGACGCGACCGCGAACGAGGAGTCGAAGGCCTCCTTCATCCCCCACTGGCTGGCGAGGCGGCGAGCCGAAGTGAAGGCGCCGTAGCCGTAGGCGCGCTTGGTCGCCTGAAGGCCGGCCGATGCCCAGACGTCCACCATCGCGACCTGCTTCGTACCGCCCCCGAGGGAGGAGATCGGGTCGATGATCGTGCGCGCGATCTTGAACGCCGGCCCTAGGTCGCTGGCCCGGGTCGCCTCCACTGTCGTGCCGATCCGCTGGGCGACGCCACGGTACAGGTTGACGGCGCGAGAGGCCGACTCGGCCGTGTTCGCATACAGCGCGGCTCGTCCACCGATCGTGGCCGCCTCGGTTGCGCCCAGAGAGGCCATATTGAGGGGGTCGAGACCGATCGCGAGGGCGAACTGGGTCGGACCGTCAGCACTGTAGCCCTGCCCGTGCGCGAGGAGGAAGTTCAGGGCGTGCATGTCGGACCAGCCCAGCTCGTCGATCCCCTGAAGGGTGGCCTTCTCGATCGGGGACAGCTCGTGACCTCGGCTCGCCTCGGCCCGGAGGTCGCGGATGCGGCCGATGTTCTCGGGCGTGCCGGCGAGAAGGGCCTGCGGGGCCCCCTTGATCGATGCGAAGCCGCGCTCCGCCTTGCGCTGAAGGATCATCAGGTTCGACAGGGAGTCGGAGAACGACTGGCCCACCGATCCACCGGTCCCAAAGGCCATCTCAGGCATCACGTCGTACAGGCCGGACAGGCCGTTCGGCGTCATGTCCGCGTACGTGGTGCCCCACTTGCGGATGTAGTTGTTGATCGTGTCACCAGCGTGCCCGCCACCGAAGTCGGTGTGCGTGTTCGCCTCGGCCAGCGCGGCCTGCCAATCCTTGACCGCCTCCGGGTCGTGGAGCTGCTGCCAGTGTCCGAGAAGCATGAACTGCGCCGGCAGGTTCGCGTTCTGCGCCTTCATGTCCTGAAGCATCTTCACGGCGTCGGACGGCGTCCCACTGTAGCGGTCGACCAGTTTGATCGACGCGTTCGGCTGCTCGTTGATACCGCCGGTCGGGATCGAGCCGAGCACGGCCGCGCCAGCGCCCACGATAGCGCCAGCGCCCACGTTGAAGAGGTCGCCCACGCCGCGTCCGATGTCTCCGATTACCGGAAGCCTCCCGAGCTGGGTACCGCCCTCTTCAGGGGTGCCCCAAAGCTGTCGTCCGAGAGTGTCCCACGGCATCTCGCCGACAGGGTTGGCAGGGTCTTCGCGGGGCGTCAGGACGGGGCCGAAGTCAGGCGGCGCGGTGCCGCCCGGAACGTTCGGCTGGCTCTGAACGGACGAGGACCCACCCGGAGCGGATGGGCCACCGAGCTTCGAGAGGTCGATCACAGTATCTCACGACGCGTGCCCTTCGGCACCGTGGTCGGCGGGGGTGCAACCTTGGTCGGAGGCGGAGCGATGGGTGTCACGGACACGGGCTTCGGCAATGTGGTAGGCGTAACCGGGGTCAGCGTCGGCGACGGCGTCGGGGTCGCGGCCGGGATCGGCGGGACACCGGCTGCTGCGGCCGCGCCCGGCAGATAGCTAGCCGGGACCTGTCCGCTAGTGAGCTTCTGGGTGCCCTGTGCCAAGGCGCCGAGGAGATCGCCAGCGATACCCGTATCCACCTGCGCGCCCTGAAGGTAGTTCGGGGCGTTCGGAACCTTCAAGGTCTGCCCGCCGAAGGTGATCGAGAGGGTCGCCTGACTGGCCGGGTTCGTGTCCACGGCCGACGGGTACGTGAGGTCTGCGCGGTCGACCGCCCGGGATACGCTTCGCATCTCGACGGCGTCCGGTCGCATGGCCCGGCGGGTCGCCTGATCCCACGCGGACTTGATCCGGGGATCAAGCGGGTTGTTCGTGCCGTAGTTCTGCATCGTCTGGGTCAGGAAGGCGGACTGGAAGATCGGGTCCTGCGACAGGGCGCCGATCTGGTCGCCCGTCATCGAGGCCTGCGAGGCGGCCACGGCGGCGGCGGTCGGGGACGAGAAGGTCACGTTCGGGATGTCGCCACCCGTCAGCCGGGACGGGGCCAGCGCGCCACGCAGGATGTCCTGCGGCGTGGCCGCCTTCGTAATCGGGGTCGTGGCGCCCTCCAGCATCGAGCCGGACTCCTTGTCGTACAGCATCTCGGTCGACGTAACCGTGAACTCGGTCCCGTTCTTCACCGCAACGTTGATGCGCGAGACGACCTTGTTCGTCTTCGGGTCGCGCGTGTAAACGACGCCGCTCGGGTTGAGCGAGCCCTGCTTCATCTGATCCACGAGATGCGTCCCGTGCTCGGCATCGATCCGGGCGGCCTTCGTCATCGGGTCGGTCGTCGCCGAGCCCGGCAGGACCACCTGCATGTTGCCATCCTTGTCGTACGACGTCGTCGCTCCGTCAACGCGGGGAGAGGACGGCGACCAGTGCGCGTTACCCTGCTGATCCGTGTAGCCGTACAGGGTCGTCGTGCGACCGCCGAGAGTCATGGTGATGACCTTGCCGATCTCAACCTTGTCCGCGTTCGGGTCGTTCGGGTCCTGCGCCATGATCGAGTGCGGCTGGACGGCGGCCATCACGCCCTTCCCGCTCAGGGTCGGGACCGGAACGAAGATGGCGCCGGCCGGGATGCCGGCCACAGGGACGATGCCGAGCGCGCCGGACCCGGACGGGTCGAACTGACCGCTCTTGTCGGACGACGCATAAACGTAGGCGCCCGGGTTCTGCTGCATGAGGACCGTCTGCTGCTGGTAGTAGGCCGACTCCTGCTGGACCTCGGGCGTGATCCCGTTGTGGCCCAGCATGAACTGGCCGAACGAGGGGGCGTCGCCTGCATCCTGACCGAGCACGCGCTGGGAGTCGGACAGCATCATCGCCTTCGTGCCCTCGTCGAGGTCGGGCGTCGCGGCGAGCTGCGATGCCACCTCGGAGAAGGCCGTCGCGGCCTGCTGCTTGTCTAGCGACGTCGAGGACGGGTTGGCCCAGACGCGCTCGAAGGCCTTGTAGGCCACCTCGTAGCTCTTCGCCACCGGCCACACGTCGAGGTTCTGGCCCCACTTCGCCATGGCGCTCTGGTTCGCCACGGCGCCCGAGTACACGGACGCGTAGCCCTCCTTGTAGGCCCGGTTGGCGATCTTGTCGTAGCCGTTCGTCGCGTCCTCGATGTGGCGCGAGAAGTAGGCCTGTGTGATGATGCCGTCCCAGCGCGGATCGTCGACCCTGATCGCCTGAAGGAGGGCGTGATACTTGTCCGGGTTGTTCGACAGGTCGCTCGTCAACTTCGCGAGAAGCTGCTCGCCGTTGCCCGTGATCGACATGCCCGTCTCCTTCGAGAGCGAGTCCAGCGCGGCAGTCAGGGCGTCGCCCACGGCCACGTCCTCGCGGGTCGTGTCGGTGACGAACTTGTTGAACGAGTCCCGCTTGTTCTTCTCGGACGAGGCCCGCCCGGCGCTCTTGGCCCGCTCGATCATCTGGGCCGCGTCCTTCTGAAGGGTGCGCCAGAACTCACTGTTGCGCGGAACCTTCTTCGCCCACTTCAGGAAGAAGTTGGCGTATCCGGTATCCGACAGCTTGTGCTGCAAGTGCGCGAGGTCGGCCTTCGACTGCTCGATACCGTACTGGAGCTGAAGGGTCTGGTTCTTGTAGGTCTCGTAGAGCGGATCGCCCTTGTCGAGGTCCTTCATCTTGCCCTTCCAGTAGGAGAGGGCCATCTGATCAGTGACCTTCTTGCCCTCGAAGACGCCCCCGTTCTGCCACGCGTCCATGATCAGGCGGTCACGCTGGGCCTCCATCTCCCGCCCGATGGCGAGGATGGTGGCGCTGATGTTCGGCTGGGCCCGAGGATACCGCCCGAACCGTGCTCGGGTCGGCACTACGGCCTCCGTCCGAGCTTCGTCTGGGTCATCACCCGGGTCTTCTGGGTCCCGTTCGTGATCATGCCCTGAAGGAGGGGCGCCGAGGCCTCATTGCCGGCCGCGCCCTGCGGTCCCTGCGCGAACGGGCTGTTCTCGCCACCGGCCACGACGGGGGTCTGCTCGGGCGTGCCGTACTGACTGCCCTCGGTCGCCCCGGCCGTCTGCTCGCCGAGCGCGGACTGGAGATCGGCCGTGCCGCCGCCGAGCTGGGCCTCAGCCTGCGCCTGAGCGCCGGCCGGGGCCTGAAGCTGGAGCGACTGGAGAGTGGCGAGGAGCTGGGCCATGACGGTGACCCTGTCGGGCCAGAGCGTGGCGTCCGTGGACTCCTCGCGGATGATGTTCTGCTCCTGCTCGGGGTCGTCGACGCCGACGGCGTCCATCGCCCGGGCCTGCGACCAGAGCTTGGCGCCGACGAGGTTGGCGGCGCGCTGGGCGGTCTCGAACTCGTCGCGCGGGGCGAGGCTCGGGTCCTGAATGTCGAGGACACCGCCGCCGCGAGCGACAACCTTGGCGACCGTCTTGTCCATGTGCGCCCAGACCTTCAGGGTCAGGGCCCACGTGTCGAAGTCCCACTGGTAGAACATCAGACGCGACAGCGCCAGCCGGGTCTCGTAGTTCGCGATCAGGGCGTTGATCGCCTTCGAGGACGAGAGACCCTGCGCCGGCACGAGCCCGAGGAGGAGGTCGTTCAGGCCGGACACGACGATCGACTCGCGGTCGATGCGGCCGAGGTACTGTTCGAGCTGGAACTGGGCCACGAACGGCGTGATCGCCTCGATGCGGTTGCCCGCACCCGGCGTCGCGACGTCGTTGAGCTTCGGCTTGGCGCCGGCCGGGACCCGGGTCGGGGCATCCTGACCCGTGAGCTGCCAGTACTGGCCCGCGGTGGCGCCGTTGATCATCTGGGCGCCGGCCGTGATCCGGGTCATCTTCTCGCGGATCAACTGCTCCATGTCATGGATGTCGGAGCGCCCGATCGGGGCGCCGGGGGTGAACGAGTTGAAGAGGGGCACGTACGGGATCACTCCCTCGTACTCCTCGTACTTGTACGGCCCGCGGACGATCTCGTTGCCGGCGATGACGACGTTCCACGTCTCCATCTTCGTCTGCTCGCCGCGCTTCCCGCGCTTCTCGCTCGGCAGCCGGTACCAGTAGTCCCAGACCTCGATCCGAGCAGGCCCGAAGGTCAACATCGGGCGGGGCTCGTCCGCGATCACGTCGGCCGCGCCAACGACCCACGGGGTGACGGTCTGCATGTCGAGGCTGCGGGCTTCGACCTCAACAGAGTACTCCTCCATCAGGGCACTCGTGTCGACCAGCGACACGTGGGCGGCCCACTCGACCTTCTCGTAGTCGTCGTTCTTGTAGCCGCTCCAGAGGTTGCGCGGGTTCTGGATGATCTGGGCGCACGGGTAGCCCTTCTCGCGATCCGGGTAGACGAACGAGGCAGTCTCGCCGTACAGGCCCTTGACCACGGCCGCCTTGTGGCGCTTTAGTTGCCAGCGCTCCTCGGTCTTCCACGTCTTGCGGAGGCGTTCGGTCGCCTGCGCCGCGTGCCGGGCCTCGGGCGAGTCCTCGGTGGCGAGCATGTTCTCGACCGGGGGATGCGCCTGAAGGGCGGCCGGGATGTTGACGTAGACGTGCGGGGTGTTGATCGAGACGTGCGATCGGCCTTCGGTGGTGGCGCTCGGGTCATCCCACCACAGGTCCGCGCCCCACTGGGTGAAGTGGTCCGCGAAGTAGAGTCCGTCGTACCGGTCGAACCACTCCTTCTTCGTGTCGTGTTCGGTCGCGAGTGCCGAGATGCGCGCAGCAAGTCGGCGCTGCAAGTCGTTCTCCGGGGTCTCGCCGGCCAGCGACAGTCCTAGGGACAGGGAGAGGTCGACGTACTCAGTCACGCTGGCATCCTACTCGCCCTCACGGGCAGCCGTCAATGCTCGGGCAAGGATGCGCCGCTGGCGCTGCTTGGATCGGAGCGATCGCGAGTTGATGCCGTCGTTTACACGCTCCTCCTCGTCGGGGACCCAGCCCTGCGTCATGTCCAGCTTCGTCGGGGTCTGCCGAACCTGCACCGGGGACTGGCGGAGGAGCTTCACGACGATCGCGAGGCACATCACGAGGTCCTGCTCCAGCTTCCGGTCGGCGAGCTTGTACTTGCGGAGCTGCTTACGAACCTCGGACCAGAAGCCGGTGGCCGGCATCTTGATCCGGCCCTCGTCGAGCGCGGACCGAAGGTCGGACAGCATCCGGCGCTTCACCTGCGTCACGCCGCCGAACTCGACCGACTTCACGGGAATACCCTTCAGCGGCACCATCGGCTCGCCGTACTCGTCGACGATCCCGCGGGCGTCGTCCTCCTCCAGCAGCTCGCGGAAGATGTGGCCGCCGAGCGCAGTCGTGTCGACGCCCGTGTCGACGAAGGCCAGCCCGCCCATCTCGTAGGTGTGGTGCGAGGTCTTGCCGAGGCGCACGATCCCGCGCGTCGTCTGCTTGCGCGCCATACGGTCGATGAAGACGCCCTCGATCGTCATGTTCGGCTTCACTCGGAAGACGAGTGTCCAGCACTTGTCGCCCAGCCCCGGGTCCAGAGCGTGGATGTAGACCATCCCCTCCTGCGGGCCCTGTAGCTCGGGCAGGGTCTCGTCGAACGCTGCGTCAACCGAGGTGCCAGAGAACCAGACGCCGATCGCGGCCATGAAGACGCCGTCGATGTTCTGGGCGATCCAGTCCTCGTCCATGCCCTCGATCAGGTCGTCGAAGTCGGCCTTGTCGATACCGAAGCCGATGTTGTCGCGGGTCGACATCTGCATCGCGAACCGGTGCGGCAGGCGAAAGGGGTTGTCGGGGTCTCCCGTGTACCACAGCTCCTCGAAGTCCGGCGACGTGTCGCGCGATGGGGTCGAGATGGCAACGAACTGGCCGCCGGTCCCGATCCGCCGGGCGTGGAAGACCTCCTTGATATGCGACGACAGCTCAGGGTCGAGGCCGGCCTCGTCGACGGACACGCCGTGCGCGTTCTGGCCGACGGCCCCGAGGGCCTTCTGCTTCATCGACCTGAAGTGTATCTGGGCCCCGCCCAGCTCTGGCGCGAGGATGATCCACGCGTACTCGCCTCGCTCCTTCGAGCCCCACGTCATGGCATCTGAGCCCGTGCCCGGGTCGGACATCGTCGCGATCTTGTCGGCCCCGCCCACCTGATCGGACCACGGGCAGCCGGCCTCCTGCGACTCGTGCGTCCCGAGCAGGATGCGGACGAGGTCACGGTGAACCTGCTCCGCCGGTCCCTGCTCGACGGCGAAGTGCCACCAGTCGTAGGGAAGCTTGCCCCAGCGCTCCACCTCGACCGAGTTCTCCATGTCCTTCGGCGGCTTCAGGCCGATCCGGTACACGCACGAGTGAAGGATGATGACGTCGAGCGCGAGGGTCTTGCCGGCACGGTTGCCGGCGGAGACGAGCAACCACAGCCACAGGGCACGATAGCCCGTGTGGTTCCGCTGGATGTAGGCGTTGACCATCTGTTCCTGCCCGGCGTGTAGCCTGATCCCGAGGTAGACCCACGCCCAGCGAACGGGGTCCCAGCGGCCGCGGGCGAACTCTTCCTCGCTAGGCTTCGGTCGATCCATCGATCTCATCGAACTCGCCATCGATCGTCTCGCCGTCGCTGAGCCGCAGGGCCTCGGGCGCCAGCATCCCGGCCCCGTCCGCCCCGCCCAGCATCAGCTTGAACAGGCCGATGAAGCTCTTGGACTCGCGTGCCTCCTTCTTCTCGTGAAGGGCCTGCGCCTTGATGATCGTGCCGAAGGCGGCCTGCACGTCCTTGTCCAGCACATCGAAGTACTCGGCAGGGTCGTGAACGCGCACGGGGTGCATCCGCTTCTCATCCGGATAGAAGTGGCTCAGCTCGCACGCGGCGGTCTCCCGGGTCGCCACCTCCTCGGCCTTCGCGATCCGGCGCTCGACCTCGTCGATCAGGCGCTCGCGGACCGTCAGCGCCGCGTCCCGCTTACGAGAGGCCGCCGACCGGACCTTGCCCGGGGCGGCGTGGATAGCGTGGCCCGACACGTCGAGCGCCGTCAGGGCCCAGCCGCCATCGCGCATCGAGGCAGCGATCGCGCCGGGGGTCAGCCCATCGGCGAGGTCCGCGTCGACCAGCCGACGGCGGCCGGGGCGCTTGCAGACCGGGCAGTTCGGGTCAGTTACGTCAACCAAGTGGGGCTCCGTCCTTCAGAATGGCGTTTACACGGCCCTCGCGCACATCCGAGGGACGCACCACGATAGCATAGTTGCCGGTCCGGTTGAGGAGGTTGATCCACCCCACCTGCTCTGGCTCGACCGTCCCCAGCTCGCGCTTCAGCTCCATGAAGACGATGTGGTGGCCGGGCTTCACGAGAGTCAGATCGGGCCATCCCTTCGCCATCGGGGTCACAAACTGACCTATACCAGTCTCCTGATCCCCCACCCAACCCTTCCCGGCATGGGCGACGGTCCATCCGCGCCTCTTGGCACGCCCAACCACGCTGTCCTGAAGCTGACGTTCCGAAAGACGCCGATCCTTGCACTGATCAGGGGTCAGGGATCGGTGCTTTACCCCGCAATGGGGGCAATGGGCGGCCGCGGAGTCCTTGAAGGCCTGTTTCGCGACCTTCGGGTCCTCTTCGAGGAGCTGGGCG
>Ga0137452_1000559_pt1 | contig 11067 bp, 8 predicted proteins | sample EasRivERMGT513_2_FD_102312 | JGI IMG/M metagenome (GOLD analysis project Ga0137452, IMG submission 102312) | Soil microbial communities from meander-bound floodplain in the East River, Colorado, USA - East River MetaG ERMGT513_2 | ecosystem: Environmental > Terrestrial > Soil > Floodplain ...
TACCCGCGAGAAGCGAGCTTTTGCGCCGCTCGATCCGTCGCGCGTGCGCATGTATGTCTGCGGACCGACGGTCTACGACTTCGCCCATATCGGCAACGCGCGTCCCGTCATTGTCTTCGACGTGCTGTTCCGGCTGTTGCGCTACATCTATGGCGACAGCCACGTCACCTATGTCCGCAACATCACGGACGTAGACGACAAGATCAACGCGCGTGCGGCGGAGGAGGGCGTCTCCATCCGCGAGCTCACCGAACGCACGGCCAATCAATTTCACGAGGACGTCGCCGCACTTGGCGCGATTCCACCAACGCACCAGCCACGAGCAACGGAGTACGTCCGCCAAATGGTCGCGATGATCGAAAAGCTCATCGCTTCCGGTCACGCGTATCCGGCCGAAGGCCACGTGCTCTACGACATCAACTCGAAACCCGATTACGGCAAGCTCGCGCGCCGCTCGCTCGATGAGATGATCGCTGGCGCACGTGTCGACATCGCGCCCTACAAGAAGAACCCGATGGATTTCGTCTTGTGGAAGCCGTCGAAACCCGGCGAGCCGTCATGGCCCAGCCCGTGGAGCAACGGCCGTCCCGGCTGGCACATCGAGTGCTCGGCCATGAGCGAAGCGCTATTGGGCGAGACGTTCGACATCCACGGTGGCGGCATCGACCTTGTCTTCCCCCACCACGAGAACGAGATTGCCCAGTCCGAATCCGCCCATGCCGGCCACCCGTTCGCCCGCGTCTGGATGCACAACGGCTTCCTCCAGGTCGAGGGCGAGAAGATGTCCAAGAGTCTCGGTAACTTCGTGACAATACGAGAACTGCTAGACACTGAAAACTTTGGTGGCCGCTCTTGGGACGGGGATGTCCTGCGTTTCAATATGCTGAAGACACATTATCGGCAGCCCATAGACTGGACGTTACAATCTCTTGAGGATTCGGATCGGGTTTTCGGGCGGTGGTACACGAAGTTAGACAACATAGAGAACGACGTTGTGAGTTTGGCATCTGGGCGAAAATTCCGAGGCCATCCTGATGTGATTGCAGCCCTTCTTGACGACTTGAACACACCGCTCGCGATTTCAGAGATACATAAAATTGAGGACGCAATGGTTGATGCCTATAGTCAAAACGACCAAGAAGCATTCGATGAAAACGCAGAGCTATTTCGGACGAGCCTTCAGCTGTTGGGCCTCGGCCCAGATCTTTTCGAAGCAGCTAGGCAGCATAGGAAACGGCAGCAAGAACTTCATCGTCAGTTCATTGCACAGCAGATTGATGAGCAGATTCAGGCTCGCAATGAGGCGCGTAAGGGGAAAAACTTCAAGGAAGCCGATCGCATTCGCGACGAGCTAGAAGCGAAAGGGATCACTCTCAAGGACAACCCCGATGGCACTACGACGGCGGAAGTGCGGCCCGGCTCTAGGTCCGGGCGCGACTCGATGCGCCGATCTAGGTCCGGTTCTGATTCTAGATCAAGGTCTCGGTCCGGTTCCAAGCCAGGGGAGCAGGGATGAAAACTTCCGATATTCCCTCCTTTTGTCCGCCTACACGCGTACCGGGTAAGGCGCGCGCATGACCAAGGAACGCGTCTATCTCTTCGACACCACGCTGCGCGATGGCGCGCAGACGCAAGGCGTCGATTTCTCCGTCGAAGACAAGCGCACGATCGCGCTCGCCCTCGACGAGCTTCGCCTCGACTATGTCGAGGGCGGCTGGCCGGGCGCCAATCCCACCGACTCGACCTTCTTCGCCGATCCTCCGGCGCTCAAGCACGCGCGCTTCACCGCCTTCGGCATGACCAAGCGCTCGGGCCGCAGCGCCGCGAACGATCCCGGTCTTGCCGAGCTGCTCTCGAGCAAGGCCCAGGCCATCTGCCTTGTCGGCAAGAGCTGGGATTTCCATGTCGATGTCGCGCTCGAGATTCCGCGCAACGAGAACGTCGACAACATCTCGGAATCGATCGCGGCTGTCGTCGCCAGGAAGCGCGAGTCGCTGTTCGACGCCGAGCACTTCTTCGACGGCTACAAGGCCAATCCGTCCTACGCGCTCTCGTGTCTGAAAGCCGCGCACGATGCGGGCGCGCGCTGGCTCGTGCTGTGCGACACGAACGGCGGCACGCTGCCCGAGGACGCCTATCGCATCGTCTCCGAGGTGAAATCGAAGCTGCCCTCGGCCAATCTCGGCATCCACGCGCACAACGACACCGAGCAGGCGGTGGCCGTGAGTTTCGCTGCGCTCAACGCAGGCGTGCGCCAGATTCAGGGCACGCTCAACGGGCTCGGCGAGCGCTGCGGCAACGCCAATCTCTGCGCGATCCTGCCGACGCTCATGTTGAAAGACGCCTACGCGTCAAAATTCGACACGGGCGTCGCGCCCGATGCGCTGAAGGAGCTCACCTCCGTCTCGCGCCTCCTCGATGAGATACTCAATCGCGCGCCCAATCGCCACTCCGCTTACGTCGGCCCGTCCGCCTTCGCGCACAAAGGCGGACTGCATGTCTCGGCCGTCCAGAAGGACCCGCGCACTTATGAGCACGTGCCGCCGGAGTCCGTCGGCAATCAGCGTCACATCCTCGTCTCCGATCAGGCGGGCCGCTCCAACATCATGGCGCGCCTGGCGCTCTTGGGCATCGACGTCGCCGCGACCGACAAGCGCATCAACCGTCTGCTGGAAGACGTGAAGAGCCGCGAATTCTTGGGCTACGCCTATGACGGCGCGGAGGCTTCATTCGAGCTGCTCGCGCGCCGCGCGCTCGGCCAGGTGCCCACGTATTTCGACGTCGAGAGCTTCCGCGTCATGGTCGAGCGCCGCCACAACGCCGTCGGCGAGCTTGTCACCGTCTCCGAGGCGGTCGTGCGGCTCAAAGTCGGTGGCGAGATGTTCCACAATGTCGGCATCGGCATCGGCCCGGTGAACGCGCTCGATTACGCGCTGCGCAAGGATCTGGGCCGCTACTCGTCCTACCTGCAGGATCTGCGCCTCGTCGATTACAAGGTGCGCATCCTGACCGGCGGCACCGAAGCGGTGACGCGTGTGATGATCGAGTCCGCCGACGGCCATGGCGCGCGCTGGTCCACCGTCGGCGTCTCCGCCAACATCATGGACGCCTCCTTCGAGGCCCTCTCGGACTCGATCTGCTACAAGCTTTATCGCGACGGCGCGCCGGCCTGACGCAGCACATCGGCGTGCATCAGGCTCGTCCGGTGATCCTTGAAGATCTTGATCGCGTCTTCGACGGTCGGCACCATCTGATAAAGACTGTTGATGCCGGCGCCCGCGAAACCGTTCGCGACGAAATGGTCGAGCAGCGCGCGCAAGGGCTCGAAGTAGTTCTTGGTGTTGACCACCACGATCGGCTTCGCGTGCTGACGCAGCTGCGCGCCGGTGAGCACCTCGGCGAACTCATCCAGCGTGCCGATCCCGCCAGGCAGAATCGCAAATCCGTCCGCAGCCGCGAACATGCGCGCCTTACGGTCGTTCATGCTGTCGGTGATCACGATTTGTGACGAAACCTCCAGCGGCGGTTCCAGATGGCGGAGGAACCCGGGGATGATCCCGAGCACCTTGCCGCCGCCTTGGGACACGGCGAGGGCGACTTCGCCCATCAGGCCGACGCCGCCCCCGCCAAAGACGAGGTCGAACCCCTCGGCTGCGAGCGCGGTCCCGAACTGTTGGGCCGTCTGGGTGAAGATGGGGTCCGCTCCATGGGAGGAACCGCAGAAGACACAAATGGATTGCCGGCTGACCGGCGGTTCACGGGTCATTTTGTTCATGGTCTGATCTTAGTAGTATCTTGAGTCGCTCAAATTATGACGGTGGAGGGACCAAGTTTCGAATTGCCGTCCGCTGTGGCTATCCCTAAACCACCGTGCCGGACCTGTGGTTCCAAGACGAGTGAGGAAAACCTCGAGATCATGTCGTCCTACGGTTATGGCGGCCGGTCGCTGAAAGGCGCGATTTTCAGCGACGCCCCCCCGAGCAGCCGCCCGCTTCTCGAACTCATGCCCTATCTCTGGCCCCCCGGTCGCCCGGACCTGAAGACGCGGGCCATCATCTCGGTTGTCCTGCTCGTTCTGACTGCGGTCGTCACCGTCGCCACGCCCTACTTCTTCAAGCTCGCGGTCGACGGCCTTGAGGGCACACCAGAAGACATCGCCATCGCGGCGCCTATTGCGCTCATCGTCAGCTATGGGGTCGCCTGGATCATGAGCCAGGCCGTCCCGCAATTGCGCGACGGCATCTTCGCCAAGGTCTGCTACCACGCGCTGCGCGTGATCGCGGTGGAGACGTTCCACCACCTTCACACGCTCTCGCTGCGCTTCCATCTCGACCGCCACACCGGCGGTTTGTCGCGCGTCATCGATCGCGGCACCAAGGCGATTGACAGGCTTCTGACCCTCGCCATCTTCAACATCTTTCCGACCGTGATCCAACTCGTGATCATTTGCGGATTCCTGTGGTGGCAGCTGAATGTCTGGTTCGTGGTCGTCATGATCGCGATGATTGCCGGCTACTCCTATTTTACCTTCCTGGTGACGCGCTGGCGCATTGCCATACGGCGCGCCATGAACGAGTCCGACAACGAGGCGAACTCCAAGGCGATCGACTCGCTGCTCAACTACGAGACGGTCAAATACTTCAACGCCGAGATGCACGAGGAGCGGCGCTTCGATGCGGCGATGGAGAAGTACGCACATGCCTCCATTGTGACCCAAACGTCTCTCTCTATCCTTAACACCGGCCAGCGGGTGGTCGGCGCGCTCGGCGTCGTGCCGATGCTGGTGATGGCGGCCGCCGGCGTGAAGGACGGCACGATGACCGTCGGCGACCTGGTGATGGTTTATGCCCTGATGGCGCAGCTGTTTATTCCCTTGAACCTCCTGGGCACGGTCTACCGCGACATCAGCCAAGGGCTGATCGACATGGAGACCATGTTCACGCTCCTGCGCCGTCCCGAGGAGATCGCCGACAAGCCCGGCGCCCCGCCGCTGAAGGTCGCCTCCGGCGAGATCCAGTTCGACAATGTCGTCTTCGCCTATGAGCGGGAGCGCACCGTGCTCAAGGGCGTCAGCTTCCGCGTGCCCGCGGGCAAGACCGTCGCCGTCGTGGGCCCCTCGGGCGCCGGCAAGTCCACGATCTCGCGCATCCTCTATCGCTTTTACGACATCCAGTCGGGCAGCGTGACCATCGACGGGCAGGACATCCGCGACGTAACGCAGGCATCGCTGCGGGCCGCCATCGGCATCGTCCCGCAGGACACCGTCCTCTTCAACGACACCATCCTCTACAACATCGCCTATGGCCGCATCGGCGCGGGCGAAGCGGAGATTCTCGAAGCCGCGCGCCTTGCCCAGATCGATCCCTTCATTCGCCAGCTTCCCTTGGGCTACAAGAGCATGGTCGGCGAGCGCGGGCTGAAGCTTTCGGGCGGCGAGAAGCAGCGCGTCGCGATCGCGCGCACGCTGCTGAAGAATCCGCCGATCCTTCTGCTCGACGAAGCCACCTCGGCGCTCGACACGCACACCGAGCGCGAGATCCAGTCGGCGCTGAAGCTCGTGTCCAAGAATCGCACCACGCTCGTGATCGCGCATCGTCTTTCCACCATCATCGATGCCGACGAGATCCTCGTGCTCGATCAAGGCCAGATTATCGAGCGCGGCCGTCACGCCGATCTCGTGGCGCGCGCCGGCGCGTATGCCGCGATGTGGAACCGGCAGAAGCAGGCGGCAGATGCGCGCGAGCGCCTGCAGGCCGTCGAAGGCGATCCCGAAGATCTGCGGCACGAAGCCGGCGATGCCGCGCACCGCAGAGCGGCCGGCGCCGCCGAGTAAGCGTCTGCGAACGCTCAGTCTCGGCGCTCCATCAACTCGACCCGATGCCGAACGGGTCGTCGACAAAAATGCGGTCGTACTGCTCGAGGCCATCATCGGTCTTGATCGCGTAGCCCGCCGCCTCGAGCTCCGTCTGAGACCACCGAGATCGTCCACCAGGAATGCGGGATGCGCTTTGCGTGCGGGACGGAAATCGGCTTCCACGCCCAGGTGCACTTTGAGCGGCCCGCGCTCGAACCAGCAGCCGCCGCGCATCGCGAGCTCCGGCGGTTTGGTGATTTCCGGAATGCCCAAGAGATCGCGATAGAACCTTCGCGCCTCGTCTTCGCGATGAGCCGGCATGGCAAGTTGAATATGTTCGATTGCCCTGACACCGGTTACGCCAACTCGATGCGATCGACTTCGATTCCCTTCATCCCCTGGCGCGTGGAGAAGCGAACTCTCTGTTCGGGCATCAGCGTCGGTACGCCGGAGCGCCTGAGCGCACTCGCATGCACATAGACATCGGCGCCGCCGGATTCGGGAACGACGAATCCAAAACCTTTTTGCTCGTTGAAGAACTTCACGTGCCCATCGCCCATCGGGCCGCTCGAGTCGCGTCCACCGCCGCGCGCCGGCCGCGGGCCCCGCGACATCATCGGCTGTGCTTCGGCGGTCGAAAGATCGACGCTGTGCACCGTCGTCACCTGCATGCCGCGTTGGCCTTGCACAACGTCGCAGTAGACGGTCGCTCCCTGCGGCAGGTCCGGCGATGAAAGACCGGAGAGCGCCGACGCGTGACAGAACGCGTCCGATCCGTCTTCCAATGTGACGAAGCCGAAACCCTTGGTGGAGTTAAACCATTTAACGGTGGCCCGCTGCGATCCCGAACCGGAGCGGAAGCCAGCATTGTCGTAGTTCACCATAATTTAAACCGCTGCGCCCTTATGTCGCGATAACCCGCCCTGTACCGAGAAAGCCACCAGCGATGGTTATTTTGCTCCCGAGAGGGCATGAGCGGCAAGATCAAAACGGAACCTGAAGCGCGCCGATTCGAGATTCATCGTCCTGTCGACGGCACGACATAGCCTCGCCTGCTGCGGTGCAAACACATCACCTAAGACGGAGCGGGGGGCGGGCTGAGCGGCGAGCAAAAAATTGCTCGGCGGCATTTCGCGAGCCCGGGTGGCTCCAGGTGCCGGAGGAGAAAGGCGAAATTGGCTTCAAGTGGTCCTTACCGGTTAGTTCTTGAGTAAGCATGGCGGCGGAAATTGCCCCCAAAAAATGCCCCCCGCTCCGCTTTTTGTGTGCTTAAAAATGCTGTTCGTGCCGTTATTTTTCGTGCTATGTTTGCGGTTGGTAACCGGTGCCGAGTCTCAAAGCGCCGGTACGCGTAATTCGTTAGGCCCATCATGACGAGGAGACAAAAATGAAACTCTCGACGATTACCTTGGCTGTAGCCGCTGTTGCTATGTCCGCCAGCGCCGCCCTCGCGCATCACTCATTCGCGATGTTCGACGCCGAAAAGAATATCAAGCTGGACGGCACCGTGAAGGAATTCCAGTGGACGAACCCGCACAGCTGGATCTTGATGATGGTCAAGAGCAAGGCCGGCGTGGACGAGCAGTGGGCCATCGAAATGGGCGGCCCGGCTGGCTTGGCACGTCAGGGCTGGGTTCCGAAGACCCTCACCCCGGGCATGAAAGTCAGCGCGATCATCCATCCGCTGAAGGACGGCACGCGCGGCGGTCAGTTCATGGCAGTCACGCTTCCTGACGGCACGCTGAAGGGCAACGCGAACGCTCGTCCGAGCGCAGACGCGGGCGCCAACTAAGCTACCGGTTTAGGTTTCCTCGTATGTCGGGGGAGTGGAAACACTCCCCCGACACGATTTCTTTGCCTGCTCCGCCGACCTCTCCTCCCGCTTCGCGCGCAGTGACCAGGTCCAGCCGATGTGGCTGCGCGCCCCGCGCTTTCTTTGACGGACGGCACTCCCTCGCGCGCCACGTCCGCTCAGGGCCAGGCGCTACGGGGGCGAGTTCACCGCGCTCTAACACAAGCTGATCCGTACACGGACCGTCTTCGCGCCGCGTGCGCCCCTGATATAGGCTGGGATGCGCATCGGAGGGGACACGCATGGCGCCTCCATCGGACGAAGAAAAGGTCGCCGAGCTTTGGGATCGGAACGCCGCTCTCTGGACACGTCAGGTCCGTGCCGGACAAGACGTGTTCCGCGACGTGTTCCACATTCCGATGTTCCTGGACTTCCTTCCCGATCTCTCCGGTCTCGACGTGCTGGATGCCGGCTGTGGGGAGGGGCGCAACACGCGACTCTTCGCGCGGCGCGGTGCACGGATGACCGCCGTCGATATTTCGCCGCGTCTCCTTCAGGCCGCGCAGGACGAAGAGAATAGGGAGCCGCTCGGCATCCGGTATTCTCTCTCCTCCTTCACCAATCTCTCGGGCGTCGCCGATGCAAGCTTCGATGCCGTCGTGTCCACGATGGCGCTCATGGACGGGCCGGATTTCGCCCAAGCGGCGCGCGAGTTCCATCGCGTGCTTCGCAAAGGCGGGGGACTCTATTTCAGCGTCACCCATCCCTGCTTCGCGCCCCGCGGCTCGGGCTGGCTGAGGGACGAGTCTGGTGCGGAAACTGCCCGGATCGTATCGAATTATTGGGACGATCAGCCGTATGTCGAGCAGTGGGCTTTCGGCGTTGGTACCGATCGGCCCGACTTCACAATCCTCTACTTCCCCTACCGGCTCGAGGATTACATCAATACGCTGTGCGACGCGGGCTTCAGGATTTCACGCATCAAGGAGCCGCGACCGACCGAAGCGATGGTGGCGCAGCATGCGCGCATCGCGCCCTTCCGGCGCCACGTGCCGCTCTACCTCTACATCGCCGCCACGAAATAATTGGTCTCGGCGCGCTGCTTACTTCCCTCCCTTGAAAAGGGAGGGTCGGACCGTCGTGAGCGGAGCGAAGGACGCTCCGGGGAGGGATCATGATCCAGCACGCGAGAGGTGAGTGCTGAGCGTTGCGCGCTCCGTCCTCCTCAACGTCTCAAAAATCCGGCACCTTCGTCTGCGGGATCGGCTTCTGGTCCTGGTCCTGGCTCTCGAAGAACGAGGACGGATTGTCGGCGCAGACCAGTTCCTGCATCGGCCCTTCGGCGGCGCTCGCCAGCTGCGGCATGCCTTTGAGGTTCTGCTTCTGCTGCATCTGTTGGACGGCCAGCTCGTATTGCCGGAAGCGCTGGATGCCTTTCCAGGGCGTCGTGAACGCGCCCGGGTCCTCGACATACACTTCCGCTTCCAGCTCCCGGCCGCCTTCGATCCGGCGGAACCGCTCGACCACATGGAGCTGGCTCGTATGTGGCGTCCCCATTGCGTCGACCCACGTGCGCTCGTCGATCCCGATCGTGTCGACGACCAGCGTGTCGCCTTCGTAGTGGCCGATCGATTCTCCGTACCAGGACGGTTTCAGGTTCTCCGAGTGCTTCGCCTTCATGTAGATGTGGCGAACTTCCTGCTTGCTGGAGAGGACCATCACGATCTTCTCGGGCGTCTGGATGAAAAACATCGCCTGCGTCATCGGCCTTAAGATGAATCCGGGAACACCCACCGGCCAGCAGCTCGCGTGGGGCGGGTTGGCAGGCTTGCCCGCGACCACCAGCGCGTTGCGCTTGGCTATGACGTCGCGCGTCCAGGGCTGAAGGATCGGATTGCTGAGATCGGCCAGCTGTTGGGTCGGCTGCCGTCCGGTGACTCGGAACTCGTCGTTGGTCACGAACGGGTGTTCGGGATCCTGCACCACCGGGCCGGGGCCGCTCTTGGGCGGCATGAACTGGCGGCTATAGTTGTACCAGCCAACGGTCGGATTGGGCGCGAAATTGGGCGGCGCCGCGCGTTGCGCGACCGCGGAAGAACTCAAAAGCGCTGCAAGAAGAACCCCTGCCGTGATGCGTGCTGTATATCCGGACATCGGCTGCTCCCTCTCCGGTTCGCCAACATCGACACCGAGATTATACGCCCATCGCCCGCCTGCGGCGAATGGTGAGATGCAACGTCCGCCTATGTAGCTGAATCAGACTGGTCCGACGCACCCGTTGTCACGTCCGACTTTCGCCATGAACGGCCATTACGATAATGCGGTTTGAGTTCACGAGACTCAATCGCAGGCGAAGTCCTCGCCGGTTGTAGGGTGGCACCATTGCGGCCAGCCCTTGGCGCGCCAATAGTCGACGAGACCGGCGTTGCGCGCGAACGCCTTGAAGCGCTCGGTCTTGCGCACCGGGGCGAAGGAGGAATGCCAAACTAACGGTAAGAATATGCCACCCGACCAACCGTTTTGGACGTCGCGTTCATAGCTCTCGAGAGCCCGTTCGGGAGCGCCAACATGGAGGTAGACCCAATCGAGATTGCGGTCGCTTGGAATGCTCTGCGGTGCAGCCGCCTTCGCCGGCGCTGTGCGCAGTAGCCGGGCGACGTCCTTCGAGAATGCCTTTAGCCGGGCGACGTCTTTCGAGAATGCCCCAGGAGGGCTCTCCAAAAGATCGGCGGCTTCCGCGTAACGGCCCAACGAGGCATAAATCATCGCGAGGTCGCCTACACCGCCGTCGTCTGGTAGATTTTTGAGGATTGTGATCGCCGCGTCCGTCTGTCCGTCTGCCCACAGCCAGAGACCTCTGGTCCTGTTGAACAAAGGTACAAAGGGTTCCAGCGCCTGCAATTGCTGCTTCAGCGCGATGGCTTCCTTCAGGCGCCCCACTGTGGCAAGCAGCAAGCTCAAACCTTGTAGAGCCGGACCGTTAGGGTCCAGTGCCAGCGCCTGGCGGTCCCAGTCCTCGGCGAGCAGCAATTTCCCGCGAACGAATTGCAAATAGCCCAGGGGCGCATATGCGACCGCGCCTGGGTCCACCTGGACCGCTCGCTGAGCCGCTGCCTCCGCTTTCCCAAGCAACTCATTCACCGCGCGGCGGGACGCTTCGATAGAGCTTCCAAACCGCGCCGGGTGGTAGATAGGCGCCAACGAATAGGCCCAGGCCAATTGTGCCCAGGCGGGCGCGTAGTTCGCATTGCGCGCGACAAGCGGCTCCAGAATCTCGATTGCTGACCCGACGCCTGGCCCACGCTGGGCAAGCAGTGCCCTGGCGCGCAGATATTGTTGATAGGACTCCGGATCGATGTCGCGATTGGAAACCACGGTCTCGCCTGGAGCCAAGCCGAGCGGCACGCGGAGCGCGCCCGTA
>Ga0137452_1000560_pt1 | contig 11063 bp, 9 predicted proteins | sample EasRivERMGT513_2_FD_102312 | JGI IMG/M metagenome (GOLD analysis project Ga0137452, IMG submission 102312) | Soil microbial communities from meander-bound floodplain in the East River, Colorado, USA - East River MetaG ERMGT513_2 | ecosystem: Environmental > Terrestrial > Soil > Floodplain ...
CGTATCTGGCCGCCGGACTTTTTGAGGCTCACGACAAAGCGCGGTTCGAGACGGCGGCGATCTCGTTCGGCTCCGACGATACGAGCGCCATTCGCTCGCGGCTTATGCGCGCCTTCGACCGCTTCATCGACATACGCGACAAGAGCGACCACGCGGCCGCGATTCTGCTGAGGGAGATGGAGATCGACATTGCGGTGGACCTCAAGGGTTTCACCCAGGACGCGCGGCCGGGGATTCTCGCGTTCCGGCCGGCTCCGGTGCAGGTGAATTATCTCGGCCATCCCGGCACGATGGGTGCGCGCTACATCGACTATCTGATCGCAGATCGCATGATCGTGCCCGAAGGACACGAGCGTCACTACAGCGAGAAGATTGTTTTTATGCCCGACAGCTATCAAGCGAACGACGAGAAGCGCGTGATCGCGCCGCGCACGCCAACACGCGCGGAGGAGGGGCTCCCTGACGCGGGCTTCGTCTTCTGCTCTTTCAACGGCAGCTTCAAGATCACGCCCGAGCTGTTCGATATCTGGATGCGCCTGCTTAAAGCCGTCGACGGAAGCGTGCTCTGGCTGCTCGACGACAATCCGCCCGCCGTACGCAATCTCAAGCGCGAAGCGGAGGCACGCCGCGTCATCCCGCAGCGGCTGGTCTTTGCACCGCGCAAGGCCCTTGAGGAACATCTGGCGCGCCACCGTCTGGCCGACCTTTTTCTCGATACGCTCCCCTGCAACGCCCACACGACGGCGAGCGACGCGTTGTGGGCTGGCCTGCCCGTGTTGACGTGCACCGGCAATACGTTTGCCGGCCGCGTCGCCGCGAGTTTGCTCTCTGCGGTCGGCCTGCCCGAGCTGATCGCCGACTCGCTCCCGGTCTATGAATCGCTTGCGATGAAACTCGCCCACGATCCGGCGGCGCTCAGCGCGCTGAAGACGAGGCTTGCGGCCACGCGCGACAGCGCGACGTTGTTCGACACCGGACGCTTCACCCGCCATCTCGAATCCGCCTACGTGATGATGTGGGAGCGCGCCCAGCATGGGCTGCCGGCCGAGAGCTTCGCGGTCACCGCGGCGCGCCCGTGATCAGGCTGAAACTCGACGAAGCGTGGCGCCTGCATCGCGCGGGTGAGCATGAGAAGGCGGAACTCCTTTACCGCGATGTCATCCGCGCCGAACCCTCGAACTATGAGGCGCACCACCGGCTCGCGTTCCTTCACGGCCAGCGCGGGCAATGGGAGAATGCCCAGAGCGTGATGGCGCGCGCGATCGAGCTCAATCCACGCGCGCCCGATGCGCAGTTTTTGAGAGGCACGGCACTCCAGAAGCTGGAGCGCCACGAAGAAGCGATAGCCTGCTTCAATCGCGCGCTGGAACTCAATCCCGGCCTGGCCGAGGTGGGGCTCAATCGGGCGGCATCGCTGTACCGTCTCCGTCGTTACGCGGAGGCGGCCGATGACTACAGCAATATCCTCCACCGCGCGCCGGACTATCCCTTCGTGCGCGGCAATCGCCTGTTCTGTCGCCTGCAATGCTGCGATTGGCGCATGTTCGAAAGCGAAGCGGCCGCGATCACGGCCGCGATGCGATCCGGCACGCGCGTCATCGCGCCGTTCGACGCGAAAGCGCTGTTCGTTTCCGCCGAAGACGAGCTCACGTGCGCGCGCGTCTGGGTGGCCGATCAGCATGGCGGCCAAACCGCGCCGTCGCTTCCAAGGCGACGCCACGCACATCCGCCTATGCGGATTGCCTATGTCTCCGCCGACTTCCGCGAGGGGCCGCTCGCAACGCTGATGACCGGTGTATTCGAGCGCCACGATCGGAAGCGGATTGAGACGATCGGCGTGTCGCTCGGGCCGGACGATGGCAGCGTGTTGCGCCGCCGCTCTGAGCAGGCGTTCGGGCGCTTCATCGATGTCAGTGCCAAAAGTGACATCGAGATCGCCTCACTGCTGCGGCAGATGGAGATCGATATCGCGGTCGATCTGATGGGCTACACCGAAGGCGGGCGTCCGGAAATATTCAGGCACCGCGCGGCGCCGATCCAGGTCGGATACCTAGGCTATCCGGGGACCCTCGGCGGCGATTGGCTCGACTATTTCATCGCCGACCGCGTCGTCGTGCCTGACGACCAGCGCCGCTTCTACGCCGAGCAGATCGTCTACATGCCGAGCACATTCATGCCGCGAGACACTTTTGCGCCCGCGTCCGTGCCCCTTACTCGCGCAAGCGAAGGGTTGCCGGACGACGGATTCGTGTTCGCGTGCTTCAACAACGCCTACAAGATCAATCCCAAAATGTTCGACATCTGGATGCGGCTTCTTCTCGCGATCGAAGGAAGCGTGCTTTGGCTCCCCGAAAGCAAACGCGCGACTGAGAACCTCGCGCGGGAAGCGGCGGCAAGGGGAGTGGCGCGCGACCGCCTCGTGTTCGCCCCCTTCAGGAAGTCGTCGGACGAACACCTCGCGCGATTGCGTCTCGCCGATCTGTTTCTGGACACATTGCCCTACAATGCGCACACGACGGCAAGCGATGCGCTGTGGGCGGGCCTTCCGGTTCTGACCTGTATCGGTCAGACCTTTGCCGGCCGTGTCGGCGGGAGCCTTCTGCAGAGCCTTGCGATTCCCGAACTGATCGCCCAGTCTCTCGATGAATATGAAACGACGGCGCTGCAGCTCGCGCGGGACGCGAAAGCGTTAGGGGCGATCCGCAATCGGCTGGAGCAGCATCGCTTGACGCGTCCCACCTTCGATGCGGAGCGCTTCGCGCGTGATCTGGAGACGGCCTATCTGAGAATGTGGGAACGCTACCAGCGCGGCGAGACACCGGCGAGCTTCGCGGTCGGATGAACGACCCGCGGCTGCAAGCGGCACTTCAATCTCATCAGGCCGGTAATCTGGTCGAAGCGGCGCGGTTATACAGCGATATTCTTCGCAGCGATCCCAAGAATTTCGACGCGCTCTATCTCTTGGGTTTTGTTCACCTCCAGCACCGCGATTTCGCGCAGGCCGAGCGTCTGCTGGATGCGGCACTCAGCGTCAATCCGCGCGCGCTCGATGCCCTCAGTGCAACGGTCGCTCCCGCGTCATCGCGCCCGCGACGCCTTCGCGCGCCGAGGTGGGATTGCCGGCGACGGGCTTCGTCTTCTGCTCATTCAACAACAGCTTCAAAATCAGACCGCAGATGTTCGATCTCTGGATGAGGCTGTTGAAAGGTGTCGAAGGAAGCGTGCTTTGGCTGCTTGGCGACAATCCTGAGGCCGTACAGAACCTGCGGCGCGAGGCCGAAAAACGCGGCGTTGTCGGCGCGCGGCTTGTATTTGCACCGCGCGACACTCCCCACCGGCATCTGGCGCGCCATCGCCTCGCGGATATCGTTCTCGACACGCTTCCCTATGGCGCCCATACGACCGCAAGCGATGCTTTATGGGCGGGCGTTCCGGTGCTGACCTGTATCGGCGACACATTCGCGGGCCGGGTGGCGGCAAGCCTCCTTCATGCCGTAGGCTTGCCGGAGATGATCACGCACACGCTCGACGGCTACGAAGCACTTGCCCTGAAACTTGCGCGCGATAAGGACGCGTTCGCCGCGATCGCAAGCAGACTTCGCGACAATCGCGACACGCACCCCCTGTTCGACACCTTGCGCTTTACCCGCCATCTCGAAGCGGCATACACACGCATGTGGGAACGTGCGCAACGCGGTGAGGCGCCCGTCCACTTTGCCGTGCCGCCCTTGTCATGAACGACAATCTGCTCGAAACCGCGCTGCGCCTGCACCAGGCGGGCAATCTGGCCCAGGCGGGGCGGATCTACAGCGATATCCTGCGCAACGATCCGCGCCATTTCGAGGCGCTCTACCGGCTTGCATTGGTGCACTTTCAGAGCGGCCGCTTTCCTGACGCCGAGCGATTGTTCGCGGTCGCAATCAGACACTATCCAGACATCCCCGATCTCTCCTACGGACACGGTTGCGCGCTGCAGCAGATGAATCGCTACGAGGAGGCGCTCGCGAGTTTCGCGCGTGCGCTCGCTTTGCGACCCGACTTCATCGAGGCGCGCAACAACCGTGGTGTGACGCTTCTGAAGATGAAGCGCTACCGGGAAGCTCTTTCCGCGTTCGAGACGCTCAAGGCCAAGGACGATCAGGGGCGAGCGCTCATCTTGAACAATCGCGCGGCGGCGTTGCTCGGACTGAAGCGCCATGAAGAAGCGCTGCCCTTCATAGAGAATTCGCTTGCGCTGATCCCCGACCGGCCGGATTCTCTCAACACCCACGCCGCAATTCTCATGGCGCTGGGCCGGTATGCAGAAGCGCTCGCCGCCTACGACCGCGCGGTGCAGCTCCAGCCCGATTTTGCCGAAGCCCTCAACCACCGCGGCAGTGCGCTGAGAGAACTCAAGCGCTTGGATGAAGCGCTCGTGAGCTATGACCGCGCCCTGCAGGTCGAGCCGAACTATGCCGACGCGCACAACCACCGCGGGCTGCTCCGGCTCCTCCTCGGCCGCTTTCCCGACGGTTGGATCGATCACGAATGGCGGTGGAGCACGGACAGCGTCCAAACCAAGCGTCCGCCGATCAATGCCAAGGCCTGGCAGGGCGAGGACCTCAAAGGTCGGAAGATCGCCGTTTACAGCGAGCAGGGCCTGGGCGACACGATCCACTTTGCGCGCTATCTGCCGTTGTTGGCCAAGCGCGGTGCTAAAGTCACGTTTTCCGCACCGGAGAATCTCACCCGACTCCTGAAATCACTTCGCTCCGGGATCGCGATCGTCGATTCGATCGATCGGCGCGAGTGGTTCGACTTCCAGTGCGCGCTGATGAGTTTGCCGCTGTTCTTCGGCACCGAGCTCAAATCCATCCCGAACGACGTCCCCTATCTCGCCCCGGAACAAGACCTCGTTTCCCACTGGAAAAAAACGATCGGTGAGAACGGCTTCAAAATCGGGATCGCATGGCAGGGCGCGCCCGGTGTGGCGATCGATCAGGGCCGCTCCATACCGCTTTCGGCGTTCGTTCCGCTCGCGCGGCTCAAAGGCGTTCGCCTGATCAGCCTCCAGAAAACGCATGGCCTGGAGCAGCTCGACAACCTGCCCGACGACGTCGTGATCGAGACCTTGGGCGATGAGTTCGACGATGGAGCGGACGCGTTCATCGATACCGCGGCGGTGATGAATCACCTCGATCTCATCGTCACGTCGGACACGTCGATCGCGCACCTCGCCGGCGCGCTCGCGCGCCCGACCTGGGTCGCGTTGAAATATGTTCCCGACTGGCGCTGGCTGCTCGATCGGGACGACAGCCCCTGGTACCCGACGATGCGCCTGTTCCGGCAGCAAGCCGCGGGCGATTGGCCCTCCGTGTTCGCGACAATCGAGCAAGAGTTAAGATCGCGCTTGCCCGCGTAACCAATCCAGCGGCGGCTTGGCCGGCTTCGCTTGACACGTTATGCCCGCCCGCTTACATCGCTTCCTCGCCTAGCGGCGAATTGCCCCAGCGGGGGCGTAGCTCAGTTGGTTAGAGTGACGGCCTGTCACGCCGTAGGTCGCGGGTTCGAGCCCCGTCGCTCCCGCCATTTCCTCCCGAAAAAGACCGGCCTTCGGCCTTTCTTTCCTGCTCGAATCTTGCTCTAACGCCCGCGTTGCGCGGTCGGCTGCGCCTATGATACTGCACCTGCTAAATCGAACTGATTTCCCTCGCTGGTTGCGGCGCACAACGCCACATCCTATCTCCCGAGTTGGCCCCAACCGCCGCCCGCAGCCCGAAGGCCACAAGAGCACCAAATGAACGCGTTCCTTCTCGAATATTTGCCCATTCTCCTGTTCCTGGGGATCGCTTTGGGCCTCGGACTTGCCCTCATTCTCCTGCCCTTCGTCTTTGCGCCGGCCAAACCGGATCCCGAGAAGCTCTCGGCCTATGAATGCGGGTTCCCGGCCTTCGATGACGCCCGTATGAAATTCGACGTCCGGTTCTACCTGGTGTCCATCCTCTTCATCATCTTCGACCTGGAAGTGGCGTTCCTCTTTCCGTGGGCGATCTCGCTCGGGCAGATCGGCGTGTTCGGCTTCTGGTCAATGGTGGTGTTCCTGGGCGTGCTCACCGTCGGCTTCATCTATGAGTGGAAGAAGGGAGCACTCGAATGGGAGTGATCCCGGCAGGGAAGGGCAGCCGCGCCGGTGTCGAGGGCGCCGCACAGATCGCGCCGAACGATCCCTACTTCGCCGCGATGGGCGAGGAGCTCAAGGACAAAGGCTTCCTGATCGCGCGTGCCGATGAGCTGATCAACTGGGCGCGCACCGGCTCGCTGATGTGGATGACGTTCGGTCTTGCCTGCTGCGCCGTCGAGATGATGCAGGCGTCCATGCCGCGCTACGATCTCGAGCGCTTCGGCTTCGCGCCGCGCGCCTCCCCGCGTCAATCGGACGTGATGATCGTCGCAGGCACGCTCACCAACAAGATGGCGCCCGCGCTGCGCAAGGTTTACGACCAGATGCCGGAGCCGCGCTATGTGATCTCCATGGGCAGTTGCGCGAACGGCGGCGGCTACTACCACTATTCCTACGCGGTCGTGCGCGGTTGCGATCGCATCGTGCCCGTCGACATCTACGTACCGGGCTGTCCGCCGACGGCGGAGGCGCTTGTGTACGGGATCATGCTGTTGCAGCGGAAAATCCGCCGCACGGGGAACATCGACCGCTGATGGCCGCGCTGGACGATCTTGCCTCGCACATCAAGTCGACGCTTGGCGACGCGGTCTTGAGCACGCACATCGCCTTCGGCGAGCTGACGATCTCCGCTGGAGGGCACAACCTCATCGATGTTCTCTCGTTCCTGCGCGACGCCCCGGGTTGCGAGTTCAAGATCCTGATCGACATCTGCGGCGTCGACTATCCGAACCGGGAGCGACGCTTCGACGTCGTCTATCATCTGCTCTCGGTCGCGCAGAATGCGCGCATCCGCGTGAAGGTGGAGACCGACGAGACGACAACCGTCCCGTCCTGCACCTCCGTCTATCCCGCCGCGAATTGGTTCGAGCGCGAGGCCTTCGATCTCTACGGCATCCTGTTCTCCGGCCATCCCGATCTCCGCCGCATCCTCACCGACTACGGCTTCTCCGGTTATCCCCTGCGCAAGGACTTCCCGCTCACCGGCTATGTCGAAGTGCGCTACGACGACGAGCAGAAGCGCGTGGTCTACGAGCCGGTGAAGCTCGTGCAGGAGTTCCGTGATTTCGACTTCCTCTCCCCGTGGGAGGGCGCGCCTTACATCCCCGGCTTCGGCGACAGCCAGAAGAAGTGAGGGAGTGGGGAGTAGCGAGTAGTGAGTAGCGAATTAGGGAATACGAATTAGGAATGGTTCTTGAGCGAAACGCCGATCACCTCCTATCAGGACTTGCGAGTGTGGCAGGATGCGATGACGCTCGCCGAGACCTGTTATCGGCTGACACGAGAATTTCCGCGCGACGAATTGTTCGGCTTGACGGCGCAAATCAGACGGTCCTCTGCCTCGATTCCAGCAAATATCGCGGAGGGCCGCGGTCGGGAGCATACGCGGTCCTTCATTCAGTACCTGCGCATATCTCAGGGGTCACTCAAGGAACTCGAAACGCACCTATTGCTCGCCGAGCGGGTGGGCATAACAACTGCTCAAGGCATCGCTCCAGCTTTGGAGCTATGCCAAGGCGTTGGGAAAATGCTTCGTGCGCTCATCCGGTCCTTGCAGGCGAAGGACGGGGAACAATGAACGCGTTCCCTACTCCCTACTCCCTACTCGCTACTCGCCTGGTGCAGCTATGACCGTCGAAGCAGCCCCGGAAGAGCGAACCTTCAGCATTAACTTTGGTCCGCAACATCCTGCTGCGCATGGTGTTCTTCGCCTCGTGCTCGAGCTTGACGGCGAAATCGTGAAACGCGTGGACCCTCATATCGGTTTGCTCCACCGCGGCACCGAAAAGCTCATCGAGCACAAGACGTATATGCAGGCGCTCGGCTATTTTGATCGCCTCGACTACGTCGCGCCGATGAACCAGGAGCACGCCTTCGTGCTCGCGATCGAGAAGCTTCTGGGCATGACGGTGCCTCCGCGCGCGCAATATATCCGCGTCCTTTATTCCGAGATCGGGCGGCTGCTTTCGCACCTCTTGAACGTCACCACGCAGGCGATGGATGTCGGCGCGCTCACTCCGCCACTCTGGGGCTTCGAAGAGCGCGAGAAGCTGATGGTGTTCTATGAGCGCGCGTCGGGCGCGCGCATGCATGCCAACTACTTCCGCGCCGGCGGTGTGCATCAGGACGTTCCGCAGGCGTTGCTCGATGATATCTACGCGTTTTGCGACAACTTTCCGAAGGTGCTCGACGACATCGAGGGGCTCCTCACCGACAACCGCATCTTCAAGCAGCGCAATGTCGATATCGGCATCGTGAAGCGTGAGGAAGCGCTCGCCTGGGGCATGACCGGGGTGATGCTCCGCTCGACCGGCCTCGCATGGGATTTGCGCCGCGCGCAGCCCTATGAGTGCTACTCGGACCTCGCGTTCCAGATTCCGGTGGGCAAGAACGGCGACTGCTACGACCGCTACTTGATGCGCATGGAGGAAATGCGCGAAGCCAACAAGATCATGAAACAGTGCATCGAGAAGATGCCGACGGGCCCGGTCAACGTCAGCGAGAGCAAAGTCGTGCCGCCCAAGCGCGCCGAGATGAAGCGTTCGATGGAAGCGCTCATCCATCACTTCAAGCTCTACACCGAGGGCTATCACGTACCCGCAGGCGAGGTGTACGCCGCCGTCGAAGCGCCCAAGGGCGAGTTCGGCGTCTATCTCGTCTCCGACGGCACCAACAAAGCCTATCGCTGCAAGATCCGCGCGCCGGGCTTCCCGCATTTGCAGGCGATGGACTTCCTCTGCCGCGGTAACATGCTGGCCGACGTCTCCGCCATCCTCGGCTCCATCGACATCGTGTTCGGGGAGATCGACCGGTGAGTCTCCGCCGCCTCCATCACGAGCAGCCGGCGAGCTTCGCGTTCACGAAGGAGAACGAAGCCTGGGCGGCGAATGAGATGAAGAAATACCCGCCGGGCCGTCAGTCCTCTGCGGTGATCCCGATCCTCTGGCGCGGACAGGAGCAGGAAGGCTGGGTCACCAAGCCGATGATCGAAGCTGTCGCCAAGATGCTCGACATGCCCTACATGCGCGTGCTCGAGGTCGCGACCTTCTACACGATGTTCAATCTGCATCCTGTCGGCCGTCACCTCGTGCAGGTGTGCACGACCACGCCCTGCTGGCTGCGCGGTTCCGCCGACATCGTCAGCGTGTGCAAGAAGCACATCCACCCGCACCCGCACACGGTCTCGGCAGACGGTGCGCTCTCCTGGATGGAAGTCGAGTGTCTCGGCGCTTGCGTCAATGCGCCGATGATGCAGGTGGGTAAGGACTTCTATGAAGACCTCGATGCATCGAGCACCGAGCGGATCATTGAAGCGCTTCGCCGCGGCGAGACGCCCAAGCCCGGTTCGCAGATCGGTCGCCACACGTCCGAGCCGCTCGGCGGCGCCACCACTTTGACGGGCACCCGCGGAGAGGGAGGCGAACTCGATGCTGGCGGATAAGGACCGCATCTTCACTAACCTCTACGGCTTCGAGGATTGGGGCCTCAAGGGCGCCATGGAGCGCGGGGCGTGGGACGGCACGAAAGCGATCCTCGAGAAGGGGCCCGAAGCGATCGTCGATGTCGTCAAGAAATCAGGCTTGCGCGGCCGCGGCGGGGCCGGATTCCCGACCGGCCTGAAATGGTCCTTCATGCCGAAAGAAGTGAAGGAGCGGCCGCATTATCTCGTCGTCAATGCCGATGAGTCCGAGCCCGGCACGTGCAAGGATCGCGACATCATGCGGCACGATCCGCAGACCCTCGTCGAGGGCTGCCTCGTCGCCTCCTTCGCGATGCGCGCGAACGCCTGCTACATCTATATCCGCGGAGAGTTCATCCGCGAGCGCGAACGCCTCCAGGCCGCGATCGATCAGGCCTACGAAGCCAAGCTGATCGGCAAGAACAACATCCACGGCTGGCCGTTCGATCTCTACCTTCATCATGGCGCGGGCGCCTATATCTGCGGCGAAGAGACCGCGCTGCTCGAAAGCCTTGAGGGCAAGAAGGGCATGCCGCGGCTGAAGCCGCCGTTCCCCGCAAATGTCGGTCTCTACGGCTGTCCGACCACGGTGAACAACGTCGAGTCCATCGCGGTCGCGCCCACGATCCTGCGCCGCGGAGCGGAGTGGTTCTCGGCGATCGGCCGCCCGAACAACACCGGCACGAAAGTGTTCTGCATCTCCGGCCACGTGAACAAGCCCTGCAACGTCGAAGACGTGATGGGCATTCCGATGCGCGAGCTGATCGACAAGCACGCCGGCGGTGTACGCGGGGGATGGGACAATCTGCTGGCGGTAATTCCCGGCGGCGCGTCGGTGCCGGTGATCCCGAAGTCGATCTGCGACACGGTGCTGATGGATTTCGACTCGCTCAAAGACGTGCAGTCGGGCCTGGGCACCGCCGCCGTGATCGTGATGGACAAGTCCACCGACATCGTCAAAGCGATCGCGCGGCTCTCGGCCTTCTATCAGCACGAATCCTGCGGCCAGTGCACGCCATGCCGCGAAGGCGCGGGCTGGATGCGCCGCGTCATGGATCGTCTCGTCGTGGGCGACGCCGTCAGCGCCGAAATCGATCAGTTGATCGAGGTCACCAAGCAGGTCGAAGGCCATACGATCTGCGCGCTCGGCGACGCCGCCGCATGGCCGATCCAGGGCCTCGTGCGCCACTTCCGCCCCGAGATCGAGCGTCGCATCGTTGCGCGTGACGCGCGCCGCAACGCCGGCTTGCCCCAGGCCGCGGAGTGATCGGATGAAGCTCTCGCGCGAAACGATGGGCTCGGTGATCGGCGGCACGGCCGCTGCTGCCGCGCTCGCGTTCTTCGCACTCACGCACCAGCCGCCCGCCGCGACCGACGAGGCCGAGCGCGTCTCGCTGAATGTCCCGACCGTCGAGCAGATGTGCGTGGCGTTGGGCGCGAGCGACC
>Ga0137452_1000561_pt1 | contig 11055 bp, 11 predicted proteins | sample EasRivERMGT513_2_FD_102312 | JGI IMG/M metagenome (GOLD analysis project Ga0137452, IMG submission 102312) | Soil microbial communities from meander-bound floodplain in the East River, Colorado, USA - East River MetaG ERMGT513_2 | ecosystem: Environmental > Terrestrial > Soil > Floodplain ...
AACGTCGAGAAATCGTTGATGTCGAACACGAGGAAGTCGAGGTTGTTGCTCAGCACGTCGTCGAAGCTCCGCGCGTCTTCACCGTGCGGCACGAAACCACCCAGCTGAATGTTGACAGACTGCTGCGCGTAACTGGACGCCGGTGCCACCAGACCCGCGAGGATGAACGTGACGGCCGTGAGGAGCAATCGACGCATGGCAGAACTCCTTGCCAGGGGTCATAGCAGGAGCAATGCCAGAAAAAACCGGCGAAACCGGCCTGAAAACGCGCCAATTCCGGGTCACTGTCCGTCGCCGGTATCAGGGCGTACTTAATAGTCGACAGTGACCAGTCGACGGCCGGGAGCTGACGGTTCCCGGTCAGCGAGACGAGACTCGTTGCCCTCGGATGACCTCGAGCATCACATCGTGAAGGCGGCCGTTCGATGCGAGCACCGATCCGCCGCGGGACGCGAAGGCCTCTCCATTCAGGCCGGTGACGCGTCCGCCCGCTTCACTCACGATCAGCGCGCCCCCGGCGATGTCCCAGGGCTTCAGGTCGCTTTCCCAGAAGCCATCGAGGCGGCCGGCCGCGACATAGCAGAGATCGATCGCAGCCGATCCCAGTCGCCGCACGGCGCGCGCGCGTCCCACGAAGGCCCCGAACAAGCCGACGATCTCGTCGACGCGCTCGTGCACGTCGTATGGAAACCCTGTGACGAGCATGGCATCCATGAGGTCCGCGGCCTCAGAGACGCGCAAGGGTCTGCCGTTCAGGAAGGCGCCGCCACCCCGCTCGGCGCTGAACAGCTCGCGCCGCGTCGGATCGTAGACGGCCGCCACTTCGCCGACGCCGTCGATTTCGAGCGCCACCGACGAGCAGAAAATCGGCAGGCCATGCGCGAAATTCGTGGTGCCGTCGATCGGATCGAACACCCAGCAGGGGCCGGTCGGGGCCGACGCCAGGCCGCCAAATTCCTCGCCGAGAATGGCGTGATCGGGAAATCGCTCGCCGATGCGGGCGCGAAACGCCCGCTCGATTTCCACATCGACTTCGGTGACGAGATCGATCGCCCCCTTCTTGTCCACGCGCACGTCGGTGCCGACGCGCGACATCATCACGTCGCCGGCGCGCACGACAGCCTCGATTGCGGTTGTCAGGAGGAGAGGATCGCTCGGCACTACTCGGGGCTGGACGCCACGCGCTTCGTCATCCTGACTTCCATCCCGCCCTGCGGCGCACGCTGCAGCTGGACTTCGTCCATGAAGTTGCGGATCAGGAAGATGCCGCGGCCGCTGGCCTTCAGCAGGTTCTAGGGATCGAGCGGATTCGCGAGACTCTCGGGGTCGAAGCCCTGGCCCTGGTCGCGGATGCGAATGCCCAGTTCGTTCACGCCGTTCTCGAACACGGTCTCGAATTCGACGAACACGCGCTTGGTGGCGTCGTTCTTGTTCCCGTGCTTGATCGCGTTGATCACGCATTCGCGGACCGCGACGCCCACCCAATGCACGGAATCCTCGTCGAATCCCACTTCGCGGCCCACGTGGTCGTTGACCACCTGCACGAAGTCAAGCATCTCGAACGCGCTCGTGAACTCGAGCCTGATCAAACGACAGTCCGCCATGGACTCGATGTGAATACCATCCGATCTGTTGAGCGATGTCAAGCCGGCGACGTAAGATCGTCGGCAATGCCTTCGCTCTCCTCCGCCATCGTGGCGCCGGCCAGGCACGTGCGCGGCCGCCTGCGGGTGCCGGGCGACAAGTCGATCTCGCACCGGTACGCGCTGATTGCCGCCTGCGCCGAAGGCACGTCGCGCTTCCTGAATTATGCGCCGGGAGCCGACTGTCGTTCCACGCTTGAATGCTTGCGTGGGATGGGTGTGGGCGTCGAATCCGGTACCGACCAGGCCGTCACCCTCCTGAGCCGGGGATTCCGCGGCTGGCAGGCGTCGGATGCGCCGCTCGACGCCGGAAATTCCGGGACGACCATGCGAATGATGGCAGGCCTTCTGGCGGCCCAGCCTTTCGTCACCCGGATGACCGGCGACGAGTCGCTCTCCGCCCGCCCCATGCGTCGCGTCATCGAGCCGCTGATGCGAATGGGAGCCACCATCGACTCCGTGCAGGGGCACGCCCCCCTGACCATCCACGGCGGGCGTCTCCGGCCGATTCGTCACGTTCCGGAGGTGCCCAGCGCCCAAATCAAGAGCGCGGTGCTGCTGGCGGGCCTCCACACCGAGGGCACGACGTCGGTCGATGAACCGGCCGAAACCCGGGATCACACCGAGCGCGCGCTCGCCGCCTTCGGAGTCGCCGTTCAGAAGGCCGGAAACCTCGTGTCGATCGAGGGCGGTCAGCGCGTGCAACCCCAGTCCGTTACTGTTCCTGGCGATTTCTCCTCGGCGGCGTTCTGGATGGTGGCTGCCGCGGCCCTGCCAGGCTCGCGCGTCGAGATCGAGGATGTCGGCTTGAACCCGACACGCACGGCGCTGATCGACGTGCTTCGACGCTTCGGCGCGCACGTGGAAGTGCACCCGGCGGAAGTCGCCGCAGGAGAGCCTCGCGGCACCATCGTCGTCGAGCACCGGGAAACCGGTCGCGTGGTGATCGAACCCGGAGAAGTTCCCGGCCTCATCGACGAGCTGCCAGCCATCGCGGCGCTCGCTGCGCACGGTGGCGAGGTGACCGTGCAGGGCGCGAGCGAGCTGCGCGTCAAGGAGAGCGATCGCATCGCGGCGCTGGTTGCCGGGTTTCGCGGGCTGGGCATCGATGCCGACGAGCGCCCCGACGGGTTCGTCATTCACGGGACCGGCGCGCCCGCGGGCGGCACCGCCAATGCCAGAAGCGATCACCGCATGGCGATGTCGTTCGCGATCGCCGCGCTCGCCGCCAAATCGCCCTCGCGCATCGAGGGCTCCGACGCGGTCGTGATTTCCTATCCGGGCTTCTTTGAAACGCTCGACCGGCTCGTCGCGTGAAGGCCGACAAAGTCTATCTGGTCGGGTTCATGGGCGCCGGCAAAACCACGGTGGCGCGCGCGCTCGCCAGGCGTCTCGATTGGCGCGCGGTCGATATCGACGAGCAGATCGAAGCGCGCGAGCACGACACGGTCGCCAACATCTTCGCAAAGCGCGGCGAAGCGTACTTCCGTGCGGCCGAACGCACGGTCCTCTTCGAACAGCTGGCCGCGCGTCATCTCGTGATCGCGACCGGCGGCGGCACGTTCATCGACGCGCAGAATCGCGCGGCAATCAATCGAGACGGCGCGTCGGTCTGGCTGGACGTCCCGCTCGAACGTCTCATCGCCCGCGTGCCGGCCGACGGACGACGTCCGCTCGCGGCCGACCGGGCCGAGTTCGAGCGCTTGTATGCATCCAGACGCCCTGCCTACGAGCAGGCGCATCACCGCATCGAGGCCGGGCGGGCCAGCGTCGACGCGGTGGTGGAACAATTAGTTCACTGGCTCGAAACATAGGACAATAGTCGCTTTTGGACCGATGCGTTATCTGATCCTGACCGACATCCACGCGAACCTCGAGGCGCTCGAGACGTGTCTGAGCGACGCGAAAACGCGCGGCTACGATCAGACCCTGTTCCTCGGCGACCTGGTCGGATACGGCGCCGATCCAAACGCGGTCGTCGACGTCGTCCGCGCGCTGAAGCCTGCCGCGATGGTGCGCGGGAATCACGACAAGGTGGTGTTCGGACTGGACCAGGCCGAGGGATTCAACGCCGTCGCGAAGAGCGCGGCCGCCTGGATGCTCTCCGCGCTGACGCCCGAGAACCGCATGTGGGTCGCCAATCTTCCGCAAGGTCCTCACAACGTGGACGATCTCATCGAGATCTGCCACGGCTCGCCGTTCGACGAGGACGCCTACATCTTCGACGAGGCCGATGCGCGTCTTGCGCTGCAGTCGTCGGAGCGGCCGCTCTGTCTTTTCGGACACACGCACTATCCCATCACGTTCGAGCTGTCCGATGGGTCGTTCGCGAGCACCGGACCCTCGTCGGAGATGGAGGCGCGCTTCGAGTTGAAGGACGGCGTGAGGTATCTGCTGAATCCGGGATCAGTCGGACAGCCCCGCGACGGCGATCCGCGCGCGGCTTACGCGATCGTGGACACCAAGGCACAGCATGTCGAACTGCTGCGCCTGATGTATCCCGTGGAGATCGCCCAGAAGAAGATCATCGATGCGGGGTTGCCGGAAGTGCTCGCGCGCCGGCTCGGAGCGGGCCGCTAGACCTTTATATCCTCGCGCGGGCCGCGGGCGCTGCTATCCAGCCCTCTCAGCCTTGCGCGCCGCGCGCTCCTCGCGCTTCCGGAGTTCGGCCTCGTAGGCATCCCTGGCCGCGCGTGACCCGAGAATCCACCCCACGACCATCCCGACGATCATCACCGCCGGAATGAAGATGAAGTGACCAGCCGTCACCGGCTGGCGTCCTTCTGCCGCCGCGCCAGCACCTGCATGTCCTGCTCGACCTTGCCAATGCGCCGCCAGATGGAAAACAGGTACAGCATCGCGACAATCCAGACGGCCGAGTAGGCGGCCACCACGAAGGGCGCCGACGGCATCTGCTCGCTTGGCGGCAGCTGATCGATCGGGATGTATTGATCGCGCGCCGGGGCCTGCGGCTGCTGGGCGAACAGCGTCGCCATAGAGATCGCCGTGACGAACAGAAACGCGAGCACTCGCTTGGCCATGGCTGGATCACTCGTCCTCGGCGAGGTAGAGCTCGTCGAGCTGCGACCGCATGCGCTCGAGACGGGCTCGCTGGGATATGAGCAGGGACATCAGCAGAAGAAAGGCCGCGACGCTGAACCAGAACGCCTCGCGCATGCCAGGCTGCAGCGAGGGCACGACCGTGTTCGCCGGGTGAATCGTGCGCCAGATATTCACCGCGTAGTACACGAACGGAACGGTGGCCAGACCGAAGAGCGCGACGGCCGCCGACAGCTTGTCGGAGCCCGGCCCGCCGTACTTGCGCAGCAGCAGATAGGAAATGAACGTCAGCTCGAGGAGGAACGCGATCGTCAGCTTGGCGTCCCATTGCCACGCGACGCCCCAGGCCTTGTACGCCCACAGCGGACCGGTGGTCAGGCCCATGACACCGAACATCACGGCCACTTCCGCCGCCGCGACGGCAAGCCAGTCGCCGCGCTTGTCGTTCTTGAAAATGAACCACACGCCGCCGAGCGCCGAGAGGCCGATCGCGGTGAACATCGCAAACCACGACGGCACGTGGAAATACATGATTTTCTGGAGCAGGAACATCGTCGATTCGAACTTCGCCTGCGCGATGAGAATGGGCGCGTAAGCGAACATCGCCGTCGCGACGACGAGCAGCGGAATGAAGGCTTTTTTCATGTGCCCAACGTTATTCACTCGTGCTGGGGCCCCACCCCCAGCGCGTTCTTACGCCCTTCGACTGCGATCAGGGCGTGGTGAGCGCTAGTCGAACCACGCCGATGCATCGCCGCGGTTTCCTGCGGACCGCGGCGACGCATGGCCGCGGGCGGCTTCTCACTCGGTCATGAGAGGTTCGAATGTCCACAACGCAAGCGTGACGAAGACGACATCGAAGCTCGCCAGCAGTCCCGTCCACATCATGGCCACCGGCACGCCGGGTTCTTCGCCGAGCAGCGCGGCCGTGCCCCAGACGCCGCCGATCAGGACCGGAATGGTAACTGGGTACAGAAGGATCGGCAACATCACCTCGCGCGCGCGCGAGCGCACGAGCATCGCGGCGAAGAGCGTTCCAACGGCGGCAAAACCGATCGTACCGGTCACGAGCAACCCAGTCAACGGCAGCGCCCACTTCAGCAGTGGCGCGTGAAAGATGAACGAGATCATCGGCACGAGCAGCAGCTCCGTCGCGAACAGCACGAGCATCACGCCCAGCAGTTTCCCGACGTAAATCGCCGGCCTCGGGGCCGGCGCGAGCAGCAGCGCGCGGATCGTTTCGCCGTACCGCTCGCGTTCGAAGACGCGTCCGAGCGCCAGAAGCCCGGCAAACGCCACCGCGATCCACAGCACACCGGCAGGAACCATGGCCGCGTTGATGGCCTCTCCGTCTTTGACGAACGCGAACGAGAAAATCAGCACGCACGACACCGCGAAGAACATCGTCGTCGAAAGAATCTCGTAGCTTCGCACCTCGATGGCGAAGTCCTTCCGGAGGACCAGCAGCGCGACCTTGAAGAAGCTAGGCATGGCCGACCATTTCGCGATAGCGTCCGCGCAGGCCGCCGGCAGCCGATTCGTCCAGCACCAGCTTGCCGTCTTTGATGATCGCGGATCGCGTCACCAGGCCGTCGGCGACATCGAGATCGTGCGTGGCCAGCACGATGATGGCGCCTTCCGATGCGATGCGTCGAAGACGATTCGTCACGGCCGTGACCGCGCGGTCGTCCAGGCCCGTGAACGGCTCGTCCAGCAGCAGCAGATTCGGCCGGTTGATGAGCGCACGCTCGAGCCCCAGTCGTTGTCGCATGCCACGCGAGAAACCGGAGACGACGTCTTCGGCGCGATCGACGAGGCCGGCTTGCTCGAGCGCCGCGGGCACGACCGTCGCAGGTTCCAGACCGTGAAGCCGAGCGAAGAACTCGAGGTTCTCGACGGCTGAAAGCTCGTTGTAGAGGTGCAATTCGTGAGCGAGGAGTCCGATCCTGCTGCGAAGCGCGGCGCCGGCTTCATCCGAGGTTTGGCCGCCATATCGAATCGACCCGCTCGTCGGACGAACAAGCGTCGCGATCATGGCAATGAGCGTGGACTTGCCGGCGCCGTTCGGTCCGAGGAGGCCGAGGATCTCACCGCGTCCGACGCTGAGACTGATTTTGCTGACGGCCCGCCGGCGGCCGTAATGGCGGGAAACGTCGGCCAGCTCGACGCGATCGAAGGCAGCGCTCACGCCGCGCGGCCGGCGCGATTCGCCGGCTCAGGACCCGCGTCGTCTGTATCGAGCGCGCCGTAGACGTGCTCGAGCGCGGCGACGAGATCCGCCCGGCGCGCGGCGTACTTCGACTGATCGCCCTTTCCTTTTCGCGCGTCGGCCTCGAGTCTTGCCAGATCCTGAAAGAGCCTCTCGCGGCGTGCGATGAGTTGTTTCCGCACTTCGGTGCGATCCTTCGGATCGACCGATCGCCAGCCGGCCCACACTCCCGCCAACGCAATGACGAGGACAATGCCCAGCGCGATCCAACGCGGAGTTGCGCTGTGATGCGGCAGTCCACCCACCGTCATCGTGATCGTTTGCCCGGGGGGAATCGGTCGGTCGCCCACGCCCACGATGTAACTCTCACCCTCGAGCGGCATTTCCTGCTGGCGATCGATCTGCGGCGAGCTCAGGGTCGTGGCGCCGCCCAGCTTCTTCACCATGACGGGCAGGTGATCGAGCGTCGCAGGAAAGGCCTGCGCGATTTCCACCGAGCCGTCGGGAGCCGGCAGCGCGAAGCCGACCTGAACGAACGTCTCGCCAGGAGGAAATGGACCCTGCACGCGAACCGTATTGTCGCTGACCGTCGCTTCCTTCGGCGAGCCCTCCATGATGGTGGTGCCCTGCGCCTCTTTCGGTGCGTCGAACATGAAGACGGAGGACGGATTCACGGGCGCGGACTGGTTGTTGAGAATTTCGAGCAGGTAATACACGCGCACGTTCTCGTCCCCTGGCTCGATGACGATGCGCGAGCGGCCGCCGATCGTAAGCTCGCCGGTCACGGCCGGTGCACTTGCAGCCGCAGCGCCGCCGCCAGTTGCGACGAGCAGCAGCCGGATGCCTGGCTCGCCAGCACCCGGGGCTGTGAACTCCTGGGACTCGAGGCTCTCGCCGGCGACAACCGTGACGGCTTTCAGCCGCGAGCCTGGCGGCAGGTTCTCGAACTGGGCACGGCCATCCTGACCGGTGTCCACAGTTTGCGGCTTGCCATTCACGAAGAGCTCGACGGGCTGGCTCGCGATGTTGTTCGTCATCGCGCCGCGGATCACGCGCACCGACACGGACCGTGGAGCCTGCTGCGGATCGGGCCGCGGGATGCCGGACATCTGGCGCGGATCCGGCTGCGCGTGTAGCGCCGGCGCGCTGCCAAGCAGGATGCAAAACATCGCTGCCATGATGCCGGGTCTAAAGACCCGGCCTACGTACGACTCCCGGCCTACGTACGACCGGGTCAAAGCTTGGCCCCGCATCCTTTACAGAACCTGGCGTCGGTGTCGTTGACGGTCGAACACTGCGCGCACGACGGGCTCGCCGATGCCCGGCCCTGAGTCTCCGCGGGCTTCTCACCCAGCCGCTTCGCGAGGTCGCGCTCGATCCGATCGCGATAGCCGGCGCCGGCATCAAGCTGCTGCATCAGGCGGGTGGCTCGCCTTCGCAGCCGGCCCGACATCTCGGTGAAATCGCTTTCCGACAGCTTCCCCATCTTGCGATCGAACTCGAGCTCCTTGATCGCGCGAAGCGCCAGCATCTTCTCGCGCTCGAGCGACGCGCGCGTGCGCTCGCCGACCACCTGTGTGCGCTCGTCCTGCCTCGTCACCAGCGGGAGGAACGTCCGCAAGGCAGCAAGCCCCGCGAGTGCCGCAGTACCCATCAAGGCCGACAGCAGGAGGACCGCGACGGCGCCCTGGCCACGAGCCATGAACGTCACGCCGGTTGCACAGGCGAGCGCGACGAGCACGAAGAATTGCCAGGGTTGAAGACGTTGATCGACCGGTTGGCCGGCGCGTCCATCGGAGGAACCAGAGCCCGCGCCGCCTTCATCGGCGGCGCCAGCCGGGAGACGCGTGCTGGCGTCAGTCGAGGTCGCGGAGCTCATCGTCGAGGCGTTCGTCCATCGCCGGATCCTGAGCGGCCGTTTCGTCAGCTTGCGGCTGTTGACGCTTGGACAAACGCACGGCCGCAAAGCCGACGGCCACCGCGCTGCCGGCACCCACCAGATAGGGAAAGAGCCACGCCAGACGGTTGAAGCCCTGGTCGATCGGCGCGCCGAGCACTTCCTGGCTGCCGTACTCCTTCACAAAGGTCGCGACGATCTCATCCCGTGTCTTGCCTTCCTCGACGAGATCGTGCAGCCGTTCTTTTTCGGGGACCTTGGAGTGGCAGAACTGCATCGCGCAATCGTTGAGCATGGCCCGGCATCCGCACAGGCACATGATCTGCCCCTGGAGCTCCGCTTCGAGGGGCTTGATGGCGATGGGCGTGACGTTTTCTCCGCTCTGCGCGGCCGTCAGGCGGACGCCCGGCAGCAACATGAGCAGCAGCACCAGCGCCGTCGTCGCCCCGCCAGGTACGGGCAGCCTCGCCATCGCGAACGAGAAGACCGTTTCGGGCAGGAGCGCGATGCCTGTTCCGATCGCGATGACGCCAAACCCGAGCCAGACCCAGTCGACGAGCGGGTTGACGTTCAGCTGAAAAATCATCGCCTGATTTTCAACTTCGTACCCGCCCAGCGTGATGTAGAAGTCTTCGGAAAGCGACCGCCGGATGCCCACTTCGGTCGTCGGCGCGTCTTCGTGCTTCCGGAAGAACCATCGTGCCGGATAGAGATGATCGATCTCTTTCCCGTCTCTGAACACGGTCACGTACCCCGTGATCATCTGCTTCTGGCCATCGTCGGTGACCTTCAGCTGATCCGCCCTGACGGTGTAGTCGCCAATCGTCGTCTGCTGGCCCGGAGTGAGCCTGACCTGCTCCTCGAGCTCGAAACCCTTGCCTGCAAACCCGAACATGATCAGCGCAATACCCAGGTGGACGATGTAGCCGCCGTAGCGGCGTTTGTTCCGGCTCACGAGACCGATGAGCGCCGTGAGGTAATCGCTGTGCGTCGCGCCGCGGCGGACGTTCGTGCCGCGCCAGAATTCCTGAACGATCGTTCCGGCCACGAGGGCGCAAAGCGAGAAGCAGATCAAGGACGGCCACACGCGGAAGCCGATGAGCGCGAGGTATCCGGCAGCCGTGGCCAGCGCCGCCAGCGCGGGCCACATCATCTGGTCCCTCAGGCTGGTCAGCGTCGTTTTCCTCCACGCCAGGAGCGGACCAATGCCGGCGAGGAAGAGCAGCACGAGTCCGATAGGCGGCATCCACTGGTTGAAGAACGGCGGGCCGACAGTCAGACGGTCCCCCGTCACCGCCTCGCTCAGCGTCGGGAACATCGTGGCGAACAGCACGAAGAACGCGCAGAACAACAGAATCCAGTTGTTCACCAGAAACGCCGCCTCGCGCGACGCCCAGGACTCGAGCTCGTTGCGGGCTCGCAGAAGCGGCATCCGGTAAATCACCAGTCCGAAGCTGAAGACGAGGATCAGCACCATGAACCCGCTGAACAACTTCGCGAGCTGTGGATCCTCACCAAACGCGTGAACAGAGGAGACCACGCCTGAGCGCGTGAGGAACGTCCCGACAATCGTCAGGAAGAACGTGACGATGACGAGGGTGACGTTCCAGACGCGCAGCATGCTGCGGCGTTCCTGCACCATCACGGAATGAAGAAACGCTGTCGCGGTAAACCAGGGCAGCAGCGCGGCGTTCTCGACAGGATCCCAGGCCCAGTACCCACCCCATCCGAGCTCCTCGTACGCCCAGATCATCCCGAGCGTGAGCCCGAACGAGAGGAACAGCCAGCTGAACATCGTCCAGCGCCGCACGGCTCGGAGCCATGCGTCGTCGAGATGGCCGGTGATGAGCGCCGCCATGCCGAAGGCGTACGGAATCGTCATCCCGACGAACCCCGTGTAGAGCGACGGCGGATGGATCACCATCCAGTAGTTTTGAAGCGCCGGCGTCAGCCCTTCGCCGTCGGCAGGCGTTGGCGTCAGAAACGTCGCGAACGGGTTCTTGTGCAGAACCATCAGGAACAGGAAGAACATCTGCACGCAAGAAATCACGGCGACGACGTAGGGGATCAGCTCGCGATGCTGCTCGCGATTCGTGTAGACCGCCAGCGTACCGAAGCAGGACAGCAGGAACACCCAGAAGAGAATGGAGCCGTCGAGGCCGCCCCAGTACGAGGTGATTTTGTAGAAGAGCGGCTGCGCCGCGTCCGAGTAGTGCTGGACGTACTTGATCGTGTAGTCCTCGATC
>Ga0137452_1000567_pt1 | contig 11002 bp, 7 predicted proteins | sample EasRivERMGT513_2_FD_102312 | JGI IMG/M metagenome (GOLD analysis project Ga0137452, IMG submission 102312) | Soil microbial communities from meander-bound floodplain in the East River, Colorado, USA - East River MetaG ERMGT513_2 | ecosystem: Environmental > Terrestrial > Soil > Floodplain ...
CAACTCTCCCCTATGGTGCAGACGTTTCTGCCCGAACCGGGTTTCGAAGCCGAGAAAGACCTTGGGAAGATGGAACGACAGATCGCCATTCGGTGAAAGGTTCGATAGGTGGACTGCTTCACCACCGCGCAAGAAGCCCTGCACCTGCTGGTCCAACGGCGCGCAGCTGTTGTAACGCTGATCGAAATCCTCTGCCCAAAGGGGAAACCGCTCTTGAAGCCATCGGTCGTCGTACGTCCCCGCAAGCTCTCTCCGGGGCGACCAATGGCACTCGACTGCGTTCAACCCAGCCGGATCTGGGCGATCTTTCCACGAGCGGATGATCTGGTTGTGATATTCGATGTTGGGGAGTCGCATACCCAGGGAGTGGTCTAAGCTGGTCGCGAAACCCGTTCCACTGGATTGCGAGGATCCAATCGATAGTCCGCTGGTTCTTCCGACGCGCGGTCCCAACCCCCGTAGGCTCGCTCGTATTGAATGGGCATTTGCTCGAATAGCCGGGCAGGTGACGGGACGAGCGCTCCCATCAGATTTCGTTCCCACAAGCGATCCCCCACGACTCGAAGGCGCTTCCGGATCGGTCCCACGTTGACGTCGACGTCAACAGCAGGTACGGGCTTACCCACCGGTGTCCATGCGCAACCTTTGACGAGAACATCTGTGCCAGTTTTCACACCGAAAAGATCGCCTTCGTAAGTCAAGCTGCTCTTACCAGGCTCACTGACATGCTTGCCCATCTGCAGAACCGGCAATTGCTCATTCGCGATCCGGGTCGAGCCATCCGTCCCCACATCGAACGTCGCTTTTACGACGACGAGCCACCACTTGTTTGCGTGTTTATCTTGCACCCAAGTACGATCCGCCGTGTATGGCGTCTTGTTCGCCACCACCCACATGGTTTTAGCCTAGTTGATCTGAACCGCGCCGCCCTTGATGCGATTGACGCCTGAGGATCGCGTGGAGACGTAGGCGCCTTCAATCAGCACTTTCCCAGACTTGGTCAGCGTGATACTTGCCTGACCACACCGAAGAATCAGCTGCTCTTTGGCACTGACAATCAGTCGGCCTCCGTCAGCGTGAACTTCGACCGGTTGCGCGGTGGATTGCAGGGTTGAATCCACGTCGTCTCGCAGGACTCCGACCACGATTGGTTTCGTAGGTTCGGCATCCACGAACATCAACAGCACCCGCCGCCCAATTTGGGGCCCATACAGATCAAGCACTGTACACGCAGTGACTGCAATAGGGCCGTCTGGTCCAGGGTACAACACGACCGGAGTTTGACCGCCATTATTCAAACCGACTAACTCGCCAATTGCCACGACTGGCGACCGCTCCATCGTCGCGGGCGTGGTAAGTGAAGGGGATAGTAATGGCCGCAGCAAATCGGCCGCGCGCGATTCCTCCTGAAGATCCGTCTCCCGATGCTCGCCCTGCTGCACGGCCATACCAGACTCCCGCTCATGTCGAGTTGTTAGTTCTGCAAGATCTTCGAGCCCTTCATCACGATATCGCTCGACGCCTTGACATTGATCTTCCCGCTGCCCTCGATAGTGATGTCCTTACCCTTGATGGCAATCGTCCCGTCCTTTTTCATCGTGATGCTGGCGCTCCCGGTCTTGATCGTCACGGAGTCGCCTGCGTCTACGACGAAGTTCTTGCCCGCTTTGATTGAGTCATCCTTGCCGATATCTGAACTTCGGCCACCGGTCACCTTGATTCCCTGATCGCCGCCGACTTTCAGGTTCGCTGCGGCAGCGACGTCGACATTCTGCGCGGCCCCAACCTTGACCGTTTGCGCTGCGCCGACCGTGGTGGACTGAGCAGCGCCGACGCTCGTGGACTGATTGGCGCCGACGTTGATCGTCTGCGCGGCGCCCACGGTGATAGCCTGCAGACCACCGACGGTTATTTCCTGCGCAGCGCCCACGCTGATGGTCTCATTGATCCCCACGCTGTGCGTGCGCTGTAAAGCCACGGTCGCAGTCTCGCTCTTGCTGACGGTGATGCTGCGATTGCCACCTACGGTGATCGTCTCGTTGGCCCCTACCGCCTCGGTCCGATCGATGTCGATGTTGACGTTCTGGTTCTTGACGACGTGCTGTTTCTGATTGCCGCCTACGGTCTCCGAATCGTCGACGTCGACCTTGTCGGTGCGGTTGTTGTGAATCGTCGAGGTCTGATCGTGCTCGACGACGGTGTCCATGTTGTACTGGCCGTGGACGAAAACCCGCTCTTTTCCCGCCGTGTCGGCCATCGACAGCTCGTTGAACCCGGCCCCCTTGTGCGTCTGTGACTTGGTGCCGCTCAACACCGCGCCAGCCGGGAACCCGAACGGCGGCTGCAGCTCGGCGTTGTACACACGACCGGTGATGATCGGCTGATCGGGATCACCCTCGAGGAAATCGACGATCACCTCCTGGCCGATACGCGGCGTGGCAACCGAGCCCCACCCCTTGCCAGCCCAGGGATGCGAGACGCGAATCCAGCACGAGCTGTTCTGATCCTTCTTGCCCAGCCGATCCCAGTGGAACTGCACCTTCACGCGCCCGAACTTGTCCGTGTAGATCTCGTCGCCCGCCGGCCCAACCACCACGGCCGTCTGGGGCCCCTGCACGAACGGCTTCGGCGTGCTTCGCTTCGGCCGGAACTGCTGCTTGCTCGACATCGCGACGAAACTGCACCGGTAGCTCGACCCTCCCCGATCCGGGAGCGCTTCGTAGTCGCTGAACTCGAGATCGTAGGTGGCCGCCACAACCAGGTGCTCGCGATTCTGATCGGCCCGCTCGCAGTCCAGAAGCGAGAAGAGATAGCCGACGTTGAGCCCCCTCACGTTGGTCGAGGCATGCGCAACCTCGAACTGGCTGCCGTACTCGTCGATGCGCACGGACGCGTACTGCTCGCCATCGGCTTTCTGCAGGTAGTGCCCGGGATAGTCGAACACCTCGTAGTTGCTCGGCGCGTACGTGCGGGGCACGACCTTCTTGGTCTGGAGCTCGACGCTCGGGCGCTCGAGGTCGTAGTCGTCGTGCACGTAGACGCCCGGCTGGATTTCGCGCGCGAAGTCCCAGCTGCTGATGTGCTCGATGTCGGGTCTGGCGAGCTTCTCGGGGGAGATGAAATGAATCTCTTTTGCGCCGGGAAACGCCGCGTGTCCGCTGTAGGAATCGGTGAGCACCACGGTGTTGTGCCCGTCGGTGTGCTTGACGTAGTGGTAGATGCCTTCCTCCTCCATCAGGCGGCTGACGAAGTTGAAGTCGGTCTCCCGGTACTGCACGCAATAGGTCCACTTGCGGTACGGGTTGGTCAACTCGAGCTTGAAATCTGCAGTTTCGTGATCGCCGAACACCTTCTTGATGATGTCCGGGACGGTCATGTCCTGAAAAATCCGGCAGTCCGCCGTGCGCGTCAGAAACCAGAGCCACGGCCGCACCACGGCAAAGTACCGATGATAGAACCCGTCCTTCCCCCCCTGAGAGAATCGCGTCACGTACCCGTTGTAGTACCGCGTCTTGTCGTCGGGCAGCGCAAGCTTGACGGTGACGTTCTTGCCCAGAATGTCATCCATCTTGATGTCACCCTTGCGGCTCAGGAGATCGAGCTGATACTCGCCCAGCCGGCCGAGCTCCTCGCTCGCGTGCATGCCATGGAACAGCAGCACGTCGGCGCCGAGCGGCGTGGTGATTTCCATCACTCTAGGCATGCTGCTCTCCGATGACCTGGCCGGCGGTCACATCGCGGTCGGTATTCGAGGACACGCTCAATGGCTTCGTCGCCCTGACTACGAGGCCGGCGACAGGGAGGCCTTGCTCCATGCGCAGCTCCGCGCGGCCGATGTGCGCCACCAGGCCGGCATCGCCAAGAAGGCGCTCGACATATTCCGCCCGGTGATTGTAGCGGCCGTGCGGCTGAAGGCAGTAGGGCGCCGCAATGTCCGGAGCCGTCGATTCCTCCAGCGTAAAGATGAACGATCCGCCCGGACGCAGCGCCATCGCGGCGGCGCTGACCACCTCCTCGAGCCCACCAAAATAGACGAGGGTATCGGCCGAGACGACGACGTCGAACAACTCACGATGCCGTCCCAGGTACGCCGTCAATTCGGCCTGCACGAGGTCGTCGTACACGTGCTTCTCTCGGGCGTGCTCGAGCATTCCACTCGACAGGTCCACGCCGATGATGCGCCTTGCATACGGCGCGAACAGCGCACCGCACAACCCGGTGCCGCAACCAACGTCGAGCACGTCCAGTGACTTGACCGGCGCGATGCCCGAATCCGCCAACGCGGCGGCAACAAGCTCCGGAGCCCGGTAGTGGAGACGTGCGAGCTTGACTTCGAAGCTGGTCGAGAAACTGTCGAAAACCTTCTGGACGTAGCTGTCTGACGCCCGCGCCGGGACATCGCGGCCCGAGACCGATGCCAGGGCGTGCAGCGCCACCGGATCACCGGGCTGGTCCTTCACCCATTCCTCACACAGCGTCAGCGCCTTGTCGCGGTTGCCGATCGCGCAGTAGGCGAGCACCAGCAGCCGTCGCGCTTCCGGATACTGGGGTTTCAGCGTCAACGCCGTGCAATATGCGGTCACCGCCTCCGGGGTGCGATCGGTCAGGCTTAGCAGAATCGCGAGGTTGTGGTAGGCATCCGCGTAGTCGGGATTCAGCGCAATCGCCTCGCGATACTCGGCTTCGGCCTCCACAAGCCTGCCAAGGACCCGCAGCAGCACTCCCAGGTTGTTGTGCGCGTTCGCATGGGACGGCCGCAGCGCAATCGCCCGTTCGAAACATGCGATCGCGCCGTCGAGATCGCCCTGCGCCTGCAGAATGATTCCGAGGTTGCTATGCCAGTCCGGCTCGTCCGGCGCCAGCTCGAGGCTCCTCGCCATCAGCGCCATCGCGTCCTCGCGCCGCCCGCGCTTGTACGCCAGCATGCCGGAATAGTGCAGCGCATCAGGGTGATCGGGCGCCACTTCGAGGATCTTTCGACAGATGACTTCCGCTTCGTCCATCTGTCCGTTCTTCAGGCATTCCACGGCACAGGCCATCGCTTCGTCGATGGTGAGCTCACGCGGCGTTGACGACGACTGTTCCATGGCGTGTGTCGATCCCAGAACGCTTCCTGCCTCTACGCAAACTGATAGTCGAAATCGCCGTTGGCGACAGCCAGGCGCACACCGTTCAATGGCGAACCGGCCATCGTGCGAGTGAGGAATTCGCGGCTGACCGCCGGCAGCACGGTGTTCGTCAATATGGTGTCGATCATGCGTCCCCCGCTCTCCACCTCGGTGCATCGGCTGACAATGAGTCGAACAGCCTCGTCATCATAGGTAAACGGAATCTTGTGGTGTTCGGTCACCCGCCTGGCAATTCGCGTGAGCTGCAGCCGAACGATGTTGGCGAGCATCGAATCGCTCAGGGGGAAGTACGGGATGACAACGAGCCGCCCGAGCAGCGCGGCCGGAAACTTCTTCAAGAGCGGCTCGCGCATCGCCTTCGCGATGCCCTCGGGCTGTGGCATCAACTCGGGATCCTTGCACATGCCCATGATCAGATCGGTGCCGACGTTCGACGTGAGCAGGATGATGGTGTTCTTGAAGTCGATGTACCGGCCCTCGGCGTCCTCCATCCACCCCTTGTCGAAGACCTGGAAGAAGATCTCGTGGACATCCGAGTGCGCTTTCTCGATTTCGTCCAGGAGCACGACGCTGTACGGGCGGCGACGGACGGCTTCGGTCAGGATGCCGCCCTCCCCGTATCCCACATAGCCCGGAGGCGAGCCTTTGAGCGTCGAGACGGTGTGCGCCTCCTGGAACTCGCTCATGTTGATCGTGATCACGTTCTGCTCGCCGCCATACAGCGCTTCGGCCAGTGTCAACGCTGTTTCGGTTTTGCCGACGCCGGATGGACCGCACAGCATGAAGACGCCGATCGGCTTGTTGGGGTTATCGAGCTTCGCACGAGAGGTCTGGATGCGTTGAGCGATCATCTCGAGCGCGTGACGCTGGCCAATGACCCGCTGATTGAGAGTCTCCGCGAGGTTCAACACCGCCTCGAGCTCATTCTTGACCATGCGGCCAACCGGCACGCCTGTCCAATCCTGCACGACGGATGCGACGGCTTGTTCGTCAACACTCGGCAGAATCAGCGGCGATTCTCCCTGGAGATCCGTCAGCTTCCCCTGGAGATCCGCGAGCTCGAGAAGCAATGTGTCCCGCACCTCGGTGGGCTGTTCTGGTGAGGGCGCCGCGGCCTCGGCCTTCTGAGCTTCCGCCGCCTGCTCGAGCGGGCTGCCAGTCCCTTCGACAGGTTTGCTTCCCTGCCGCAGCTTCGCGCGAATGGCCAGAATGCGGTCGACGAGCTCACGCTCACCCTGCCAGCGCTCCTCCAGTCCCCCCCGGCGCTCCTCGCTGACAGCGAGCTTTTCCTCCGCAACCTTTCTGCGTTCGGTCGCATCGATCCCGACAACTTCTTCGCGGCCGATGATCTCCAGCTCGGTCTGCAACCCCTCGATCTTCCTGCGACAGTCCTCGAGCTGGGGTGGAACGGCGTGCTGACTGATGGCGACGCGCGCGCACGCCGTGTCGAGCAGGCTGACTGCCTTGTCCGGCAACTGACGCGCCGGAATATACCGATGCGACAGACGTACGGCCGCCTCGAGTCCTTCGTCGAGCACCTGAACGCGATGGTGCTTCTCGAGCACCGACGCCACGCCGCGCACCATCAGGATGGCCTTGTCTTCGCTCGGCTCGGTTACCTGTACGACCTGGAAGCGCCGGGTGAGGGCGGGGTCCTTTTCAATGTATTTCTTGTACTCGGCCCACGTTGTCGCCGCGATCGTGCGCAGCGTGCCGCGTGCGAGAGCCGGTTTCAGCAAATTCGCCGCATCACCTGTGCCCTGCGCGCCCCCAGCACCGATCAACGTGTGAGCCTCGTCGACGAACAGAATGATCGGCTTCGGCGACGCCTGCACCTCGTCGATCACCTGCCGAAGGCGGTTCTCGAACTCACCTTTCATGCTCGCGCCGGCCTGCAACAACCCGATGTCGAGCGTATACAGCGACACGTCCTTGAGCGGGGGCGGCACGTCGCCTCGCGCGAGACGCACGGCAAACCCTTCCACGACCGCGGTCTTCCCGACGCCCGCTTCGCCCGTCAGAATCGGATTGTTCTGCCGCCGACGCATAAGGATGTCGATGATCTGTCGAATCTCCTCGTCACGACCGCTTACAGGATCGATCTGGCCCTTGCGCGCCCTGTCTGTCAGATCCGTCGCAAATCGCTTGAGCGCCTCCTGCTTGCCCATCTGCGCGGGCGCCATCGCATCACTCGCCTCGCCCGGAGCCGCGATCGACGATCCGTCCCTGGAGACGAGCTTCTCTTCCGGCGAGCCGCCGACGATCCGCACGAAATCTTCCGTCAAGGTATCGAGCTTTATGCCCTCGAACTGGCGAGACACACCGAGCAGCGCGTTGCGCAGCGAGGGGGTCTTGAGGATTCCGACGACCAGATGCCCGGTTCGCACCTGCGATTCGCCGAACATCAACGTCGCATACACCCAGCCGCGTTCGACCGCACTCTCGACGTGCGACGAGAGGTCCGAAATCGATGTCGCACCGCGCGGCAGCCGGTCAAGCGCATCAGTCATATCCTTCGCCACCCGCGACAGGTCGAGCTCGAAATGCCTGATGATCCTGTGCATGTCCGAGTCGGGTGTCTGCAGGATCTGCTGGAACCAATGCACCAGCTCGACGTACGGGTTGCCTCTGAGCTTGCAGAAAACGGTGGCGCCCTCGATCGCCTTGTACGCGAGGCTATTGAGCTTGCCGAACAACGCGGAGCGGCTGATTTCGCTCATGCGGCCAGCGCTCCGGCGCGTGTGACGAACGTTTCGGCGGCAAGACAGAGGTCCCCGGCGTCTGCTTCCGCCGGACGTCGACCTAGCCAGGTTGTCCATCCCAGCCGCCGGCCTTCGCCACTCCTGCCACCAAGCCGCAACGGTGGAACTTCGTTTCGTTTCAACACGAGGCGGACATCCCAATCAAGCTCGAACGAGCAATACAGCCGCACCCAGTCGACCAGCTTCCGCAGCATCGGACCACCCGGCAGAAAGCTCTCGTACTGGGCGAAGGTCAGCGGACCCAGACAGAGGCGGAACTTGTTTTGACGGTCCCACACACGGGCGCCAAGCACGGCGCCGGCGCCAAGTGAGGCTCCCTCGCGCGTCAAGTACGTACGCTCCTTCCCGCCGAGAGCCATCCAATGCCCTACGAATTCCTGAATCTGCACGGGGACGCGGAAAAAGTGCTGAAGGATGGCGGTCAAGCCTTCGGGATTCCGTGAATGCCGAATGAGGGCGCCAACATGAAGGAGCTTGGCGAGATCGGGCAGGGTATCGCGCTCGCGAAAGGCTTTTGTTGAAACGCCAATAAACGCGCCGACATACATTGCAAACCGATCGTCCTTCGGGCGATCGCGATTGACGTGCGGCTGCGCCTGAGCCCATGCCCAATAGAAGAGCGTCAAGAAACGATGATTGAACAGATCGAGAAATCGACTGAGCGTCGGATCACCCGCGTGCCGCAGCCGTTCGCGCGTGTACTCCGTGAAGTGAAGCGGCAGGGGGCCGTTCGGACCGAGAAGTCCGAAGAGCCTCACCTGAAGACGCGGCGGCCGTCCATCCTGGCCGGCATCGAACGACGCAAGCGGGGCGGGCGCAAACGACAGATCGGGGTCCTGTCCCAACCGAATAGGTTCGTCGATGGGACGCAGTGCACGACCCCAGCGCGGCTTGGTGCCGTACAGGCATTCCAGCCGGCGCAGCGTCTGGTAAAAGTCGTAGCGGTACGGCGCCTCCGCCAACGCGGCGAAAAACGCTACAGGATCGGTCTCTCGCCCCACTGTGGCACCCATCGGTTGATTTCGCCCCGGCCCTGCGACCTCAGGACGGTCTCTGTAAACGAATTAATCGACACGTAGCGTGAAAAAAAGTGCTCGAGTACCGACCCGAGCAGGTGTGCGCTGCCACCCTCGAATGCCAGCTCGTCGACCTCCACCGCGATCTCGAGACCCCGGCCGAACGCAAGCGTCGAGGCCTTCGCCTGCGATCCCGACGGCGGAGGGAGCCGCCGAACGACCGGGCTCACCTGCACCGACCTGATGCCATCGATCTGTTTCCTGGCGCTCGAATCACCACTCGCGGCGTACAGCTCGAGCAGGTCGCGGAGCGCCGCGGCGCCTTCCTGGGATGTGGAATTCACGAGCGAAAGATAGTTGAGCGACAGATGGCTGATCGCTCGCCACGCCACCACGCCATCGGCCAACGGCGCATATGGCCGGCTCGGCCCCGCGACGACACGAATGCTCGTCACCGGGGCGGCAATGTCCAGCGAGAGGTCGCTTCTGCCGATCCCGGCCGGCATCTGTGGCACGAGATCGCGGTTGGTGCAGAGCGCCTTGATTGAAAGCTGCCGCAGATCGCCGCTGAACGGCGCCTGTGCCGAGTCGGCAAGCGCGAGAAAGACCTCCGTCCCGATATAACTCGAGCGGGTTCCCCGCCGCTTCTGCGAGGAGGACACCAGCCGTGGCTCGCGGCGCGTCGTGAAATAGGCGGAGTCCTGACGTTGCTCGTCGGTGCTGTACGCCGAGTACAGCGGAAGGAACTGCTGTTCGCTCTCGGCGCCAATCGCATGCCCCACGACGTCGGTCACCTCGTAGATCTCGAAATCGAGCGGCCGGGTCCGATCCGCGACAACGTGATACTCGTAGGCGTTGTCGGACACCTGTATCCGGTCGGTGCGCTTCGGGAACAGGTTGATCGCAGGCGTGCAGAACAGCGCGAAGTTCGACGCGTCCACAACGCTCTCGAAGGTCGGCTCGCCGCGACCGAGCAGAATGACCAGCTCGAGCTCGTTCGAATCAGTCCGCTTGACGATGGGCGCGAGTCCGGCCAGCTCGAAGAACCGGAATCGCTGCGGAAATGAAAAGTACTCCTGCATCAGCCGGTAGCCCTGAAAAGAGCGCAGCGTGACGGGCAGGAGGGCTTCGGAATCGGCGAAGCCGACCGGACGGACGGACGCGGACGGCATGAGCTCGTGCCGGCGCGATGCGCCTTTCGAAGACAGCGCGAGCACACCAAGACTCGTCGCCAGGCACAACTCGTAGAGCCGGTTTGCGACGTCATCGCGTCCGGTCAGGAAAAACCGCAATCGGTCGATCGATGTCTCTTTGAACTTCAGGCCGGCGGTTGATCTGAGTCGGATCCGGATGCCTCCCTTGATGCGCTGAGCGAACGGCAGCGTGTTGAGTGGCAGGTCCGGCGCAAACGAAAAGTAGCTCGCCGAGGCGATCTCGATGGGCCACAGCGACACGTCCTGCGCAGTGCGGAACTCGCACGCGGTCACGTCGTCGCTTACCAGCTGGCCTTGCAGCATGCTGCCGCGCGGGATGGTAAAACCCGTGGCCAGGTTCGGATCGGTGGAATCGGGGGCGCACCGTGCGACCAGCATCGACGGCGTCGGCGCGAGGTAGTGGGGGTAGATTGTCTCGAGCAGCGCCTGCGTGAACCTCGGGAACTCCGCGTCGAGCTTGAGGTGGACGCGCGCGGCGAGGAATCCGACGCCCTCGAGGAGACGCTCGACGTATGGGTCGGCAACCTCCAGCCCGTTCATCCCCAGCCTGGCCGCGATCTTCGGAAACTGCTGGGCGAATTCCGCGCCCATTTCGCGGAGGTGCTGCAACTCGAGGTTGTAGTACTTCAACAGGCGCGGGTCCATCACGGCACCCGCGATTGCGTGAGATCCGCGATCTGGACTTTGCCGGTTTCGAGATCGATCTCGGTGCGAACCAGGAGGTCGAGGGGGACCGGCTGCGCCCACAGTTGGCCCTGGATCTCGATCCCGATCACGTTGTGATGATCGAGCTCGCTGAGCTCCACGAGTGCACTCACGCGCAACGTGTTGGGAAGGATGCGTGGCTCGAAATCGAGGATCGCCTGCCGGACGGCGCGCTC
>Ga0137452_1000568_pt1 | contig 11000 bp, 10 predicted proteins | sample EasRivERMGT513_2_FD_102312 | JGI IMG/M metagenome (GOLD analysis project Ga0137452, IMG submission 102312) | Soil microbial communities from meander-bound floodplain in the East River, Colorado, USA - East River MetaG ERMGT513_2 | ecosystem: Environmental > Terrestrial > Soil > Floodplain ...
CCCTTTTTATGAGTGCTTCTCGTTGTCAACCAGGATGGAAACCGATGGGACCTGTGCGGACTGGGTCGTTCGTGGTGTGGGCTCTCGCATGCTTGTTCCTGCCGGTTACGGCGTGGGCGCAGACCAGCGTCACTGGAGTCGTCCGCGACACGTCCGGTGGCGTGCTCCCCGGCGTCACCGTGGAAGCGGCCAGCCCCGCATTGATCGAGAAGGTTCGCTCGGTTGTGACCGACGCTCAGGGCCTCTACCGCATCGTTGATCTGCGTCCAGGTCCGTACACCGTTACCTTCACCCTGCCCGGCTTCACCCCCGTCAGGCGCACCGGCATTGAGCTGCGGGCAGAATTCACGGCCACTGTGGACGTCGAGCTTGGAGTCGGTACGCTTGCGGAAACAATTACCGTGTCGGGCGAAGCGCCGCTCGTCGACACGCGGAGTGCTCGCGCGCAAACGCAGTTCGCGGCCGAGACCCTGGAGTCGCTCCCGGGCAACGGACGGCTTTCGACATTGATCTCGGTTCTGCCCGGCGCGGTTTTAAACAACGAAGGCGATCGCGCGTCGGGCGCGTTGAGCGACCGGTCGCAGACCCGGTTCGCGATTCACGGGGCGCCGAACGCGCAACCCGTCATCGACGGCATGAACACCGAGATGGCGGCGTCAAACACCGGGGTCTTCGTCTGGAATGGCGCCACCTTTCAGGAAGTTGTCGCCGAGACGAGCGGAATTGGAGCGGATCGCGATACGGGCGGTGTGCAGCTCAACATGATCCCGAAAGACGGCGGCAATGTGTTCTCGGGGTTGGCCAACATTGCGTACACCGGCCCGGACCTGCAGAGCAACAACATCGGCGACGATCTGATTGCCCGCGGCCTCAATAGCGCGACCCAGGGGCTGGCGTCGATCAAGAAGTTCGTCGAGGCCTCCGGCGGCCTGGGTGGGCCGATCAAGCAGAACAGGCTGTGGTTCTTCGGCGCGGCTCGAAAGAGTGTCACGCAGCAGTACGCCGCGGGCATCTACTGGAATGCGGTCAAGCAGCCAGAAAGCATGCTGTACGTGCCGGACCTCAGTCGGCCCGCCCACAGCAACGACTTTTACCGGGACTACAGTCTTCGCCTCACGTTGCAGGCCGCCGAGAAACACAAGGTCGTGGTCTCCGGATCGTTCCAACACAACTGCAATTGCGTGTACGCGTTGTTCCGGCCGCAGGGCGGGCCCCTGGTCACCCCTGAAGCGGCCACCGAGCACGAGTACGAACCGGACTTCAACCTGACCAGCACGTGGACGTATCCGGTGACGAACCGGATGCTCATCACGGTTGCGGGTGGCGCGAACCACATCACGCAGCAGAACAAGCGTGGTGAAGGTGTGGACATAAACAGCATCCAGGTCACGGAACAGTCGCTGGACCTGAAATACGGCGCGGCGTACGGACCCACGGCCGGGGGCGCGTCCTATTCGACCCTTCCTCGCCGGCAATATCACCAGCAGTTCGCGGTCACGTATGTCACCGGGTCGCACAACGTCAAGACCGGCCTGAACGTGCGGGAGGTCAGGACCGGCGACAACGACAAGTTCGGCTCGGATTTGTTCATGGCCAATCGGGCGATCAGCTACGTGTTCAACAACCAGCGTCCAGTGTCGCTGCAGCTGATGGCCACGCCGAGCCATTTCGAGGAATCGGCGAACGACATCGCCCTCTACGCGCAGGATCAGTGGACGATCCAGCGGATGACGGTCAGTCTCGGGCTTCGCTACAACGACGTGGACATGTCGAGTCCGGAGCTCGTGTCACCCGCCGGATTTTTCGTGGGCGAGCGGCGTATCCCGGCGGCAAAGCACATCCCGCACTGGCGGAATCTCAGCCCGCGCCTCGGCGGCGCCTACGATCTGTTCGGCACGGGCAAGACGGCCATTAAGGGTTCACTTGGCCGCTATCCCGACATCATCCGCGTTTCACCTGCCAATCCCGTAAGTCTGTTCTCGCTCACCACCAACCGGACATGGAACGACACCACGTTCGGAACGGGTGACCGCCGAAGCGGCAACTTTGTTCCCGACTGTGAGTTGCTGAACCCCGTCGTCAACGGTGAATGCAGCGCGTGGTCGGACCAGAACTTCGGCCGGCAAAGGCTGTCGACCCGCAACGCGCCCGATTCGCTGCAGGGCTTCAACGACCAGTTCCGCAACTGGCAGGCGTCGGTCAACGTGCAGCACGAGCTGACGCAGGGCCTCGCGCTGAACGTCGGGTACTTCCGCACTTGGTACGGCGGCTACCTGGTCATGAACAACGAGGCTGTTCCGGCCAGCGGCTACGACTCCTACTGCATCACCGCGCCGAAGGACAGCCGTCTACCGGGCGGCGGCGGGAATCAGATCTGCGGCCTGTACGACATCAAGCCCGAATTCTTCGGCCGGGTCGACAATCTCGTGACCCAGTCGTCGAACTACGGCGACGGGCAGAAGCAGGTGTACAACGGCCTTGATCTCTCGCTCAGCGGGCGATTCGGGCAGGGCGCGCAATTCTCCGGCGGCCTCAATGTGGGCCGCACGGTCACCGACAACTGCTATGTCAACGACAACGCCTCGCTGATCGCGCTCGGACCGACTGGCACTCCAACGACCACTCCAGCGCAGGTGTTCCTCAACGTGCCCGCGTTGCCGGCGACGTCGACGGCGCCGAGAAACGCGGAGTTCTGCCACGTGGCGCCGCCATGGTTGTCCGGCACGCAGTTCAAGTTCCTGGCGGTGTATCCGCTGCCGTGGGATCTCGAGACCAGCGCGATATTCCAGAACAGTCCCGGCATCCCGCTCACCGCGAGCTACGTGATCACCAACGCGCAGATCAGGGACGCGATTGGCCGCAACCTGGCGGCGTGCCCGAGCCAGGCGGTCGCCACGTGCACTCAGACGGTGCGAACCGAGTTGATTCCACCGAACACGATGTTCGAGCCGCGTCTCACACAGGTGGACGTGCGGCTGTCGCGTGTGTTCCGGCTCGGAGGGACGAAACGGCTGCGAGGCAGCCTGGATGTTTACAACATTTTCAACGCGAGCAGCGTGCTCAGCGTGACGCCCACGTACGGTACGTCGTGGCTGAACGCCGCACAGGTTTTGAGTCCACGGTTGTTGAGAGTCGGCGCGCAGCTCGACTTCTGAGCGTGAGCGCGTAAAGGGTGGAGGGACACGTGATGCGCATTGGGTTGAAGGCGTTGACAGGGGTTTCGGCGCTCATCGCCGTGGTGGCTGTATTCTGGGTGGCGGCAGTCCCCGGCCAGGGCCAGGCGCCGGCAGCAGGGCGGACGGAGGACGGCAAGCCGAACCTGAACGGGATCTGGCAGGCCTTCACGACGGCCAATTGGGATATCGAGGCACATCATGCCGATGCGGGACCTCGATCTGACATCATGGGTGCCTGGGGGGCACAGCCTGGAGGGATGAGTATCGTCGAGGGTGGTACCATTCCCTACAAGCCCGAGGCGCTGAAGGTGAAGCAGGAGAAGTTCAAGAATCGGATGAACGTCAAGGTCACCAACGATCCGCATCGGTTTGACACCGGCGATCCGGAGCTCCAGTGCTACCGCCCGGGGGTGCCGCGCGCGAACTATATGCCGTTTCCGTTTCAGATTTTTCAGAACCGGGAACAGATCCTGATGGTGTACGAATACAAAGGCGCCATCCGGACGATCTTCATGGACAAGCATCAGGAGGCGCCGGTCGACTCCTGGATGGGATGGTCCAACGGCCGCTGGGAAGGGGACTCGCTGGTGATTGACGTGAAAGGCTTCAACGGCAACACGTGGTTCGACCGGGCGGGGAATTTCGCCACCGATACGCTCCATGTGGTGGAACGGTGGACGCCCAGGGGCGCCAACCATCTCAATTACGAAGCCACGATCGAAGACCCGGCCGTCTTCACACGGCCGTGGAAGGTCAGTTTCCCGGTCTATCGTCGCCTGGAGCCGGGCGTCCAACTGCTCGAGTTCAACTGCGTGCCGTTCGTGGAAGAGATGATGTACACGCCGCTTGGGCTCTATAATCCCCCTAATCGATCTGCACGGTGACTGAGGAGTGATGCACATGCGGAATCGGATGCTTCTGATATCGAGCGCTCTTATCCTTGTGATGGTGGTTGCCGCGTCGATGGCGGTGCTGGTTGCGCAAGCCCCGTCTGGCACCAAGGCGCTCCCGTCGACGACCACCGACACGGAGGCGGCGGTCAAGGCGGCCGCGGACGCCTTCAAAGCGGCTAACGCCCTCAAGGCATACACAGTGCCGAAGACGCCCTGGGGCGACCCCGATTTGCGTGGCGTCTGGAATACCGCGACCTACACGCGGCTGCAGCGTCCCGAGGCACTGGGCAACAAGGCGTTCTACACGGAAGAGGAAGCGATCGCCGAGTACAAAAAGGCCGCGGAGTCCGACGCGGAGGTCGACCCGCGAACGGTTCACTACGATTGGAAAGAGTACGCGATGGACGCGTGGCAGGGGGGCACGACACCGAACCTCCGCACGTCGCTCATCGTCGAGCCCGAGAATGGACGGCTGCCTCCGCTCGCGCAGGAGGCGCAGCAGCGGCGGGCGACTGCGGCCGCCGCCGCGAAGCAGCGAGACCCGGCCGCCGGCGTGAAGACGTTCGGCAATCTGTACACGCGATGCGTCCTGGGCCTCGGCGCCCTCCCGCTCGTCCGCGGGGGTAACCCTGGAGCGGATTCGGCCGCGGCCGCGGCCGGTGTCACGGCGGAGGCGTTCTTCTTCCAGAGCCCTGGATATCTGACCATCGTCATGCAGTCGAACAACGACGTGCGCATCATCCCGGTGAACAGCCGCCCGCACGTTCCGGAACAGGTTCGGCAATGGCTGGGCGATTCCCGCGGCCACTGGGAGGGCAACACGCTGGTCGTCGAAACGACGAACTTCAATGCGAAGACTCCGGCCAACAATTTCCTCGGCTCCACCGATTCGTTGCAGATTGTCGAACGTTTCACACGAGTCGGCCCGAATACGGTCCGCTACCAGTACACTGTCACCGATCCGAAAACATGGACGAGGCCCTGGTCGGTAGACACGACGATGCCGAGAATAGAACCGTCGATGATCTATGAATTCGCCTGCCACGAGCAGAACTACGGATTGATCAACGTTGTGACAGGCACGCAGATCCGGGAGCGCGAAGGGACTCGCGATATGCGCGGGGGCACCTTCGCGGCGCCGCCCGAATAATCATGTCTAAGCCACGCGAAAGCACAAATAACGAAGGAGAGCGCCAGATGCGGATGACACTGAAGTTCCTCGGCGTGATTGCTGCCCTCGGTCTGCTGCTGGCCGCCGTGCCGGCAGGTGCGCATCACTCATTTGCCGCGGCGTTTGACGAGAATAATCCGGTCAACCTGCAGGGGACGGTCACCAAGGTCGAACTGGTGAATCCCCATGCCTGGATCTGGCTCGACGTCAAGCAGCCCGACGGCACGGTTGTGAACTGGGGCGTTGAAGGTGGTCCTCCCACCAACCTCTTGAGAAACGGCATCACCAAGACCAGCCTGGCCGTGGGAACCGAGATCAAGCTGTTCGGTTACCGGGCGAAGAGCGGTGAGCCCAAGGGCGTCGGCGTATTCGTCGAGTACCTCGATGGCCGCAAGGTCTTCATGGGCGGCTCGGCTCCGGGCGCTGACGGCCAGACGGCCCCGAAGAAGTAGGACCAACCCGCGAACTCGGTTGGGTAGGGGCCGGGGCGGCCTCGGTGGACCTTTTTCGTTTCTTCGAGTGGCTCGGCAACACGTCGTGGAGCATTGCGCTCCACGAGTCCCGCTATGTGTTTCTGCTCGTCCTGATGATTCACGTTCTGACGTTGAGCGTGTTCGTCGGGACTGCGGCGATGATCGACCTGCGGCTCCTGGGCAAGACAATGACCCGTGTGCCCGTGTCGCAGGTCGTGACGCGGCTTCTGCCGTGGAGCGAGGCCGGCTTTCTCGTGATGGTCGTCACCGGGACTCTTCTCTTCTATGCCGCGCCGGTTGCCCGGTACGAGAACGTCTTCTTTCGGCTCAAAATGGCGGCGCTCCTCATCGCTGTCATGAACGTCTGGGTGTTCCGCCGCACGATCTATCGCCGGGTCGGTGAATGGGATCTCGATCCTGTCCCGCCGCGCCGCGTGCAAATGGTGGGCGCCCTGTCGCTGCTATTGTTGGCCATCATCATCACGGCGGGACGCATGATGGCCTATCAGGACTACTGGTTCGGCTGAAGGGCGCACGCCCGTTCGAATGTCTGTCCTAGAGTTCTGCCGGTGGGTGCAGTATTCGGCGCCGCTTGTCGCGATGCGGCAGTCACCATGGCTCTTTCCGGTCATCGCCACCATTCATCTCATGGGACTGTCTTTGATTGGGGGAGCCGTCCTGGTCGTCGATTTGCGTCTTCTAGGGCTGGGGTTGCGAAGCCAGCCGGTGGCGGGACTCGCGCACGACGCGGAGCGATGGCTGTTCCGCGGCCTGGTGGTGGCGGTGTCCACCGGAATCCTGCTGTTCATGTGTTTCGCCACCAAGTACTACTACCTCACGTTTTTCTGGGTGAAGATGGCCGCGTTGATCCTGGTGATCGTGTTCACGGCGTCGGTTCATCGACGAGTCGCCCTGGCGAACGAAGGAGACGTGAGTCCGATGCGGTGCAAGCTCGTTGCGCTCGTCTCACTCTCCTTGTGGACCATCGTGGCCGTAGGAGGGCGCTACATCGGATTTCCCTGACACTTCACGCGCCGCCATTCGCGCGTTGACTCATAGTCGAGGCGGGACGTATAAGGGACCGCAACGAGGAGGTTTCCATGGTCCGCTGCGGCGGTGGTCGACGAGTACTTCTGATCGGGGTCCTGGTCCTGGCACCTGCGTACTTGGGATTGGCGTTCGCGCAGGCGCCCACGGGTCGCGGTCGCGGCGCGGCGGCAGCGCAACAGCCGCGCGTGTACGCGAACATGCTGCAAGTGATGCGCGGCGTGCTGTACCCCGCGTCCAACGTGATTTTTACCGCCCAGAGCGACGACCCGGCGGGGTTCAAGCCGGCAGTGAGGCCCTCCACATCGTCCGATCCGTTCACGAGCGCGTATGGCGGATGGGAGGCCGTCGAGAACAGCGGGCTGGCGCTGGCCGAGGCTGCCAATCTCCTGATCATTCCGCGAATGTGCGGCAACGGCAAGCCGGCTCCGATTCAGAATGCCGACTGGCAGATGTGGGTTCAGGAGCTCCGCGATGCCGGGATGGTGGCCTACAAGGCGGGACAGTCGAAGGATCAGGATGTGATCCTCGAGGCGGCGGATAAGGTCGGCACGGCCTGCTTGCATTGCCACGCCAAATACCGCAACGTGCCCGGAGGGATCCCGAATCGCTGCTGAGCGTTAACCACAAGGCCACAAAGACGTACGTTAACCACGAAGTTCACGAAAAGCGCGAAGGCCACGAAACTCGAATCTTATTTCTAGTTCGTGTTCTTCGTGATACTCGTGACCTTCGTGGTTACGTATGGCTTATGCCCTGCCCTCATTTGACGCTTATTGAACCTATCGCGTCGACACTGCCGCTTCGGCGACGACGGGATTGTTCAGCGCGCCGATGCCTTCAATGTCGCATTTCGCGATGTCGCCAGCGCGCATCCAGCGTGGATCGGCGCGCTCGATGTTGGTCCCTGCCGGACTGCCGCCGGCGATCACGTCGCCTGGATTCAAGGTGATGATGTTCGACGCAAACGACAACAGCTCATAGATGTTGTGGCTCATGCGATCGGTGTTCGAGTCCTGCATCACCATGCCGTTGAGGTACATCGTGTGCCGCGTGTGCATCGGATCCTTGATGAACTCCTTCGGCACGATGTAGGGTCCGAGCGGACCGAAGGTGTCGTGGTTCTTGCCGATCAGCCAGTCGGAGCCGCCCATCTTGCGATCGCCGCGGCCGGCCCGATCCGAGACGTCATGATGGGCGGTATAGCCGAAGATGTAGTCGGCCGCCCTGTCGATCGGCACGTAGTGGGCGGGTTTGGCGATCACGGTGGCGAACTCGCACTCGAAATCGATCTGGACGCGTCCCCTCGGAACGACGATCGGATCGTTGGCCCCGATGACGATCGTCGGCGACTTCTGGAACAGATACGGATTGTCGCGTGTGTCGCCCGGCTTTCGCTCCCAGATCCCCGGCGCCGTCTGCGCCGCCGGCGCTGGTGCCGCACCTCGTCCGCCCGCGGCCCCGCCCCCACCCGCGCGTGCCTGATTCGTCGCAATCCCCGTCTCGTGCTCCACGTAGTTGCCGCCGGCGTTCAGCTGCACTGACGGCCGCACTGGAGGCAGGACCTTCACCGCGCTGACGGCATAGGCGTACGGCGGCGCGGTGGACGCGCTCGACACGGTCCTCGCGATCGCCCCGAGCCGCGGTTTCCATTCCGCGTCGTACCGCGTGATGAGCTGTTTCATGTCCGCGGGTGCGGTGAGCTTTGGCGCCGAACCGTTCGACGTCTCGTACGCGGCGTTCGCGCGAGCGATGTCAACGATCTGCGCATCGCGGAGCACCAAACCAAGGAATGTCCGTCCGCCCTGCTCGAAGGTGCCGAGCTTGAACGGGACTGCCGCGCCGCCAGCCTGCGCGCCAAGCCCCGCCGAGGCGATGACCGCCACTGCGAGCGCAAGCACCAGCGCCACGAACATCTGTTTCAACGCCATATTTTCCTCCATCATCCAAGGCGGACCTGAAGGTCCGCCTCTACGTCGGTCTTCGTTACTTCTCTGACTGCAGCTTCGCCGGCGCCGGCCTGGCGAATCTTGCCGCGTCGATCGGTGCGTTCGGTTGAATGTCCGTGAGCTGTAGCGTCATCTGCATGTAGGTTTGCGTCATGGTTCGCGTGAACGGAACTTTCACACCTACACCCGGCAGCTCTCGATAATCGGCGTAGTCTATTTGTGTCGGAACGAACGCCACTGGCGTGGCGGTGAACCGCAGCAGCCGCACGAGCAAGCCGTTGTTGTCGAAATAGAGCTGGACGGGGGCGCCGTTGCTGGTGGCCTGGAGGACGATGACGTCCTTGCCGTCAAGAATCGTACGGCCACCGCGCCATGGCGAGTACCCCTGGCGGAGTCCCGCCGGAAAGTTCGCCAGCGCCTCGAGCCGCGCCCGATCGAGATTGCCGCCTGTCAGCGTCAGCAGCGGGAGCGGCTGCTCCGGCCCCGCGATCCACGCGTTCTTGCCGTCGAACACTCTCGTGCTGGCGCCGATGGTGAGATGCACGACCACCGTTTGCTGCGCCGGCGACTTCGCGTAGAGCTCGATTGGCACCGTGCTTCTGTCCGTATCGAACCCGGAATAGGTTCCCTTTGCCGCGTAGCTCGTGAGCCTGGAAAGCCGATCCGCGCCGCCGATCGCCTGCAGGTATCGATCGAACACCTGGTTCACGTTGACGCTCGCGTCCGTCAGAAAGTCGCGCTCGTCGGGATCCAGCACCGGCTCGCCGTACTGCACCATGAAGCTCGGGTCGGCTCTCGGCGTGTTGCTCCCCCCGTGGCAGGTGAAGCAGGTGACGCGCGGCCGCCCGCCGAAGTACTGCTTGTTGAGCGCGTTCATCATTTCGATCATCTGCCGGGCGCGCCGCAGCCGCGGCGTCGGCGTCGCAAACGCCGACTTGTCGAGCGCCGCGTTCGACGCGTGACAGAAGGTGCAGTCATTACCCATCGAGCTGGCGAACGTCCCCATCACCTCGAAGAAGGTGTCGACCGGGATGCCGCGCAGCAACGTCACGGTCTTGAAGACCTCTTCGACCATCGGCACACGTTCGCCCGCACCCTGAGGGGCCGATCCCGTCTGGCCTCCTTGCGCTGAAGCGCCGCGTACACCGGCTGCGGCCACCAGGCACACCACGGCCACCGCCGTGGCGCACGCAAACACTCTCGCTCCGAATCTCATAGGTACTCCTCCGCGGATGCGGGCAGGAAGCGCCAAATTCTGCCGAAGCATACCGTAATCGACTCCCAACTCCGCAACTCCGAAATCCGAATGGCGGGAGGCAGCCAGTCGCGCGGATCCCCTTGTCGTCGGGGCCGAGTGCGGGCGTATAATCCGGGCACTTTTAGGAGCGGCGCCGGTTTTTGAGAGAGCGCCCGGCGAAAAGGAGAACGACATGAGACTCCCGTGGAGCGTGGCGTTGTTGGTCGTGATAACGGCGTCGGTCGGGCAGGCTCAAATGCCATCGACGACCAGTGTGGCGGCTCCCGGTGGGGCTATCGTGATTACCGCGCTCGGCCATGCCAGCGTGCAAATCGAGCAGGGTGGCAAGGTCGTCATCGTCGATCCGGTCGGTGGGATGGCGGATCTGTCCAAGGCCAAGCCGGCCGATCTCATCCTCGTGACCGACATTCACCCGGACCATTTTGATCCGGCCGCCGTGGAGAAGCTTCGCAAGCCGGGCGCGGCTGTCGTGGTCCCGCCCGCCGTCGCGGAAGCGAAGAAGATCCCGAACACCACTGTGATGTTGAACGCCACGATGCGGACAAACCAGGAGGCGTTGGCTGGCATCACCGTCATTTCCGTGCCTGCGTACAACGTTCAGCGCGGTCCGGCTCCCGGGCAGTTTTATCACCCGAGGGGCCGCGGACAGGGTTATCTCCTGATCTTCAGCGACAAGCTGGCCGCCGCGCGACTGAAGCAGGCCGGGTCGGTCTATGTCGCAGGCGACACGGAGTGCGTGCCGGCGATGTCAACCTGGGTGAAAGACGTCGACGTGGCCATTATGCCCATGAACCTGCCGTACACGATGACGCCGGCGGAAGCGGCGACGTGCGTGAAGGAGTTCAAACCGAAGGTGGCCATCCCGTATCACTACATGGGACAGAAGCCCGAGGAATTCGTGGAAGCGCTGAAGGGACAGCCGATCGAGGTTCGCCTTCTCAACTTTTACGCCACGGGTTCGAGCCCCAAGTAACGCCGGGACGTCTCGCAGCGTTTCCACACCTACGTGCCACGGAGTCACGGAGTCACGGAG
>Ga0137452_1000570_pt1 | contig 10984 bp, 9 predicted proteins | sample EasRivERMGT513_2_FD_102312 | JGI IMG/M metagenome (GOLD analysis project Ga0137452, IMG submission 102312) | Soil microbial communities from meander-bound floodplain in the East River, Colorado, USA - East River MetaG ERMGT513_2 | ecosystem: Environmental > Terrestrial > Soil > Floodplain ...
CGCGCGCGCGATATCCCATACATAAATGGCGTTGAGGACGTGTCCGAGGTGGAGATAACCGGTAGGGGCTGGCGCGAACCTGGTGCTAACCGGCGTAGGGACCAGGGATTGGGGACTGGGGATTAGATCTGTCACGGGTGTCACGCGCGTTGCGCGTGTTCAGATCCTAATCCCGAATCCCCAGTCCCTGGTGCGCTATAGTCGTCAACACATGGAACGCGTGTTCACGGCGTGGGGCCGCATCCTGAGCGGCTACACGCCGGCGATGTCGATCGAAGTTACTCGAGAATGCCCGCTCCACTGCCCTGGCTGCTACGCGTACGGTGACGATCACCTCGGCGGCGGGATCACGCTGCGCGAGGTCAGGGACTTCAAGGGCCAGGCGCTCATCGATGGCGTGCTTGGACTCGTCAAGACCCATCGTCCGCTCCACGTCTCCATCGTCGGCGGCGAACCGCTCGTCCGGTACAAAGAGCTGAACACACTGCTGCCAATCCTGGCCGGACAAGGCCTTCACGTTCAGGTCGTCACGAGTGCCGTGCGGGAGATTCCCATCGAGTGGGCCCGACTCCCCCGGTTTTCGATCGTCGTCTCGATCGACGGTCTGCAGCCCGAACACGACGTCCGCCGCGCGCCGGCGACCTACGATCGGATTCTCAAGCATATCGTCGGTCATAAGATTACCGTGCACTGCACCGTCACACGGCAGCAGGTCAACCGTCCCGGCTATCTTGAAGAATTCCTTCGCATCTGGTCCGAGCGGCCGGAGACACGAAAGATCTGGGTGAGCCTGTACACGCCGCAGGTCGGAGAGGTGTCGGCCGAGCGTTTGACTGCGGAAGACCGCGCGAGAGTCGTGGCCGACTTGCTGGCGCTCCAGCTGCGTTATCCCAAGCTCGAGGCGCCCAAGGGCCTCATCGAGTCGTACGCGCACCCTCCCGCATCGCCCGACGAATGCATCTTCTCGAGAACGACTCAAACGATTTCAGCGGATCTGACGACGCGCATCACGCCGTGCCAGTTCGGCGGCAACCCGGATTGCGCCAACTGCGGCTGCGTTGCGTCAGCGGGACTTTCGGCGCTGGCGCGGCACCAACTGTTCGGATTCATTCCTGTTGGCGCCCTCTTCTCCGGCTCGCTGAAAATCGGCGACCAGGTCAGGCGACTGCGCTCGGAGCCTCGGGCGCCCAGTCCCGAGCCCCTGGTCCCGAGCCACTAGTCCCGAGCCCCTAGTCCCTATCTGTAGTACTGCTGATACATTCCCCGCCTGAATATCCTGCCCCCGAGAGGCCCGAGCCACTTCAGCACGTAATACATGTAGCCGAGGTCCATCATCTCGATCAGGTTGCCGTCGCAGTCCTTGGCGAAGAAGAAGGTGTGGCCGCGCGGTGAGCGCTCTGGCCGGCTGACGCACTCCACGCCCTTGCTGACGAGATAGTCGTACCACTTCTGCGTGTTTCTCACGTTGAAGGCGATGTGCGTGAGGCCGACGCGATTCCATGGGACCGCGCCTGGAGGCAGCTGCGGTTGAAACTCGAAGATCTCGATGGTGGCGCCGCCGGGAATCCGGATCCATCCGATCTTGCACGCCGGCGCGTCGGCGTTGATGCCGAAGAACGCTTTTACGCGCTCCGGCGGCGTGTCGGCGACGCCGACAAGCGGGCAGCCGAAGACTTCCCAGTAGAACTTCACCGTCCGGTTGAAGTTCGCGACCGTAATCCCGGTGTGACTGAACGATCTGGCTCTCATCTCCTGCCAACTTTTTCTTATCGCGTGGGGCCCCACCCCCACGCCCGATGCCCTCGCGCCGTGGCGCTCGGGCATATCCTTCACGGTCGCGCTGCGTGTGTCATTTGGTACTGCCCGACCCGCCGTGCCTGCCCTATTTCAAGTCCACCGCCGCGATGTGATCCGCGACTCGCAGCGCTTGCGCGATGATCGTCAGCGCCGGGTTCACCGCCGCCGACGATGGAAAGAACGACGCGTCGACGACAAACAGATTCTCGACATCATGCGCGCGGCAGTAGGGATCGAGCACGGATGTACGAGGATCCGTCCCGAAGGACAACGTGCCGCACTGATGCGTCGTGTTGCGGCTCTCGTGCGAATGCGTCACGACGATCCAGAAGCCCAGACGCCGCAGCATGCGCTTCGCCTCGCGGACAAGTTGGGCGTGAGCGCGCACGTTGTTCGGACGGTACTGCACGCGGATGCGGCCGTGTGAATCGACCGTCACGCGGTTGTCGTCGCGCGGCAGGTCCTCCGACATCGCGAGCCAGTCCACGCCGCGCGCCACCCATGTCTCGTACGCCCGGAGCGGAATCCATGGCACCACGGTCTGGGCCATGACGCCGTGCGTGCGCCCCTGCGACTGAATGTGGCCGAGCGGAAATCTCGTGGCCGGACCGCGCCAGTAGAAATCGTTGACGGCCACGGTCTTCTGAAACACCGTGTCGTTCGTCCGGAACGGGTGAAACCCCTGCATCATCGTCGCGAGATGCGCCATGTAGCGCCGCCCGACAAGCCCCGACGAATTCGCCAGCCCCGCGGGATGGGCGTCGCAAGCCGACGCGAGAAGCAGCGCCGCCGAATTGATGGCGCCGCACGAGATGATCACAAGCGATCCATCCACGCGCTCGATCACGCCGCGACGATCGACCTCAACGGCTTCGGCGCGCCTGCCGTCTGGGCCCGTGAGAATTCTCAGCGCGCGCGCATTCGTCCAGAGCGTCACGTTGCTGCAGGCCAGAGCCGGCCTCACGCAGCAGACGTCGGCTTCGCTCTTCGCGTGCAGCTTGCACGGGAACGAATTGCAGGTGCTGCACAGCACGCAGCCGTTCGGCTCCCCGGGCTGGATCAGTCCAAGCGGCAGCGGCGACGGATGCAGCCCCTGCTCGCGCAGTCGATCGACGATTCGCGCCATCACCGTCGAATGCGGGACGGCCGCAAACGGGAACGGACCACGAGGCGCCTCGGTGGGATCGATGCCGTGCTGGCCGTGGACCTGGTACAACCGCTCGGCCCGCTCGTAGTACGGCGCGAGCGTGTCGTAGTCGATCGGCCACGCCGGCGAAACGCCGTCCATGTGCTCGATAGCCTGGAAGTCCTCGCGCCGCAACCGGTAGAGCACGCTGCCCCAGAACTTCGTGTTCCCGCCGACGCAGTAGTGCGTGTACGGCAGGAACTCGCGGCCGTGTTCGTCGAGCCAGCGCTCGGCCGACCGGTACCGCAGATGCTTCCAGACCTCCTCGGGGCTCCAGTTCTGCTCTTCCTGCGGAACGAAGTCGCCGCGCTCGATCACGAGGATGCGCGCGCCGGTCTGCGCCAGCGCATGAAGCATCGTGCCGCCACCGGCGCCGGTGCCGATGATGATGATGTCGAACCGTTCTGTCACAGGGGAGCGTGCTCGAGAGTCTCGTAGATCCTGTCCATGAGCTGCTGATCGTCCATCGCGCGCTCGAGGCTCATCTCCGGCGCGCGGCCCTCCCGGATCGCGGCGAGAAAGTCGCGATACATCGCCTTGAACCCCCGGATGTCGCTCACGCCGGGAATGTAGAACCGCGGAAACCCGCGGCCGCGCGCGAACACGAAGACGCCGTTCGATTCGAACGTGATGATCCCGTCCCGCCCGAACAGCTTCGAAATCCGCACGCCGCGAAAGAGCGACGGCACCTCGCGCGAATAGTACAGCGAGCCGACGGCGCCGTTGTCGTACTGGAACGCCACCATCATGCTCTTCGCGCGCCGATCCGGGCTCTCCGCGGTCGCTCGCGAGCCGGCCGGCCGGTACCCGCGAACCGACGCCGGGACGATTCGCGGCCCCAGGCTTCCGGCGATGTGCAGCCAGTGAATGCCCTCTTCGAAGAACGCGTCTCCTCCGGCCATCGACTCGTCGTTGCGCCAGTCGTTCGAGTCTTTCAGTTTCCTCACGAGCGTCGTGAAATGCGCGAACACCATTTCGCCGATCACGCCCTCGGCCAGCAGCCGCCGCAGACACACGGCAAGCGGCTTGTAATGATCGTTTTCGCCGACGAGGACGACCCGCTTCGCGCGATCGCGCGCGTCGACCGCCCGCCGATACTCCTCCATCTTCAGAAACGCCGGCTTCTCGACGAGGACGTGTTTGCCGGAGGCGAGGGCCGCGATCGTGAGCTCCAGATGGAAGCGGGGCGGGACCGCCACGAGCACCGCGTCGACGCGCGGATCGTCGAGCGCGGAAGCGTAGCTCGAATAGCTGCCGGTCCCGTGGTGCCGCCGGCAGTACGCTTCCGACTTCGCGCCGTCGCGGCTCGCGTAGCTCAACGCGATGTCGCGGCGGAACGACGTCAGATAGCGGCTATGCCATTCGGTGATGGCGCCGCAGCCGAGGAAGGCGAGGTGCATCAGTAGTCACAAGTCACCAGTCGCAGGTCGCAAGTCACAGCTGACTCGCGACTGGTGACTGGTGCCTGGCGACTGGCGACTCTTACCGTCCGCTCCACCGCAACCTGATTCCACCGTTGTACAGGCGCGGCGACCCCGTGGTCGTCGGCTGGGTGAAGGCGATGTACTCGGTGTTCGCGATGTTCTGGATGCCGAAGAACACTTCGAAGTTCGGTCCGAACGCACGCCCCGCGGTGAAGTCCAGGATCGTGTAGGCGGGTAATCCTGGCTCGGTCTCGCCGGGCACGAGTCTCGCGTTCAGATCGTCTTCGAACTGCCGGCCAAACGCCTGCAGGCTGAACGCCGCGTTGAACAGTCTGGGGTTCGCGTAGGCGACTTGCACTGAGCCGCGATTCTGCGGCACCTGCGGCAGCCAGTTGCCGACGAGCGCGGGGTTGGCCGCATACTCCGTCACCTTCGCGTCGTTGAACAGATACCCGCCCGACACCCGCACGTACTCTCCAACCGTCACCTCCGCATCAGTCTGGAGTCCCTTGATCGCCGTGCGCCCCAGGTTCTGCCGCTGCTGCTGATTGGTCGCGATCGTGACGTTGGCCACGGGATTTTCCACGCGGTTGTCGTAGTAGGTCGCCCGCATGACGACTTTCCGGACGGGCTCAATCATCACGCCGAGCTCGCCGCCCTTCAGCCGCTCGGGTCCGAGTTGAGGATTCGCAAACGTGCGCACCGCACCGACTGAAAACGATCGGTACAGCTCGTTGAGGGTGGGAGCGCGGAACCCCAGACTGTAGTCGCCCCAGACGCGAACTTTCTCGTTGACGTGGTAGAGCGCGGCGACTCGCGGGCTGCCGACGTTGTCGTTGCGATCGGGCAGATTTGGCACGTTCCCAGCGCCAGGCGTACCCGAGGGAATGTTGGTTTCCAGATTGTGCCCGTTGTAGTTCTTCCACGAATCGAAGCGGGCGCTGATGGTGATCGACAGCTTGTTCGACGGCATGTACACGTCCTGCACGAACGCGCCAACGATGCGCTGCGTGCCGCCCGAGACGCGCTTCAACGCGAGCACGGCGCCGGTGATGGGCGAAACGATCGGACCGAGCTGGTTGTAAGTGTCTTCCTGGCTTTCGCCGTCCACCCAGCGCCAATCGCCTCCTGCGCCGAGCACGTTGCGCGCGCCGATCGGCTTGGAGTACTGGACCATCCCGCCAAAGGCGTCGGTCGGAACGATCTGGTCGACCGTCAGCCTCACACTGTTCCGAGGCGGCGTCGTCGCCGGGACAGCGACGAATGTGCTGTGGAACGTCGCGTAATCACCAAAGAGCGTTGCCTGCAGATCGCTTCCGCCTCCCAGCAGCAAACGCACGCCGCCGTTCCAAGTGTTCCAGCTCGTATCGTTCACCTCGGTGATCTTCCCGTTGCCGCGACTCTCGCTGAAGTGACCGGTTCGGAAGAACGCCTTGGCACCGGGCGACGGACTGTAGTCGAGCTTCACGTTGACGTTGTTGAACTGCACTGTGGCTTCGTTGTCGATCACGCCGCGTTCGTTCTCGACGACGTTCTTGAACCCCTTGGTGTCGAAGGTGCTGCCGTCGACGACCACGCCGACCTTTCCCCAGACATCGGATGCAAAATAATCGAGCTTGGGCGTGCTGAGGTTGCCGTACTGTCCCTTCAGTTCGACCGTCCGCCTCGCCGCCCGACTGCTGACGATGTTGATCACGCCGCCCATCGCGTAGTTGCCGTACAGACTCGAACTCGAACCGTCCACGATCTCAATGCGATCCACGCTGTCCATCGGCACGCGCGTCCAGTACACCCACCCGCCGAACGGATCATTGAACGGCACGCCGTCCACGAGCACGAGCGTGCGGCTGACGCCGCTCGGCCCGATGCCGCGAAGCGACACGCCTTGCGTCGTCGGATGCGACGACAAGCTGCTGGATCGCCGGAAGAGACTGAAGGTCGGCAGGCGGCGCAGCACGTCGTCGGCGACGAGCGCCGGAGAAGCCTTGATCTCGGCGGCGTCGAGGACGCTGACGCTGGCCGGAATGTTGCCGAGCGACTCCGCGCTGCGCGACGCCGTCACCGTGACCGTTTCGAGCAGACCCGAGGGCGTGAGGACGATTTCGATCGAGCCCGACGTGGAAAGCGGCTGAGACAGTTCGGCGAATCCGCCCGCGCGCACCGTCAGCGTGGCGGATCCCTCAGGCGTCCTCTCGAGCGTGAACGTGCCGTCGGGGCCCGTGACCGTCCGTTCGACAGTACCGGCGCTCGTCACCACCATCACCGTGGCGCCGGCAATAGCGCCTCCGGTGGAGTCTTTCACCACGCCGGTCACGGCGTCGGCAAGCAGCGCGAATGAGAGCACAAGGACAGACAACATTCAGGACACTCCGTTCATGCGAGAGACCGCAAGGAGGAAAAACGTTTGGATTATAGCGAGTTTTGACAGTCCCGGATGCCCCCCTGGCGCTCAGCGGATCGGGCCGATCTGTTCGTGGACTTCTACGCGAAACTGCCGGAATTTCCCATACGTCGCCACGCCCTCGATGACGCGCGTATCCCTCGATCGCTGGTAGGATTCGCGCATTTCGACGGGCACCAGGAAGCCGAGAAGCGGCTCCGACTGGAAGCTGACGGTGATCTGTCCCTTCACCTGAGAACCGCCCGCCGTGACCTCGGCCATCAGCACGCGGCCCGACGATGGCTCAATCCAGAGACGCCCCCTCGAGAACACATCGCGCCCTTCCGGCGTGCGCACCATCGTTGGGCCCTGCGATTCGCGAAAAGCGACGACCCAGACCTCGGTCGACACGCGGAAGCGCGGTGAATCGGGCAGGCCGCGCTGAACGGCGCCATCGCTCCCCTTTCCACGCGCTTGGATCGAAAACGAAAATCTGGATTGCGCGTCCCGATCGAGGACTCCGAGCGCAAGGACCGGGATGTTCATCGTCCGTTCGATGTTGCCGATGTTGTATCGCGCGCTCTCGCGGCGGATCCGGCTCACGCGATCGAAGAGCGATGATGATGGCTGCAGAAAGAGCGACGCGAGTCGATCCTCACGATCGCGAACAGGCCGGCTGTCGACTTCGAAGACATCGCGGAACTGAACCCACCGGAATCCCGGCGTGGGCTGCATCAGCAGCAGATCGGACTTGAGCTGGCGGCGCTCGAGCACGACTGACGTCGGCGCGGCACGTTTGACCACCTGCTCATAGGCCTCCTCCGCGACGATGCCCGAGAGCTGCTGCTCGAACTGTTCGACGTAGTCCGCAGCCCGCTGAAGCACGACCTTCAGCGACGGGGACTGCGCGGCGGCGTCGCTGGGCGACAACGCAAGGACGCCAGCGAGCACAACCGAGCCCCTCCGGACGGCGCCGCCGATACGTGGCCAACGCACGCGCTCATCATCGCTCAGTTCCGTTGTCGGACAGAATCGGCCACCCATGGCTCAGCTCGGCACACCGTCCAAGCAGATTCCCGTATGAACTGCCGTGCAGCCTCGTGCAGTCGTGCGCGGGCATACCGATTGCCCCAGCAGGTGCCGCGGGAAGATGGAAACGCTGTTCAACGCAGGCCCTGATCTCATCCATACGGAAATTGCCGCGCTTGGCGCGAAGGGCCCGTATCGGCTTACCATTAGGCACGGCCGGGGCATCATCGTCGAGTATTTTCACACCGCCAAAGCCGCCCTGGCTCGTGCCGCAGAACTCGAAGAACTGTTGCTGTCTGCTCGGGGCGCGGGTCGGTCTCACGTCAGCCGGAAGCGGATACATCCTCATCGAACGCAGAAAGGAGTCGCGGCATGAGCGCGACGCCCTCGAAAGTTCTGATCATCGACGACGACGAAGCCGTGACGCGGACGTTTGCGGGCATACTGCGCCTCGAAGGCCATGAGGTGAGGACCGCCCTCGACGCGGAGTCCGGACTCCAGCAGGCCGATATCCTCAACCCGGATGCGATCATCGTCGACCTGCGGATGCCGTTGATCAACGGCCTCGGCTTTCTCTACCGTCTCCGTTCGCGCGAGCAGTGCAAGTCCACGCCAGTGGCGATTGTCACGGCAGACTACACACTCGACGAAAGCATTCCCCGGGAACTCGCGGAGCTCGGCGCCGAGCTGCATTTCAAACCGTTGTGGCTCGAGGACGTCGTCGATCTCGCGCACTCGCTGCTGGCCGCGGATGCCGCACGGCAGGCGAGGCGTCCGCTCGCACACTGACAGGGTCAGGCAAGTCAGAGAGGTCGGGTTGGTCCGGGAGGTCCTGCCCTACTCTGACTTACCTGCCCTGGCGGCCACGCCTCTCTCTCACGCAATTTTCACTCACAAGCCGCACCGCGCGCACCAGGCCTTGGCGTTCGGTCCGGGGTCGGTCATATGATCGGCGCGGACCGCTGATGCAAAGCCACGCACGCTAGATGAGCGCCGATCGACGCAGGAAGCATCGCAAGCCTGCGGATGTCCCGACTGCGCCGGGAGCCGGGATGCCGCAAACCCATCGCTGGCTGGCGGGCACGGGGCTCTGCGCGCTGACGTGGCTCGCGTACGCGAACTCCTTCCAGGCGGGCATGGTCCTCGACAACAAGGTGTTGCTGCTCGAAGACCCGCGCGTGCGTGCGGTCACGCCCGAGAACATCAGCCTCATCCTCCATCAGTCCTATTGGTGGCCGTACATCGAGAGCGCGTTGTACCGCCCCGTGACGACGTTCTCGTACTTGTTCAACTACGCGGTGCTGGGGAACCAGGGTCAGCCCGCCGGATACCACTGGATCAATCTGATGCTCCACACCGGGAACGTGCTGCTCCTGTTCGCCGCGGCGCTCCGACTGGGCCGCCAACTCTGGCTGGCGTTCTTCATCGCCGCTATCTGGGCGGTCCATCCGCTTTCGACCGAGGCAGTCACGAACATCATCGGACGCGCCGACCTGCTGGCCGGAGGCGCCGTCCTTGGCGCGTTCCTCGCGTACCTGCGTGCGAGCGATGCGAACGGCTGGCCGCGGGTTGGTTGGCTGCTCGTCGCTGCGTTCGCTACGACCGTTGGCGTGTTTTCGAAGGAGAGCGCTGTCGCGATTCTCGGCGTCGTCGTCCTGTACGACGTGACGTTCCGCTGGGGCTCAGCACCGTTGTCGCGACTGATGTCGGGATGGCTGGCAATCATCGTGCCCCTGCTGTTCCTCTGGTATCAGCGCTCGGTCGTGCTGGCGGGAGTTTCGTCGGCGTTTCCCGTCGTCGACAACCCAATCATCGGAGCAGATTTCTGGACGGGCCGGCTGACGGCACTCGCCGTCATGGCTCGATATCTGTGGCTGATTGTCTGGCCGCAACATCTGTCGGCCGATTACTCGTACGACCAGATTCCGCTGGCGTCCGGCCGAGTCGCGGACTGGATTGCATGGATCGTCGTGCTGGCCGCGGCTGCAGGAACGCTCGCGCTCTTCCGGCGAAGCCGTCTGATGTTCTTTGCGGCAGCGGCCGCGTTCGTGTGTGCCGTGCCCGCTTCGAATCTCGTCGTCCTGAGCGGCACGATCATGGCCGAGCGGCTCATGTACTTGTCGTCGGCGGGCGTCATCGCGTGTGTCGTGACGGCACTCTATGCATCCGTCTTCGACGCGTGGCGAAGCGCCGTCGCAGCCGCTCTCTGCCTCGCTGTCGTTGCTAGTGGCGGCCGGACGTTGGCGAGAAACCGCGACTGGCAGAACGACCTGACGCTCTGGACCGCGACCGCGCAGGCATCGCCCCGATCGTTCAAGGCGCACGGGGCGCTTGCTGAAGCGCTCTACAACTCCGATCCGAGCCGCGCGAATCTCGAGCAGGTGATCGCCGAGAAAGCACTGAGCCTGTCGATTCTCAAAGACGTCCCCGATCCAGTGCAGGTCTCGCTGCCGTATCGCGAGGCCGCCGCGTACTACCTCGAATACGGCGAGTGGCAGCTTCAGCACGACAAAAGTGCGAGCGGTGCCGAACGATCGACCGAGGCGTTTCGAAACGCGTCCTCGAGCGTGCAGCGGTATCTGTCGCTGCTGGAGATCGAACGATCCGAACAGCGGCCTGCGCCGGTCGTGGCCGATCCTCGAGCGGGAAACGCCACTAAGGATGCGGCCGACGGCTATCGACTGCTGTCCACGGCCAGTCTGCACTTGTCGGAATTCGACGCCGCGGTAGAAGCGGCCCGGCGCGCGCAGTCGCTCGAGCCGTTCAATCCTGTCTCGTATCGCGCGATCGCCGCTGCGTTCGCAGAGCAGCGACGCTTCGACGGCGCGGCGGTCGCGCTCCTGACCGGCGTCATGCTGACGGGAAATGCGGATCTGCGATCGGCGGCGATGGATCTGTACCGCGCAGGGCTCGACGAGAAGGGATGCGCCGTCACGACGTCGCCGAAGGGTCCGACGCTGAATTCCTCGTGTGAGATTGTCCGGCAGCACATGTGCGCCGCGTCGCGCGACGCCGCGGGCACGCAGCGAGCTCACGGGCGCGCGGATCTGGCTCAGGGACTCGACGCGCTGGCCGCCCGTGAGTTTCGCTGCGAGCCCACGCGTTGACTGGGATCACGAAACAGCCGGATCAACGAGCCGGATGATGGAGCAGCAGGTATGACCAGCG
>Ga0137452_1000573_pt1 | contig 10978 bp, 10 predicted proteins | sample EasRivERMGT513_2_FD_102312 | JGI IMG/M metagenome (GOLD analysis project Ga0137452, IMG submission 102312) | Soil microbial communities from meander-bound floodplain in the East River, Colorado, USA - East River MetaG ERMGT513_2 | ecosystem: Environmental > Terrestrial > Soil > Floodplain ...
ACGTAGAGCGTACCCACGAGCGCCGAGCCGAGCGACGTCGCCAGGTTGATACGCTGCGCTTCGCCGCCCGACAGCGTCGACGACAGGCGGTCGAGTGACAGGTAGTCGAGCCCCACGTCGCTCAGAAAGGAGAGGCGCTTCCGGATCTCGCGCAGCACTTTGTCCGCGACCGCCGTCTCTTTCTCACTCAGCTCCACGTCTGTGAAAAACTGCTGTGCCTCGCGAACCGTCAGCGCCGAAGCGGAGTCGATCGTCCGACCGCCAACGCGAACGTCGCGCGCCTCGCGGCGGAGCCGCGCTCCGCTGCAGTCGGGACATGGAAGATACCCTCGATAGCGGCTCAGGAACACCCGCACGTGCACCTTGTACTTCTTGCGCTCGAGCCACCGGAAGAAGCCGCGAATACCGTGGTAGGCGCCGTCGCCTTCGACGACGAACGTCCGCTCCTCATCGGTGAGATCGGACCATGCCACGTCGAGACGGGTGCCGGACTTCCGTGACGCCCGCTTCAACTCCGCCAGCTGTGCACGGTAATGCGGCTTGCTCCACGGCTCGATCGCGCCCTGGTTGATCGTCTTCGACCGATCAGGAATCACCAGGTCCATGTCGAGCTCGATGATGTTGCCGAACCCGTGGCACGTCGGACAGGCGCCGAACGGGTTGTTGAACGAGAAGAGGCGCGGCTGCGGCGTCTCGTACGCAATACCGCACATGCGGCATTCGAAACGCTCGGAGAACTCGACACGGGTGGGATCCGGGATCCGGGATCCGGGATCCGGGGGTTCGGGATTCGGGGCTCGGGATTCGGGATTCGGGAGCACGATGGCGAACGCGGCTCCTCCGCCTTCGCGATACGACGTCTCGATCGAATCCGTGAGACGGGTCCGCAGATCGCCTTCGATGCGCAGTCGATCCACGATGACGTCGAGCGTGGTCTTGTCCTTGAGCGCCGCGCGATCGATGTCCCCGAACGTGACCGCCCTGCCGTCGACCAACACGCGGCCGTAACCGCGGCGCTGGAGGCCGTCGAGTGTTTCGGTGATCGGATCGAAGCCGTTGCGCGCCGGCCGGTTGACCGCCGCGTCCGCGTCCTCTCCGTCGAAGAGGTCGTCGGCCGCTTCGGCTTCGCTACCCGCATCCTTGACGGGCGCCGCAGCCATGCTGACGACGGGGATCTGGAACCCAATCATCACGCGGGTATCCACCGGCAGGTCGGCAAGCCGCTTCGCGACGATCTCGGCCGTCTCGCGGATCACCTCCTGGCCGCACTGTCGGCAATACGTCCGGCCGACGCGTGCCCACAGCAGCCGCATGTAGTCGTGGATCTCCGTGGTCGTGCCGACCGTCGAGCGCGGATTGCGAACGCTGTTTTTCTGCCTGATCGCGATCGCGGGACAGATGCCTTCGATCTTGTCGACGTCGGGCTTTTCCATCCGCTCGAGGAACTGCCGCGCGTATGCGGAGAGCGATTCGACGTAACGGCGCTGACCTTCGGCGTAGATCGTGTCGAAGGCAAGCGACGACTTCCCCGATCCGCTGACGCCGGTGAAGATGACCAGCTTGCCGTGCGGCAGGGTGACGTCGACGTTCTTCAGGTTGTGCGTGCGCGCGCCGCGAACGATGAGCGGACCGCGGGCTGGGCGTTTGGCGTCGAGCATCCTACTGTCGAGAATTTCCGCGTAACCGTAAGAAAAGAATGGTACTACCGTGGTTCGGCTACCGCAAGCTCCGTGGCATTTCGCACCACCGAGGACGCGAAAGCCACGCCCAGACCGACGATTGCGACGACACCTCCGAGATCGAACAGCCGGACGGTTAGCGGCCCGAGCGCGACATGCGGATCGCGAAACAGGGCAATTGCGCCCACTGCGAGCAGGATCCGGAGCTCCGTCGGTCCGAATCCGGCAAACGACATCCGGAAGACGCCGCGAACCGCGGTCGCCAGGAACACTTCACCAGCCACCAGCAGATATGCAATGAGCAACGCGAGCGCAACGGCGGGCGACATGAAAGACGAGCATGCGAGCCCGGCGAACAGCAACGTGGCTCCGACAATGTCGAGGACGTGATCGACGTAGAAGCCGTACCGTGGCCGCTCCGCCCGCCGCACGCGCGCGAGTGTGCCGTCAAGGCTGTCGCCGAACCAGTTCAGCGCGAGGGCGACGACGACAAGCCAGAGGGCCCGGCGATCCCATCGAGCGGCGGCGAAAGCGCCGCCGGCAAGTGCCATGGCGGCCAGGGCCAACGAGGTCAGGTGATCTGAATGGATCGCCGGCGGAATTCTCTGCGCGATGAAGATGAGCAGCTGTTTTTCGGCAGCGGCCAGAACGCTGCGATGGTCGCGCTTGTGCTCGGACATACATATCTCCTTAAAGGGCCGCCTGAAGGCGGCCCATCTTTGGACGGCCCACTCCCTAGTGGGCGTTACCAGAGAAAAGCGGCTCAGCGCACGCAGGGGTATGAGTCGTGCAGCGAAAATACGTATGAAGCGCCGATGGATGTGGGTCGTCGCCGCCGGGGTTGCCGCAATGGTCGTGCTCCTCGGATGGCTGGGACCGTACTTCGGCAGGCGTCATCTGACGGGCTCGGCCACCAGTGGAATTCCTAATGCGGAAGCGACGGCTGGACGCGAACAGCCGGAAGCCACCGACGCTGTTGTGCCTCCCTCAACCATCCAGGAAATCGAAACGATCACGGGCGCAGTCGACGGTCACGAGCTCATCGGACGTCGGGTTGAGTTGCGCCTGAAAGCGAGCGGCGTGACGAGTCAAGGCGCGTTCTGGGTGGGGCCGGAGGACAATCACGTCCTGGTCGCTCCCGCACATGACAAGCAGAGCGCAACGCGGCCCGTACGAGAGGGCGAGGCTGTGACGATCATCGGAACGGTGCTGGAAATGCCGAACGCCAGGCAGAGACTGAGTTGGGGACTGACGGCGCCCGATCTCTTACAGCTGACCGATCAGAGAATCTACATCCGCGCCGACCGCATCCGTTTCTGAGGTAGAGGTAGAGGCGGACGTTTCTGGTCGCCCGGCTGCTCGCCGCCGACCGTTCCACACCCCGATTCGAACTGTCCAGGCTGCCCTCGGACCCTCTGAACCCCCTGAACTCTTTGAACCCCTTGAACCTGAAAACGCGAGTATACTCAGTCCTTTCAAGCAACCCAGGAGGTTGAGTGATGCGTACATTGTTGACCGCAAGTCTCGTGTTCGGCCTTGCCACGGCGGCGATGGCCCAGACAGTCGATCTCAAGGTCGGTGACCAGGCGCCGAACTTCAAGCTGCAGGCAACCGACGGGAAGACGTACCAGCTGTCGGACTTCAAGGGCAAGCAGGCCGTGGTCGTGGCCTGGTTCCCCGCGGCGTTCACGCGCGGCTGCACAATCGAGTGCAAGTCGCTCGCGGAGAACGGCGACAAAATCAAGAGGTACGACGTGAGCTATTTCATGGCCAGCGTCGATCCGATCGAGAAGAACAAGGAATTCGCGAAGGCGACCACCGTGAAGCTGGGCGACACTGAAGTGTCGAAGAAGGAAGCTGACTTTCCGCTGCTGAGCGATCCGACGAAGGAAACCGCGAAGGCATACGGCGTGCTCAACGAGCGCGGCACCGCAAGTCGCTGGACTTTCTATATCGACAAGACCGGGAAGATCTCCTACATCGAGAAGACCGTAAAGCCCGACACCTCTGCTGAGGACATGATCGCGAAGCTGTCCGAGCTGAAGGTGCCTATGGCTTCCAAGGGCACAAACTAAGCAGTAAGAGCGCCTTCCCTCCTGGCGTTGTCGCGGGTCCGGGGTCACGCGCCCCGGACCCGTTGACTGTCTCTTCCCACCACGCCGTTCTCATCAGATCGGGCGAGTCCGTTCGAATCGCCTCTTGCATGTACGCAGGCATGGAGAAAACCGGAACCACATGAGGTCGATCCTCCTGCGCGTGTGCCTTACGGTTTCGGCTTCTCGCTCGCAATCAAGGCGCTGCGCGCGCGGCTGGTCAAAGGCGAGACGATCACGCTGAAGAGCATCGGCTTCGCGCCGAAACCTCAGTTGGCATCGGTGGAGCTCTCATACGGCGGCCGCGATCGGATTCGGATGGCGGGCCGCATCATCGCCGCCGACCGCTTCATCGTCCATCCCAAGATTCCCGCAATCGCAAAGCTGTTCGTCAAGGTTCCCGACGCGCAGATCTGGCTGACGACGCCGCCGGCGGGATTCCTCAGGTGGGAAGGGGCGATGGCAGAGCCGGACGATCAGATCATCCGCGTGGATCTGCTCCCGGGCGGGACGAGCGAGGCCGCGGTGCCGGTTGCGACGAGCGGCACGCGGAAGTAGTGGCCACGAGCGGCCAGTAGTTGAAATACGCGGCAACGAAAATCAGGAACGGGAAGGTTACGCTGAGAAGCGCGTTCGCCAGCCAAATCTCGTACTCGTACGCCGGGGGGCCAGACACCAGCTGGCCGGTCAGGGCGGGCGCGAGAAACCCGTAGAGCCTCGCGAGCACCACGCCGATCACCGCAGCCGCGACGGCGTTCATCACCCCCTTCAGTGGCTGCGTCATTGATGCGAAGAGCGAGTTCTGCAGCATGTTCAGGACGATGATGACGCCGAAGATGAAGGGCACGGTGACGCGCGTCAGAAAAACCATGGGGTCCATCCCCGCCGACGACACGCCCACGATCATCGCGATTGCGGTCCCAGCCACGATCATGAGCGTCCACGCAACACCCAGCACCGGCTGTCTCATGACGGCCGGAGAAGTTGTCAGAGGCCACAGATCGAAGCAGAGCAAAAGAAACATCACCACAAGTGCAGTCACGTAGGACACGAGCGCCATCACAGCGCCGTACAGCCCCCGCGGTGCCGACGCGAGATAGACAGGGGTGCCTTGGAGAAAGTCGTAGTTGAAGAACGCTTGAAAGACCGCAAACGTGATGACATACGCGGCGATGAGGAGCGCGCAACCGGCCGCCACACGGTTCTTGATCAATTGATTGAAGGGCCAGCCGCCCCACACGATCGTCAGGAAGAATGTGGTCGGGACGACCAGAATCAGGAAGTGGGATGGAATCGGGCCGGGCGGACTGATCCCTTCGCCCACGACTCGCAGGAGCAACGGGAACAGGACCGCGGCAACCGCGACATTCACGGCCAGCAGGACCAGACCCTTCGCGGGCTGCCGCAATGTCGAGACAAACGGCGGGTTCGCTCCCCAGAACACCACCGTCACGACTTGCAGCGGGATGAGGCACAGATTGAAGAAGGCGACCGATCCGGCAAGGGTGCCGAAATCGAACAACGAACTGAAACTCAGCGCGATCGCCATGACTATCGTGGCGGCGACGATACCTAGTCCCGGTTGCGACACCGGAGCCTCCGATTCCCGACCGCATCGCCGGATCGTCCGACGAAATGCATGAAGTTCCCTATCGCTTGTGCTGAGCGGCGTGCTTCATGATGACGCTGATGTCATCCGGTCGCAATGACGTGACGCCAGTCACGAAGCAGCCCACGGCCTGACGGAACGCGCGCAGATCGATCGACTACGTCTGAAACCTTAGGGGACGGTTCCCGCCGGTGCCCCGGTCGGCGGGATCGGCTCCGGGACGCGGTTCGAAATCGCGGGAACCGTTCGAAGATACGCAAAGAGCACGGTCATCTCCTGCCTACGTCAACTTTCGAGCGGCCGTCCTCGTGCAAAGAGGATTCGCTCGTTCGCCATGGCGGGAAGGAATACGCGATACCGTGGCTACGAGCGGCACGAGGACGGATCAGAGAGGTACTGTTACAATCAGCAGTCGCGTTCGTCCCCGCCTGGCCGACGTAGCTCAGTTGGTAGAGCGGCTGATTCGTAATCAGCAGGTCCGCGGTTCAAGCCCGCGCGTCGGCTCCATTTTTTCGAAGAAACTTCAGTCCATCCCCACATCGCGCATCGCCTTTCCGATCTAGAACGAGACACGGACGGCGAATGGCTCGTCGACGCGTAGCACCGACTCCTGTTGAAACGCCTCCTTGTAGAGTCGACGAATGGCATTGATCTTCCTGCTGCTCTCCGTGAAGCCCTCCAAGGGATACAAGAGAATGAGAACGAAGGAGTCTTCTTTGATGATCACCCCGTCTTCGCCCCGGAACTGGCCATCGCCCTTGAGCAGCGTCAGACCATCGGGAAAGCGTGGTGTGATCTGCGAATCGAGAAAGCCGAGGAACTCTTCCTCGGTGACGGCGCCTTCCGGCTTCGCCGTCCCAAAGAACAACTCCGTTCGAGCGAAGTCCAGCGAACGGTTGAGCGCTCCGAGAGGAATCGGACGCCGAATAACTGCCCGGCCCTGCACCTGGGCGGATTGGGCGGTTACAAAAGTCGGCGTGGCGATGAGTACGCTCACGGTCAACACAATCGTGCTCACGGTCTGGAGCATCAGTCGTCGCATGGCGCGAATCCTTTCTTGAGAAAGACCGGGGTTGCCTCGGGCACGTCGGGAATATGGTCCTCGAACAAGCGCTCAGCTAGTCGCTCGCGAAATTCAATCGTGGCATCGCACACTTCGGGCGCCCTTGAAGTGCCCACGGCGCGTCGATGCGCTGGAATCCGCACCGGCAGAGCCTAAGAGGCGGTTGTGTCGCTGTCAACAGCGACTGCGAGCAACAGGACACGACGCTTGCGAGGCTGTGCGAGTAGACTGGCCTCTTCACTCCCGGACCGTGGCGTCCAATCGCCACGTGGTTTGAACATGAAACGGCGCCGGATGTATAGTTCCGGCGCGCGCGCGCAAGCAAGACAGTCACACAGGAAGGGCATGAGATGAACCTCATTCGCGGGACGGTCGTGTACGGACTCGGGCTGGCGACGGCCTGTGTGTTGCTCGCCGCCGGAGTCTACGCGCAGGCCCGCCCATCCGGCCAGCCAGGCGATCAGAAACCGCAGCTATCCGAAGAAGTGTTCAAGAACGTTCGCGTCCTGCGCGGCATCCCCGTGAAGGAATTCATGGGGACGATGGGCTTCTTTTCGGCGTCGCTCGCATTGAACTGCACCGATTGTCATGGCGGCGCGAGCGCGAGCGACTGGGCGAACTACGCCGTCGATACGCCGTTGAAAAACAGGGCGCGCCAGATGATGGCGATGGTGAAGTCGATCAACGACGCCAACTTCGGAGGACGGCCGTTCGTCACCTGCTATACCTGCCATCGTGGCAGTCAGCGCCCGAAGGTCATTCCAAGTCTCGCCGTGCAGTACGGCGAGCCGCCGCCCGACGATCCCGACGAAATCGAAGTGATACCCGGAGCGCGGCAGACCGCTACACCGGATCAGATTTTCGACAAGTACATCCAGGTGCTCGGCGGTGCGCAGGCGCTTGCCAAGCTCACAAGCTTCACCGCAAAAGGGACCTACGAAGGCTTCGATTCCGATTTCACAAAAGTCCCGGTAGACGTCTTCGCGAAGGCGCCGAACCTGCGTGCGACCGTCGTGCACATGGCAGGCGGGGACGCCACCTCAACGTATGACGGCCGCGAAGCATGGCACGCCGCGCCGGCCACGCTGGCGCCGGTTCCGCTGATGCCGCTCGTCGGCGCGGACCTCGGCGGTGCGCGTCTCGACGCGCAGTTGTCCTTCCCGGGCCAGATCAAGCAACTGCTCACGAACTGGCGCGCCGACTTTCCGGCCGCCACGATCGAAGACCAGCCCGTCCAGGTGTTGCAAGGCTCGATGCCCGATGGCGCGCGAGTGAAGCTGTACTTCGACAAGGCATCAGGCCTGCTGGTGCGGCAAACCCGCTATGCCCCGACGGCGGTCGGTACCATTCCTTTACACATCGTCTATTCCGATTACCGCGTAATTCCGGGCGTCGACGTCAAGATTCCGTTCACCTGGCAGGTGACGTGGGTGGACGGTCAATACACGATCAACGTGGAATCCGTGCAACCGAATACGGCGATCGACGCAGCGCGGTTTGCGAAACCCGCACCGCCGCGGTGAATCTAGTGGCCGGCAACGGCCGTTACGACCGCCCAGCCCGGCGGCCTTCACCCGCCTCGTCTGTTGGGTGTAAACTCCGCTGGCGGTGCGTCACAATACGTTCGTTCCTTCGGGCGCATCGGCCCGCTTCGACGCAAAGGACTGCACAATGAGGTACGACATGAAAGCCAACCTTCTCGTAACGTCGGTGTTGGGCCTTGGCCTTCTGATGATCGTGAGCGCCCCCGTGCTGGCGCATCACGGCAACGCGGCCTACGACGACAAGATCACCGAGTTCAAGCAGGCGAAGGTCACGCAATTCGCCTGGGCCAATCCGCACGCGCTGATTAATTTCGACGCCATGGATGCGAAGGGCAACCTCGTGCACATGGTCGTCGAGACGGCGGCTCCGCAAGCGCTCCGGCTGATTGGCTGGGCCAAGTCGTCCCTGGTGGCCGGCGACGTCATCACCGTCCGGATGTACGTCTCCAAGAACGGCAACCCGGCCGGGCGGCTGAACAAGATCATTCTCGCCGACGGCTCGGAGCTGCACGACACCCAGCTTGGTGGTGATGCGGGCGGTAAGACTCGGTACGACCCCGACGCGGACGTCAAGAAGTAACGAGGAGACAAACTGTGCGCAACTCCATTCTGGCTTCAATGGCCGCGGTGCTGGCGCTGCTCGTCGCGCACGCCGCGGACCCCGCTGCTCAAGCGCGTCGCGTCCCCGAGGGATTTATTTCGGAGGGCATCCCGAAGATGCCCAACCCGCCGGGCCCCGCGCCGAAACGGGATCTGTCCGGAGCGTGGGTGGGGCCGGGCGTCACCAACAAGCCCGACCCCGTCCCGCCGATGACGCCGGCCGGCGAAGCGATGTTCAAAGAGCGCAAGGCGTACGGAGCGGCTACCGGGCAAGGCGGTCGCGGTCAGGCGGCGGCACCGGAGTCTAACGATCCGTTCATTACGTGTGATCCGCTCGGCTTCCCACGCAACCTGCTCGCGCACGCGATCACGAGCCGGGGCGGAACGCTCTTCGCCTCCATGCCCGACCGCATCCTCATCGGGTATGAGCAGCAGCGCGTATGGCGCGAGATCTGGATGGATGGCCGCGCGCTCCCGAAGGCTGTCGACGTGAGGGGTGCGCCCGAATCGCGGTATTACGGATACTCGGTCGGCCACTGGGAGAACGACAACACGCTCGTCATCGACACGACCGGTCTGGACGAGCGCCCGTGGCTGGACGAAGTGGGGCACCCGCGCAGCTCCATGGCGCACATCCAGGAGCGCTACACGCGCGTCGATCAATACAACATGCAGCTCGCCATCACGGTGGACGACCCCAAGTTCTATACGAAGCCGTGGACGTTCATGCGGGCGAACCTGTACTGGATGAAGGCGCAGGACTTTTCCGAGTCGCTCTGTATCCCGTCGGAAGCAATTCAGTATCGCGATACGCTCGCGAAGCCGTCCGGGATCCAGATTCAGTAGCGCGCAGCTACTTGTCGGCGACGGCGAACATCTTCGCGCTGCGGTAAACCGGCGCGACCTCGGGCGACGAGAGGTAGTCGAGCAGCGCGCGTGCCGCTTTGGGATCCTTCACGCTCGTGGACAGGAAACCGGTGATGTCCACGGGGGTAGAGGCCGCGGGCGGCAGCGCGCCGACGACATCCAGCCCGGGATTGCGCATGTCGCTGAGATACGGGCCGAACGCAATCTCGTACTCGCCCTTCGCCACGGCATCCTGCACGACGCCGCCGCCCGCCACCCACGTAATCTTCGGTTTGATTTCCTGCGTGATCCCGAGCTTGTCGAGGGTCAGCAGCACGGCACCGCCGACGCTCCCCTGCTCCGGATCCACGGACACGATCGATTTGGCATTCCGCAGCATGCGCCTGACCGCATCGGGCGTCGAGATGTCCGGCTTCGGCGCGCCTTTCCTGACCGCGATCGCCAGACGCATCCTGGCGATGACCGTCGCGCTGTTCGGAACGATGTTGCCGGTTCTCAACGCTTCCGGAAACGGCGAGAACAGGAGCGACACATCCTGCGCCTTGCCGGCCGCGACGTCTTTGCGCGTGCTGACGCCGGTGCCGTAGGTGATCTTGACCTTGATGCCGCTCTTCGCTTCGAAGTCGGCGGCCAGCTTGTTGATGGTCGCCTCGATCGGATTCGGCGACAGCAGGGTGATTTCGGTCTGGGCGAGCGCGCCGGGCGCAGCGCCCAGGAGCAGGCCGACCAGGGCGAGCAGCAAGGCAGGGTATTTCATGGCGCGGACGATACGCCCGTGCAGGTCAATCGTCAACAGTGGCGTGACACGTTGACCCCCGGTCCTGTCGGGGCATATGCTCTGCCGAGTCGACTGTAAACTGACGAGGGGGATGACGATGCGAAATGCCTACATGGGCGCCATCGCAGGCGTGGCGGGCGTGCTGGTTCTTTCGGCGCTGGCTGCCGCTCAAAACAACGCGCCTCAGAACAATGCGCCCCGTTCTCCCTGGAAGTACTACCCGATGGACAGGGCCACGGGAGACGGCGGACCCGCACCCAAGCGCGATCTGACCGGAACCTGGGCAGGAGAGTCGGCGGGCGCACAGGTGCCCAGGGGCAAGCCCGAGGTCGTGCCGCCGTTGACGCCGCTCGGCCAGCAATTGTTCGCACGGAACAAGCCAATCGGAAGATTCAGCCCCGGCGGCACCAACGATCCGCATACCCGATACTGCGACCCGTTCGGGTTTCCTCAGAATATGAGCGAGGAAATTCGCGGTATGACCATCACCAGCCTGCCAAATCGGACGTTCCTTCTGCTTCAGTACATGGACCTGTGGCGCGAAATCTGGACTGACGGCCGAGCTCTTCCGACCAACGTGGGCGGCCGTGGTCCCACCTCGCACGATCCGAAGTACAACGGCTACTCGATCGGCCGGTGGGAAGACGACTACACCTTCGTGATAGAGACAACGGGGCTCGTGCCCGAGACCTGGGCGACCAAAAGCGGCTATCCGCACAGCGTGGATGCGAAGGTGACGGAACGT
>Ga0137452_1000574_pt1 | contig 10971 bp, 6 predicted proteins | sample EasRivERMGT513_2_FD_102312 | JGI IMG/M metagenome (GOLD analysis project Ga0137452, IMG submission 102312) | Soil microbial communities from meander-bound floodplain in the East River, Colorado, USA - East River MetaG ERMGT513_2 | ecosystem: Environmental > Terrestrial > Soil > Floodplain ...
TCCGCGATCCGGTCCTGGCTCGCGCGCGAGAGCTTCCTCACGCGCCGTCCGAAAAGGAGGATGGGCACGATCACCAGCGGCACGCCGAGCAGCACCAGCGCGGTGAGCTTCGGGCTCGTGATCACGAGCATCACCAGCGCCCCCAGCATGATCAGGGTGTTGCGCAGGGCGAACGAGGCGGAGGAGCCGATCACGACCTCCAGGAGCGAGGTGTCGTTGGTGAGCCGCGAGATCACCTCGCCCGTGCGCATGGTCTCGAAGAACCCGGGAGACTGCGCGAGCAGGTGCCCGAACACCGCGCGGCGGATGTCGGCCGAGACGCGCTCGCCGATCCAGGACACGGAGTAAAAGCGCGTGTAGGTCGCGGCCGCGAGCACGCAAACGATGGCGAGCAGGGCGAACAGCGCCGTGTCGAGCGAAGCCGCGTCGGCGCCGGAGAATCCCGCGTCGATGACGCGCTTCAGGCCCTGCCCCAGCACCAGCACGCAGCCCGCGGCGGCGACGAGCGCAACGCCAGCGACCGCCATCCGAGCCCTATAGGGCCACAGGAACTGCAGCACCCGCGCGAGCTGCCGGATGTCGCGGTTGGGCGGGCGCTCGGGAATGTTGTCGATCTGGCGGGGCAAGAATCTATCCTAAGGCCGTTAGACTCGGAACACGACGTAGGCGATGGCGACGTAGGTTGCTTGGTGCAGGAACTGGTCAAAGCCGAAGATGGCCCAGTAGGCCGCCCCCTGCTTCTCTACGAACGGCTTGACGACCTGCTCCTTGCCCCAGTCGATGTGATAGTGAAGCACGAATTCGGCGGCAAGCAGCGCCACGAGGAGCGTCACCGGCATCTGCAACCGCGTCGCGACGTTCAGCACGATCAGGACTGCGGCGGTTCCGATCACGTGGAGCCCGGCGTGCACCAGACCACCGGGGTGGCCGTAGGTGCCCTTATAGCGCATCTGATACGGCGTCTGCGTCACGAAATCGCAGACGAAATGCTTCAGTTGCAGCAGGAGCAATATCAGGAGGACAACGTCGATCATCACAGCGCGGTCGCTGCGCTTCTACGCCGCCGCGGGCGCCGGCTCGCCCGGGGCGGCCGGTTTCATGCGAATCGGCAGCGACACCTTGAACTCGGTGCGCCCCGGCCTTGATTCGAAGTCGATCCGGCCGTGATGCCGGTTGACGACGATGTTGTGGGCGATGTGCAATCCCAGTCCCGTGCCCACCCCCTGCGGCTTGGTCGTGAAGAAGGGATCGAAGATGCGCGAAGCAGTCCCGGCGGGGATGCCGGGCCCGCTGTCCGCGATCCGGACCTCGACTTCGCCCCCGATCCGGCGCGCACGGAGCTCGAGCACGCCGCGGCCGTTCATGGCGTGAATGGCGTTGTCGATGAGGTTGGTCCAAACCTGGTTGAGTTCGCTTGCGTAGGCTTCGATGGTCGGCAGCCCGGGCTCGAAGTCGCGCACGACTTCGACGCCCTCCTTGAGCTTGTGACGCAGGATGACGAGCGTGTCTTCGAGGCTGGCGCGCAGATCCGCGTCCTGGACCGGCGCCTGATCGAGATAGGCGTACGACTTCACCGCGCGGACGATCTCGGAAATCGCCTGCGCGCTCTGCCGGATCTCGGCCACGAGCTGTTGCACGGCGAACCCTGCGCCGAGCCATTGCAGCACCGTCTTCACGTGCGCCGCGGCGAACTCGCCCGCAACCTGGTGCAGGCGCTCGACGGTCCAGCCGAAGGCGACCATCGCCGGTGCGATCTCCGAGGCGTCGTCGATACCGAGCGCCTCGAGCGCGTCGATGAGCATCGACTCCTGCCGGCCCGATGCTGCGCCGCCGGGCCGCGGCGAACCGGACTTGGCGATCCCGGCATCGAGTTCGGCGAGCCGAGCCCGTTGTTCCGCGCCGACATCCAGGCGCTGCAGTTCGACGGTTCGCCGCCGCCATGCCTCGAACGCCTCGAGCAAATGCTGCGTGCTGCGCTGGATCGCCGCCGCCGGATTGTTCAGCTCGTGCGCGAGCCCGGCGGCCAGCGTGCCGAGCGAGGCCAGCTTCTCGCTTTGCATTAGCGAGGCTTCGGTGCTGCGCAGGCGCCCCGCCACCGTGCGCAGCACGGTCATCGCCGTCGACGGACTGCTTTCGAGGACTTTCCGGAACGACTCGGGGCTGACTTCGAGCAACTCGCTCGGCTGAACCGCGCGTGCGGATGCGCTGCGTGGCGTGCTTTCCAGAAGCGACATTTCGCCCACGGCTTCCCCCGCCTTGCGCGATGCCAGCACGATCTCCCGGTCGCCGTCGCGCTTGGTGATCTCGAGCTCACCGGAAAGCACGACATAGAGCGAATCCCCGGGAGCGCCCTCCTCGATAACGAGATCGCCCGGCGCGACGCGAACGCGGCGCGACGACCGGCACAGTTGCGCCACATCGGCCAGCGTCAGATCCGCGAAAAAGGGCAGCCTGCGGACGAACTCCTGCAGCGAACGCAACTCAGCCGAGGACTGGTTCACCGCTCGGAACCGGTTGGCGGCAGCGGGCGCTGCGCGGGCGCCGGGCCGCGCAGGTGCTGGTGCACGAACTGCACGGCCATCGCCCCTTCGCCCACAGCCGAGGCGATGCGCTTCGTGGATTGGTGCCGCAGGTCGCCGGCGACGAATACGCCGGCAACGCTGGTCTCCAGCCAGAACGGCTCCCGGTCGGCCAGCCAGCCGCGCGGTCGCTTGCCGCCTTCGCGTTCCAGGTCCACGCCAGAAAGAACGAAGCCGCCCGCATCGACCTGCAGCGCGCCCTTGAGCCACGCCGTGCGCGGGGCCGCGCCGATGAACACGAAGACCGCGCGGGCGGGCATCCGCTCGACGGCCCCGGTCCCGACGCCCCGGATCGACACTTCCTCGAGGCTCTGCTCGCCGTGCACCTCGCTGACCGCGACCCGCGTGCGCACGCGGATGTTCTCGGCCTCGTCGATGCGCTCGACCAGGTACTGCGACAGGGTCTCGGCGAGCGAAGCCCCGCGCACGAGCAGCGTGACCGACCGGGCAAAGCGCGCGAGGTAGAGGGCGCCTTGCCCGGCGGAGTTGCCGCCCCCCACCACGAACACGTCCTGTCCCTTGACGGTAAGTGCTTCGGTGATCGCCGCCCCGTAGAACAGGCCAGCCCCGGCGAGGCGCTCGGCGCCAGGAACATCGAGCAGCCGGTACGAGACGCCCGTGGCGACCAGCAGGGCTTGCGTGGTCACACTCGATCCGTTCCCGAGTGTCACGATATGGTAGCCGTCGTGCGTGGCGAATTCGACCGCCTCCATCGGCGCGAGGATCTCCGCGCCGAAGCGACGGGCCTGCGCGACGGCGCGTCGCGCCAGATCGCCACCGCTCAGCCCCGCGGGGAAACCGAGGTAGTTCTCGATGCTCGAGCTCGTTCCCGCCTGGCCGCCCGGCGCCTCGCGTTCGATCAGCAGCGTCCGTAGGCCCTCCGAGGCTCCGTAGACGGCGGCGGCCAGCCCGGCCGGCCCGGCGCCCACGATGACGAGATCGTAGGCTTTTGATTCGGCCTGCGTATGCAGCCCGAGGCGCTCGGCCAGTGCGGCAATCGATGGACGCGACAGGCTGGAGCCATCGGCAAGGACGACAAGCGGCAGGGGTGTCTCGTCGGAGCCCGCAAGCGCACGGATCTGCGCAGCCTCGGGATCGTTCTCGATGTCGAGCCAACGATAGGGGATAAGGTTGCGCGCAAGGAAGTCGCGCACGCGGTGACCGTCGGCCGACCAGCGGTGTCCGACGACGCGCACGCCGTCGAACACCGGCTGGTAGTTCGCGCGCCAGTCGTCCAGCAGGTCGTCGAGCACCGGATACAGCAGCTCCTCGGGCGGGTGCCAAGGCTTTATCAGGTAATGATCGAGCTTCACCTCGTTGATCGCGCGGATCGCGGCGTCGGTGTCGGCGTAGGCGGTGAGGAGCGCGCGCTTGGCCGACGGAAACAAAGCCATCGCCTCGTGCAGGAAAGCGACCCCGGTCATCCCCGGCATGCGCTGATCGACGAGCAGCAAGGCGATGGCTTCGTTGCGAAGCTTGAGGTCGCGCAGTACCTCCAGCGCCTCGCTGCCCGAACCGGCGCGCGCCACGCTGTAGTCCTTTCCATAGCGATGCCTGAGATCGCGCGCCACCGCGGCCAGTACGGAAGGTTCGTCGTCGACCGCGAGGATGACCGGCTTGCCCATCGGTCAAGCCTTCGCCATGCTGCCGAGGCTCCCCGAGCCGATGGGTTCGCGCAAGCGCGCGGCCTCGCTGCGGCTCTTCCCGGCCTCCTCCGGTTTGCCGGACTGATCGTACAAGGTGCCTGCGAGTTCGAGCGACCCGGCCAGAAAGGGGCGCATTCCGCGCGCGCGGAAGAAATCGATCGCCGAATCGAGCAAGGGTCCGGCTTCGTCATTCCGGCCGAGCTTGATGAGCGCGCCGGCCAGATCCTTGGCAACAGTCGCAGCACCGAATTCGTCGTGGCCGTTGCGCGCGTTGTTCAGGGCGACGCGCAGCGATTCGATCGCCGACAGCGACCCGGTGGTCTCGAACTCGGCAAGCGCGGCGCTGGCCTTGATGTGGTTGATATAGCCGGAAAACCCCGGGGTGATCACCCTGCCGGCGAGCTCCAGCGACTTGGCGTATTGCGAGAGCGCCTCGTCGATCCGGCGCTTCTCGAACTGCCCCTTGCCGACGCCGAAGTGCCCTGCGCACGCGCACTCGAAACCGTTCGCGTTGTAGGCCATGTCCGCTCCGATGCGCGCGTGCTCCAGCCCCTTCTCAACCTCGCCCATCACGTAATAGGCTTCGCCGACGCCGATGTGAATGTCGGCCTCCTTGACCGGCGATCCGGCACGCGGTGCGATCTCGAGCGCCTCCGCGATCTGGACCCGCGCCGCGTCGAAGTTGCCCAGCCGGGCGAGCGCAATGGCGCGAAAGGCCATGGCATGCCCCTCGACATCGGGCACCCGCTGCTTGTGGGCAAGTTCGATGACTTCCTGCAACGCCTTGACTCCTGCGGCCGGATCGCGATCGACGAGCCACCAGGTCGCGATGAACAGCGGCAGGAGCATGAGTTGCTCATCGCCGAGTTCGGCCGCGAGCTCGCGGCTCTCTTCGAGGTACGCGAAGCTGCGGGAGGGAAACCCCGTGACCAAGTGGATGTTGCCGGTCCACGACAGCGCCTTCGCCAGCCGGTGCTTGTCGCCGGCGGCGCGCGAGCGTGCCACCGCATCGCCCAGACGCTCCAGCACGCCCTCGTACGCATTCAACCGGTGCCGAACGATGACCCACTCGATCACCGCGTCGACGACGTCGGCCGCCGGCGCGTCGGTCATCCGGTCGAGCAGGGCCAGGATACGGTCGCGATGCACGAGCTCCTCGCGCAGCGCGTAGAGCTTGCGAGCATTGTCCGCGGCGCGCCGGGAGTAGTCGAGCGCTCGCTTCGGATCGTCGGCTTCGGCGAAGTGATGGGCGAGCAGCGGCGCAAACTCGTCACCGCGATCGGCGAACAGGGTTTCGAGCGCCATGCCGGTGCGCGCGTGCAACTCGCGGCGGCGCGCGCGCAGCAGGAGTCCATACGCCGCCTCGCAGGTCATGGCGTGCTTGAAGATGTACTCGCGCTCGGGATTGCGGGCGCGCTCGCGCACGATCTGTTCCATCGACAAGGCCCCGATGTGCGGTTCGACGTGCTCGACGCGCTCGGCCGGCGGCGCGGCGTGGCACACCGTTTCGAGCACCCGGTGCATGAAGACCCGGCCGATCACCGCCGCGGTCTGCGCGACGCGCTTGGTTGTCTCGGGCAACCGGTCGATTCGCGCGCTCAGCACGCCGGCCAGGGTCTCCGGGATGTTGGCGTCGACGATGGCGCGAGTGGCGCGCCACTTCCCGTCTTCACGCACTATCTGCCCGCAGTCGATGAGCGAGCGCAGTACCTCCTCGATATAAAAGGGATTGCCCTCCGAGCGCTCGAGGATCCGGGCCTTGACGTCCTCGGGCAGGTTTTCGATGTGCAGCAGGTTGCCGAGCAGCGCGCCGGAATCGGCGGCGTCGAGCGGCTCGAGGTCGATCCGCGAAAATGTGTTGCCGAGGCTCGCCTGAAGGCGATCGACGAGCTGCCAGCTGGCCGCGCTGCGGTCGGGCCGCAGCACGCACAACATCAGCAGCGGCTCGACGCTGGCAAGCGTGGCTGCCTGGGCGATCAATTCGAGCGTCGCGCTGTCCGACCAGTGAAGGTCGTCCATGACGAGCACGTGCGGCAGCACGCCGCCGCCGGAGCGGATTGCGGCCCGGATCGCTCCGATGACCGCACCGGCGACGCCGTTAACCACGGCGTCGCCGGCCAGACGCGCGAGAGCTATCCGGCTGTCTTCGTCATCCACTGCCAGCAGCGTCTCGTAGTAAGGCAGGTTGTCGGCGGGGAGGCCGGCCCGAGCGATGAAATCGCGCAGCTTCTTCCGGACCGCCGGCGCGGCGTCCATTTCGGTCGCGCCGGCCATTTGCCGGCCGAGCTGCCTCCACGGGTAATACGGGATCGACTGGCCGTAGGAGATGGCGCGCGATTCGTACCAGGCGATCCGGCCTTGCGGCCCTGCGTCGCGGGCGGCGCGCAACTCGGCCACGAGGCGCGACTTGCCGAGCCCGGCCTCTCCGGTGACGGCGATGACCGAGCCGTTTCCCTGATCCAGCGCCGCGAGCTTCTCGCGCAGCAGCGCGATCTCGCGTTCGCGCCCGACCAGGGGCGATGTGAGCCCCTCGATGCCGCGGGCTTTGCCCGGAGTGGCACGGATACCCAGAACCTCAAACGACTCGACGGGGGCCTGCTTGCCCTTCATCTCGATCGCGCCGCGCGGCTTGAAGTCGAACAGGCTGGCGACAAGGCGGTGCGTATCGGCGCTGATGAGAACGGTTCCCGGCTCTGCAGCCGACTGTAGCCTTGCCGCGATATTGGCCGCGTCGCCCATCGCGGTGTACTCGTTGCGGACAGCGTCGCCGACGAAAGCGAGGACCGCCGTCCCGGTGTTGATTCCCACCCGCAGTTCGAAGTCGAAGCCGTGCCGCTGCTTCACGTCGCGCGCATACCCTCTTGCGGCATCCTGGATCTCGAGACCGGCGCGCACCGCTCGCTCGGCGTCATCCTCGTGCGCCACCGGGGCGCCGAACAGGGCCAGCACGGCGTCTCCCATGAGGCGGGATACCGTGCCCCCATATTTCGATACGGCCGCGTTCATGAAACCGAACGCGCCGTTCATGATTTCCGTCCAATCCTCTGGGTCGAGCTGCTCCGCGATCGCCGTCGAGTGCGCCACGTCGGCGAAGAGGAAGGTGGCGAATTTGCGCTCGCCAGCCATGTTCCATGTGGATTCGAGGGCAAAGCCGCAATTGCTGCAGAACTTCTGGCCCTCGGCGTTACGGGCCTGGCAATTCGGGCAAGTCGGCATGGTGAACGACCTAGCCAAGAACAGACGGGAATAAGGGAACCGATCTTACCTCAATCCGATCGCTTCGTCGGTATGGAGAGCCAGGCGACCAGCGCTGCAAGCAGACTCGACACGGCAACCATTCCCAGCGCGAACGCATAAGCACGCCTGAACGCATGCTCGAAAAGCGTGCGCGTTGGATCTTCCATCACAGGCAGCGCGCCGAAGCGCGACCCGGCTGTCAAGGACCCGGTAGCTTCGATTGCATCTGCAAAGACGACGCTTGCTATCGCGGCGACGATGGCGACGGCGAAAAGTCCCGCCAGCCTGCTTACCGCGTTATTGATGCCGGAGGCGGCGCCCGACTGGGCTTCGGGAGCCGCATTCATCACGGCGGTGGTCAGTGGCGCCGCTACGATAGCCATGGCCAATGACATGAGCAGGACCGGTGCAAGTACGCCAAGCCAATAGCTCTCGATGCCTAGCGCCATGCCCGCCGCGGCCATGGCGAGCAACATCGATCCGAGCACGAGCGGCTGACGTGGGCCCTTGCGATCGGCCCAGTCGCCGGCAGCGCGTGACAACGTTCCCACGATTGCGCCGAATGGCAAAAGGGTGAGGCCAACCTGCGTGGCGCTCAGGCCCCGTTGCTCGATAAGATCGAAAGGAAGCAGAAACAGAATGCCGCTGAGCGCTCCGTAGAGGAACACAGTCAGGACATTCGCCCCGGAAAACACCCGGTTCGAGAAGAGCGAAAGAGGCATGAGCGGACTTGCGGTGCGGGATTCGATCACCAGGAAAAGAGCGAGGCCGATCGCTCCCAGGATCAGCAATGCCACCGCCATCCCGGCGCCTTCGGACATTTCGGCGAACAAAGTCAGGCCAACCGTCAGCAGCCCGAATGCGACCATGCTCATCAAGCCGCCGGACCAGTCCAGCGGCCCCCGGGCAGTCTCGTCGCGACTTTCGGGCACGTAAGCGAGCGCGAGCCATATGACAAGAGCCGACAGGGGGAGGTTGATCCAGAATACGGATCGCCAGCCGAGCGTGTCGATCAGAATACCGCCCAGTGGAGGGCCCATTGAAAGGGCAATCGCGGAGGCGCCCGCCCAGATGCCGATGGCGCGTCCGCGAATCTCCTTCGGGAACGCAGCGGCAATGATCGCGAGACTCTGCGGGACGAGCAACGCGGCCCCGACCCCTTTTACCGCACGCGCGCCTATTAAGACACCGATCGTTGGGGCAAGAGCACAGACCAAGGACGCTGCGGCAAATAGTGCAACACCCATCACCAGTATCCGCCGTCGGCCGAATCGATCGCCGGCGCCGCCGCCGATCAGGATCAGCCCGCCGAGTAGAAGCGCATAGGCGTTGACCACCCACTGCAGAGACGCGAAGCCTGCGGCGAGATCTGTCTGCAGCGCCGGCAGGGCAATCGTGACGATCGTTCCGTCGATGAAGGCCATCGCCGAGGCAATGATGGTCACCGCCAGCACGAACGGTCGCGACCGTTCGGGACAGGGTTCCCGGCATTCCGCGGCGCGAGCCCCGCGTCCGTCGGGACAAAGCGGTCGGTGAAAGCCGACGCCACCGTAAGGAGCAGGGGTGCTCCGATCGAGTGGCGCCCTTTCAGTCGGCGAAGTTGACGGCATCTTCACTCCAGCCTCGCGGGAATGCACGAGTCTTATCTTCTCAACCGCTCTTCCAGCGCCACGATCCAGTGTATCACCGGAATCTCGGTCCCCGTCTGCAGGTGCGCGAGGCAGCCGATATTGGCGGTGGCGATCAGCTCGGGCTCGCCTGATGCGAGCGCCGAGAGCTTGTTCCTCATCAGCCTTTCGGCAAGCTCGGGCTGGAGGATCGAATAGGTTCCGGCCGAACCGCAGCATAGATGCGCGTCCGGTACCGGGGTGAGCTCGAACCCGGCGCGTTCGAGCAGGCGCTCGGTGACGCCTTTGATGTCCTGGCCGTGCTGGAGCGTGCACGGCGGATGGAAAGCGACGCGCTTCCCGGATTTCTTCAGCAACGGCTCGATCCGGACGAATTCGGCGTCGATCACCTCACAGATGTCGCGAGTCAGGGCGCTGATCCTTGCGGCCTTCGCAGCGTAGCGCGCATCGTGTCGAAGAAGATGCCCATACTCCTTCACCGTGACTCCGCAGCCGCTTGCGGTCACGACGATCGCCTCCGCCCCGGCCTCGACGTGCGGCCACCAGCGATCGATCAGCGCACGCATGTCGGCCAGACCCGCCTCCTGGTAATTCAGATGGAAGCGCAGCCCGCCGCAGCAGCCAGCGCCTTTGACTTCGATAAGGGAAATGCCGATGCGGTCGAGCACCCTCGCCGCCGCGACGTTGATGTCGGGTGCGAGCGCCGGTTGCACGCAGCCCGCGAGCGCGAGCATCTTGCGTGCGTGGCGCGGCGCCGGCCAGGCGCCCGCCGAGGGCGTCGCGGCGGGCAACTTCTCGGCAAGCTGCGGAGGCAGAAGCGGCCTCGCGATCCGTCCCAGTTTCAGCAACGATGCGAACAGGAAACGCCGCGGCATGACTTCGGCGATGGCGCGGCGCATCGCGCGCTGCCAGAGCGGGCGCGCGACGCGCTCATCCACGAGCTTGCGCCCGATGTCGGCGAGCCGCCCGTAGCGCACGCCCGAGGGGCAGGTCGTCTCGCAGGCGCGGCAGGTGAGGCAGCGGTCCAGGTGCAGCTGGGTCTTTGCGGTGACGGCCGCGCCCTCGAGAATCTGCTTCACGAGGTAGATGCGACCGCGCGGCCCGTCGTTCTCGTCGCCGAGCAGCAGGTAAGTGGGGCAGGTCGCGGTGCAGAAGCCGCAGTGCACGCACTTGCGCAGGATGGCGTCGGCCTCGCGCCCTTCCGGCGTGTCGCGGATGAAATCGGCGAGTGCGGTCTGCATCAACGGGTGTCCGTCATAAATCCGGATACATCCGCCCGCGGCTGAAAATGCCATGCGGGTCGAACTCGCGCTTCAACTCCCGGTGGATTTTCATCAGCACCGGTGAAAGGGGCTGGAACACTCCGGCAGACTTGTCACCGCCGCGAAAGAGCGTGGCATGGCCGCCCGCGCGCCGGGCCGCGTCGCGAATGGTGCGGGCGTCGGCCTGCGAAAAGACCCAGCGCAGCGCCCCGCCCCACTCGATCATTTGTTCGCCCTGAAGCTTGAGCGGCGGCGCGGCCGAGGAAACCGAGATGCGCCACAGCGGCGCGTCGTTTTCAAAGAAAGGAGCGGTGTGCTCGCGCATCCCCGCCCAGAAACGCTCGCCTTGCGTTGCGTCGACAAGCTCTCCGCCGATTTTTTCGCGCGCCGCCTTTACGGCGGCGCCGGCTCCCGACAGTCGCACGCCGAGCTCGCCTCCCGTCCAGGCGCTCGCGCTGATCGGAAGCGGCTTGCCGCCCCACTTATTGAGCGTCTCGATCGCCTTGTCCTCGGGCAATTCGAGCCTGAGCGTGACCTCGGCGACGGGGAGCGGCAGGACCTTGAGCGAGGCTTCCAGGATCAGCCCGAGCGTGCCGAGCGATCCCGCCATCAGGCGCGA
>Ga0137452_1000577_pt1 | contig 10955 bp, 8 predicted proteins | sample EasRivERMGT513_2_FD_102312 | JGI IMG/M metagenome (GOLD analysis project Ga0137452, IMG submission 102312) | Soil microbial communities from meander-bound floodplain in the East River, Colorado, USA - East River MetaG ERMGT513_2 | ecosystem: Environmental > Terrestrial > Soil > Floodplain ...
CTGGAATTCGCCGTCCACCGTCTCGTGCAGGCGCCGCAGGATCACGCCCTCGCGGTCGCGCGCTTGTAGGCGTTGTAGACCTTGTGCGGATCGTGGCCGCCGAGGCGCAGGCGCTTCAGCTGGTCGTCCGACAGGTGCTTGACCATGTCGAGCAGCCGCGGATCGGCGCCCCAGAAATGCTCGCGGACGTACGCGCCGGATTCGACGGCGTATTTCTGGTACTGACCGTCAACGATCTCGGCCATGCGTTTGACGAGCAATCCGTCGCGGTCCTTTGCCAGCAAGGGATCCCATTCACGGCCCCAGAGCACTTTGATCACATTCCAGCCGGCGCCGCGGAACGCGGCTTCGAGCTCCTGGATGATCTGGCCGTTGCCGCGGACGGGGCCGTCGAGACGCTGGAGGTTGCAGTTGATGACGAAGATCAGGTTGTCGAGCTTCTCGCGGGCCGGCAGCGTGATGGCGCCGAGCGCTTCGGGCTCGTCGGTTTCGCCGTCGCCCAGGAACGCCCAGACCTTCGACGCCGACGGCGTGCGCAGGCCGCGATCCTCGAGGTAGCGCATGAAGCGCGCCTGATAGATCGCCATGATGGGCCCGAGGCCCATCGACACCGTCGGGTACTCCCAGAAATCCGGCATCAGCCACGGGTGCGGATACGACGAGAGGCCGCCGCCCTGTTTGAGCTCACGACGGAAGTTTTCGAGATGCGTTTCGGTCAGGCGTCCTTCGAGAAACGCCCGCGCGTAGATTCCGGGGGCCGCGTGACCCTGGAAGAAGATGATGTCGGCGTCGGGACTCTCGTGGCCCCGGAAGAAATGATTGAAGGCGACCTCGTAGAGCGTGGCAGCCGACGCGTAGGTCGAAATGTGGCCCCCGATGCCCTCCTCGGCCTTGTTCGCGCGCACGACCATCGCGGCGGCGTTCCAGCGGACGAGGCTCTTGATTCGGCGCTCGAGGTCCGGACTTCCAGGCATCAGGACCTGGTCGTCGGCGGAAATCGTGTTGATATAGGGGGTATTGGCGGTGAAAGGAAGCTTGACGCCGTTTTCGGTGGCGTGAAGGGTCAGTTCACGAAGAAGCCTCGCAACTTTGGCGGGACCGCCGCTTTGCAGGACATAATCTAGCGAGTCGCGCCATTCACGTGATTCAATGGCGTCGAGCTCGGTAGCATCCTTGGGAGCAATATTTCTCATGAATGCTTAGCTCGTCGTATATCTCGGTTGACTGATGAATTCTCTGTAGGTCAATCCCCAATTGTAACCTCTGGACCTCGACACGAGGAGAAGAAACAACCATGCGCGCACTGCAGGGCCGGCGCCTGATCCTTTCCTTCACGTTCGTGTCGCTTCCGCTCGCCAGCGCGCTCCTGATCGCGCAGGCCGGCGGAGCGCGACCGCCCGCGAGCGCGCCGGCGGCGAAGTCCGCATCGGGCCTCGACCTCTCGAGCCTGAACCGCGCCGTCGATCCGTGCAACGACTTCTTTCAGTACGCCTGCGGCGGATGGATCGCCAACAACCCGATTCCCGGCGACCAGGCTCGGTGGGGCACGTTCGACGCGTTGCAGGAGCGCAACAACGAAATCCTCCGGCGGGTGCTCGAGGACGCGTCAGCGGGCAAGGATCCATCAGCGAAGAAGCTCGGCGATTACTACGCGAGCTGCATGGACGAACCCACGATCGAACGCAAAGGCGTGACCCCGCTCGAGGCCGACTTCCGGAAGATTGCCGCGCTCAAGAGCGTGAACGAGCTTCCCGTGGTCCTTGCGGACCTCCACACCATCGGTATCAACGCGTTCTTCCGCTTCGGCGCCGAAGCGGATTTCAAGAACGCATCGACCGTGATCGCGCAGCTCGATCAGGGCGGCCTGGGGTTGCCCGACCGCGACTACTACTTCCGCGCCGACTCGCGCTCGGGCGATATTCGCGGCCAGTACACCGATCACGTCGCGAAGCTCGCGACGCTCGCCGGCGACAATCCGAAGAACGCCGCGGCCTCGTCGGCCACCGTCATGAAGATCGAGAGCTCGCTGGCCAAGGCAGCGCTCGACAACGTCTCGCGCCGCGATCCCGAAAAGGTCTATCACAAGCTCACGGCCGCCGAACTTCAGACCCTCACGCCGAATTTCAACTGGAACGCGTATTTCAAGGCGGCCGGCGCGCCGGCCATCGACGTCATCAACGTGGCCGAGCCCGAGTTCTTCAAGACCTTCAACGAGCTCCTCAAAACATCCTCACTCGACGACATGAAGACGTACCTGCGTTGGCACCTCGTTCACGCCAACTCGTTCCTGCTGTCGCCGGCGTTCGTCGCTGAGAACTTCAAGTTCTACAGCACGACGCTCCGCGGCATCGCGGAGCAGCGGCTGCGCTGGAAACGGTGCGTGCAGTACGCCGACGGCGACCTCGGCGAAGCGCTTGGACAGGCGTTCGTGACCGCGGCGTTCGGTCCGCAGGCCAAGGCCGACATGCTGACGATGGTGCAGAACGTCGAGACGGCGCTCGAACAGGACATCAAGGCGCTGCCCTGGATGACCGACGCGACCAAGCAGCAGGCGGCGGTCAAGCTGCACGCCATCTCCAACAAGATCGGGTACCCGGACAAATGGCGCGACTACAGCGCGCTCGAGATCGTCCGCGGCGACGCCGTCGGCAACTCCCACCGGGCGAACGCGTTCGAGTTCAAGCGGCAGATGAACAGAATCGGCAAGCCGCTCGACAAGACCGAATGGAGCATGACGCCGCCGACCGTCAACGCGTATTACAACCCGCTCGAAAACAACATCAACTTCCCCGCCGGCATACTCCAGTCGCCGTTCTATAGCGCGTCAACCGACGCGGCGGTCAACTACGGTGGCGCGGGCGCCGTGATCGGGCACGAGCTGACGCACGGGTTCGACGATCAGGGTGCGCAGTTCGATGCGGCCGGCAATTTGAAAGACTGGTGGACGGCAGAGGATTCCAAAGCCTTCGACGCGCGGACCCAGTGTGTCGTCGATCAATACGCAGGCTACACGGCCATCGACGACGTGAAGTTGAACGGCAAGCTCACGCTCGGCGAGAACACCGCAGACAATGGCGGCTTGCGGATCGCGCTCATGGGATATCTCTTGTCTTCAGCAGCCAGGGACGCTCGCGTACTCGACGGGTTCACGCCGGAGCAGCGTGTCTTCCTCGGCTGGGGCCAGGTGTGGTGCGAGAGCCGGCGTCCTGAATTCGAGCGGCTGCAGGCGCAGACAAACCCGCACTCGCCGGGTCGTTATCGCGTCAACGGCACCGTCGCGAACATGCCCGAGTTCCAGAAGGCGTTCTCGTGCAAGCCGGGCGCGCCGATGGTTCGTGCCAACGCGTGCCGCGTCTGGTAAGCGCCCGCGGCCATGCCCGCCCGCAAGGGCGCCAGCCCGCAGCGGGTAAGGCATCAGCGACCCCTCGACGAGCTCGGGGTCGTTCCGAGCAAAGTCGAGGAACGAGTGGGGGTGGGGCCCCACGAGAAAGTAAGAAAAGTTGACGCTGACGCAGATCAGCGAGCGCATCGTCGCCTGCGATCGCTGCCCTCGGCTCCGTGAGTATTGCCAGCGCATCGGACGCGAGAAACGCCGCGCGTTTCGCGATGAGGTGTACTGGGCGCGGCCCGTTCCAGGTTTCGGGGATCCTCGTGCCAGGCTTCTGATCCTCGGGCTTGCGCCGGCGGCGCATGGCGCCAATCGAACCGGCCGCGTCTTTACCGGCGACGGCGTCGGCGGGTCCGGCGACTTCCTGATGGCGTCGCTTCACAAGGCAGGCTTCGCGAACATCCCATCGTCACGTCATCCCGAGGACGGACTGAAACTCCGCGACGCGTACATCGCCGCCGTCGTCCGGTGCGCACCGCCCGACAACAAGCCGACGCCTGAAGAAATTTCGAGCTGTCGTCCCCATCTCGAAGCGGAGCTCGCGGAGTTGTCGCGTGTCCGCGTCATCGTGGCGCTCGGCAGGATTGCCTTCGACGCGTATCTTCGAGTGCTCAAGGAGTCGGGCGTCGTGCTTCGGCCACGTCCGGTCTTCGCCCACGGGTCCCTCGCCTCGTTGCCCGATGGCAGGATTCTGCTCGGCTGCTACCATCCGAGCCGTCAGAACACCAACACGAGGAAGCTCACGCCCCGCATGATGGACGCCGTGTTCCTCAAGGTTGCCAGAATCCTTCGGGATCCCTAGGATTACCGTGCCGTCAGGAATGCACCGTCGTCGAACCGCGATCCTGATCCTCACAGCGCTCCTCGTCACTCTCGCGGCGGCCCGCCTCCTGCTGCCGGCTGGCGAAGGCCTTCGCGGTCAGTACTTCCCAGACGCGGACCTCAGCGGAGCGCCGGCCGCCGTCGTGATCGATTCGGACATTTCGATCGCGACCGTCTTCAAGCGATGGCACGCGGAGCCGCCCGCTGTCTTCAGCGTTCAGTGGTCGGGATATGTCCACGCCGAGCGCGCCGGGCGTTACACGTTCTCCCTCACGTCCGACGACGGTTCCCGGCTGTACATAGATGGCCACCTGGTTGTTCGAAACGACGGTATGCACGCGGCGATGACCGAGTCGGGCGCGATCGAGCTTGACGAAGGCCCGCACGAAGTCCTGCTTCAGTATCGTCAGCAAGGCGGCGCGTGGGCGCTCGACTGGTCGTGGGCGCGTGAGGGACAAGCGCCGGCAAGGATTCCGAGCCGCGTCTTGTCGACGCGACCGCAATACACGACCGTGGTGTGGGCCGGCCGCCTCGAACGGATCTTGTGGATCGTTGCGGGCTTGTCAGTCCTTGCGCTGGGTGCGGAACTCTGGGCCAGACGTCCGCATTGGACGCCGCAACAATGGCTGCGATTCGCCGCGGTAGCCGCAGTGGTTGCTTCGCTGGGATCGTTCTACCTCACCGCGGCGAGCGAGCACGCCCGCGTCGTCAACTTGTCGAAGGCCCGTGGCGATCAAAGCGGATTCCTCGCTGACGCGGAACAGGTGTACGCGAACTGGCATGGACGCACACCGCCCGGTCTGATTGGCAAACGCAACAGCATGCCGGTGTATGCCGCGTACCTGTCTCTTTTCTACGACCCGCAGATGTCGGACGACGAATATTTCCTGGTCGCCAGGGCGTGGAACATCAGGCTCTCGCTGGTGTTGCTCGCGATTCTGGGCTGCGTCTTCGCGTGGCTCCTGCCGGCGATTCTCGCGATGAACCTGACGCTCATCGTCGCGTTCAGCGTGTTCGTCTTCAAGGCAGGCTACTCACAGCCGGAACTTCTCTTTTACTCGCTCGTCTTCTCGACGTTCCTCGTCTTTCTCCGTCTGCTGCAGACGCCTCCGGGTCGAAAGCAGCTCGTGCTGGCGGGCATCGGCGGATTTCTGGCCGGACTGACGTATCTGACCAAGGCGGCCGTGATGCCGCTTGTCGCGATCTTTGTCGCCGTCTTTGCCGGACAGGCTGTCGTGACGCACATGAGCGCACGCCGTAAGAGTGACGCGGGGCTCGCTTCGCTGGCTGGCCGATTCGCGGCGCCCGCGCTCGTAGTGGTGACGTGCCTCGCTGTGCTCTCGCCCTACCTGATCCACAACAAGCAGACATTCGGGCGCTATTTCTACAACGTCAACACGATGTTCTATGTGTGGTACGACAGCTGGCCCCAGGCGAGCGTCGGGACGATTCTCCATGGCGACGGAGTGGGCTGGCCTCAGATGCCCGAGTCGGAAATCCCTTCGATGCAGAAATACCTGCGCACGCATAGCGTAGGAACGATTGCGGCCCGCCTCGCCGGCGGTTTCAAGGATATGGTGATCCGATCCTTCAACACGTACTGGTACTTCAAGTACGTCACGCTGTACGGGGCCATCGTGGTCGCGACCGTGGCAGTCAGCGGCAAGGCGGCGCTGGCAACCGCGCGCGCGAGGCCGGCCGAAAGTCTCTTCATCCTCGGCTACACCAGCGTCTACGTTCTCGCGACCGCCTTCTACGCACCGATCTCGGGCACCGGCACGACCAGACTGCTGATGGCACACGTCACGCCAATCCTGTTCGTGATGTCATTGTTTTTCGCCGACCCTCGCATTGCCGACACGCGCTGGAGGATCGCGGGCATGACGGTGACGATGTCGCATGTGCATCTGTTCGTCACGGCCACGATCGCGCTCGATATTCTCTTCGTCGTGTGGCCTCGCCTGATGACGACCTACGGAGGGTTCTAGACAACAGGAACCTTCGAGTGCGCGCGGTGTCCAATCTTTCGTGATGAAACGGTAGCCGCGGCGGCGAGATCGAGCGCCTGCCGCGGAACATTCACGGGAGGAGGCTCCATGTCGCACGACATGTTCGGCGATCTTGTGTCGCGTACGCCGTCGATCCGATCACGCCGGGCTCCGCTTGTCGTCGTCTCTGTCGTCACGCACGCGCTCGTCGTGCTCGCGATCGTGCTCCTGTCTCTCGTCGCGACAGAAGCGCTGCCCTCGCCGCGCGAAGCGATCGAGTTCCTCGACGCGTCCGTCAAGATCCCGGACGCACCGCCCCCGCCTCCGCCTCGTCGAGCCTCGCCTGCGATCCCGCAGCCGGAAACGCCTTTCGTGGACCCGAATGCCGCTCCCCTCACCGCTCCGGAAGGCATCGCTCCGGAAAACGGCATCGAACACACCGTCGCAGCAGCGTCTCAAGTCGGCGTCGTGTTTGGCCTCGCGTCGAGTGCACCCGAAGGATTCGGCTGGCGAGAGAACACACCGCCGGCGCCGGCACCAGTTGCGCCTGTCAGGCTGCATTCCGGGATCGAAGCGCCTCAGAAGATCGTCAACACGGCGCCCGTGTATCCAGCGATCGCGATGGCGGCGCACCTCCAGGGCATCGTGATCCTCGAGACCACGATCGACGAGACGGGGCGGGTCGTCGACGTGAAAGTCCTGCGCTCGGTTCCGGCGCTCGACGCGGCAGCGGTCGACGCCGTCCGGCAGTGGCGTTATCGTCCGGCGCTGCTGAACGGCGCGCCGATTCCCGTGATCATGACCGTGACCGTCAGGTTTGCGCTCAATGAATAGAAGGCGCTAGCGGCCCAGAATCCGTTTGAGCGTGGCCGCATCGATGTTGCCGCCGCTCATCACGCAGACCACTTTCTTGCCTGCGAGCTGATCTCGGAGCTTCACGGCGGCGATGAGCGCAGCGGCGCCGGCGCCTTCCGCCAGATTGTGCGTCGCACGCAGAGCGAGGCGGACGCCTTCTTCCAGCTCCGCTTCGCTCAGCGTGATCACTTCGTCGAGCTCGCGCTCTAGCATCCCGAAGGTGAGATCGAACGTGACCCTCGTAGCCATTCCTTCGGCAAAGGTATCCGCGGATGTGCCCACGACGCGGCTGTGCGACTTCCATGAGCGGGCAAACGTGTCGGCCCGTTCCGCCTGCACGCCGATGATCTTCGCGCGGCTGCCGAGAGTCGTGCGCAGAAGACAGCATCCGCACGCGCCACTGCCCCCGCCAATCGGAACGATCACCACGTCGGCGTCGGGCAGCGATTCGAACAGCTCGAGCGCGTACGTCGCGACGCCGGCAATCAGCAGCGGCTCGTTGGCCGCGTGGACGTACCGGAGTCCGCGCTCCACCACGGTCCGTTCGACGAATTCGCGCGCCTCGTCGAAGTCCTTGCCGACCTCGATCACGTCGGCGCCCATGGCGCGCATCGATGCGTTCTTCTCGGGGTTGTTGCCGAGAGGGACGACAATCGTGCACGGAACGCCTTCGAGCCGCGAGGCAAACGCGATCGACTGTCCGTGATTCCCCGTGCTGGCGCTGATCACGCCCTTCCGTTCCGCGGCGGAAAGAGAAGCCACGAGATTCAAACCGCCACGAATCTTGAACGAGCAGGTGGGATTGTGATTCTCGTGTTTGACGAAGAGATTCAGGCCGGTCTCTGCGTTCAGCAGCGGATGGGCAAGGAGCGGCGTGGGAGGAAGAACGCGGCGCACTCGAGTCCGCGCCGCAAGGACGTCGTTCAGGATGGGCGGCTGCACCAGGATATTCTGCCGCATGATCTCGCGGCCGTTCGGTCATGACGAACTTTCATGATCGGTTGGCCTGTTTCGGCGCAGCGCGGGCGACGAGCGGGACGAGCAGATCGGGCCGGTTGGTGATGAGCGCGTCGACACCCCATTCGAGCAGCCGATGGGCGTCGGTTTCCGAGTCCACGGTCCAGACCTGCACCGGCAGGCCGGCGCGATGGGACACGTCGACAAACCGGCGCGAGACGACGCGCGTGAGCCCGGAGACTTCGGGCACCTGATATCCAAGGTATGACACGCGTTGCACCGGCCAGCCGATCCACGATCGATAGAGCGCCCAGCGCACTTCCTCCTGGGCGGCGCTCGTCGCAAGCCCGGGTTGAGCGGCGCGCGCGGCCCGAAGCACGTGCAGACGAAAGGATCCGAGGCAGACGCGGTCGAAGGCATGCGCGGCCCGGACGGCATCGAGCACCGCGTTCGCCAGCGTGACGCGGTTGTCTTTCATTTCAATGATGACCCGCGTCCTCGGATAACGCTCGAGGACCTCCTGCAGGCGCGGGATTCCGTGTCCGCACGCGCGAAACGCGGGCTCGCCGGCGTGTTCGAAGTGATAACCAGCGTCGGCGCGCCGGAGCTCATCCGCGGTGAACCGCGAGACAGGACCGCGAAGGTTCGTCGTGCGTTCGAGCGTCTCGTCGTGGTGAACGACGGCGACGCCGTCGCGCGAGAGGCGGACGTCGAGCTCGAGCCCGTCGGCGCCAAGCCCGAGACCTCGATCGAACGCGGCGATGGTGTTTTCGGGCGCCAGCGCCGCGCCTCCGCGATGCGCGAAGACCAGCGGCCGCTCGGCGTGGAAGAACGGGTGACTCACGGAACGTGCCCAGAGTCTATCCATCTCTGATCTAGAATCAATCTGATGTCTGAATCCCCCCGCACCCTGGGCGCGCTCAAGCAGGCGCGCATACCGTCGCGTTCGGTCAAGCAGGAAGTCCGAGACAACCTGGTTCGACTCCTGCAGGCGCGGGCGCCGCTTTTTCCCGGGATCATCGGGTACGACGACACGGTCATCCCTCAGCTCGTCAACGCGATCCTCTCGAGGCACAACTTCATCCTGCTCGGCTTGCGCGGCCAGGCGAAGAGCCGCATCCTCAGGGGTCTCGTGGATCTGCTGGACGAGCGGATCCCGGTCGTTCCGGGATGCGAGATCCACGACGATCCGATGGCGCCGATTTGCGCGGCGTGCCGCGCGCGGGTCGCGCGCGAGGGCGACCGGCTCGAGATCGGCTGGCTCGACCGCGATCAGCGGTACGTCGAGAAACTGGCAACGCCGGATGTGACGATCGCCGACATGGTCGGCGACATCGATCCGATCAAGGCGGCGCAGGCCGGACTGAACCTGGCCGACGAGCTCACGATGCACTACGGCCTCCTGCCGCGAGCCAACCGCGGGATCTTCGCGATCAACGAACTGCCCGACCTGGCCGGGAAGATTCAGGTCGGACTGTTCAACATCCTGCAGGAGGGCGACGTCCAGATTAAGGGCTACCCGATCCGGCTCAATCTCGACGTCATGCTCGTCTTCACGGCGAACCCGGAAGACTACACGGCGCGCGGCAAGATCATCACGCCGCTCAAAGACCGCATCGGATCAGAAATTCGCACCCACTATCCCGCGACCCGCGCCGATGCGATCGCCATCACGACACAGGAAGCGTGGACGGAACGACCGGGTGGCCTGAAGACGCTGATTCCGCTCTACGTTCGCGAAGTCATCGAAGAGGTCGCCTTCCAGGCACGCGCGGATCGCAAGATCGACAAACGGTCGGGCGTGAGCCAGCGCCTCCCGATCACGACGCTCGAGCTCGTGCTCTCGAACGCCGAGCGCCGCGCCCTGGCCAACGGCGAAACTCTTGTCGTCCCGCGCGTCACCGATTTATACGCGGCGCTCCCGTCGATCACCGGAAAGTTCGAGCTGGAGTACGAGGGCGAGCTGCGCGGCGCCGAACAGGTCGCGCGCGATCTGATTCGCGCCGCGGTGGGCAACGTGTTCATCGGCATGTTCGACGGCGTCGACACGCGGACCGTCGTCGAATGGTTCGACCTGGGCGGATCGCTGCCGCTGTCTGATGATGCGGCGGCCGAGGAAGTCATCGGGCGGACGCGAGGGGTGCAGGGTCTTTGCGAGCTGGCCGAGCACGCGGGCGTAGCCCGCGGCGCGCCTGCGCCAGCCCTGGCGTCGGCCATCGACTTCGTCCTCGAAGGACTCCACGCTCAACGCAAAATCAGCCGCAACGAAGAGCGCGGCTACATCGCGAGCTCGGAACAGGCTCCGCGACGCGCGCAGCGTCGCGACGAACCGTCCGAGGAGGAACTCAGAATCCCTGGAACCAAAAAGAAGTACTACAACTAGGCGGAAGCCGACGCCATACATGAAGTATCGATACACCAAGTTCACTGGCGACCTGCTCGACGAGATCGATCTGGAAGATCTCGTCGCCAAGCTCTCAGACCTGATGCTGGCGAGCGGATTCAACAATCCGTACGGCGCCGACGATCAGGATCGGACGATGCAGGCGCTGCACGATGCGATCCTGGAAGCGCTGTTCAACGGCGGCGTCCTGCCGGAAGAGACGATCGAAAAGCTGCTGGGCGATCCGGCCGACGGCGACCAGGAGGAAATGCGGTCGAAGCTCGAGGAGCTCATTCAACAGATCATCGAGCGGATGGGAGAACGCGGCTACATTTCAATGCCGCCGGACCTCGAGCAGGAACGCGCGAGGCGCGCGGGTCGCGGCACCGGCCCCGGCCAGCCTCCAGTGCAGTTCGAGGTCACAGACAAGACACTCGACTTTCTAGGCTACCGGGCGCTCCGCGATCTGCTGGGCTCGCTGGGCAAGAGCAGCTACGGCCGGCACGACACGCGCGAGCAGGCAACCGGCGTGGAAACGACGGGCGCCCCGAAGCCCTACGAA
>Ga0137452_1000578_pt1 | contig 10945 bp, 11 predicted proteins | sample EasRivERMGT513_2_FD_102312 | JGI IMG/M metagenome (GOLD analysis project Ga0137452, IMG submission 102312) | Soil microbial communities from meander-bound floodplain in the East River, Colorado, USA - East River MetaG ERMGT513_2 | ecosystem: Environmental > Terrestrial > Soil > Floodplain ...
CTCGCTCTTCAGCTCGCCCCGCTCGATACGCGCGACGTTGCCGACGGCGACGAGCAGATGCTCGTCCACCGTGTAGTGGTGGTACATGTTGAACTGCATCAGCGCCACGACGCGCCCGAACTCGGGCAGGAAACGGCCCATCACGCCGGCCTCGTTCATCATCCGGAGCGCGCGTTCCGGATCCTTCCGCGAGCACAGCGTATCCAGGAAGAGCCGGTTCGCCTGCGGATCGGCGCGCAGCGTGTCGTTGATGAGATCGAGCTGCCGCGTGACGCTGCGCAACGTCGTCGGATGGATGTCGAGGCCTTTGGCATCCGCCACGTGGAACAAGCGGAGGAGATTGATCGGATCGTCGCGGAACAGCCCGGGGCGCGCCGCCAAGCGCCCGTTCTCGACAAAGAAAACATCCTTCTCCGAGCGCAACTTCAGGAAGCCCGGCAGAAAGCTGCTGAGCGAGGGGAGCGACTTCTTGTGCTGCTCTTCGAGTGCTGCGCAGAAGATCCGCGTCAGGTCGCCGACATCCTTGGCGACGAGGAAATAGCTGCGCATGAATCGCTCGACCGCGCGGTGCAGATTGGGATCGCTATAGCCCGACTGTTTGGCGAGCTCCGGCTGCATGTCGAAGGACAGCCGCTCCTCCGCGCGCCCCGCGAGATAGTGCAGATGGCAGCGCACGGTCCATAAGAAGGCCTCGGCCTTCTGGAACGTCTTGTACTCTTCCTTGGTGAAGACGCCGTGATGGACGAGATCGCTCGCGTCCTCCACGCGGTAGAGATATTTGCCGATCCAATAGAGCGTCTGCAGATCGCGCAGACCGCCCTTGCCGTCCTTGACGTTGGGTTCGACCAGGTAGCGGCTCTCGCCCTGACGGCGGTGGCGCTCGTCGCGCTCGCCGAGCTTGGCCTCGACGAAGTCATTGCCGTTGCCGGTGGCGATGTCGCTCCAGAATTTCCGCTTGAGCTCGTCGTAGAGCTCGCGGTCGCCCCAGAGATAGCGCGCTTCCAAGAGCGAAGTGCGGATCGTGAAATCCTGCTTGCCAAGCCGCACGCATTCGGGGATCGAGCGCGTCGCATGGCCGACTTTGAGTCCCAAGTCCCACAACATGTGCAGGATGAATTCGATGACGCTCTCGTCCCACGGGGTTTCGCGGTAGGGACGGATAAAAAGCAGGTCGATATCCGACGACGGCGCCAAGAGGCCGCGGCCGTAGCCGCCGGTCGCGACGATGGCCAAACGCTCAGACTTGGTCGGGTTCGGCGCCGGGTAGACGTGCCGAACCGCGAAGTCGTAGATGACCTGGATCGTGGTGTCCTGCAGCCCGGAGAGCGCCCTTGCCACGGAAAGACCGGGCGTCGTGCCGGATTCCATGCGCTCCTTCACCTGGGCGCGCGCTTGGACGAAGGCGGTACGGATGGTGTCCAATGCTGCCTTGCGCAGCTTGACGCGGTCCCCGCCCGAGGAGCGCGCGAGCGCGGTCAAGTCGCGGCTCAGCGCATCGCCATCCAGCGGCTGGGCGCTGTCCGCGACCCGCGGGGCGGCGTGACTGACGAACTCGAGCGACATGGGCCGATTCACCTGCAAGCTCAACTTGGTAGTGGAAGATGCCCGGTTTGCAAAGGCAAGACGACCAAAAGTGCACGGTTGACCCATCTAAATAATGTAATTACATTGTAGCTATGAAACGCCAAGCCGTCATAACCACCGAGATTATCAGTATCGGCAACTCGAAGGGATTGCGAATCCCGAAGGCTATACGAGAGCAGGTCGGGCTGGAGGGTAAGGTAACGCTCGCGGTGAAAGGTGATGCCTTGGTTGTCCGGCCAAAGCGCAAGCTTCGCGAGGGCTGGGACGCCGCCTTCAAGCGGAGCGCATCCAAGGATGATGCGCTGCTTCTGCCCGATGATCTCCAGAACGAGTTCGACGACAAAGAGTGGACGTGGTGAATCCACGGCGCTTCGATGTGTGGATCGTCACGCTCGATCCCGCGGTCGGCGCGGAAATGCGCAAATCGCGGCCGTGCGTGATCCTTTCTCCTGATGAAATGAACCGTCACCTGCGCACCGTAATCGTCGCTCCATTGACCACTATGCTCAGGGATTATCCGAGCCGTGTGCGCACTCGGTTCCAGAGTCGAGACTGCGACGTTGCTCTCGACCAGCCACGTGCCGTTGACCAGGGTCGATTAGCAAAAAGGCTTGGTGCAATATCGACAGATACCGCGCGTCGAATCACTGACACGCTTGCCCAAATCTTCGGTTGAGTGTCATTCCCATCCTAGGGCTGCCAGTGTAGAGAGGCGCCATGACACCGGCCAAGAAATCCGTCCTCGTCACCGGCGCGGCCAAGCGCCTAGGACGCGCGATCGCGCTGCACCTGGGCAAAGCGGGATGGTCGGTGGCGATCCACTACAACAACTCCAAAGCCGAAGCCGAGGAGACAGTCGCGGCCCTGCACGAAAACGGCGTGCACGCGGCGGCCATCAGTGCCGACTTGACTATGGAAGACGACACCGAGCGCCTGATCGGGCGGGCACGGGAAGCGGTCGGGCCGCTGACGGCGCTCGTCAACAACGCTTCAGTCTTCGAGAACGACTCCATCGGCACGATGACGCGCGCATCCTGGGACAAGCACATCGAAGTCAATCTGCGCGCACCGCTCATTCTCTCGCGCAACTTCGCCGAACAGCTGCCCGAGGGCCAGGAAGGCGCGATCGTCAACCTGCTCGACCAACGCCTGCTCAAGCCGACGCCGCAATTCCTCTCCTATGGCGTGAGCCGTGCCGGCTTGGGCTGGCTGACCGTCACGCTGGCGCAAGCGCTGGCGCCGCGTATCCGCGTCAACGGGGTAGCGCCCGGCCCCACCTTACGCAACGAGCGGCAGAGCGAGGCGCATTTCAAGCGCCAGCAGGACTCCACCATTCTCGGCCGCGGGGCCACGCCCGATGATGTCGCCCGCGCGGTGCGGTTCTTGATAGAAGCGCACGCAGTGACCGGTCAAATGATCGCTGTCGATGGCGGTCAGCATTTGATTTGGAAAACCGCCGATGTCGGCGTCGAACCATGAGTAAAGACGTGACGCTCGTCATCATCCGCAATCTCGAAGTGCTCGCCCGCATCGGCGTGCACGGACACGAGCACGGCAAGCCTCAGCCCGTTCGGATCAATGTCTGGCTCACCTGCAGGACCGGCAATGAGGGCGACAAGCTCGAGAGCGTCGTGGATTACGAGGCGGTCGCGGACACCATCCGCGCCATTGTCGCAAGCGGCCACATCAATCTCGCCGAGAGTTTGGCCGAGCGCATTGCCTCGTCCTGCCTCGAAGACAAGCGCGTGGAGAAAGCGCGCATCCGCGTCGAGAAGCTGCACGCGCTGCAAGGGACGGAGTCGGCGGGCGTCGAAATCGAGCGCAGCAAGTAGCCTGACTACGCGCTGCCGCCCTCGACCGGGTGGCCTTCGCCGCGCCAGCGCAACATGCCGCCCGGGAGATTGGCGACCTTCGTGAAGCCGGCCTGCTGGAGCATCAGCGTCGCCTGCGCCGAGCGGCCGCCTGCACGGCACACCGCGACGATCGGCTGATCCTTCGTCAACTCGCCTGTGCGCCCGGAGAGTTCGCCGAGCGGGATCGGCACCGCGCCCGGAATGCGTCCCAAGGGTCCGGTGTATTCCTCGGGCTCGCGCACGTCGAGCACCTGGATGCGTCCCAGGTGCTCCTCGACCCAGTGAAGCTGGACTTCCCAGATCCCAGCGAAATTGCAGGAGAGCGGCGCCCAATCGGGGTCGGCCATCGGTTGATCCTCGTCCGGTTTGCCGCATTTCAGGTTCGCCGGCACGGCGATATCGATTTTTTTCGGATGCGGCAGCTTGAGATTGTGCATGTAGCCCACGAAATCATTCTCGGAAAGGGCGCCGCCAAGCCTAGGGTTGAAGCGCTTCTCTTCCGCGATACTGGTGGCTGTGAGTCCGCGATAATCGTGCGCGGGGTAGACCGTGCAGGCATCGGGCAAAGTGAACAGCTGGAGGTGCACCGAGCGGTACATGTCGTGCGGTTCGCCCTGCTGAAAATCGGTCCGGCCACAACCGCGGATGAGCAGCGCATCGCCGGAAAACGCCATGCTCTCGTCGTCGAGCACATAGCTGAGGCAACCATGCGTGTGACCGGGCGTGGCGCGGACTTCGAGATGCCGCGAGCCGAAGCGAACCTTATCGCCATGCTTGAGGTAGATATCGGCACCGTCCGCACCGCTCGCGGCGCTTACGGCGATGCGGCTTCCCGTGCGGCGCTTGAGCAGCCAAGCACCGGTGACATGATCGGCGTGGATATGGGTGTCGAGCGTGAGGATGAGCTTCAGTCCAAGCTCGTCGAGCAACGCGCCATCGCGCCGCACCTGTTCGAATACGGAATCGATCAGGATCGCTTCCTTGGTTTTGCTGCACCCAAGCAGATAGGTGTAGGTCGAGGATTGAGGGTCGAACAATTGCCGGAATATGAGAGCCATGGATGAATGCGTCGCCCTTAAATAACAACTGCCGTACTGTAATATGAGACGATGACAGAAGGAAACCAACCCTCCGATGCGCCGGAAGAAGGCGAGCAGGACTCGTCGCTCAAAGGCGCCGAGCGTATCGCGGCGTACCTGAAAACGTTGCCCGACGCGCCGGGCGTCTATCGCATGCTGAACGGCAAGGGCGAGGCGCTCTATGTGGGCAAGGCCGCGAGTCTGAAGAAGCGCGTCGCGTCCTACGCGAAGCCGATGACGCAGTCGTATCGCATCCAGCGCATGATCTCGGAAACCGCGGAGATGATCTTCGTCTCGACCGCGTCCGAAGTCGAAGCGCTTCTCTTGGAAGCCAACCTGATCAAGCGGCTGAAGCCGCGCTACAACGTTTCTTACCGCGACGACAAGAGCTTCCCGAATATCCTGCTCAGGACCGATCATCCGTTCCCGCAGGTGCTGAAGCACCGCGGCGCGAAGTCCCGCGACGGCGTCTATTTCGGCCCGTTCGCCGCAGCCTCCGCGGTGAACATGACGCTGAACACGCTGCAGCGCGCGTTCCTGCTGCGGTCGTGCTCCGATTCGGTGTTCCAAGGGCGCACACGGCCCTGCCTGCTTTATCAGATCAAGCGCTGCAGCGCGCCGTGCGTCGGGCGCATCGATGAAGAGCATTATGCGGCGCTCGTCGCGCAGGCGAAGGAGTTCCTGACTGGAAAGAGCCGTCTCGTGCAGGATCAGCTCGCGGAGCAGATGCACGAGTCGTCCGAGAAGCTCGACTTCGAGCGCGCCGCGCAATTGCGCGACCGCATCCGCGCGATGAGCCACATCCACTCGCGCCAGGCGATCAATCCGAGCGGCTTTGCCGAAGCCGATGTTTTCGCGCTCTATCACGCGGATGGCGCGTCCTGCATCCAGGTCTTCTTTTTCCGCGCCGGCCAGAATTGGGGCAACAAGCCTTACTTCCCGCGTCATGCCGCCGACGAAATGCCTTCGGGCGAGGTGCTCGGCTCGTTCTTGAGCCAGTTCTACGATTCCCGCACTCCCCCGCGGCTGATCCTGTTGAGCGAAGACATACCGGAGTGCGAGCTCGTCGCCGAAGCGCTCTCCGTCAAGGCCGATCGCAAGGTCGAGATCAGCGTGCCCGCGCGCGGCGAGCGGCGCGAAGTCATGCTCGCCGCGGTGCAGAACGCACGCGCGCAGCTCGCACGCCAGCAGGCCGAGAGTGCAACGCAGCGTGCGCTGCTCGAGGGCGTGGCCGAGACCTTCGGGCTCGACGCGCCGCCGAAGCGCATCGAGGTCTACGACAATTCCCATGTGCAGGGTTCGAACGCTGTCGGTGCGATGATCGTCGCGGGGGCGGAAGGATTCCAGAAGGCCGAGTACCGCAAATTCAACATCAAATCGGTCGACCTCTCGCCGGGCGACGACACCGCGATGATGCGCGAGGTGCTCACCCGTCGCTTCGGCCGTCTGATGCGCGAGAGCAGCGACGAGACGACCGGCGACAGCAAGTGGAACAAGTGGCCCGATCTTGTGCTGATCGACGGCGGATCAGCACAGGTGGACGCGGCGCATGCTGCCCTCAGCGAGGTGGGCGTCGAGGACGTGATCGTCGTCGGCGTTGCCAAGAGCATCGAGCGCGAAGCCGGGCGCGAGCACTTCTACCGCCGCGGCCAGTCGCCGTTCCGGCTCGAGTCAAAGAGCGCGGTGCTCTACTACCTCCAGCGTCTGCGCGACGAGGCCCATCGCTTCGCCATCGGCAGCCACCGCAAGCGTCGCGCCAAGGCCATCGGCGCGAGCCCGCTCGAGGAGATCGGCGGTGTCGGCGCTGGCCGCAAGCGCGCGCTTCTCGCGCATTTCGGCTCAGCGCGCGGCGTGGCGCAAGCGAGCCTTGCCGATCTGGAAGCGGTCGACGGGATCAGCAAGGCGCTCGCCCGCAAGATCCACGACTTCTTCCACGGCGAGAGCTAAGCGTTTTCCGCCGAAGTGCCCGGCGCGCTTGGCGCGCCTCTTGTTGATTCGGCGGCGGAGCCGCCCAGGCGGTTCGGCGTATGAAAACGCGACAAACTAAAAATTTAGCGTGCGATCACCCTGCGATAGAGGTGCCACGTTCCGTGCCCGAGCACCGGCATGACGATGACGAGGCCGAGCAATAGAGGCAGCGATCCGAGCACCAATCCGGCCGCGACGATCATCCCCCACACCGCCATCGGTATCGGGTTCATCGCAACGGCGCGGACGGATGTCGATACGGCTTTCGCGAGCCCTACCTCCTTGTCGAGAAGGAGCGGGAAAGAGATGACGCTGATCGACAGCACAAGGATGGCGAAGAGGAAGCCCACGCCTACGCCCACGCCGATCATGGTCCGGCCCGAATCCGTCATGAAAACATCGCGGACAAACGCCTGGATCGAATCCGGCTGCTCGGGACCGAGCGTCAGGTGATAGATCAGGTAGGCCGTGGCGAGCCACGCCACGAACACAACGACCAGGATCAGCCCAAGGATCGCAATCGCGCCGAATGCGTGCGAGCCGATCACGCCGAACGCATCGGACCAGTTGGTCGGAAGACCGCGCTCGCGGCGCCTGCTCATTTCGTAGAGGCCCACCGCCGCCGCCGGACCTACGAGCGCGAAGCCGGCAGCAATCGGGAAGATCAATGGCAGCAAGGCATGATGCGCCATCAGTCCAATCAGCATGAGGCCGATCACGGGATACACGAGGCAAAGGAAGAAGACATCGGTGCGATAGGCGCCGGTATCCTCCAGTCCCTTCACGAGCACGTCCTTCAGATCGCTGACTCGGATTCGGCGGATCACGGGGTCCGCCGCTTGCGTTCCCGCGACCGACTCCGCCACGGACTTCGCCGCGGAGCCTGCGTGCACGACCTGGTCGACGGCCCATTCGGCCGGATTTCGGATGTGGAGTCTTGCAGCCATCTTTCTTCTCCCGAACCTTGGTTTCGGGATCGCGAACCTGCGGCCACACATTTGCGCGTCACAGAGTTCCGCGACCCGCCCTCACCAATGATGCTCGCCTTTCGCGCAATTGTCTCATGAAACCTGCATCAGGTTTCGGACATCACGGTCCAGGCAAAGGTGCACCGGACAAAAAGACCTGGTTCAGTGGTGATGACCCGACACGCTCTTGACGTATTTCGTAAGCACATCGCCGGGCGCGAAATTGCTGACGTCGCCTAAGCTGAGGATGCCGACCATCCGCCTGTTCTTGTTGATCACCGGCAGTCTGCGCACCTTGAGCTCTTCCATGTGGCGGATCGCCTTGGCGAGGTCGTCATCCTCGCGGCAACAATGGATACCCTCGGTCATCACGTCCCGCGCGGTCGTGCTTCTTGCGTCGAAGCTTGAGCGCGCCAGCCCTTTGCAGACAATGTCGCGGTCGGTCACCATGCCGATCAGCTTGTCGTCCTCCCCAATGGGAATGGCGCCTATATCGTGATCGCACATCAATTTGGCGAGCTCGGTGACCGGTGTATCCGGGCCGACCCAATCGACGCCCCTGTGCATCGCGTCTTTCACTTTCATCACGACCTCCGTTGCTGCGTGCGTACACCCACTGAAATGCGCTACGGACGGGACGTCCGTTCAAGATGTTCGAACGCCCAATGGATAGGGATGGCTCTTCATGACTCCATCGGGCAGCGTGATGGAAATGCCGCGTCCGCCGCGCGAGCCGTCCTTCAACGGATGAATGAGTGCGGTTATTTTCATCCCGGGCGTCAGCGTTTTTGGAACCCACCCTTGATGGCTCAAACCCGCGGGCGTTCCGAGCTCGATCGACCACTGCTCTTCGACGCCTTGCGGATTCCTGACCCTCATCAGGATCCAACTGTGCGGGTTGGTCCACTGGAATTCCTTGACCGTTCCTTCCAGGGTCACGCTCTTCATGTAGTCGAACATGGCGAAGGAGTGATGGGCGGACGCAGACGTCATCGATAGGGCGAGTGCGACGCCTGATAAACCGACTGCTCTGAGTTTCATTGGGGTCTCCCTTGTTGGTCGCCCCTCGAGCCTCTCAGCGCATCAAAACAGCCCCCGCGCCGGGTGCGCTTTGTTGTGCGCACAGACTAGCACTTTTGCGAGACGGGAAGAATGGCGGCGTTAAAGAAGGACGTACACGGACGATTCAACGCCTAACGAACCTTCCGCCGGACGCATCTCGCCGCGCGACCGGATGCCATAAACGCGACCGGCTCGTACCTGACATCATCCTTCGGCGCAGCCACAGGCGGCGCCGATCACCGGCAATAACGAAAATCGTGATTATTGTTTTGGCACGCGTAGCGGTTATACGCGGAGTCGTTTAGGGCGCGGTTGTAGCTCTCGTCGAACTCTTTATACGCGTATGAGGTATCGGCGCAGTTCGACAAGAGCACGACGGCAGCCGTGACGCTGAGCAATGTTGCAGTCCACTTCATGGTGCAACTCCTCAACTGATCTTCGGGCTATTCGTTGTGGCCTATGCTCGTTCCTCACTTCGACGGCTTGATTTTACGCCCATGCCGGGAACACCACAATCCTGTGACCGGCACTCCTGGTGCCGCCCGGGATGCTATCCTTGCAGGCGTCAAGGATGCCGACGAAGGGAAGAAGTCGTCATGTCCAAATATCCGATCTCGCTTGCTTTTTTTGCATGGGGACTTGCGGCCGCGCTTCAGGCGGCTGCGGCTGAGCGCGACATCCCTTACGGCGAGAATGTCTACGTCAATTGCCAGTACCGCTTCGCTGCCCAGTTTCCGGACAACCCGACCATTCGCGACATCACTTATTCGGTCGGCGGACGCAACGTGCCAGCGCGCCAGTTCACCGCGACGAAGGGCATGGACACATTCGTTGTGACGATTGCCGATTTTACCAATGGGCCTGCGGCGGACGAGCAGATCGTCGAGAGTGCCGCCGTGCCGTTGCGCGGGCGCGGCCGTATCCTGTTCCAGTTCGCCGAGGACTACGACCCGGGCGTCCCCGGCCGCCAGATCAACGCGGCGCTGCCCGATGGCCGGCAGTTGCGGGCATCCGTGTACATGGCCGACCACCGGCTCTACATCACGGAGGCGGTCGCTCCTGTCGGCGACTTCATCGCGCTCCAATTCGAACAGTCGATCACGATGGTCGACGCCAATGGCACCGATCTCGACAAAAATGTCGGTACACCGTCACGGCAGTATGTCTGTACGCGATAGCCTGAGAACTAAAGCGCAAGCAGGTCATGCTGGAGCGAGGCCAAGTACGTAACTTCCTGCAACCGCACGACACCGTCGGCCTCGACGAGCGCGTGGGCAGCGGCAATCAGCCCGGCGATTTCGGGCTTCGTATCGTGCTTCAGTCGCTCCAGCATCGGCGTCAATTGGAGCATAGTCGGCCTGAAGTGACGCAGATAGTCGCTTAACGTGGCCTCTTCCTCGGCGGTCATTTCGAGACCGGCGATCCGTGCCCGGTTCACGCAATGGCGCAGGATCGTTTCGCGTTCCCTCGCCACCACCTTGGCATCGGCTCGGGCGACAAGGCTCAGCGCAACCAAGTGATGGCTGAACGTGTCGAACACACGCTCAAGACCCGCCGGCGGAATGCGCGGCTGGACACCATCCTGCAGATTCTGACTCTTGAGGTAGGCGACCAAGTCGTCGACAAGGATCGCCAAGCTGGCTCGGGGCGTGTGGCTGTGGGTCATACGCTCGTACGACTACCGAGGTTTGGTGACAGTTCCATAAAGCGGAGCCGGGGGGACGGCCGGCCCACGAACTCCACGGCTGAGGCACGCCCCCTCCCATACGACATTAAGAAGGATAGGATTTTGGCCGGCGGTCTGTATTAAACTGGCGCCATGTCATCCTTGCCAAATGCCCTAACCATCCTTCGGATCGCCCTGGTGCCCCTGTTCTGCGCCGCCTTCTTCCTACCGGGAGAGGCCGGCCGCTGGCTCGTGTTCGTTCTGTTCTGCTCGGCCGGGGCGACCGACGCGCTGGATGGCCTGATCGCGCGAAAACTCGGGGCGGAGAGCCCTTTCGGGCGCATGCTGGACCCCATCGCTGACAAGCTGATCGTTTCGGCCGCCCTCCTGATGCTCGCCTCCGACGGCACGCTTTCCGGGATCCACCTAGTCCCGGCGCTCGTCATCCTGTGCCGTGAGATCCTGGTGTCGGGCCTGCGGGAGTTCCTCGCGGCCGCGGATGTCAGCCTTCCTGTGACCCGGATGGCCAAGATCAAGACGATCGTTCAGGTCGTTGCCATCGCAGCCCTGATCGCATCCTCCGCCACCGAGCGGATGCTGCAGGGCGTCACGATCTTGGCGCTTGCGGGCATGTGGATCGCCGCCGGGCTGACGTTCTATACCGGCTATGCCTACCTTAAGGCGGGCCTCTCGCACGCCAAACGAGACCGGCGAAGGCGACGATCAGTGAGCGCCGACGAGGACGAGGAGCCGATGGTGCATCGC
>Ga0137452_1000579_pt1 | contig 10943 bp, 6 predicted proteins | sample EasRivERMGT513_2_FD_102312 | JGI IMG/M metagenome (GOLD analysis project Ga0137452, IMG submission 102312) | Soil microbial communities from meander-bound floodplain in the East River, Colorado, USA - East River MetaG ERMGT513_2 | ecosystem: Environmental > Terrestrial > Soil > Floodplain ...
CCCCCAGGCGGTCCGATGTGCAACAGCGCCCACCCGGCCAGAGCCGAAGGGCAATTACTTTCAGGAGCGATCCATGGCTAAGGCGGCGGCAGCGGTAAGCATCCGTTCCCCACGTACCATCGACAACCAACCGCTGCTCTCCGCGCTAAGAGCTTTTCGCAAGGGTGACTTCACCGTCCGGCTGCCGCTCAACCTTTCGGGCGTGGACTCTGCGATTGCCGACGCCTTCAACGACGTCGTCGAGATGAACGAGCGCATGGCCAAGGAGCTCGAGCGTCTCGGCGATCAGGTCGGCAAGCAGGGAAAGATCGGCGTCCGCGCGAAGCTGCCCAACGCACTCGGGTCTTGGGCGGAGAACGTCGAAACGGTTAACAGCCTGATCGAAGACCTGATCGCGCCGACGGCCGAGATGGCCCGCGTGGTGGGCGCGGTGGCCCGCGGCGACCTCAGCCAGACGATGAACCTCGATATCGAGGGCCGGCCGCTGAAGGGCGAGTTCCTAAGAAGCGGCAAGGTCGTGAACACGATGGTGGACCAGCTCAGCTCCTTCGTGTCGGAGGTGACCCGCGTGGCCCGAGAAGTGGGCACCGAAGGCAAGCTCGGTGGGCAGGCGCGCGTGAAGGGCGTCGCCGGCACCTGGAAGGACCTCACGGACAACGTGAACGCCATGGCCGCGAACCTGACCGGTCAGGTGCGCAACATCGCCGAAGTGACCACCGCGGTGGCCAAGGGCGACCTTTCGAAGAAGATCACTGTGGACGTGAAGGGCGAGGTGCTCGAGCTGAAATCCACCATCAACACCATGGTGGACCAGCTGAACTCGTTCGCCTCCGAAGTGACGCGCGTGGCGCGTGAAGTGGGCACCGAAGGCAAGCTCGGCGGCCAGGCGAACGTGAAAGGCATCGCCGGCACCTGGAAGGACCTGACCGACAACGTGAACCTCATGGCCGCGAACCTGACCGGCCAGGTGCGCAACATCGCCGAAGTGACCACCGCGGTGGCGAGGGGCGACCTCTCCAAGAAGATCGCGGTGGATGTGAAGGGCGAAATTCTCGAGCTTAAGAACACCATCAACACGATGGTGGACCAGCTGAACTCGTTCGCATCCGAAGTGACGCGCGTGGCCCGCGAAGTGGGTACCGAAGGCAAGCTCGGCGGCCAGGCCAAGGTGACGGGCATCGGCGGCACCTGGAAGGACCTGACCGACAACGTGAACCTGATGGCCGCGAACCTGACCGGCCAGGTGCGTAACATCGCCGAAGTGACCACCGCGGTGGCCATGGGCGACCTCTCCAAGAAGATCACCGTGGACGTGCGCGGCGAAATCTTGGGCCTCAAGAACACCATCAACACCATGGTGGACCAGCTGAACTCGTTCGCCTCCGAAGTGACCCGCGTGGCGCGCGAAGTGGGTACCGAAGGAAAGCTCGGAGGACAGGCAAACGTGCGTGGCGTGGCCGGCACGTGGAAGGACCTGACAGACAACGTGAACGCCATGGCCGCGAACCTGACCGGCCAGGTGCGCAACATCGCCGAAGTGACGACCGCGGTGGCGAACGGCGACTTGTCGAAGAAGATCACCGTGGACGTGAAGGGCGAAATTCTCGAGCTGAAGAACACCATCAATACGATGGTGGACCAGCTGAACTCGTTCGCGTCCGAAGTGACGCGCGTGGCGCGCGAAGTGGGCACTGAAGGAAAGCTCGGCGGCCAGGCGAAAGTGGGCGGCGTCGGCGGCACGTGGAAGGACCTGACCGACAACGTGAACCTGATGGCCGCGAACCTCACCGGCCAGGTGCGCAACATCGCCGACGTGACGACCGCGGTGGCGAAGGGCGACTTGTCCAAGAAGATCACCGTGGACGTGCGCGGCGAAATCCTCGAGCTGAAGAACACCATCAACACCATGGTGGACCAGCTGAACTCATTCGCCTCCGAAGTGACGCGCGTGGCCCGCGAAGTGGGCACCGAAGGCCGCCTCGGCGGCCAGGCCAACGTGCAAGGCGTCGCCGGCACGTGGAAGGACCTGACCGACAACGTGAACTTCATGGCCGCGAACCTGACCGGCCAGGTGCGCAACATCGCCGAAGTGACGACCGCCATCGCCACCGGCGACTTGTCGAAGAAGATCACCGTGGACGTGCGCGGCGAAATCCTCGAGCTGAAGAACACCATCAATACGATGGTGGATCAGTTGAACTCGTTCGCGTCCGAAGTGACCCGCGTGGCCCGCGAAGTGGGTACCGAAGGAAAGCTCGGCGGTCAGGCGAACGTGCGCGGCGTGGCCGGCACATGGAAGGACCTGACCGACAACGTGAACTTCATGGCCGCGAACTTGACCGGCCAGGTGCGCAACATCGCCGAAGTGACGACCGCTGTGGCGAAGGGCGACTTGTCCAAGAAGATCACCGTGGACGTGAAGGGCGAAATCCTCGAGCTGAAGAACACCGTGAACGTCATGGTGGACCAGCTGAACTCGTTCGCCTCCGAAGTGACCCGCGTGGCGCGCGAAGTGGGCACCGAAGGCCGCCTCGGCGGCCAGGCCAACGTGCCGGGCGTCGCCGGCACCTGGAAGGACCTGACCGACAACGTGAACTTCATGGCCGCGAACCTCACCAACCAGGTGCGTGGCATCGCCGACGTCGTGACCGGCGTGGCGCAAGGCAATCTGAAGCGCAAACTGACGGTGGACGCGAAGGGCGAAATCAAGGCGCTCGCCAACACCATCAACGACATGATCGACACGCTCGCCACCTTCGCCGACCAGGTGAGCAACGTGGCGCGCGAAGTGGGTATTGAAGGAAAGCTGGGCGGTCAGGCGCGCGTGCCCGGCGCCGCCGGCCTGTGGCGCGACCTGACCGACAACGTGAACCAGCTCGCCGCGAACCTCACCAACCAGGTGCGCGCGATCGCCGAAGTGTCGACCGCCGTGACGAAGGGCGACCTGACGCGGTCCATCACCGTGGAAGCGCCCGGCGAAGTCGGTGCGTTGAAAGACAACATCAACGAGATGATCCGCAATTTGAAGGATCAGACGCTGAAGAACACCGAGCAGGACTGGCTGAAGACCAACTTGGCGCGGTTCACTCGCATGCTGCAGGGCGAGCGCGACCTCGCCACCGTGTCGAACATGGTACTCTCCGAGCTCGCGCCGCTGGTCAATGCGCAGCATGGCGTGTTCTATGTCACCGACCGCGACGATGAGGGCCACACGGTTCTTGCGCTCGCCGCGAGCTACGCCTTCAACAACCGCAAGCATCTCGCCAACAAGTTCCGTCTGCGCGAGGGCCTGATCGGACAATGCGCGCATGAAAAATCGCGCATTCTATTGTCCAGCGTCCCGCCCGATTACGTGCAGATCAGCTCGGGTCTCGGCGAGGCACCGCCGCTCAACGTCATTGTGCTGCCCGCCTTGTTCGAGGGCGACGTGAATGCAGTGATCGAGCTCGCGTCCTTCGGCCGGTTCAGCGAGACGCACCAGTCCTTCCTGAACCAGCTTATGGAATCGATCGGCATCGTGCTCAACACGATCGCCGCGAACATGCGCACGGAAGGCCTGCTGAAGCAGTCGCAGTTGCTGACGTCCGAACTGCAGGCGCAGCAGGAGGAGTTGAAGAAGACCAACGACCGGCTCGAGAGCCAAGCGAAGACGCTGCGGCAGTCCGAAGAACTGCTCCGGTCCAAGCAGGACGAGTTGCAGCAGAAAAACTTCGAGCTCGAAGACAAGGCGCGCCTGCTTTCTGTCCAAAACGAACAGGTGGAAGCCAAGAACCGCGAGGTCGAGCAGGCCAAGCGCGAACTGGAAGAAAAGGCCGAACAGCTGGCGCTGACGTCCAAGTACAAGTCGGAATTCATGGCCAACATGAGCCACGAGTTGCGCACGCCGCTGAACAGCCTTCTGATCTTGTCCAAGCTTCTCTCGGAAAACACCCAAGGGAACTTGAGCGACAAGCAGGTGGAGTTCGCGCATTCGATTCATCACGCGGGGTCGGATCTCTTGGGCCTCATCAACGACATTCTCGACCTGTCGAAGATCGAGTCCGGAACGGTCACGCTCGACATCGTCGAGACGTCGTTCACCTCGCTGCGCGATCACATGGACCGCACGTTCTCGCAGATTGCGCAGGACAAGAAGCTGGACTTCGCGATCGAGCTCGATCCGGCCTTGCCGCGCGGCATGTACACGGACGACAAGCGTCTGCAGCAGATCATCAAGAACCTGCTCTCCAACGCGTTCAAGTTCACGGACAAGGGTTCCGTCAGGCTGAAGGTTGCGCGCGCGCCCTCGGGATGGTCGCCGGGCAACGATCGCCTGAACAAGGCCGGATCGGTGCTGGCGTTCTCGGTCGTCGACACGGGCATCGGCATTCCGCAGGAGAAGCAGCGCATCATCTTCGAGGCGTTCCAGCAGGCCGATGGCACGACCAGCCGCAAATACGGCGGCACGGGCCTTGGCCTCTCCATCAGTCGGTCGATCACGTCGCTGCTCGGCGGCGAGCTCACGGTCGACAGCGTGCCGGGCAAGGGCAGCACGTTCACGCTCTATCTGCCGCTCCACTTCGTTCCGGCGACCACCCAGGCGCCGTCGCGCGCCGTCAGCACGCAGGTGCGCGCGGTGGTGCAGGAGCCGGCGCAGGAAGTGCTGATCGACGATCGCGAAACGATCAGCCGCGGCGATCCCGTCGTCCTGATCGTGGAAGACGATCAACGCTTCGCCGTGATTCTGCTCTCGATGGCGAGAGAGGCTGGCTTCAAGGGCGTCGTCACGGGCGAAGGCTCGGCCGTCGTTTCGCTGGCGAAGCGCTTCTGTCCCGATGCGATCACGCTCGACATCGGGCTGCCCGACATGGACGGCTATGCGCTGCTCGACCTCCTGAAGCGCAACCCCGAGACGCGTCACATTCCGGTGCATGTGATCTCGGCGGATGAGCAAAACCGATTTGGCCTCTCGATCGGGGCCTATGGCTACTCTGGCAAACCCGTCGAGCGGGACGCGATCCTTGCGACGCTGGACGAGGTGAAGGAGTTCTCGCACCGGCCGAAGCGCCTCCTTGCCGTCGAACCCGCGGCCTCGAAGGGCTCGCTCGCCGGTCTGATCGGCGACGAAGACCTCGAGATTGACAGCATTGCCAGTCTCAAAGAGGCATCGCGTGCCATTGCCAAGAACGGCTACGACTGCGTCGTGGTCGATCTGAGCGCGCCGGCGGATCAACCGCTCGGCGATCTCATCAGGGCGCTGTCGAATTCGGACAAAGCTGCGGTGATCTTCTTGCCGCGTGATCCGAGCGATGACGAACGCAAGCAGCTGAACAAGCTCGGCAAGCGGCTGGAACACACGCGGCTTGCGTCGACGACAGCACAACTGCAGGACGATATTGCGCTCGTTCTGCACCGTCCGTTCGAGCAATTGCCGCTCAACGCGCAGGCAGCCTTGCAGCAGCTCAGGCGCTGCGATCCGCTGCTTGCGGGACGCAAGATCGTCGTGATTGACGATGACATCCGCAACATCTTCTCGTTGACCAGTGCCTTGGAGGAGCATGGCGTCGAGTTGCACTATGCGGAGAGCGGGCGGTCGGGACTGGAGATTCTCCAGCGCCTGCCCGATGCCGATGCGGTGCTGGTCGACATCATGATGCCGGGCATGGACGGCTATCAGACCATCCAGGAAATTCGCGCCATGCCGGCCTTTGCCAACCTGCCGGTCTTCGCGGTCACGGCGAAAGCAATGAAAGGCGATCGGCAGAAATGCATCGAAGCCGGAGCGTCGGACTACGTCGCAAAGCCCGTCGACATTGATCAATTGGTCTCCGTGCTCCGCGTCTGGCTCCAGCGCGCGGAACAAACCCGCACGATGGATCGCGCAACGGCGCCCAATGTCGTAACGTTCCGTTCCGCAACCGGCCAACTCTGATCGAAGGACCATGGCGCAAACCGTGCCATCCGCCGACTCGCCGCTTCCGTCGCGCTCACCGGGCGCGCCGAAAGCGAGTGTCCTCATCGTCGATGACGACGAGCGGACCACGATGGCCGTATGGAACGCGCTCGAGCAGCTCGGCCAAACGCTGGTCGTGGCGAACTCCGGCCAGGAGGCGCTGCAGCACCTTCTGCACAACGACTTCGCGGTCATCCTGCTGGACGTGAACATGCCCGACATGGACGGCTACGAAGTCGCAAGCTATGTCCGGGCGCGGAAGCGGACGCGTCACATTCCGATCGTGTTCCTGACAGCGCTCTATCGCGACGACACGCATCTGCTGCAGGCCTATTCGGCGGGTGCGGTCGATATGGTGTTCAAGCCCGTCGACCCGCTGATCTTGCGGTCCAAAGTGCAGGTGTTTGTCGATCTCTACCTGAAGCAGGCGGAGATCGCGCGCGAAGCAGAGCTCAGGCACCGGCTGCAGGAGGAGAATTTCCGCGTGCGCGCGGAGAAACTCAGCACCGAGCAGGCTCTGCGCCGCAGCCAGGAGCACCAGGAGGCGATGGCGAGGGCGGAAGCGCATCAGCGCACGCTGATCGAGGAGCTCAATCACCGGGTGAAGAATATGCTCACCGTGGTGAACGCGATGGCGCGCCAGACGCTCGCCTCCAACCCGGCGCCGGAGGATTTCTCCGACAAGTTTGTCCGCCGCATCGATGCGCTCGGACGAACCCATGCGCTTCTGTCGCGCGAGCAGTGGGGCACGGTTCAGATGGCCGATATTGCGCGCGAAAGCCTCGAACACTTCCTCGTGGAGGACAAGAAACGCGTGATGCTGGAAGGCCCGCCGGTCGCACTCGATCCGAAGACGGCCGTGGCGCTTGGCATCGTGTTCCACGAGCTCGCGACCAACGCAGTGAAACATGGCGCGCTGTCCAACGACAGCGGCACGGTAAGCGTAAGCTGGACCTTCAACGGCGACGAAACGGTGGAATTGCAGTGGCAGGAGGACGGTGGGCCGGAAGTCCGCCAGCCCTCAAGAGCCGGCTTCGGAAGCCGCTTGATCAAGCTGGAACTCACCCACGAACTGAACGGCGGCGCAGAGTTGATTTACGAGAAGAGCGGGCTCAGGGTGGCGATGGAGTTCCCTCTTATCAATGCGTCTCCGTCCGCTCAGCTCAAGCAAGGAATAGCTCAATGACGTCTCGTCGCTCAGCGCGCATTCTCGTTGTCGAAGATGAAGCGTTGATCGCGATGGATCTGCAGGCGCTGCTGGAGGAGGCGGGCTACGATGTGCTCGGGCCAGCGAATTCGTCCGCTGCCGCGCTCGCGATCATCGACAAGGAAGAACCCGACGTGGCGCTGCTCGACGTCAATCTTGGCCGGTCGGATGCGTTCGGCGTCGCCAGGATCCTGACCGAGCGCAACACGCAGGTGATCTTCCTGACCGGGCACACGGCGCACAAGCTGCCGCCCGCGCAGCGTCATCTCCCGCTGGTGTCCAAGCCCTACTTGCCGCAGGTGCTGTTGCAGGCCGTCGCGCGCGCGCTGGAACAGCGGCAGGCGAGCACGCCTCAGGCGTGATGGGCTGACACCGACCGCATCACTTCGCCGGCCGCATCCTGGCCGACGATCTCCGAGATGTCTCCCAACGCCAATATGCCGACGAGCCGCTTGTTCTTGTCGATCACGGGCAGGCGCCGAATCTTGTTCTTCTCCATGATGCGGATGGCGAGCTCCAGATCGTCGTCGGCGCGGCAATAGATGATCGGCTTCGACATCACGTCGCGCGCGGTCAAGGCGTTGCTATCGGCGCCGTTCGCAACACCCCGGCAAATGATATCGCGATCGGTGACGATCCCGACCAGGCGATCGTTCTCGCCGATGGGAACCGAGCCGATGTCGTCGTCGCGCATCCTGCGCGCGATCTCCCGGATCGGGGTGGTTGGTTCGACCCAGGTGACGCCGCGGTGCATGACGTCTTTCACCTTCATGCTGTCCTCCGTCGATCGTTCGACGTTGATCCAAACGCTCCAGCTGCGATTCCGTGCCTCTTGAGCGCCAATCCACCGCCAAGCTTGAGTATTGCCAGGTTTTGCCGTACCGAGCGCTTTCGAAGTATCGTCGGGCGAGCGCGAAATGGATGAACGCTCAAAGCAGGAAGCCGAGGGCGAATTGCGCTCCTCGCAGCACCGCGTTTCCCACACGGATTTGAGAGACCTGCTGCGCGACTTCGAAGCGATGCGCGAGGTCAAGGTGGTCGAGGGCGCAGACCCTCATCTCGAGATCAGCGCGCTCGCCGAAACCTTGACCATGCGTTTTCCCGGCGAGGAACCCGCGCTCCTGTTCGACAAGATCAAGGGATTCAAGCCCGGATACCGCATCCTTTCGGGAGCTTCGAATTCCTTTCGCCGACTCGCGCATGTCTACGGTCTACCGACGCCCGAGAAGAAGATCGACATCGTGAAGAGCTTCAAGGCTCACATGGGCAAGGGCCGTCAGCTCATTCCGCCGAAGGTGGTATCCACCGGTCCGATCCTCGAGAATGTGCAGCGTGACGGCGACGTGGACATCTTCAAGTTTCCGATCCCCTTCGTGCACGAACACGACGGCGGCCGTTATATCGGGACGGAAGACCTCGTCGTCATGCGCGATCCCGACAGCAATTGGGTCAATGTCGGGACCTACCGCATCGTCGCCCATGCCAAGGACGAAGTCGGCGTGTGGATCTCGCCGGGCAAACACGGCCGGGCCATCCGCGAGAAATATTTCGCGAAGGGCCAGCCGTGTCCGGTGCTGATCTCATGCGGACAGGACCCGATCCTCTTCCTGTGCAGCAATGCCGAGCTTCCCTATGGCGTCTCTGAGCTCGACTATGCGGGCGGGCAACGTGGCGCCCCCGTCGAAGTGGTGCTCAGCGAACTTCACAAGCTGCCGATGCCGGCTCATGCCGAGATCGTGCTCGAAGGCGAGATGTACGGCGATCGTCTGAAGATGGAAGGCCCATTCGGCGAGTTCATGGGCTACTACGCGAGCGATGCGAGCGAGCAGCCGACGATCAAGATCAGGCGCGTCTATCACCGGAACGATCCGATCATCACGCTCGCCATCCCCTCGCGGCCGCCGTCGAACTTCACGGTCGCGCGGGCGGTGGTGAAGGCCGCGATGATTTGGGATGAAATGGAAAAAGCGGGCGTGCCGGGCATCCAAGGCGTGTGGAACCACGAAGCCGGCGCCGGCCGGTTGTTCAATGTCGTCTCGATCAAGCAGATGTATGCCGGCCACGCGAAGCAGGCGGGAATGATCGCCGCCAATTGCCGGTCGGGCGTTTACGCGGGGCGCTGGGTCGTTGTGGTCGACGAGGACATCGATCCCTCAAACATCCACGATGTCGTCTGGGCGATGTCGACGCGCTGTGATCCCGCCGAGGATCTGGAGATCGTCCACAAGCTCTGGAGCACGCCGCTCGATCCGATCCTGCGCGGGCCGCCCTATCAGAGCAACCGCGCCATCGTCGATGCCTGTCGCCCGTGGGGCTGGAAAGATGAGTTTCCGCGCGTCGCCGAGGCGAGCCCCGAGCTCAAGGACAAGGTGATGGGTAAGTATGCGCATCTGTTCCGTTCGCCGGGGACGGGCTCATGAAACTCGCGCGGTTCGGCGACGACCGCATCGGCATCGTCCGCGACGACGTCGTGGTCGATGTAACCGATGCCGCCGGGGCTACACCCGGCGAATGGCCGCCGGTCGCGATGACTCGCCTGATTGCGAACTACGCCGAGCTGAAGCACAAGCTCGAACATGCCGGACAGGGGAAAGGCGTGCCGCTCTCGAGCGTTCGTCTTCTCACGCCCGTACCCTGGCCGAGCAAGGTCGTCGCCTATCCGGTCAACTATCACGATCATGGCGCAGAGATGCATGTCGGGTACCGCGCCGACAATCAGGGTTTCTTCTTGAAGCCGCCATCGTCTCTCAGCGGTCCCGCCGATCCGATCGTGCTTCCCATCAACGCCGGGAGGCGGATCGACCATGAGTGCGAGCTCGCCGTCATCATCGGCCGAAAGGGGCGCGACATCCCGCGCGAGCGCTATCGCGATTACATCTTCGGCTATTCCTGCCTGATCGACGCGGTGATCCGCGGCAAGGAAGAGCGCGTGACGCGCAAAGGTTTCGACACGTTCTGCCCGGTCGGGCCGTGGATCGTCACCGAGGACGAGATCGGCGACGCCGCGTCCTCGCTTCAAGGCACGTTGTGGGTCAACGGAGAGGTCAAGCAGGACGCCAACACGCGCGATCTCGTGCTCGACATTCCCGGCATGATCGAGCTGGCGTCCTCGGTCATGACGCTCTATCCGGGCGACATCATCGCCACGGGAACGCCCGCAGGCGTCGGCCCGATGCGGCCCGGCGACAAGGTGAAGATCGCCTTCGAACGCATCGGCTCCATGACGCTTGACGTGATACAAGGCGACACCGGGAAATACTCGATCTTCGCCAGTCCGCCTTCGGAGGCAAAAGCGCCCTAGACGAGGTCCGACCGTGGTCTTTGTGCCCATTTCACCGGAACTGTCGTCAGCGTTCGGTACCCCGATCTCGATTCGCACGGTCGGATCCGCCGAGATTCTCAATCGAGGCCTCGAACGCGCAATCCTCTCGCGCGCCGAGCGCGGCGAAGCCAACCGGATCAGCAATGTCGGCGGATGGCAATCACTGCCCGATGTTCTCGACTGGCCCGAACCCGAGATCAAACAGCTCACGAATGAAATGGACCGCGCCATCCAGCAGATCAGCGCGATGCCTGCCATCCTGGGACGCCAGACCGAACCGCCCAACCGCGTGAAGTACAACGCCTATGGCTGGGCGAACCTCAATCATCCCGGCGACTACAACATGATCCATCTGCATTCCGGCAATCACTGGTCGGTGGTCTATTACGTCGCCACGGGACGGCTCAATCCAGACACGCCGATGAACGGCCGGATCGAGCTGCGCGATCCGAGTCCCGCCGCCTCCTTCGCGCGCATGCCGG
>Ga0137452_1000581_pt1 | contig 10931 bp, 10 predicted proteins | sample EasRivERMGT513_2_FD_102312 | JGI IMG/M metagenome (GOLD analysis project Ga0137452, IMG submission 102312) | Soil microbial communities from meander-bound floodplain in the East River, Colorado, USA - East River MetaG ERMGT513_2 | ecosystem: Environmental > Terrestrial > Soil > Floodplain ...
ACCGCGGCCGGGGGGGCCCGTCCCACCCGCGAAGCGCAAGGCCGGGGGGAGGGGGGGAGGGGGGGGGGGGGAAGGGAAAGGGGTTAGGGCTTAGGGGTTAGAAAAGAAGGTCGAGTCCCCAATCGGTTCGGATCCCCGATCCCCGATCCCCGATCCCCGATCCCCGATCCCCGATCGCTACAGAATGTACCGAGAGAGATCCTCGTTTCGGACGATGTCGGCGAGCATGCGGTCGACGTAGGCTTCGTCGATGACCACGGTTTTCTCGCCCATATCCGGCGCTTCGAAGGAGAGCTCGTCGAGCAGCCGCTCCATCACGGTGTGAAGCCGCCGCGCGCCGATGTTCTCGGTCGCGTCGTTGACGCGTGCCGCGAAGTCGGCTATCCGGCCGACCGCGCCGGCCGTGAACGTCACCGTGAGGTCTTCGGTGCCGAGCAGCGCGACGTACTGTTTGACGAGCGCGTTGCGCGGCTCGGTGAGAATGCGGACGAAGTCGTCACGCGTCAACGGCTCGAGCTCCACGCGAATGGGAAAGCGTCCCTGCAGCTCAGGAATCAGGTCCGACGGTTTCGAGACGTGAAACGCGCCGGCCGCGATGAACAGGATGTGATCGGTCTTGACCATCCCGTACTTCGTGTTGACGGTCGTGCCCTCGACGATCGGCAGGATGTCGCGCTGCACGCCCTCGCGGCTGACGTCGGGCCCGCCGTGGCCGCCGCCCGCCATTCCGTCGCGGCTGGCGATCTTGTCGATCTCGTCAATGAAGATGATCCCGGCATGCTCGACGCGCTGCACCGCCGTGCGACTCACCGTCTCCATGTCCACGAGCTTCGCCTGCTCCTCGGAGAGCAGATGTGCGAGCGCGTCGGGAACCTTGAGGCGCCGCGATTTCGTGCGTCCCTGGAACATGTTGCCCATCATGTCCTTCAGATTGACGCCAATCTCTTCTACCGAGCTGCCGGCGATGATCTCGAACGACGGCATCGCCGACTCGCGCACTTCGATTTCGACGCTGCGATCGTCGAGCCGCCCCTCGCGCAGCGATTCGCGCATGCGTTCTCGCGTGCGGTTCGCCTGCTCGCGGGCAGCGGACGGATCCTCGCCGGGGGCGGCGGTCCGCGACGGAGGAAGCAGCAGATCGAGGAGCCGCTCCTCCGCTCCGGCCTTCGCCTTCTCCTGGACCTCCTCGGCCTTCTCCTCGCGCACCATGTCGACCGCCAGCTCCACCAGATCGCGGACCATCGATTCGACATCGCGTCCCACGTAGCCGACCTCGGTGAACTTCGATGCTTCGACCTTGATGAAGGGTGACTGGGCCAGGCGCGCCAGGCGGCGCGCGATCTCGGTCTTGCCGACGCCAGTCGGGCCAATCATCAGGATGTTCTTCGGCGTCACTTCCTCGGCGATGTCAGGCGGCAGCTGCTGGCGACGCGTCCGGTTGCGCAGCGCGATGGCGACGGCGCGCTTCGCCTTGCCCTGCCCGATGACGAACTTATCGAGCTCGGCGACGATTTCGCGAGGTGTCAGCGAGCGCGCCGCAGAGGCTGTGCGTTCTGGTAGGAAGATTGCCATTCGATGCGTCTTTCACTACGACAAGCCACGGAGACACGAAGGCACGGAGAAATCATTTCATACTCCGTGTCTCCGTGACTCCGTGGCCCGTTCTCAAAGTTCCTCAATGGTGAGATTGGGGTTGGTGTAAATGCAGATGTCGGCGGCGATCGCCATCGCTTCGACGGCAATGTGGCGCGCATCGAGCGGGCTGTGCCGCGCCAGCGCGCGCGCGGCCGCCATTGCAAACGGTCCCCCCGACCCGACCGCCACGATCCCATCGTCAGGCTCGATCAGATCGCCGGTGCCGGAGAGGAGAAACGTCGATTTCTTGTCCGAGACGATGAGCATCGCTTCGAGGCGGCGAAGCAGACGGTCGGTACGCCAGTCGCGAGCAAGCTCCACGGCAGCGCGTTCGAGGTTGCCGCGATATTGTTCGAGCTTGGATTCGAACCGCGAGAAGAGCGCAAACGAATCGGCGGCGGAGCCGGCAAAGCCGGCCAGGATCGAGTCGTTGTAGAGGCGGCGAATCTTTTTTGCGTTCTGCTTGAGCACCGTGTTGCCGAACGTCACCTGCCCGTCGCCGGCCATCACCGTACGGTCCTGGTGTCTGACGGCGAGAATTGTCGTCGCGCGGATCACCCGGCCAGTATGCCTCAAAAAAAGGGCAGGCCTGCCGTGGCAGCCCGACCCTCACGGGTGACAGGGGCGCGCAGCACATGACGAAACGCTCACATTTTCTCGATGTTTTCGCGCAATTTTTCTGGCAACAACGTTGCTCATGCATACTCCGCCATGACGCCTTATTCCTTCGTTCTCGCAGCATCTTTATTCGCGATCCAACCGGCGCCTGTGCCCCGGAACGAGCTCGCCGTTCAGACCGCCGAGGCCGTCCAGGTCGCGGAGCTTGCCGAGGCGCCACGGCCACAAGCCGAAGCCCAGGATCAAGGCCGCACCGCTGGAAGCCGCGACCGCGGCGACAATCCGCAGGTCGGTGGCGCCGTGCAGCGCGGCGATCGTCCGCGCGGGGATAACGCGCCGACGGGTCAGGCGGCGCCACGCGAGTCGCGGCCCGCGCCCGCTCCAGCGCCAGCCGCGGTGCGCGTCCAGCAGTCGCAGCCGCAACCGGCGACGGCCAACGACCAGCGTCGCAATGATGGAGGGCGGGATCGGGGCGACAACCCGCAGTCGGGCGGCGCCGTGCAGCGAGGCGATCGTCCGCGTGGCGACAACCCGGCAACTGGCCGGGCAGTGCCGCGCGACACTCGCACCGCCCCTGCGCCTGCGCGTCCGCAGGGCCAGCGTAGCGGCGACTACAACCGCGGACGCAGCATCTACGTCGCGCCGCCGGTTTACAACTATTACTACTCTCCGCGCCGGTACTATCCGTACGGCTATGGGGCGTTTGGCCTCGGCTATTTCTACTACGACCCGTACACGTGGTATCCACCCAGTTACTACGGCAGCTACTACGGCAGCGGCTATGACAATGGCTATTACGGCGGATACTCCGGCGGCTATTTCGATGTTGGAGAAATCCGCCTATCAGTGTCACCGCGATTCGCGGATGTCTACGTCGACGGCTATTTTGCGGGACGTGTAGACGACTATGACGGATTGTTCCAGGCGCTGAAGCTGGAATCGGGGGCGCATCACATTCAAATCGTGGCCCCGGGCTACACGACGCTCGACTTCGACGTGCGGATCAACCCCGGCCAGAAGATCACCTATCGAGGCGACCTGCGGCCGCTCAGGCCGTAAGGTAAAACCCAAATCCCAAATCCCAAGGTCCAAATCCAAAGGACCAAATCCCAAGTCGCATCACGATGACTTGGGATTTGGGTTTTGGGATTTGGGATTTGGGATTTTCCTACGCCGCAGCGCGGCATAAACGGGAATGCCGGCGGCAATGATGAGCGCGCCCGCAACAGTCTGGCGGGGCGCGCGATAGAGGCCATTCATCAGGATGAAAGCACTTGCGATCGCATAGATCGCGGGCGCGATCGGATAGCCCCAGGCGCGGAACGGCCGCTCGGCCTCGGGCTCCTTCCTTCGCAGCACGAATAGCGCGACCACCGCCACACCCGAGAACAGTACGATCGCAAAGCCGGTGTACGTGACGAGCGCGTCTGCCGTGGCCGTCAGCACGAGCAGCGAGCTCCATATCGCCTGCGCACAGATCGCAGCCGCTGGCGTCCGGTAACGAGTGTGCACGACCGCCGCGCGCGCGAAGAACAGACCGTCGCGCGCCATCGCGTAGTAGACACGCGGCCCGGCGAGTGTCATCGCACTGATGCTCGCGGCAAGACTGACGATCGACACCACGCCCATGATGCTGCCGGCAGCGCTTCCAAGAAGGCGATCCGCGATCACGTCGAGAACGCTTCCCTTGATGGCCGCAAGGTCCCCGACCGGAATGACGTAGAGGTACAGCGCGTTCAGCAGCAGGTAGATCGCGATGACAGCGCCGGTCCCGAGCGCCAGCGCGCGGGGTACGTTGCGGCCCGGATCGCGCACTTCCTCGGCGACGTAGGTCGCGGCATTCCACCCGGAGTAGGTGAACATCACCGGGATCAGCGCGAGGAGCCAGCCCGCCGGGGCAACCGGCGCGGACTCCGTGAGGTGAGCAAACGAGCCGGTTCCAAATGAGAAGCCGATGGCGATGAAGGCGACGAGCGCGGTCACCTTGAGACCGGCGAGCACGTTTCCCACGATGCGGCCCGGGCCCACCCCGCGCACGTGCAGCCACGCCATGGCGGCGATGACCGCAATTGCCGTGAGTGTCTGCGGCGAAAACGTGAGTGCGACAACCCCGGGGACGATCGGCACGACCAGCCACGGCGCCTGTCCTGAGACACCCGGCGCAAACCGTCCGAGGTAGAACACGAGCACTGCCGCGCTCGTCGCTATGGCCCCCGAGAAACCGGCGACGAACGACGTCCATCCCGTGAGAAATGCAGCAGGCGGGCCAAACGCTTCGCGGAGATAGACGTACTCGCCGCCCGCACGCGGTCGCAGCGCGGCGAGCTCGGCGTACGCCATCGCGCCCGCGAACGCGAGCGCGCCGCCTGCAACCCACGTGGAGAGAAACAGTGCCGCGCCGGGCACGAGCGCGGCAATCTGGGGTGGCGTAAAGAGGATTCCGCCGCCGATGACGTTGGAGACGATGATCGCGGCGGCGTCGAGCGGACCGAGACGCCGCTCAAGCGAGGAAGAGGGCGGCACTATTGCGTCAGGAGCTGCCGATCGATCGTGAATTCGCCCAGCTTCTGCCAGGTCCGCGAGCCGTGCTTGCCGAAGATCTCGACCCTTGCGTCGACGAATTGCGTGTTCTGCAGCATCTGCAGCCGCGACTCAGTGCCCGTGTATCCGAGGTTCGAGCGCAGCACGAGCGACCCGCCGGTCTGCCCCGGTGAGATTCCCTGGCGGTCGATGGCGGTCACGAAGTGCTCGCCCCACGCCTCCGCCTCGCCTTTGCGCTTGAAGATCGCGTTCACCTGGACACTCTCCACGGGCTCGGAGGAGGTGTTCTGCAATTTGAGGGATATGCTCGGAACGAGCTTGTTCTTGCCTTCGTAGATACCGGCGTCATACCAGCCGGTATGCACGTCGGTGATCTTCACAACTTTCTCGACGTCGAAGTTATGGCCGCAGCTGGAGAACAGAAGAGCGGCCGCCAGCGCCAGAACGAGACGTGTCATACACCAATTGTATTCAGAATTGCTTGATCTCGACGTGGGTGCGCGCCTCATCCAGCGTCATCCGGCCGGCGCGATACGCGGCCAGGTCGGTGCCTTTGATCCGGAACACGATGCTGCTGATGTTCGACGTATCACCCGGCACGAGGCGGTCGGGCCGCACGTTGTCGCGGGCCGCCACCGTGAGCCACTCGTTCTCGGCAATCGGCAGCGGGCCGCTGTTCTCGATCATCGCATCAACGATCGCCTGACTCACCTCGCGCGTATAGGCCGCGTTCGGATCCTCGATAAGCGAGAGATCTACGCGCGCCGGGGCGGGTGCCGTCGTCTGGGCCGTCACCGACGCCGCGCCTACGGTCTGCGGCCGCGCAGCCGCGTCCGAGGGAACCGGTCCGACAGGTCCCACCTGCAGCTCGAGCCGCCGCAGCGCGCTTTGAAGCGAGCCGCGCGTCCGCGGGTCCTGGACGGTCGCAATATACGACTTGAGCTGATTCACCGCGGTGGCCGCGCCAAGGCCGTTCTCATCCACCATCTGCCGCAGCGTCCATGCCATCGTCCGGCGGAACGCGGGGACTTCGACGTCGAAGAAGACACCGTAATTTTCGAGCCGGAAGCCCCGTACCGATGGCGCACCGGTCATCATCAATGCATCCGGCGGCATCACCGCGCGAACCTGGCGCATGAGGCTGTCGGCGCCGTTGGCGACCGCGCTCTCGAGCACGCTCTCCATCATCGAGATTTTCTGGCGGGCCTTGACCTGATCGACTTCAGGCGGTGGTGCCTGTGCGAACGCGGCGGGCGCGATGCCGATGACGATGACGATGCCAACTAGACAAGGTTTCACGATATTTCTCCTGCGCTCAGGCGGGTCCTACCGGATCCGCTCTCGTTATTGCCCCCGCTGCGATACGCGCATCAGGTAATTCAACATCTGGCGTTGCTGTGCGACTTCCACGCCGGTCGTTCCATCCATCTGGCCCATGGCGCGCTCGATGCGCGTCAAATCGCCCTGACGCTGCGCGTCGAAGTCGCGGACGATTTCCGCCGTGCGCAGCGCAAGCTCGCGCTGCTGCCGCTGCTCGCTCTCCTGGATCATCGCGCGGACGCGCTCGAAAATCTGCGCGTCGCCCGCGCTCGCTGTCGCAGGACCGTTCGTGTTGCGCATTTGCGACAGTTCCGTGCGGAGACGCTGCTCGAGTGCCGACAAATCGCCAGGCGTCACGGCGCCGGGCGTCGCGGCGGAAAGGGTGACGTTCGACCCACGTGGATTCGATGTCGGTGAATCCGTCGTGGCCGTCGTGCCGCGCAACGCGCCAAGCGTGACACCGGTCGTGAAGACCACCGCGGCGGCGGCCGCCTGCGCCCACGCCGGCATCGGCTGCTTCCACCAGCGGGAGGGTCTCAGCACCTTGGCGACATCGGAGCGCGGTGCGTCCGATACGACACGAAACCCGAGTTGCGCGTCAGGAGGACTCCATACACCGAGCAGCTCGCGCGTGGCGCAAAGCGATGCGATCTCCTCCGCGCATCCGCCGCACACGGCTACGTGCGCGTTGATCGCGCGGCGTTCGTTCGGATCGCACTCGTCGTAGAGATACGACACGAGGGCGCCATGGTCTCCGCAGGTAAAGGTCTGAGTCATTTTCGTTTCACCAGTTGCGGCGTCATCTGCCCGTTCTTCTCCAGGTGCCGGCGGAGGACGGTCAAACCCTGATAGAGGCGCGTCTTCACCGTGCTGAGCGGGCACCCCTGCATGTCGGCGATCTCCTGGAACGTCATCCCGTGGTACTCCTTCAGGATGATCGCCGTTCGCTGCTCCTCGGGCAGCAGCGCCATCGCTTCTTCCACGACCGCGCTCAGCTCGCGGCGCGATACGAGCTCCTCGATCGATTCCACCGGTCCGCGCTCCGCCGCGAGCTCTCCGGGGTCGACGCCTTCCGGCATCTGCATCACCGGCGCGCGGCGCTGACGACGAATCCAGTCCCGGCACAGGTTCAGGGCAATGCGATACAGCCAGGAAGAAAACTTCGCCTGGCCCTTGAACCCCGGCAGGGCGCGGAATGCGCGGAGGAACGTCTCCTGACACACGTCCCGCGCATCCTCCTCGCGACCGATGACGCGATATGCCAAGGCATAAATCGGCCGTTCCCATCGGAGGATGAGCTGATTGAAACTCTCGGCGTCGCCGCCAACCGATTTGGCGACGAGCTCGTCGTCGGTCAACGTCATGTCTGGAGCCGGGGGCCCGCCGGTCCGGTCAGTGGATAAGACGGCCACTGCCGCCGTACGGCCGTAGATTTCATAATACGACGTAAGACCTTAGTAGACCGATGGTTAGATGCGTTTCCTCCAATGCTCAGCCTGAGACACTGATTGAGACTCGGCGTACGACGCAGGCTGCCATTGGCGGACAGAGTGGTAAAATACTGAGGTCTTGGCTTTAAATTTCCCCACAGATGAAGTGTTTTTGACCACGGAGGAGGTGCTCGAATATCTCCAGATCAACCTCCGGACTGTGTACCGCCTGATTAAGGCAGGAAAGATCCCGGCGGTGCGCGTCGGACGGCAATGGCGATTCCGGAAACGCGACATCGACGTCTGGCTCGATAGCCAGCGGCCGCGCGGTGATCGTCAGGCGGCGGCAACACCGGCGGCACCGGTCCGCAACACGCGCCAGCGTGTACTGGTGGTCGATGACGAGGCCAGCATCCGCGACCTCCTGTCGAAGACGCTCGCGCTGGCGGAGTACGACGTCGACACGGCGCCCGATGGCACGACGGCCCTCGACCGGATGCGGGCATTTTCCTACGACCTGCTCATCGCCGATCTCAGGATGCCCGGCATGGACGGCCTCACGTTGATCAGGCAGGCCAAGCGCATCAAGGCCGATCTTCCCGTCATCATCATTACCGGCTTCTCCACCGAATCGAGCGCGATCGAAGCGGTAAATCTCGGCGTCGCCGGCTACCTCACCAAACCATTCCGGGTACCGCAGGTACTGGCCGCCGCCTCGAAGGCGCTCGGCGCGCCGGCGGCGTGATCCAGCTTTCCGACCTCAGCAAGTCGTTCGGCGATCGCACCCTGATCGACCATGTAACGTGGCAGATCTCGGACGGAGACCGTGTCGGTCTGTGCGGACCGAACGGCGCGGGCAAGACAACGCTGCTGAAGATGCTCGGCGGCCTCGACGAGCCGGATTCTGGTGCGATCGTCAGGCCCGCCGACTTGACGATCGGCTACCTGCCACAGGACGGGTTGACGCACGCGGGGCGCAGCGTCTTCGAGGAAGCGAGCAGCGCATTCCAGCCGCTGCTCGACATGAAGGCAGAGATGCACGAGATCGAGCATCGGCTGGGCGATGCGTCGATCCCGCAGGACGACCACGACGCCATGCTCGCCCGCTATAGCGATCTGCAGGACCGATTTCGCCTTGCCGACGGCTACAGCATGGACCTGCGTATCGCCACGGTCCTGCGCGGTCTTGGTTTCGCACCTGACGACGCCGAGCGACCGGCGGAAACATTTTCCGGCGGCTGGCAGATGCGGATTGCGCTCGCGAAGCTGCTGCTGGGCCGCCCGAACCTTCTGTTGCTCGACGAGCCGACGAATCATCTCGATCTCGAAGCGCGCAACTGGCTCGAGGAGTATCTCGGGGGGTACCCCTTCGCGGTGATCCTCGTCTCGCACGATCGCTACTTCCTGGACTCGGTGGTCACGCGGATCACCGACCTGAATCTGCGCAAGCTGACCGACTACGTCGGCAACTACAGCAAGTACATCGCGCAGCGCGATGCAATGCTCGAGCGCCTGCGGCAGGCGAAAAGGGAACAGGACGAAGAAGTTGCCCGGGTGAAGATGTTCATCGACCGGTTCCGATACCAGGCGACCAAGGCGGCACAAGTCCAGAGCCGGATCAAACAACTCGACAAGGTCGTCCCGATCGAGGTGCCTCCGGAACGAAAGCGGATCCACTTCACATTTCCGGTCTGCGCGAAGAGCGGCCGAACGGTGCTCGAGCTGAAACACGTCCGGAAGGCATACGGACCGCTGACGGTGTTCAAGGATCTCTCGCTCCATATCGAGCGCGGCGATCGGATCGCGCTCGTGGGTCCCAATGGATCCGGCAAGTCTACGCTCATGCGCATGCTCTCCGGCGAGGAGTTACCGGACAGCGGCACGCGAACCGAGGGACACCAGGTCGTCATCGAGTATTTCGCGCAGGACGAGGCGGTGCGCCTTGACCCGGCGCTCACGGTGTACGAGACGCTCGCGTCCGGTTCCTCGACCGGCATGGTCCCCGCGATCCGGAACATCCTCGGCGGCTTCCTCTTCTCGGGAGACGATGTCTATAAGAAGGCCGCCGTGTTGTCGGGCGGCGAGCGAACGCGGCTCGCGGTGGCGCGCATGCTGCTGCGCCCTTCCAACACGCTGCTGCTGGACGAGCCGACCAACCACCTCGATCTGGACTCGAAGGACGTGTTGCTCGACGCGCTCGAGGATTACGGCGGGACGCTGATCATCGTGTCGCACGATCGCTACTTCGTCGAGAAGCTGGCGACGAAGATTATCGAGGTCGGCCACGGGCAGGCAGTGGTCTATCCGGGAACGTACTCTGAGTTCCTCTGGAGTAAGGAGCACCAGGAGGCAACCCCCAAGGTCCAACTCCCAACTCCGACGAAGGGGGAAAAGCCCAAAGCCCAAGGCCCAAAGCCCAAAGCCCAAGAGCTCTCGAATCCCGAATCCCGAATCCCGGATCCCGGATCCCGGAATCCCGAGTCTCGGGAAGGGCGCAAGCGGCAGGACGCCGACCGCAAGAAGAAGCAGCGCGTCACCGAGGCGCTGCAGAAGCGGATTGCCGACCTCGAGTCGCGCATCGCTGAACGCGAGGCGGAGGTGAAGGAATTGGAGGCCGCAATGGCGGGGCCAGGCTTTTACGACAACCTCGAGGCGGCCAAGCCGCTCACCGACAGGCACCAGGCGCTCATGTGGGAAGTCGGTGATCTCATCGCCCAGTGGGAGGCGCTTCAGGAACACGCCGCCGAGCAACCGTCTGAAACGTAACCCCGAAACGTAACCGCACAGCTTTCTGAGTCACGGTTTCTGCGGTACGCTTACAGAATCGTAATGAGGGCTGCCAGACTTCGCGGCGGAAACGCCTCAGTCACCGTCCTTTTCCCCATTTACCGCCTGTTCAGCCTGGGCATGTCGTTTGCCCCTCCCGCCTCGCGGTTGGGTTTCGCTCGGTGGAGCGTCCCCCCCCAATGACCAGCGCACACCGTCCTGTTCCCCGTCGCGGCCGTGCCGCCGGAACGACTGTCCCGGGGCCTGCCGAGGCGGAAACGGCAGGGCGACCGGGCGGATTGTCTCGAACGGACGATGTCTTCTTCCGTCACCTGGTGGCGGGAATGCGAAACGGCGTTCTGGCAATCACGCGGGCCGGAACCGTAGCGCTGCTCAACGAAGAGGCGTGCCGGATTTTCGGCGTCGACCCACGGCCGGACGACCTGGGAAGACCGGTTGCGGAGGTGTTACGCGCGCATCCGGATGTTGTGCGGCAGTTGTTGTCGGCATACGAGCTCCACATGCTGCCGAACCGCGCCGAGATGCGGCTGAAGCCATCGGGCAAGGTCATCGGCTTCACGCTGGCGTTTGTGCGGAACGATGACGGCGAGGTGACGGGCG
>Ga0137452_1000582_pt1 | contig 10903 bp, 20 predicted proteins | sample EasRivERMGT513_2_FD_102312 | JGI IMG/M metagenome (GOLD analysis project Ga0137452, IMG submission 102312) | Soil microbial communities from meander-bound floodplain in the East River, Colorado, USA - East River MetaG ERMGT513_2 | ecosystem: Environmental > Terrestrial > Soil > Floodplain ...
ACATCGGCTCGGTCTACGGCCGCGAACATCCTCCATCGCCAGAGATGGAAGGCAAGTTCGTGCGCATCACCAACATGGACACCGTGCCCGACAACCACGGCATGTGGAAGTACGACGCGGCCTATCCATATCAAATCTTTTCCGGTATCCTCGTGGACAGCAACGGAGAGGACATCGAAGGCGGAGAAGTGGAACTCATCGATCACGAAATCGACAGCTACGAAAACATGCCACTGCTGTTCAGTGCCCTGACGGATCCATCATGACGAAGAATCTTAAACGGCAGTTGCATAAGGCCGTGGACTCGGTGCGCAAGCAATCGCTAGAGGAGCGGTTGCAATCCGCTCTGGAGCACCACCGTGGCGTGATCCTGGCTCGTGTCAAATCGAAGAGCGACCCGACCATCAAGCACCAGATTCGCTTGGCTGCTGACCATACCGTGTACTGCACCTGTCAAGCGTGGCAGTTCAATAAGGACCGGCCGAAGACGTGTCGGCATCTGACTCAGTTCAAAGCCGACGTTGTGCCGCAAGACATGTAACCCGATTTGAATCGCGATGCAATCTGAATTCACCATGAGGAGCATATGGCCAGAGTCAAGCACCGGAAGAGACGCAGGCATCAGACCGAGGATGCTCGGCTGGCAGAAATGCTCCTTCCTCCGACACCGGAGGGATGCCCCTCCTATACGCGGTTCTATTACGAGTCGTATCGCGGGCAACTCTTCCAAGCCTGCAGCAACTCGCATCATCGACACTGCCCACGCACATCAGACCAGCACCATGTGCATCTGTATTGCAAGTGCCCGTGCCACCGGACCGACCTTACGAAGCATGCGAAACGGAAACTCTGGTTGGTTCTCAAGGCCGACATGGAGAAACAGAAAGCCAAGATCACCAAACGAACTGCTCGCATCGCTTCTCCTCCTGGCACGAAGGCCGCAAGGCCACGCACATCTCGAGGAGCGTCCACCCGGTTCCGCTTCGTCAAGCCGTTGGAACGCATCCCGGCTGGTATCATGGCCGTCGTGCACCAGAGTATCGCCACGCTGAAAGAGGGAACGGTACTCTCGGTGACTGACTTCGCTCTGACCAAAGGACTCAAGGACTTTACCTCGCAGGATTACGTAACGCAAACTTCGATAATGTTACATCGCATGCTTCATGCCGGAGTAGTGGAGGTAGTGAAATGAAAAAGACACACATGAGCGTGGCCGTTTACGATCAAAGCTGGCTTCGGACGAGCCCAACACGACGGACCAGAGAGAAGCATCGCACGGCCTGTGGTTCTATCTGCGACTGCACCAAAGCGACAACGGACCGGAGCCGTGTCACATGCCGCATCTGCATCAAGAAGATCGGGATTCAGTAATGAAACCGAGAGGAGCTTCGATGAAACTCTCTTCGCATCGTGTGACCTTTTTCTCCCGCACCTCGAAAGGACAATTGCAGACATGGTCCTGTTGGATTGAAGCAGACGGGATTACGGTCACCAGCACATGGGGCATCAAAGGTGGGAAGATGCAACTCACGCAGGATAAAATGTTCTCGCGTGGTCGCAAGGGAACGGCCGCGTACAAGAGTCCACAGGCCGTTGCTCTGGAGGAGCATGCGCGACAGGTCAAGAAAAAGATTCGTGCGGGCTACGTGGAGCAAGCCATCCGCACTCAAGCCGTGCAACTGGAGAAGTTGAAAACCGATTTCGATTTCGACCACATGCCACGCTCCTTTGCTCCGGCCAAACCCGTGCGAGAGATTGACCCGGCCGAAGCCTCTCGACTGGATGTGGCCGGTCAGTTGGCCAAGCAACGCAAGCGGGACGGCATGCGGCATTATCTCGTGGCGGGCTCTGACAGCCGGGTGCGCATCTATTCCAGAGGGATGGACGACCTGACGGCCCACTTCGAACGGCTCCTGGTGGGCCTCTCGTTGCCTCCAGGAACCATTCTGGACGCAGAGTTCGTGGTCTCCTCTCCCGATGGCGACGACGATTTCAAGGCCGTGTCAGAGATCTGTCGGTCGAAGCCGGAGAGAGCCCGACGCACCATGGCCAGCTACGAGAAGACCGGCAACCTCCTGCAGTTCATGGTATTCGATTTGCTGTTTTACGATCGGCTGCCGACATGGCAACTGGTCTTTGAAGAGAGGAGAGAGGGATTGATCCGGGCTCTCGATCTCGCATACGGGACCAAGAGCCATACGAAATTCCGGCATGTAGTGCCCATGCAACAGTTCGAACGGCCGTTGTCCGAATGCATCGGTCTGGTCAAGAGAAAGGCATGGGAAGGGTTGGTGCTCTGGAGGAAGGACCAGCCCACGCAGGTTCACATGAACGGGAAGCCGAAGAGATGCAACTGCTATAAATTCAAACCGATGAGGGAGGAGGATTTCATCGCCACGGGATTCGAGTTGGGCCAAGGCCGGAACAGCAAGGTGGTCGGAGCCTTGAAGCTGGCGTACTACATCGATGGGAAGGAGAAACAGTTCGACCGATTGATTCCTATTGGCAATGTAGGCACCGGCCTGGATGAAGCCACCCGCAAGGCTGCGCTACGGTGGAAGTATCCATGCGTGGTCCAGATTAAATTTGAGAAGATGTCGAAGACCGGATTGCGGTTTCCGGCCTTCCTCAGAAAGCGGGAGGATAAGAAACCAAAGGAGTGCGTGCTATGAATTACCCGGAAGGTGACGGTGGTGGAATGTTCTGGCTTGCGACATTTCTCGGAGCCATGTTCATTCTGTATTGTCTTTTCGCAACATAAGGAGTCAGAACAATGGCAAAGAAATCACTCGGACGGAACATCGAATACACGCTCACCGGATCCAAGCTCGTGCTGGAGATCGACATCAGCAAAGAGTTCGGCCCGTCGGGCTCTGGTAAGACCATCATCATCGCCAGCACAGGCGGTAACAAAGATGTGGGAGACATCAAGCTCGGACTCAACGCGTACAAGTACGCAACGGAGAAACCGAAAGCGAAGAAGTGACAGCGGAGTGGTGGCGTGATCAACAACGCAAACAGGACCGGCAAGGACGGGCCGGTCCTGTCTGGACATGGCCCACGAGCACGAATCCTCGAAGGAGGTTCAGACGAATGGAATGCTGTCTCTGCGGTCGGCCGGTCATCGTGGAACATAACAAAGATGAACCAGAGGAGGAGGTGCACTGCGTTCCATGCACGGACCATGTTGCCAAGCGATGCTCACCGACGAAATGCGGCGCATGTCTCATCATCGCACTCTCGGGATACAGCATCAAGGAAGTGCGCAAGCTCACGGCTGATGAACTCCTGGCCACGTTGTGGTACTTCGAGAAAGGTGCTATCGTGTGGCGGTCGTTTGATGGGAGGCAGTTGGTTGTGATTTCGAGAGACGCGGCAATCGAACCGTATTCGCTCCTGGTAGACGCAAGCGGTTGGTGTAAGAGAAGATGATCAAGTCGCAGTGGAGCGAGAGGGTTAGGAAAAGAGACGGGCACCGATGCGTGTTGTGCGGTTCACAGCGTATTAGATCCCACCATATTCTACCGAAGGAGGAATACCCGAGTCTACGATTTCAGATTAGCAACGGTGTAACTCTCTGCTACCTCCATCACACTGCAGTACACCGGCTGATGATCACCAGTAAACAATATTTTTTGCTGGCTCCTCGCGGATTCAGTCGATCGTTTGTTTCGTTTCTTCGGCACCATCTTCCAGTGTGGGCCGTTGCTCGGAGCACGGTTAAACGGCAGAAAGAAAGGAGGTTGCCGACTTATAATTTTGGTCGAAAAAAGTTTACCGTTAACCAGGAGTTGAGAGGATAATCTCGGCTCTCCCAGACAACGAAGGTGGTGGCGATGAAGGCGGTTTGCGAATCCATAAACATTCGTCTGCGACGCATGCCGTCCGCACCATCAATCATTTTTCAGAAAAGGAGATCCCATGCGTTAGACTCTGCACTCTACATGCGACCGATACGGCCCATACGAATCGGGCACGTCAATACAGATTGGTCCACCGACGGCTGGTATCGCCACGGCGTGCCAGTCAACAAGTCGTTGATCCTGGTATTGAAATGCGGCCATATCGAAATGGCACCGCAGCATCCGGTGAAGCTCCGAAAGTTGGTGCACTGCCCGATGTGCTTTCGGTTATGGACAGAGAGAGCCGAGACCGATCGGCTCTCGCAAGTGAAACAGCGGAAACGGAAACACGTTCAAGAGGAGATAGACGTCATGGCAAAGAAGTCGAAGAAGAAGGAAGCACCGTCCGGTCGGGAACGCGGCCGTACGGAATATGAATTCGCCAAGGTGGGCAAGGACATCGAGGACGGCACCATCGCCGGTGTCGTGTACAACGCGATCAAGAAGCTCAAGTCCGGCACCGTGGCCGAGGTCACTGACGCGGCCGTGAAGGGTGGCCTGAAGGATGTCACCGGTCAGGACCCGATGGTACAGACCGGCGTGTGGCTGAACCGTCTGGCCGCAAAGGGCATCGTGAAGAAGATCAAGGCCGAAGGCAAGGCCGCAGTCAGCAAGGCTGCGAAGACCGTGCGCTTCAAGTTGAAGAAGGGGAAGAAGGACAAGGCCGCATAGCATGTCCAAAAGAAAGCGGCATCCTCACGTGAAACGAGAACCACGACCGCGTGGGGAGCCGCTTTCATTCTTCATGGATGATCCACCGACAACTCCAGTGGAAGACATCACACGACAGGTGCTCTCGAAACTTACACCGGCTCCAAAACAAAAGGTCGTACCATTTCATCGAACGGTATGCCGTTGGCCAGAAAGTAAATGACAATGCCTGAAAGGATGATAGGAACCGTTGCCGGTGTCTATCTCGACGGTGGATTTTTCTTTATCTGCGGTTCTGACAATCGGGATTATTACGCGAAGAGTCGGGATCTTCCCGACTATCGGTCATTGATGTCACTGGTCCCCCGTCAGACACGAATCGAATTCACACCGGAGATTCGGGACAAAGGACCGGCGGCATCGAACCTTGTTATCCTCGCAGATGAAGAGCCTAGAATGAAACCGACGCCACCACCGCCACCAATCGTCGATCCGGATGCTCAACCGTCAGAGGATCCTACCGTCCAACGGCTTGGGATCTTTCGTAAAGAAAGGAAGAAATGATGTCGGCCGCAAAAACAATTCTCTGGACGCTCGTGCTTTCCATTCTCATCTTCGTAGTGCTCACCGCTCCGGCCTACTGTCAGACTCGCGTATACACGAATGCGGACTTGGGTAAGCCGATCTCAGCTAACCGACCAACCGTGCCACCGGATGTGCTGCAGGGCATGGCCACCAGACAGTTCCGTTCCGTGCCTGAGCGACCAGGACCGACGGTAAGTTCTACCGGTGCCAAGGCTTCCACACCAGGACCGTGGGACTGGCCGGAGCCCAGACCGGAACGAAGATTGGATGGGACGCTCCTCTCGGATCCGGTATCGATTTACGGGCTGACGCCGTTCCCGTATTTTCCGTATCCGTTCGCTCCTCAGCAGCATCAACACGGCCGCTGATCGGTTCGTCGTGCGGAAAAAGTTTTTACCCCATCAGGTCGAAGCTCTCGCCTATGCCCACCGGCGTAAGTCAATTGGTATCTTCCTGGCGATGCGACTCGGAAAGACACCCGTGGTCCTGCGATGGGCACGGCAACGGAGCCTGAAAAAAGTGCTCGTGGTGGCTCCGTTGTCCGTCCTCCCCGGCATGGGGTGGGAGGATGAAATCAAACAGGAGGGTGGATGGCCTATCTATCTCTGGCCGCAAGAACGTAGAGACGTGTGGTTGACGGCTGCAGAGTCTAACACCATCGGATGGTATGGTATCAACTACGAATCGGTGCTACGGTCCTGTCCGGAGATTCTCGAACTGGATTGGGATGCGATCATCCTCGATGAGTCCACCCGAATTCGTAATCCGAAAGCTCAGATCACGAAGCTCCTCCTGAACCACACGGGTCATATCAAGCACCGCGCGATCCTCTCCGGTCTGCCGAATCCCGAGTCACCGCTCGACCTGTTCTGCCAGATGAAATTCCTTCACGGCTCCTTCCTGGGTATCGAAAACTTCTGGGCCTTCCGACAATCCAAATTCAAACTCGTCGGCTACGAATGGTATCCCAAGAGGGGTGTCACGGAACAAATCAAGAAAGCCATCCACCATGACTGCTTCATCCGCTCGCAGAAGCAAGTGGGCATGGGCAATAAGAAAGTCTTTGAGCGACGCTACGTTTACATGACACCAGTCCAGAAGAGATTGCAGAAAGAGATCCGCCGGGACTTCACGGCTGGAGGCAAGAGCACCAAGTGGTCTACGGTGCAACAGATGTGGTTGTCTCGACTGGCCGGAGGCTTCACACCAGAACTCGAACTCATCGCTGACGGAAAGATGACACTCCTGAAAACAATTCTCACCGAGGAGCGGCCGAAGGAACAGGTCGTGGTGTGGTTCCGTTTCACGGCGGAGATCAAAGCAGCCTACACCATGCTCCGCAAGGCTGGCGTGACCTGCAAAATCATCCGTGGGCAGACCGACAAGAGGAAGCGGCCGATCATCCAGAAGAAGTTCCACGCCGGCATCTATCGAGTTCTCTTGATGCAGGTCAAGGTGGGGCAGTACGGATTGAATCTAGCCTGTGCGAACACGGCCATCTACTACAGCAACGCGTGGGACCACGAGATTCGATCGCAGAGCCAGCAGCGCATCGAGCATATGATGAAGAAGGTGCCACTGCTCTACATTGATCTCGTCACACGTGGCTCCGTAGATGAAGCCGTGCTCGATGCCCTGCAGGAAAAGAAGTTCGAGTCGCGTCGGTTCCTTCGTGATGTGATGACGAAGTTTTTCCAGAGTGCCGCATGAAAGAGTTCTATATCTGCCGAAACTGTTTGGTGGGGCATCAACCGAAGGTGGATGCGCCGATGTTCTGTCGCAAGTGCGCGGCCTGTTCCTGGGTCATCTTACCAGAGGATGGAATCCGGCTCATGGTCCCATACTTTTCCGTGGAGAGACAGTCAGAGTTGGCACGCTTACTCAGCTACCAGAGGAGAGTGGCCCGTGGGACGAAAGTCAAATAGGAAATGGCTCCGTCGAATCCTCCGCTATCGTCGGGCTCGTATTATGGAACGGATCGACCTGTTGAAACTCTTTGGCCGGCACCGAAAGTTCAATCCGTGATTATCAAACGGCTGCGTCCTCTCCCTCGACCGGAGGAGCCGTTGCCAACCTTTCCATGCCGATGCAAAGGCTGTCGGAACAAAACGCCGTTTGTTGGTTTCACATGCCAGGATTGCTTTCTGGTATGCTCCGAAAGTAAGAAGAGTGTCAGTCACGAGTCACGCTACATTCGGATACCGAAGAGGAAGAAATGAGATCACGAGCCGAGATCTGGGTGGACTTCGCATGTGCGGTCGCGCATCAAGACATTCGAGCCGGAGCCGTAGCCGTGTCCCACCCTCGAGATCCCGCACTGACTGGCATTGCGGCTGATGCCTTGATGGCAGAGTTCGAGAAACGATTCGAGTTCCACGAGAGTGCGAGTGGCGGAGATTGGTTCCGTCGGGCACCGAAGAAATAAAGGAGATGGTGATGGCACGAGTAGATGATTTATGCAGCCGTGTAATGAACGCTGGTCCAGCGAACTTTCATGAAGCCGTGCGAGAGTTGGCTGAACTGGCCGATCGCCGATTGGCTTTACCGATAGCCGGTAGTGTGCTCCAAACATGGTGCATGAGTCTTCCTCTGCGAGAGCAAGGCACGCTCCTCACTGCCGTGCGTGGCTGCGACGATGAGCCGAAGCTCTGGTCGGCTACTGGATTCTCGGATTCTCCAGGCCGACGACTCACGGCCTTTATCCGTTGGTGCTTTATGAATCCAGCGGACCCGCGAGAGGTGAACGTTCCTGGTGCCTTCTTCCAGAGCCAACCGCCGCATCCGTTCAAGCCATCGGAGTTCGGGCATTTGCCACAACACTGGTATGCTCATGCGATGCACGCGCTGGAGATCATCGCCTATCGGCATCCGGACGATAGCATCGCGCGAAAAGCGGAGATGCTCTACTTGGCGATGGTGTTCAATCTGCATCTGCAGCCGGAGACATCGACGCAGATGATAAACCGTTTGTCTGAAGACCGGATCGCCAAAGGGAATGTAGTGTCATGAGGAGGAAAAACGCGATCACCGAACCTGCTGCTGGCAGGATTGAAACGAAGAGCCCGTCCTCGCATGGTCCCTGCCCGTTCTTTTCAATTCAGTTGCATCCAGTTGACGGGATTTGGCCGGACCGAAATGTGAACGGTATGACAACATGGGCCTGGTTCAATAATTTGGTTGCATCATTAGCCAAGTCGTCCAAAGGTCAGATGGCATGGACAATGATATTGCCATCCGATAGGGTGACGGACTTCAAGAGTGAATTGGTCCTCGTGACGGCGAAGACCGATAGAAAATTTTCAGCGTCACTCCAACGTGGACTCACAATACCCGGTCTTGAGAAAAGATTGGAAACGGTTCTCGTCACCACACATCGCTCAACGAAAGAAGACCGTGCTGCATTAGATAGTTGGCGACAGCGGACAAGAAATGGCAACGAAGACTTTGATAAAAAGAATCCGGGACTTCGTGAAGCCAGACAGTTAGTGGCAAAAAAGAGAAGGCATCAGGTCAATGCGAAGTTTGCTAAGCGTTGATCCCGGACTAACTGGTACCGGGTGGGCTCTCTGGACCAAACCATTCCGACAGCCATGCGCGATCGGCGTGCTCAAGGCTGGCAAGGGAGAGTGGTGGGAGAGAGCACAGCAGATCGCGGATGGCCTCGTAGCTCTCTGCGATCAGCGCACCAAGATCGTCGCGGAGTTCACCGAGTATCATGCGGCCGCTACCAGCAACATGGGATGGCGCACGGGGGATCTCCAACGGTTAACCTTTCTCTGCGGCGCAATCGCTGGCCGGGTCTATCCACGAGAGTTCATCCCGATCACCACCTCCGGGTGGAAGGGACAGTTGCCGAAGGCCGTGGCCGCTCGTCGCGTGCAAGAGATCATCGGTAGCAAAGCATGCCGGACACTAGGATTGCCGGACATCCAACGACGGTCCGATACGCATGCGTGGGACGCCGTTGGAATTGGATTGTGGGCTCTCGGAAAATTTGAATGAGGAGAAGCATGGCGAAGATCATCCCGTTGAAACCGGTCACGGTGAAAAGTTATAACCCAGAACGCGATGGGGTAACGTTTTCGCTTCTGGCGAAATTCAAGAACTGCCGTGAGCTCACCCGGCTCTATCTGAAAGGGTGGAAGCCGAAACAGGTGCCGATGTATATCGTGTTCGGCAACATCACGCACTCTCTTTTCCAGAAAGTGTACGAGGATGTTCGGACTGGCAAGATGACCAAGGCTCCGTCTACCGACTACGTGAAGAAACATATCGCGGACATCGAGAAGCAATGGCGCACCGATAATCCCAAGGCCGATAGCGAGACACTCGAACGGCTCGAGATCACATGCGCCATTGGTGAAGCCGTGCTCCCGATGTATTTCAAGTTTTGGGAACGGGACTTCAAGGTGAAATGGAATCCTCCTGAAACGGAATTCAAACAGCCGTTCACCGTGGAACATCCCTTCACTGGAAAGAAGATGAACACGTTCCTGCGAGGAAAGATCGACGCCAGCTTTTACGAGAAGGGACAGACGCGACCTTGGCTGCATGAGACCAAAACCAAGTCCCGTATCGGCGAGAGCGGAGAGTCGAACCTCACCGATATCCTGCCACACGAAATGCAAGTAGGAATCTATCTCCTCATGCTGCAGATCATCAGCAAAGGGAAAGTGCCGGCCGGACTCCTTTACAACATCGTCCGACGGCCCACCTCCAAGCCTCACAAAAAAGAAAGCGTGCAAGCCTTCGCTCAACGCATCATCGCGGATGTACGGAAGCGTCCCGAGTATTATTTTCTCCGGCTCCGGATGACGGTCGATAAACAGGATCTCTTTCGACGTCAACAGGAGCTTGAAGATACGGTGTCCGATTTCCTCCTGTGGTGGAAGGGTGAGGCCGGGCATTACAAGAACTCCGACTACTGCGAAAACAAGTACGGCACCTGTTCCATGTTGCCCATTTGCGGCCGTGGCGACTACAGCCGTCACTATCGAACCGATCGCATCTTTTCAGAACTAGAGGAGGCATGACATGGAACCAGTCGATACACTCAACCGGTGGATGATCGGACGGAGAGTAGACGGAACTCTCACGATCGCACGACCACCAAGCCGTCTCACGCAAGATGAAGCCTTGGTGTTTGCGGCTTATCTTGTCGCGATGGTCTGCGATGAAGGTCGATGGCAGGAAGTGCAGAAGGCAGTGGAGGAGGCATGAGACTTCATCTCGCGCATGTGGTCGTGATCGGAGGAGGATACGTCGGGCAACTGGTTCAACTCCGGATCCCCTCTGTCCGAATCCTCGACTGGAGAAAGACACCGCCCACGAACCATCTCGAGACCAGGATGGGCCCACAATATTTATGGGAGCCGATCCCCGGAGTGGAGTCCACCTCCTTTCCGGTGACCACGCTCGTGGACGGCAAGATACCCACGAACGATTCCATCCTGGCTTACAAACGGAAGATCGGGAAACAGGAGGATGGTGGAGACTGGGGACTCCAGTTCCGGTACAAGACTACGGGATGGCACAGTGCGTTGCCGGTGCCACGTGTGGAATACGGGAGCCATGTGCGAGGAGTGGATCTCTCTGCCCATAGCTTGCTGATGGACAACGGCCGGATCATCGCCTACGATCTCCTGGTCAGCACCATCCCACTCGACTTCTTTCTTAACCTCTGCGTGATCCCACCGCGTGTCCACTATCCGTGGAAACAGAATCCCATCTACATGAGCACCGGCGTGCGGTCCGAGTCGATGGAG
>Ga0137452_1000586_pt1 | contig 10880 bp, 11 predicted proteins | sample EasRivERMGT513_2_FD_102312 | JGI IMG/M metagenome (GOLD analysis project Ga0137452, IMG submission 102312) | Soil microbial communities from meander-bound floodplain in the East River, Colorado, USA - East River MetaG ERMGT513_2 | ecosystem: Environmental > Terrestrial > Soil > Floodplain ...
CCCGCCTCCAGCCGCGTCGCCGAAGCGCTGCGGCACAGACAGAAAAAACCGAAGGAGCAGCCCGCCGAGCCGCCGCAGGAGACTCAGCTTGATGCGGCTCTCAGTTTTTCCTCACGCGAGGTGCTGCAGCATGCCGACTTTGAGACGATGACGAGCGAAGAGCTCGCGCAGGCGAAAAAACTGATCGCGAACCTGAGGCTGCCGATTCCGGAAATCCGCACGCGGCGCTTCCAGCCCGATGCCCGCGGCGCCCGCGTGGACCTGCGTGCCAGCCTGCGCGCGAGCCTGAGACACGGCGCCATGATCATCCCCCTCAAGCGCCGCTCGCCAGAGCGGCGCCACCCGCCGCTCGTGATCCTGTGTGACGTTTCGGGCTCGATGAACCGCTACTCGCGCATGTTCCTGCACTTTCTCCACGCGATCACCAACGACCGCGACCGGGTCACCAGCTTCGTTTTCGGAACGCGCCTTACCAACATCAGCCGTTATCTGCGTCACCGCGACGTCGACCTCGCGATGGGCGGGGTGTCCGAGGCGATCGCGGACTGGTCGGGCGGCACCCGGATCGGGCAGTGCCTTGCCGAATTCAACCTGCGCTGGTCGCGCCGAGTGCTCGGGCAGAACGCGGTTGTACTGATGATCTCAGACGGATTGGACGGGGACGTAGGCGAAGGGCTCGCGCGGCAGATGGAGCGCCTGCACAAGTCGTGCAGGAAGCTCATCTGGCTGAATCCGCTCCTGCGCTATCCGGGGTTCGAGGCACGGCCGGCCGGCGTGCGTGCGATGCTGCCGCACGTGGACGAGTTCTTGCCCGTACATAACGTCGCGAGCCTTATCGACCTCGCTCGCGCGCTGGAAGGCTCGCACGAACACCGCCGCGCCGCCTGACGTCCGGAAAAGATCAGGCGAGCGTCTCGACGGCGAACGCCACGGCCGCTTCGGCCGGGTCTGAGCTATGAGGATGCCCGAAGCTGATCGTTCCGTGTCCCTGTAGCACGACCTCCTCGCGCTTCACAGCCATCTCTGGTCCGTCTTGGAGGGTAACGAAAGTGCCGTTGGAGCTCACATCGACCAGAACGAATTTGTCGCGGCGGCGTTCAATTCGCGCGTGCTCGCGAGACGCCTTGCGGTCCGCTATCACGATGTCGCTGGAGTTGTCTCGGCCAAGCTTGATCAGGTCGCGATCGGGGCCCAAGGTTGCCTCCTTCCCACTGTACTTCAAACGCATCTGGACCTTGGGCTGCTTGGGCGGGCTGGGCGAACGGCCCGCCATATACGTCAACTCCTCGCTTTGCTGCCACAGAACCTCATAGACATCGATCTCCTGCTGCCGCCCTTTGACCGGCAGCTTGTCGAGGATCCGGGTTAGCGCCTTTCTCTCCGCACTCAAGGGTTCCACGCACTCTCCGGCGGCAATAATCTGAGCAGGCTTGGCAAATTTCACCATTCGAGAGGCGACGTTGACGCAATCGCCGAAAACGTCCTCTCCTTCCTCCAGAACGGGGCCGAATTGCACGCCGATGCGGATCTGAAGGTGCTGGCCGGAGACGGGTTCCTGCATCTCGACCCGGGACTGCATCTCGGCGGCGGCCTCGGTCGCCGCCGAGGCGGTGGGAAACACGCACATGACCTCGTCGCCGATGGTCTTGACCACCCGTCCCCCGTAGCCGACCGCCGATTCGCGCATGATGTTGATACACAGCCCGACGCACTCGAGCGCCCGCGCATTGCCGAGCTTCTCGTACAGGCGCGTGCTTCCTACTACGTCAGCGAACAGGACGGCCAACTCTGCCGGTTTCTTTTCCATCGGACGGTTTCGAATCACTCCAAGGGCGCAAAGTATAAGCCAAAAGGTTGCCGAGAATGCTCCTCGTATCAGGGGAAATCCCCATGCCACTGTGTAAATCGGCAGCGGCCTTTCCCGCACCTCGCTCCGTGTGAATATTCCACAACAGCGCGGTGGAACGCTTCACAGCCTTCGTCCCCGCCCGAAAGCTAAGCTGGTAACCGTGCAAATGAAAGTTTGCATGGCCCCGGACAAACCGGGAACACAACGGGACAAGGAGGAGGAAGCCATGATCAAGATGAACGGGTACTCCAGCATGGACCAACGCATCGAAAGCATCCGCGCCAGCGAGACCGACCGGCAGATCGCCAAGGAACACATGCGCGATGCGGACTTCGTCTCCGACCTCATCTGCCGCGCCGTGGAAAAGGTCCGGACCGCCGAGGGGCTCGTGGGCAGGCTATTCGTTCGCCGCGCCGCCTGAGGCTCGCAGGAACCGATCTGCGCAGGCCGCCAACGGATCGCCGCCTGGATCCTGCACTGACCGGAGAAACACTTTTGTTGAACGGTCGAGCCCAAAGGGCTTGGTCGTTATCCCCCTGTTCCGCCGGGGTAGCTACCAGGCCGCGGGCAGAGTACGGGCGATCGTGATACGGTCGGGCTCGATGGCGATATAACCGCCCTCGGTCAGATCCCTGAGAATCTCGTTGACCATCTCGCGCGAGGCGCCGACGCGGTCGGCCATTTCCTGCTGCGTCGGGCGGTTTTCGACCACGAGCGTTCCGTCGCGTTCCACCGCAAGGTCAAGAAGCATGCGCGCCACACGACCGTACACATCCATGAGGGCGAGGCTCTTCACATCGTTGGTGAGCGCGCGCACACGCCGGATGAGCTTGCGGATCAGATGCAACGCAAACTCCGGGCTTTTTGCGACGAATTCCTTGAAATCTTCCTTCGGAACGACCAAGAACTGGGTTGGCTCGATCGTCATCACCGAAGCCGAGCGTGGGCCCTCGTCGAGCACCATTTCCCCGAAGTACTCGCCGGGTCCGGATTCGCTGAGAACGATCTCCTTGCCCTTCTCGTCGCTGACGTAGACCTTCACCCGCCCGGAGACGACGATGTAGAGCGAATCGGTGCGGTCGCCCTCGCTGACGACGACGGTGTTTTTCGGGAATGTCCGCGTGACCGCATGCTGAGCAGAATCCCTGAGGTCGATCATGCTCAGGATTTCTTCTGGCGTCGGACTTTTCGCACTCGGCTCTTGCATCGCCCCGCTCATGAGGTCAGAGCTTCAACGTCGAACGCCGCCACTTCCGTCGGATCGGCGCTGTAGGGATGCCCGAAGCTGATCGATCCGCGACCATGCAGCAGGACCTCCTCACGCTTCACCGCCATTTCAGGCTCGCCGTGAAACGTGACGAAAGTACCGTTGGAGCTGACATCGATCAGAACGAACTTGTCGCGCCGACGTTCAATCCGCGCGTGCTCGCGAGACGCCTTGCGGTCGGCTATCACGACGTCGCTCGAGATCTCCCGTCCGAGCTTTATCTGCTCGCGGCCCGGGCCTGCGATGACTTCCTTTCCATTGTGTCTCAGGCGCAACTGCACCCGAGGCTCTCTCCGCGGGCCGGGCGGCCGACTAGCCATGGAAGTCATGTCCTCGCCCTGCCGCCACAGCACTTCGTAGACATCGACCTCCTGCTGCCTCCCCTTGACCATAAGCCTATGGAGAGCGCGGGTCTGCGTCTTCATAGGCTCGCTTAGTGCTTCCACGCACTCCCCGCCAGCGATGATCTGGGAAGGCTGTGCCAGCTTCACCATTCGAGCCGCCACGTTGACGCAGTCGCCGAAAATGTCCGGCCCTTTTTCCAGCACGGGGCCGAATTGCAGCCCGACGTGGATCTGAAGGCGCTGCCCGGAGACCGGTTCCTGCATCTCGACCCGTGACTGCATCTCGACGGCGGCCTGGACTGCCGCGGAGGCAGTCGGAAACACGCACAGAACCTCGTCGCCGATCGTCTGCACAACCCGCCCTCCGCAACCCAGAACCGATCCACGCATGATACTGAGCAAAAGCGCAACGCAGTCGGCCGCCAGCGCGTTTCCGAGCTTTTCGTACAGGCGGGTGCTTCCGGAGATGTCGGCGAACAGAACCGCCAGATTCACGGGCTTGTCTTCCATCGCGCAATCCGGGTCCGATTGGGTGAAAAGTATAAGCCTAAAGGACCGGTCGTTCCGGGCCGAATCGCACTTGAGCGTCCGGCGCCGTCTGCTCTAGAATGACCTCCAGAAGCGGGGCGGAACCGACGTCGGGGGAGGTCATGCGCACGAGCTGCCGGGCGGTGGTTGGAAGTTGTTTCCAAGTGGCGGCGATCCTGTTCTGCACCGGCGCGTCCGCCCAAACCGCCACTTTGACATTGGTCGAAGGGCGCCTTGGCCTGATTCGAGGCGCTACGCTCTATACGGCCACACAGGGCGTGAGGTTGGGGAACGGAGACATACTGGCGATCGACCCGAAAGGGCTGGCGCAGGTGGAGTTTGCGGACGGCGCTATTCTGAACTTGGCCCAGGGAGCACGAGCCATGCTGGTGGGCGCCGCCCCGGGAGGTCGCGGTCAGCCGGAGATCGCTGTGCTGTCCGGCTGGGTCAAGTTCACGCAAAAGAAATCCGCGAAAAGCGCGCCTTTCCGGGTCCTCGCTCCGCTCGCCGAGATCGCTTTAGGCGACGCGACGACAGTCCTGAACGCGGGCGGCGACTTCACGGACATCTACCTGGAATCCGGGGCTGCCAGGTTTTCCGAACGCGGAAGGAAGGGGACGCAGGGGGCGGTGCGGGACGTCAAGGGCGGTGACTTCATTGTTCGCAGGGGTGAACAGCCGGCGAGCTTCGCCCCGCGGCCTTCGGCGGAATTCGTCAAGAACATGCCTCGGCATTTTCAGGACAACCTGCCCGCCCTGCTCGAAAAGGTCAAGAGCAAGAGGGCCGAGCCCAAGCGCGAGCACGAAGTGGCCTACGCCGAGGTCGAGGCATGGCTGAAAACCAGCCTACCGATGAGAAGAACCTTCGTCAAGCGCTTCGAGGGACGATCCAAGGATCCGGAATTTCGCCGCAAGCTGATCGAAAATCTCCGGGAGCATCCCGAGTGGGACCCGGTGCTGTTCCCCGAAAAGTACGAAACGAAGGACTCGAACGGCCCGAAGGGCACTGCGCCCGGCGCACAACAATAGGAGGGAATGGTCATGAGGCTGATGGTCAAGTTCAACGTCGTGTTTCTGGCAATCTTCATCGTCGGCCTCGTCATCGCGGCCTATATATCGCGCGACCTCCTGAGGCAGAACGCGCGCGACGAAGTGCTCCAGCACGCCCGCATCATGATGGAGTCGGCGCTCGCGACGCGCGCCTATACGGCCAAGCAGGTTGGCCCGCTGCTCGAGACGCAGATGAAGTACAAGTTCCTGCCGCAATCGATACCCGCGTTTGCGGTCGCCGAGCAGTTCGGCGAGCTGCGCAAGAAATTCACCGAATACGACTACAAGGAGGCAACGCTGAATCCGACCAATCCGCGCAACCGCGCCACCGATTGGGAGACCGACGTCGTCAACCAGTTCCGCCAGACCTCGGACCGCACCGAGATCATCGGCGAGCGCGATACGCCAAGCGGCCGCACCCTCTACCTCGCGCGCCCTTTCCAGATCAAGGACGCGGCATGCCTCTACTGCCACAGCACGGTGGACGCAGCGCCCAAGACCATGATCGAGCTCTACGGCCCTGCGAACGGCTTCGGCTGGAAGCTGAACGAGGTGGTGGGCGCGCAGATCGTCTCCGTTCCCATGACTGTGCCGGTCAAGCGCGCCGACGACACCTTCAAGGTTTTCATGATCTCGCTCACCGGTGTATTCGTCTTCGTCTTCGTCGCCCTCAACCTCATGCTTCACGCCATCGTGATCCGGCCTGTCACCCAGTTGTCGAAGATCGCCGATGAAGTGAGTCTCGGCAATCTCGAAGCTCCGGAGTTTACGAGCAAGGGCAAGGACGAAATCGCGATTCTGGCAGGATCGTTCAACCGCATGCGGACGAGCCTGGTGCAGGCGATGAAAATGCTCGGGGAATAAGGGCTCATGAACCGGTCCGGAGACTAGTGGCAGTTCTCAAGCAACTCGGCAAGTACAAGATCGTCGAAGTCATCGGCAAGGGGGCGATGGGGGTCGTCTACAAAGGCTACGACCCCGTGCTCGAGCGCCACGTCGCGCTCAAGACGGTGCGCAAGGAGCTGGTCGACCAGGACACCGCGGGGGCGATCATCGCGAGGTTCAAGAACGAGGCGCTCGCGGCAAGCCGCCTCACCCACCCCGGGATCGTCGGCATCTACGACTACGGCGAGACCAAGCAGCTCACCTATATCGCGATGGAGTTCGTGCAAGGCCGCGGGCTGCGCGACTTTCTCGCGCGGCAGGAGCGCTTCGGGCTGCAGGACGTGATGGCCATCATGAACCAGTTGCTGGACGCGCTCGACTATGCCCACGACCACGGCGTGGTCCACCGCGACGTCAAGCCGGCGAACCTCATCATGACCCCGACCGGCAGTCTGAAGCTCGCCGATTTCGGAATCGCCCGCATCGACCGCTCCAACCTCACCCAGCTCGGATCGATCATGGGAACGCCGGCCTACATGTCCCCGGAGCAGTATTCCGGGCAGCAAGTCGACCGGCGCAGCGACATCTTTTCCTCCGGCGTGGTCCTCTACGAGCTGCTCACCGGGGTGAAGCCCTTCGAAGGCCCGACCCAGACCATGGGCTACAGGATCTGCCACGAGCCGCACCGCAAGCCCTCGGAAGTCAATCCTCAGGGCGTTCCCGAAGTGTTCGACGCGATCCTCGCCAAGGCGCTGGCAAAGACCCCCGAGGAGCGCTACGCGAGCGCGCGCGAATTCGCAAAGGCCCTCGCCAGAGGGTTCGAGAACCTCGGCGGCTCGCCGGCGACGACCGTCCTGCTCCCCACGGTGATCCACAAGGAGGAAGAGCGGCCGAACACGACTCATCCGCCCCCGGGATGGGAGGCGGAGCAATTGCGCGCGCTCGAGGCCCTGCTCGCGCCCCATGTGGGCCCCATGGCCAGAGTGCTCGTCAGGAAAGCGGCGAGAACGACTACCGACGGATTCGCGCTGGTGCGCCTGCTCGCCGCGAGCATCGAATCGGAGCGGGACAGAGATGCGTTCGCCGGAATGGCGCTCGAAAAGGTTTCCGCAAGCGCCCGGCCCGAGGCGGCGCCGGAGCGCTCGTCTCCTGGCACTTCGCGAAAGCTGATCGAGGCGGGCGATGTCGACAAGGCGGCCAGCCAGCTCGCGCCCTATCTCGGCCCGATCGCCAAGGTGCTGGCCAAGAAGGGCGCCGGGCGGGCGCAGGACCTGAAGACGTTCTACCTCGAGCTCGCGGAAAACCTCGCCGACCCCGGACAGCGGACCGAGTTCCTCAAGAAATCCGGCTACGGAGACTGACCTGAATCTGCCCTCACCTTCGGGACGAAGCGGGAGAAACCGCATGAACGCATTCCGATCCGCGTGGCTCGCGTCCCTGCTGGCCGCGTCAGCCGCCATTGCGCAGGACCCCGTCACCAACTTTCCGAGCCGTCCCATCCGGGTAGTCGTCCCCTTTCCGGCGGGCGGCGCCGCCGATGCGCTGCCCAGGATCGTCGCCGAGAAACTTGCGGCGAGATGGGGACAGCCGGTCATCGTCGAGAACCGGGTGGGGGCGAGCGGCTCGATCGGCGCCGAAGCGGTGTCGCGCGCCGAGCCCGACGGCCACACATTGCTCGCGACACCGCCGGCGCCGCTTGTCATCAACCCCAGCCTGTATTTGAAGCTTCCCTACGATCCGACGCAGTTCGTGCCGGTGACGGTAATGGCGGCGATCCCGAGCGTGCTGCTCGTCAACGCGGCCAAAGTCCCGGCGAGCACGCTCCAGGAATTCGTCGTGCTCGTACGCGCGAATCCGGACAAGTTCAACTATGCATCCCAGGGGACGACCACCGTTTCATTTCTTACGACTGAAATGTTCAAGGCCGCGGCCGGCGGCCTGAAGATCACGCACGTGCCCTACAAGGGGACCGCGCCAGGGCTCGCGGCGCTGCTCGCTGGCGAAGTCGAGATGATGTTCGACAATCTCGGGGTAACGGTACAGCACGTTCGGGCCGGGAAGCTCAAGGCGCTGGCCGTCGGCAGCGCGCGGCGCGTGCCGTCGCTTCCCGATGTGCCGGCGATGGCCGAGTTCTATCCGGGCTTCGTCTCCATCGCATGGTTCAGCGTTTCGGCACCTCCGAAGACTCCGGCAGCGATCGCCGAAAAGCTTTCCGCAGCGATCGTGGAGATACTGAGGCAGCCCGACGTCGCCAAGCGGCTCGAAGGATTGTCCGCCGAGACGATCGCAAGCACTCCCGCGGGAATGGCGGCAATCATGAAAGAAGACGGTGAGCGCTGGCGCAGCGTGATCCGAGCCGCGGGCGTGAAGCCCGAGTGACCTAGTTGTAGAAGACGTGCCTGCCGATGCGGGCAACCGGCTGTTTGCCTCTCGCCCAGCTGGGTTTGACGTACGTAGCATGGTAGAACAAAGCCTCCTCCAGCACCGGCGCCTCCCGCCCGTGATAGACCGCTTCGGCCACTTTCCAGGCCCGCTGCCATTCCTCGCCCATCGGCGTAGGTACTGAACTCAACTCGGTCCACGAGAAAGCGCCTACATAGCGCTTGCGGCGCGGATCCCAGTTTTGCTGATAGACGACGCCGCAGACCGTATCGGGGTAACGGCCCGAGGCCTTGCGGTTCATCGTGACTTCGGCCACCGCATATTGACCCGCGATGGGTTCGCCGCGCGCTTCAAAATACACGTTCCGGGCAAGGCAGACGAGATTCCGCTTTTCGTCTCGATAGGCCTGGACCGTTTGCAGCGCGAAAACGAACGTTGTTGCGATCAGGCCGAGGGTCAAGGCGAGTAGCCAGAGACCCTTGTCGGTCGTGTACCAGAAGAGGCGAAGGTCGTTTCGCCAATACGTTACCGCCCAGGCGACACGGGAAGGGAATTCTGCGTGGAGGCGCGTCAATACCATATCGTCGGCCTCGATAACCAAGGGCAGCTCGGGGATACTAGCCGCCGCTTCAGCTCCCCAAAAGAGCTAATTGCAGGCGACCACGAAATAGTTGGCACAGTTACGCTGTCTCCTCGGGGTGACAATAGCCCATCAGATTGAAAGAAGCCCGACCGAGGGAGCACAATGCCGCATGGTCCCAAACCCTCCGCGTTCGGTCGCCGAAATCGAGGGCTTCATCACGATGCTCCAGGTCGCCTGCGAAGACCGTGCGATCAACGACCGGCTCGCAGGGCTTCTTTCCCTTCCGGACCCAAAGCGCCAAGCCGTCTTGCATGTCTGGGTCTCGGACCTTCTGATCGCCCGGGCGCCACGGGATTTCACTGCGGCGATCGCCTGCCTGCTCGACGACAAGGTGGCCGAAAAGGCCTACGAAGTCATCTTCCGCTGCAGGCGACCCGGCGGAAGCCCGTAGCAACCGGGGCCTCGTGCGGGAGACTGCATCGACGCAGGGGGTTTCGGGCAGCCGACCCACCGCGGTCAAGCCCGGTTACGGGCACGGGCCAGGCGGCCGCCTGCCTGGGAACAGGGTCTTTTCGAGTCCGTGTGAAGTAGTTACTGACCAAAAGCATGACTATGGCATAGTCTTACCTCGTCTCCGCCGCTCGGTCAAGGAAGAGGGGGCGAGGTCATGAGAATGAACACAACGCTGGTCATCAATTCGAAGGGTGGGTCGGGTAAGACCACCATCGCGACCAACCTCGCGAGTTACTTCGCGGCGAACGGCGTTCCGACCACCGTCATGGACTACGATCCGCAGGGCTCGAGCATGAGCTGGCTGCGGCTTCGCGCCCAGCCTGGATCGAAGATCCACGGCGCCAACGCCGCACCGCAGAAAGGCGGCCGCATACGCAGCGTCGAAATGCACGTGCCTGCGGACACACAGCAGCTCGTGATCGACGCGCCTGCCGGCGCATCCGGCCTGCTCTTGCAGGAAATGCTCTGCAAACCCGATTGCATCATCATCCCGGTGGCCCCATCGGCCATCGACATCCACGCCACCGCCAAGTTCGTCGGCGACCTGCTCCTTGCGGGCCGGATCCGAACACGCAATATCCGGCTGGCAATCGTCGCGAACCGGGTACGCAGCTCCATGCCTGTCTATCAACCCCTCGAGCGGTTTCTCGCTTCGCTTGGCCTCCCATTCCTCGCGCGCGTCAGCGATTCGGACGTGTACATCAAGGCCGCGGAGACGGGGGTAGGCATTTTCGAGATGGACGCCCCGGCGGCAGCCACCGAGTGCGGGGAGTTCATGCCCATCGTCGAATGGGTGGGCCGGCCTCCGAATCCCGAGGCTGCTACGGAGGGAAAGGTCGTCGACTTGGCCCAGCGGCGCTCACTGGAAAGGGACAGGACTCCCTCGTTGATCCGCTCCAACCCATGAGCGGAGCGCCCAGCGGGACGCGGAAGAATCTTTCGTACCGCTAAAGGGGAATTGCAAGCAGCGTGTCCACGCTGCGGCTGTCGAGCACGACGGTTTTTTCCTCGAAGCGCCGATCCCTGCCGTCGATGCGAATGCGATCGAGGTAGCGGCCGCTCGCAAAGAGCACGGACTCCCCTGTGTGCATGATGCGCACGACCTGGAAGTTCGAGGTCGCGCCCACGGTAAGCTCATCGATTCTTTCAACGAGCGTCGAGGACACCGCGTGACGGTAGCGCTGCGCCTCGTAGATGTTGGCGTGGCGCAGCGCCGAAACGCGGTCGCGGAGCATCGCGCGCGAGTCCGCGTAGATGATCGGCAGCGGAAGCTTGCGCTCGAAGTTCTCCGCGGTGGTGATGCGGTAGCGGCACTGTTCCAGAAAGAAGTCGGGCCACTCCTCCAGCCGGTCGTCGTCGAGCGCGTGGACGTAGCGCGCGAGCAGGTTCTCGACCGCGAGCTGGAGTTCGATGTCCATTGTGAAGCCGTCATCCCCGCGCAAGCGGGGATCCAGCGGCCCTCGACGACACAGGATTCCCG
>Ga0137452_1000588_pt1 | contig 10876 bp, 13 predicted proteins | sample EasRivERMGT513_2_FD_102312 | JGI IMG/M metagenome (GOLD analysis project Ga0137452, IMG submission 102312) | Soil microbial communities from meander-bound floodplain in the East River, Colorado, USA - East River MetaG ERMGT513_2 | ecosystem: Environmental > Terrestrial > Soil > Floodplain ...
AAATCAGGATGCATCTACTCCAGTGTAGCAGCCCCCTCCTAACAGCGCGGCCTACATCGGCCCGGTTCTGCGCACCATTTCTTCATTTCCTCGCTGGCATGAACCCGACGACGACATCCTTCGCAAATCGACGAGACGAACTTCTTCGTTTGCTTCAGCGAAATATGCGGCGGGATTGGAGCCATGTTCGGGTCGGTGACGCCCTACGATTTGAACACGTCCGCTATACTGAACTGCCCGACGCCGGAGTGGTGAAACTGGCAGACGCGCGGGACTCAAAATCGCCGCTCTGCGATTCCTGTCCGTTTCGAAATTCTTCGAAAGAGATTGATCCAGAAGGAGATCCACCGAAATCAGAGTGATGCGGAATTCGGCGGAGTTGCGCCTGTTTTGAAGTGGTTTTTAACCAATTTGGTAACCACTTGATCGGCGGTTGTCGTCGCGCGCTCACGATTCGCCGAGCTGGTCCAGCACTTCGCGATAGAGAGCAGGACTGATCCAGAATCTCGCGTTCCCGATCAGTTTATCGAGCAGCGGCTTCGCCGCGTCAATCAATCGAGCACGCTTCGCGTGCCCGATCGATCACGTCACTGCTGCGACGGACGCCAGTCCAGCGAAGAACGCCTCACCCTCGACCTTCTCGAAGAACGTGCCCGGCCAGCCGGCGACAAGTGCCCGATCCGTCCCGGCGCGCAGCCAACGTCAAGGCCAACGCCCGGAGGGGCCGAGCGAAGCGAGGCGCCTTGACGTTCGGCGAGCACCGGGACATCCTGGCGATTCGCCGGCTCTCACAATGGAGCCTTCTAGCAGCGCGACGAGAAGGACCACGGCCATGATCTCGTTTGGATCAGGGCAAGCCAGGGCGGACGTGGCGTGCGGAGTCCGCTCGATCAGATGCGGTCCCGTACCCGACGCCGGTGACCAGATATCCTGCGACGCCCGCAGGCGTATTTGCGCTATCGAGTTCTGGATATCCCGCCCGCTGTCCACTGCCTATTTCGGCAACAAGTGGCGCTGCTCGTGGCGGTTGGACCCGCATTGAATCGGCCTGGCCGCCGCGCTAGACTCCAGGCGCCGTCGAGTATCCGGCTATCGAGTTGAGCCGACTACTCGTTAGGCATGCATCCGTGTTCGGTCCCTAGCGACTGTTAAACCCGAGCGACGCGTCAGCTACCACGTGGTAGATCAGGTCAGGGTTTTCTTATGACCGCAATGGTCCGAGTGGCAGTCGCATTGGTCCTTGGCCTACTCGTGGCGTTCGCCTCGGCAGCCGCGCCTGAAGCGTGGCGGTTGGTCGCCGTGAGGCTCCTCGAACCTGTCGGCACCCTCTGGGTCAACGCGATCAGGATGATTGTGCTTCCCCTGGTCGTCGCGCTCCTCGTCGTCGGCATCGCATCGGCGCCAGATACACGACGGGTCGGCAGACTTGGTTTGCGCGCCGTCGCGACGTTCTATTCGCTTCTGGCCGCCGTTGCGATCCTCATTGCTCTGGTCGCCCCGCCGCTGTTTGCGGGGTTACGGCTGGATCCCACACGGGTGGCGGCGTTGCGTGCGAATGCGGCAGGCGGTGATGCACTGACGGCCCAAGTCCCGAGCTTCCGCGATTGGCTCGTCAGCCTCGTGCCGACGAACCCGATCGGTGCCGCCGCGGAGGGAGCGCTGCTGCCGCTGATCGTCTTCGTCGTTGCGTTTGGATTTGCCATGACTCGGGTCGACGTGCCTGAGCGTGAGCACGTGGTCGGCTTCTTCCGCGCCGTCAACCAGGCGATGCTCGTGCTCGCGCGGTGGGTGCTCGCGTTGGCGCCAGCCGGTGTTTTTGCGCTCGCGTTTGTCCTCGGCAACCAGCTGGGGGCGGGAGCGATGGGCGCACTGGGCTTCTATCTCATGGTTCAGGTGGGGCTTCATCTTGCGGTAATGATCGGTATCTACGCGCTGGCGGTGCTCAGGGGCGGCGTTCGCTTGCGGCAGTTCGCCGTTGCCGCCGCGCCTGCCCAGTTCGTCGCGCTGAGCACACGCTCTTCGTTCGCCGCGCTACCGGCGATGATCGAGGGTGCGACGCGCCAGCTCAACCTGTCGGCGGACCTCACCGGGTTCGTGTTGCCGCTCAGTGTATCGATCTTTCGCCTGTCGGGGCCGACCTCTTGGACCGTGGGGGCGCTGTTCATCGCGCGGCTCTATGGTATAGAGCTGGGACCCGCGCAGATCGCCACCGTTGCTGTCGCTTCGGTCGCCCTGAATGCTACCGCCCCCGGGATCCCGAGCGGAGGGTTGTTGGTCCAGGCACCGGTGTTTGCGGCCGTGGGGCTACCCGTGGAAGGGATCGGAATCCTAATCGCCGTCGACCTGATTCCAGATCTATTCAAGACCACCCTGAATGTCACGGCCGATATGGCGGCTTTGACGCTCATCGGCCGGTACGTCGCGCGAGATGGCGCTCACAATTCCCGGTACCTAATCGACGCTCTCGATGGGAGGGATGCCGCTCAGGTGGCAACTGGAATGAGCCGTGATGCCTAACATGGCGCATGCAGCCGACGGCGCGCTGGCCGGGTGCGCGCCGCGGCTGATGCCAAGCGTTAGGCAGACGTGGGAACTGACGGACCGGGCAGGGGTCTAAACACGAATGTGTGGCGTACGACGAAGTTCACTTGGTTTGTTGCCGTAGGGTGTTCCTGCCTCGTGGCGGCCATTGTGCCGATCTGGTACCTGACGCCCGTTCTCGATAGCGTTTCGATCTCAACATGGCGGTGGCTCGGCGTTCTGGCGGCGACGCTCGTCGGCGGGGCTTCCGTTTCACTTACCCGGTCGTGGTCGCGGACCACTTGGTCGATTGCTGTCGGACTCGTCGCCGGTGTTGCGATACTCGACTTGCTCACGCCGAGTGATGTAGGTCCCCCGTATCCAACGGTCGGAACCGTCTCGCGATTGCTTATGGAGCAACGAACGGAGCTGCTGGCGGCACTGGCAAGTTCGAGCTTCGCAGCGTGGCTGTTCGGGTGCGCCACCAGGAGTGGTCAGCAAACCTGATGTTTAGCAGGCGCTGCCTAACATCATCGCGCTGGAGCCGTCGCGCCCACTGTCCTGTGCGATCATGTCGCTGCGGCGCGCGGCTCAGCGCGAACGTTATGCGGCTTGGATTCGAGGCGACCCAGATTAGGCGATACACTGGCTTCCTCTGATGGAGGGTTGGCCCAATGGTGGACCTCGTGCAGGCGAAAAGGGAGCAGATTCTGAGGCTCGCCCGACGGCATGGCGTGACGCGGGTCCGCGTGTTCGGCTCGATGGCACGAGGCGATGCCGGACCGCAGAGTGACGTCGACCTGCTGATAGAAGTTGGGGCGGATCCGAGCCCGTGGTTTCCCGGGGGACTGGTCGCGGAGCTGGAGGAGCTTCTTGGTCGCCGAGTACAGGTCGTAACGGAACGTGGACTCGATGAGTTGCTCCGTGACCGGGTGCTCGAAGAGGCCGTCCCCTTGTGAAGGACGATCGCGTTTATCTGAAGCACATCCTTCGCTGCATCGCGCGCGTTGAGGAGTACACGACTGCGGGACGAGAGAGTTTCTTCTCGTCGCACCTGATCCAAGATGGCGTCATCCGCAACCTCCAGACGTTGGCGGAATCCAGTCAGCGACTGAGCGACGGCGTCCGTGTGTCGCATCCGGCGGTTGATTGGAAGGGGTTGGCGGGGTTTCGAAATGTCTTGGTCCACGATTACCTGGGCGTCGATCTGGAGTACGTCTATCGGGCCGTCGAGCGGGACGTTCCACGCCTGAAACTCGCATGTGAAGGCGCGCTTGCGGGGCTTGAGCATCCGGAATAATTCAGTGGGGCCGACTCATCGACTCGGCGGCGCGTTCCACTTCATCAGGGCATCGAACTGCCGTCGTTCACTGGGCGTCATCGTCAAGACGCGCTGGGCGACAGCGTCCAGAAGTTCGACCCGCGTGCGAAGGCTGACAAGTTCCGCCTCATAGGGGCGGTTCGCCCACACGTATCCGGCGCCGAACGTTGCGCCCGCGGCTAACGCGAAAGCAACAGCAACGGCCCACCGTCGCCAGACCGCGGGCCAGAAGCGACGCATCTCTTCTTCGCGAAATGATCGGACATCGGCGATCGTGCTCTGTGCTTGTTCGAGCCAGGTCTGTTCGTCCCGCAGGAGCTCGCGAAGGGCCTGGTTGTGCGTAATCGCATCGACCTGACCTGGAGGTTGCGAAGCAGTTCAGCCAACTCCGTGAGGCGGGCGTGCACCTGGTCGACGGCCTCCCGCTGGGCCCGAAACGCATCGAGGGCGCTCGACATGGCTACCTCTCCCAAGACCCGCCGTCACCGCGGTCGGCACCAAACGAACTCGAGTAGTCGCGCCGCTCGGCCTGCCGGTCATCCTCAGGGAGGCCGTCGCGCAGAATCGTCTCTCTGGCGGCTTCCAGTCGCGCGATCAGGCCATCGATGGCGCGAATCGCGTGCTCGTGGTCAACGACAGCGACCGCGTTGCCCAGGCGATCGTGATCGTCGCCTCGGCCGACGACATGCGCAGCAGCGGGGCCGTAATGCTCACCCGGGTCGCGATCGACGCCCTGCCGTTCATAGCTCCGATGATCGACGCGCTCGGAACGCCCGGCGCGCTCGAGCGCCTGGTTCGTGAGCGCCGCCCAGCGATGGCGCGCCTGTTCGATCCACGCCGGTCCATGAAAGGTGCGGCTCTTCGGAGCGCCCCCTCGTTCGGGATGTTCGGAATTGGCGCGCCGGAACCACGTGTCGCGCGATCGCTCGATGCCGTCGTTCTGACGCTCAGAGAACATCAGGTGCGCATGGGGATTGTGTTCGAGGCCGCCGGCGTCGCGGCCAGCGTGGACGGCCAGCGTGTACGGGAGCTGTTCGTCGGCCGTGAGTCCCTGCGCGAATTCGTGCGCGAGGCTGATTTGGTCCGCGAGGTCGAGACCACGGGGCAACGCAAAGTCGGCACTCACGAACAGGCGGCCGTTGGCGCGCTCATAGAGATCTGCGGCATCCCAGTACTCCTCCGGCTTGTCCTGCGCCCACGCAGGCATGTGATCGGACTCGGTGTAGACCGCAGCGTCACGATCGGGCGAATCGTACTCATCCTCACGGGAGACGTACGAGAACGACGCGCGCGCCGATGCACCGCCTGCGCGCGAGCCGGAGCGAAACGAGAGGTGGTAGAAGCCACCACCTCCCTGGGCGCGACCGCCGCCTCGAAGGTCGAGATTCTTGTCGAGCAACTCCATGGGTCACCTCACGCCGGCCACGGGCGCACGGAGGGCGTTTCGAAGAAACGCCAAAGTGCGCCTGTGGCCTATATCAGCACTTGTCTCCGACGATCTCCGCACGAGGCCCGGCCACAGGCGACCGGCACGACGAGTCGCGCCGGTTCAACGCGGAACATCGGACTTCGCTGTGCCGGGCGCGTCAGGCGGACTGCCGCCCCGCCAAGTCGAACACGGCCCGATCGTGCGGACGCGTGAGCCGAGACTCGAGCCAGCGCAGGAACTCGGCTCTCGTGCGGATCGCTGGAATGCCCTCACGGTCGAGAGCGGCGAGGACGGTGCCGCCGATGACGATCTTGCGCCGCGTCTCTCGTCTCCGCTCCGTCTGAGTGGCTCGGGCGATGAGACGATCCTTTTCGGCACGCAGCCTCGCAAGCCGCTCGTCAATCACGCGAACGCGATCACGGACCTTCTCGGGATGGGACATCGTGACCTCCGGACTGAAGGCAATGAGCAATGTAGGCGGGGGTTCAGAGCTCGCCGTACTCGAGCGCCAGTGCGTTCCACGCGCGGTGGACGTCGGGCATCTCCCACGCGCGACGGAACAGCCTGTTCACAGTGGTCCACTCCTCGATCGAGAACCCGAATGAGATGCCGTTGTCGTGGGCCCGAAACCAGATTTCGCGAGGCTGCTTCGGAGCGGGGGCAATGATGTCGGCGAAGAAATATCCGCCGGTCCAATCGCCCGTGCTGTGGTCGGCGTCCATCGCGGTGAGCATCGCGCGGAACTCGACGAGGCGCGGATAGCCAATGATCGGATACCGAGCGCCGCGCGGGCCTGGGAACGTGAGGAGCACCGAGAACTCGCGACCTTCACCGCGCGCGAAGGACAGCGTGTACGGCCCCTCGGTCACAGACGGCATCGGCGGCTGATAGAGGCCGTCGCGATCGGCGGCAGGCTCGCGCACCGGCTCGTGCATCAGAACGTAGTGCCCACGAGCGGCGAGGCGCCAGAGCACGGACCAGTACGGCCGCAGCGCTCGCGTGATGTCCTCGGCCCCGGGCAGCTTATCTTCCTCGAGCAGCACGTACAGATTGCGCCCCGCCAGGATCGGCTGCCAGGTCACCGCCGGGTCGCCCATGTGGCGGCGCGTCTCCTTGACCGTGCGCCGCACGGTGTCCGGAGTGGCCTGGGCCGCACGGTCAGCGCGCCTGACAGGGGTCGGCCGGCATTCCGGCGGCAAGCCTCCCAGGTAGAAGGCGTCCAGCCGCGCCGCCCCTTCGGCGCGCAGGTCGTACACCGCGAGGAAGGCATCCAAGACGCCGATCAGCGATTCTTGCGACACCGGGTTGGGGGTCTGAGCTGGCGAGGCTTCCAGCGCGTGGCGCGCGAAATGGGCGAGCGTGGTCCACTCGGCTCGCGACAGCACCATGCCCGCCTCACCCTTGCGCCGAATGTGTAAGAGGCTTTCGGTCGGCTCTGCCAGGAGGTCCACGACTTCGAGCCGGTCGTCACGCGCCGACTCCAGGAACTGTTTCGCAATTTCGGAGGTCGAGACCGGCTCCCCCGTCTTCGAGGCGCTCAACTGGCGCGCCCGTTCAAGCCGTCGCCGTAAGGCATCATCGATGCGAACGGAGAGCGTGTGTTGCTGTGCCTTGCCGGCCATCAGTCTACAACCACGATGTATCGATACATATTGGCACGATACATTTACGTCGATATGCTGTCAAGATAAGGTGGCGTTCACAACTCAACGATCCGTGAGAGCTGACGCCGAACCGATTCACATCAGAGGCGGTGAAACCATGGCGGCCGATTCAGCCGTGATGTCGCGACCCACCAAACGCTGGCTCACCGTCGACCAGTTGCTGGAGATCCTCCCTATCAAGAAGAGCCGGCTGTACTATCTGACGCACACCCGCCAGATTCCTGGTGTCTGTCGGATCGGTCGGACGCTCTTGTTCGACTACGACATCGTCGCTGAGTGGCTGGAGGCACACCGTGAGGGCTGAGGCCTATCTCATTCGCCGCGGGAGGACGTGGTACGCCCGCTACCTCAATGCAACGGGCAAGTGGACGCACGAATCTCTCCAGTTCAGGGGCTCCAAGATGGAGGCCCGTGACAAGTTCGGCGATTGGAGAGAGCAACACCGCCGACGGCCTAGCGACCGCCGCCAACCAATCACGCTGGCTCAACTCGCGGAGGAGTACCTCGCGCAGGCCGCGGCGATCGGCAGGTCGGCGAGCTGGATCGCCCATCAGCGGCAGTATCTCAAAGGTCCGATGGCCGCAGCCCTTGGCGCGGATACGCGGGTGATCAAGATCACGCGACGCCACATTCAGGCGTATCTCGCAGACTTGACGACCACCGTGAAGCGCACCACCGCGAACAAGCATCGCGCCTGTCTGCGCACGATGTTCCAGTTCGCTGCCGATCAAGGTTACGTGGCCTCGTCTCCAGCCGCCGACGTACGACGGCTGAAGCACGATGGCTGCGTGCACAACCGGTACTTGACCCGCGACGAGTTTCGGCGGCTCCGCGATGTGGCCGAAACCCAGCGCGCGACCCGATCGGTGATCCCCTGCACGCACGGATTCGAAGATCTTCCCGCGTACCTGGACTTGGCGATCTCGCTCGCGACGCGTCCGACGGAAACGTTAACGCTGAAGTTCTCCGATGTGGACTGGCTGAACCGTCAAATCGTGATCCGCAAGACGAAGAACGGCAAGGACCGCGTGTTGCCGTTGAACGACACGGCCCTCTCGGCGCTGCGGACGCGGCAGAAGAGGAAACATCCGGAAACCGACTTCGTGTTTCACCGCGGTGATGGGCGGGGCTGGCTGGACATGCGCGAGACGTTCAGTCAGGCGGTGCGCGCGGCCGGACTCTGGCACGAGGACCCGATGCGTCGCGTCACGCGCCATACGCTCCGTCACACGACGTTGTCGTGGATGGCGCAGCACGGCGAGCCCCTGCAGAAGATTGCCCGGTTCGCCGGCCATAGCTCCACGCACGTCACCGAGACGTTCTACGCGCACCTGCATCCCGATCACCTGAAGCATGCAGCAGGCGTGATCGATTCGGTCCTCGGAAGTTTGGTAAACAATTTGGTAACCAATTCTCCCGATGATGTGACCGACGCCGGTGCGCCGCGTGGCGCACAAACTCCTGATAAGATTGACGTTGCTGTCCTGAACACTTCCCGGGCCGGAGTGGTGAAACTGGCAGACGCGCGGGACTCAAAATCCCGTATCCGCAAGGATGTGTGGGTTCGACTCCCACCTCCGGCACATCCCTCGCTGCGCGCGGTCTGGCGCTTGCACGCAGGACGGGTCCTGCGCTTCGTCCAGGCGAGTCATTCGCTTTGAGCGCTGGCGCGCAGTCAGTGCCTTGCTCGAGATTTGTTGACTCTGCGGAATTGCCAGGCGAAGCCGGCGATGAATCCCACAAGCCCGGCGAGCATGATCGAGCCGGAGCCGACCGTGGCGCCCGCGCCTCCGGCTCCGTAAGAGCCAAATATTCGTGAGATGAGGAGCGGAGCCGCAATCGGAAGAACCAACATCGCCGCTATCCAAATCACAGACGCAGCCAACGCAGCCACGATCCCGACGGCGGCGCTCTTGAGATAAATCATGCGCGAGTGATTTTAGGACAACCGACGCTGTCCGGGGGCCGCTGCGACGCTTCTTCTTACGCCGGCTCGCCCACGAGCCCTCTCAGGTCGTGCACCACGTGTTGATGCGCCTCACCGAAGGTCCTGCCGCGCGTGAGCAGCTCGGGTCGATTCCTTGACAGCCACACGTAAAAGGTCATCAGGTCTGCAGCCATCCGGTCGTGCGCCGGGCGTTCCATCCACAACTGCCGCACCGTCGTACGCCGTCTGTCTGTTTGCACGGACCCACCGTATCAGGAATCGGAAAGCATCAGACTCTAATTCGGCGTCACGAGCTTGGGGTTTGCCTTGCCCGAAGGAACTGGTTGAGCGACTTCGGCGGCCGGGCGATCGATGACAGCCCGTATTCCCATGAGGCTCTTTTGCACCAAGGCGCCTGTCGTCCCTCCAACTCCAACAGTTCCGGTCTGAATCACCTCGAACGCGGTGATGGCAGCGTTGATCAAATTCCGCATTTCATTTGACTCTCCGTCGCGGCCGACCTGTTGTTCGCGCGCGTGCTCGGTGACGGCACCCGCGATGGCATCGTCAAGGCATCGGTTCAGCGTGCGAAAATCCTCCGTGGCGATCGGGGCGTTCGTTTCCATTGCCAGATCGGTGACGGACTGACAGACGTCGCCGTAGTCGTGCACGACCTGCGACACGGTGAACCCTTGAACCAGGAGATCGTGCCCGTGCTTCATCGCGCTCTTGCTAATCTCGCTGGTGTGCGACGGTCCGTGGCGCAACTCTCCGACCAGTTGATCCAGAAAAAGCGGGACTCCGTGAGTGCCCTGTGTTTTTGTAGCCCCTGTAGCCCCTTTAGTGGCGATCCTCGTGACCACTTTCGCCTGGCAACGGCGGATTATTTCTTCGCGATTGGTGCCGATGAATTCATGGAGTTTTACATTGGCCATGGACCAAATCGTACGCAAGAGGCGACCGGACGGCTGTCCAAAACAGGACAGGTCCCAATCCATTCCATTGCAACCGGGAAATCCGGTTGGTAGCATGTCCGCCCACAGGAGGGTTTATGGTCAGACGCTTGGGACTCTTGCCGCTGCTTGTCGGCGTGCTGTCGGTGACGCCAGGTTCGATGGCGCTAGCTCAGCGTCCGGCGGGTGAGGCAGCATCGTTTGCGGCGTACGTGTCGACTGGCTATCGCGTAACCCCCAACGTCACCTACATGACTGCGAGTGGCATGGAGCTGAAGCTGGATTTCTATCGTCCGGCCCAGGCATCGGGGCCGCTGCCGACCGCGATCTTCATGCATGGCGGCGGCTATAGCGTGAATGCCAAGAAAGAGGCGGCTGCGTTGAACGTCATGCCGTACGTCCAGATGGGATGGAACGCGGTGAACGTTGAATATCGCCCGAGCGGCGTCGCGCTCGCGCCGGCGGCTGTCGAGGACGCCCGCTGCGCGCTGCGCTGGGTGATTCGCAACGCCAAGGAATACAACGTCGACACGGAACGCATCATCGTGACCGGCCAGTCGGCGGGATCGCACCTTGCCCTGATGACGGGCCTGGTCCCGGAGTCAGCCGGTTTCGATCGGAATTGCCCGGGCTCTGAGCCGTTGAAAGTGGCCGCCGTTGTCAGCTGGTACGGTGTGTTTGATTACACGACTCTCGTGGACGATCCGGTGCGCACCTACGCGATCAGCTGGATCGGCGGGCAGCCGAATCGCAAAGAGGTTGCGGCGCGCGTTTCGCCGATGACGTACGTGCGCGCCGGCCTGCCACCCGTCATCGCGATTCATGGCGATGCGGATCCGGTCGTTCCGTACGAACAGGAAGTCCGGGAGATCGACGCCTTGAAGAAGGCCGGCGGCATCGCGGAGCTGGTGACGATCCCCGGCGGCAGGCACGGCAACTTTGAGCGTGATCAGGTGCTGCGCGCGTGGACCGCGATTGAAGCCTTCCTCGCGAAGAACGTGATCAGCAAGGCGGCTACGACTTCCGCCGCCCGGTGACGATTAGGGGTTAGGGGTTAGGGGT
>Ga0137452_1000589_pt1 | contig 10875 bp, 11 predicted proteins | sample EasRivERMGT513_2_FD_102312 | JGI IMG/M metagenome (GOLD analysis project Ga0137452, IMG submission 102312) | Soil microbial communities from meander-bound floodplain in the East River, Colorado, USA - East River MetaG ERMGT513_2 | ecosystem: Environmental > Terrestrial > Soil > Floodplain ...
TGAGCGAGAACAGAACGCAGCTAGTGTAGCAGGTACTTGGAAGGAATGGCGCAACGCCAATCCCGATGATTACATGCGCTACATCGGCTACCAAGAGTGGCTCAAGGCTATGCGTGAGGAACCCAACAGCCTAGACGAGTTGCCTACCGTTGACTGGGGTGCTGGCCCTGGCTTACCTGCTACCATGATAGACGGCAGCGAGTCCCGTCCTCCTGGTGTCATTCCCCCTAAACGGTCTAACGATCCAACCACAGCGGCAGGATGGGCAGCGCAGAACGAGAAGTACGCGCAGTATGGCAATCGAGAGTGGGAAGATTGGGGTAGCAGATGGAAGAACTACGGACGGCGAGGATGGCGAAACTATGACAGGGACTACTACCGGCGCAACTACAGTAAAGGCAGAGGATATAACAACGATTTTGATAGCAACTACTCACGCTATCCACGAAGCAGCTATGGCGGATATGGCGGCGGCGGTGGCGGCTATGGCGGTTACTCCTTCGGTGGCGGTGGCGGCGGGGGATATGACGGGCCAACCATCTATGCTAGAGAAATGGACCAGAACTTGGCGGTCACACGTGGCCTTGACCCATGGCGTCCATTCTCTGATAGCACGCCTGACTGGATGAGCGCAGGGGACAGGTTACGTCCCGATGAGATGCGCCGATGGAATCCACCAAGGTTCTAATAAATTGTCGATTGTGACAATAACAAAGTTATATGATGAAAAGTAGATTGTGTAAGTATCAGGAGGGTTGTTGATGGCGAAGATAAAATTCAAACTAATAGAGACTTTCGATCCTGTCGAGCGCAAGGTGCGATTGTTTCGCTTGATCTGGAAAAAGGGAGAGGTAGGCAAGGGTGGATACTCTTCTTTCTTATCTTTGTCTTTGTTGCCCAGGTTGTTTAAGTTTGAGCAAGATTTTAACGAGTGGCGGTTGACCCTGTTGGGAATCAGCCTACACAAGAAAGTGTCATATGGGGGAGTATTCACATAGTGGCAAAGGGTAAAAGTCCCAAGAAGGAACCGAAGAAGGCTCCTGCCAAGGGCAAGAAAGAAATGCCGTGGGGCAAAGACGGCAAATGTCCTAAGTGTGGCAAAGCCTACAAGGATTGTAAGTGCTAGTAAATATGTACACGTGGCGGAATTAGCAAACGCGCCCTGGGTTGCAGGGTGGTCAGCCTAGGAACTGACCGTTTGGGGGTGCAAATCCCTCCGTGTGCGCATTAGCCGGTTTCTCGGATTAGTTGTCTCCTTTATCTCAACTTCCTCCACGGCTCCCCTAGCCGACGAGAAACCGGCTAGACCTTAACAACAACATAGAAGTACTTAGTAAGCGTAGTAGTCGTAGGGAACCTATTTAGCTGAGAAGTAACAACAGCTAAATAGGTTCCTTTTTTATTTCCAACAGGAGATTCATGGACACCATGGCAAACGAAAGCGTCCTCGATGCGCCCTCGGAAGGGCAAGCGCAACGGGCAAACACTGAGCAGTACCAAGGAGAGTCAGACGGACAGGCCTCGCAAGGGAAACCTGTCAACGAGAAGGACAACATTCGCAAGCTGCAAAGTAGCTATGACCAAAAGCTATTTCAGCAGCAGCAAGCATTTCAGGCGCAGCAGCAGCAATACAACAACGTGATTGCCAACATGCAAGCGCGCTTGAACCAGATGGAGGATGCAGGCGCACCTGACGATTACACCAAGCTAGAGAATCAACTCAAGAGAGAGGTTCAAGCTAGGCAGTATGCAGAGCAAGCCTACTACCAACTGACGGCGCAGCAACGGGCAGCGCAAGAGCAAGCACAGCAGAAGAACAACGCCTTGAAGGAGATTGCCGACAGGTACGGGCTAGACCCCGACGACTTGGCAGACACCAAAGATTACTTTGATGCAATCGACAGGGCACATGAATTGCGTGATAAGCGCAAAGAACAATCAACAGAAGAAGCAGAGCAGAAGGTCACACGCAATAGGCCCGACGTGGGCGGCGGCAGAACATCAACACCATCGAATAGATGGGAACGAGATTACAAGGACGCCCAAGAACGAAATGACACGACGGCGCAGATGCGCTTACTGCGAATACGACCGACAAAGGGGGGCTAGGAGTGCCCCCGAAGTAACAAGATATGGCACCACGATATAGTTATACAGACACCACAACTGACATTCCAGCAGTTAGTGATGCGATTTACAACATTGATTTCAACGAGGCAGGTCTCCTGCAACTGTTGGGATTCAGCAGCGCAAACCTAAAGAAGTTTGCAGTTCGAGCCGGATGGCCTTCTACAACCCTCACATGGTTGGAAGATGTGAATGTCCCCAAGACCACCCTCTTAGCGGAAAGTGGTTTCGATGACACAGAAACCGACCTGACCGTTAGCACAGGCACAGGTAAGTATTTCCGCAAGGGCGACATTCTCGGCATTTACGCAAATGCCGCAGGTACCGGCCCTATTGCAGAAAAGTTCCTTGTCACAGCGCAATCGACCGACGTGCTAACCATCGTGCGCGGGTACGGCGGCACCAGCGGCGCATCACACACGAACGGTATGTTCATTCGCTTACTCACCAGAGCCAACGAAGAGAACAGCCTGTACACCACAGAGCATATGACCACCCCAACGGCGGTCAGCAACTACACGCAGATCCTTGATGCGTCGGTTGAAATGTCCGAAACCGAGGCCCTTATGTCTCGTTACGGCATTGACGACCACATGGATATGCAGATCGGGAAACTGTTTGACGATGGTGGAGCAGAGGGGCGCTTGGCTCAACTGTTGCACGAAACGTTCTACTACGGTGAACCGGTCGTGCGTGCGGCAAGCCCTGAGTACGGCAGCATGGGCGGTTTCAACGCCTTTGTGACTACCAGCACAGCCAGCACCAGTCATGTCGTTGACCTGGATGGTATCGCCTTCCAGCTAAAGGACATCTACGGTGTCATGCGCGCCATTCGCAACAGTGGCAGCGGCGCACGAGCTACACACCTCATCGCCAACTCATGGGCGCTTGAGAAAATGTCCCAATTCTGGGACGACAAGCTACAAATCTCCGTCAAGGAACTGCGCGTACCAGGCCATCCCGAACTGACCGAAGTAATGACCCCTCACGGCAAACTGCGCCTCGTCTACGACTGGATGTGCCCGCAGGATGAGATGTACTTCGTCAACGTTGAGAAGTGCGGTTGGGTTCCCTACCGTGACTTCAAGCGCAAGATGATCTACGGCGGCGCTCAGAACAACCCATACGATGGGCGTGTGGAGCAAGTCATTGGCGAATACACCTTTGGCCTAGCGAATCCCAAGAGCTTTGGTCGCATCCACGACTTTAGCATTACTTCATAAGGAGGCGCTATGACCACACGACCGGCACAACCCAGTTATGGGCAAACCATGGTTGGTGCAGCACCCTCAGACTGGGCGAACTCAGCAGCGGTGGACGGCGACCGTCCTCCCTGGTCAGATATCGGCCTAGGTTCTACCTACTGGAAGAGAGTTAGCGCCAACCAGCAAGAGTTGTACATCAAGGTCAAACAAAGCGGCACCTATGGGCAACGCAATGATGACTGGGTACTGCTCTGGGGCACCTTCAGCCAACGGGTAGGCTACGCATCCTTCACCGACGGCGGCGGCGCAACAGGCACGCTCGACCTCAACGTGGTTATCCCGGCAGGAGCCTACTACGTCAACACTCTGGTCACAGACCTAGATGATTTCGTAGGCAGCGCAGTAGTTACCTTCACCATTGGCGACGGTACGGATGCAGACCGCTACAACACAGGAACACCTAGCCTCGCGGCAGACAGTGATTACCTGGACGTGGGCGTGCCTAGCGGTACTTTGCTGCACACAGCGGCTAAGACCGTCAAGGTCACGATCACGGATGACAGCGCCTTCAGCGATATCAGCGCCGGCGCAATGACCATCAGCGGCTTCTATCGAGGCGCACTACTCGGCTAAGGAGTGATATGACCACAGCAGCGGGCTATATCTCAGATACGCCGCAGTATGTGTATGTCGAAGGCAAAGGATTATCACCCCTGGACTGGTGGGGCACCACCCCACCAGACGGGGATGCCAGCCCTTGGCGCTCTGCGCCGATGGGTAGCCGCTACATGCACAAAGAGAGTGACACAGTACGACCCGTTCACTACATCAAAGTAGACAACAACGAGAACGATTACGACTGGGCTTCATTCTCCATCGGACGAACACTAGCAGGAGGCCCGACAGGGTTGCTCCTGGTACTCACAAAGAATTAAGGATTCACTATGGCAGACAATGTAGCCATTACACCAGGCAGCGGCGCAACCGTCGCAGCCGATGACATTGGTTCAGTTTTATATCAACGCGTCAAGGTTGTGCATGGGGCAGACGGCAGCGCCACGGACGTAAGCTCGGCTAGTCCCCTTCCCACTCGTAGGGCATGGACAACGCTCGTCGCAGCGCCTACCGTTACAGCAGGTATCTACAGTGCTAACGATGTGGTCGGCGGCTTGCTCACCTTCGCCAGCGCAGTACGAGATACAGGTGGACACGGCAGGATTCACACAATTGTGTTGACGGATTTAACTGTTACCGCAAACGTGCTGAACCTGTGGTTCTACGACACTCTTCCGGCGACCATCGCAGACAACGGAGCTTTCGACATTCCTGATGCCGAAGTACCTACTCTGGTTGGCACCGTACAGATTGCAGCGGCTGACTATCTCGTTGCCACTGACAACCAGGCGGCGACCAAGCTCAATGTAGGGTTCACCTATAACTGTGTAGCAACAAGCCTGTACTGCTATATCGAGTGCGTTGGTACACCAACCTACGCTTCGACCTCTGACATTACGCTGACTCTACAAGTCGAATACCTCGACTAAAGGAATAGACAAATGGCAGACAATATTGCTATCACACCGGGCAGCGGTGTAACCATCGCAGCCGATGACATTGGCAGCGCCCTATACCAGCGTATCAAGATTAGCAACGGGGCAGATGGTTCGGCTACCGATACCAGCACAGCAAGCCCTCTTCCCACTCGTGGAGTATGGACAACGCTCGTTGCGGCACCTACCGTCACAGCGGGGGCGTACTCCGCCAACGATGTGGTCGGCGGCCTGTTGACCTTCGCCAATGCTGTGCGTGCCACAGGTGGGCATGGCATGGTACACACGCTCATCTTAACAGACTTAGCGGTCAACGCTGTTGACCTCAACATCTGGTTCTATGACACCCTTCCGGCCACGATTGCAGACAACGCAGCCTTCGACATCCCTGATGCCGAACTGCCTACCCTGCTTGGCGCTATTGCGATTCGGTCAGGTAACTATCTCATCGCAACCGACAACCAGACGGCGATGGTACTAAACACAGGCTTTGCCTACAACTGCACAGCGACGACCCTATACGCTTACATCGAATGTGTTGCCACACCGACCTACGATTCTACCGCTGACCTTACGCTGACACTACAAGTCGAGTACCTCGACTAAGGGGGTACCGATGTTAGTTCCAGGTGGGATGTATGACGAGGCGTTCCTGCACAATGCAGCGAGCGCAACGGCGGATGGTACGTCACTAGAAACCGTAGACAGTGTTAACGGCGCTTATGCCGTTGTTACCTTCCAGGTGACAGGCACATGGACAGGCACTATCAACTTCGAGGCAACGGTAAACGGTTCAGACTGGGTTGCCTTAGAAGTAGAGTCGGTGGGCAATTCAGCCACACTCAGTACCAGTACAGCGGCTAACGGAATCTTCCGCGCCGTTGTACTGGGTCTGCTCAAAGTGCGCGCTAGGCTTACGTGGACGGCTGGCACGAGCGTTACCGTACGTGCTATTGCGGTGGCCTAATGCGCTACAGACGGCAATTCAGGAAAGTGGTCTCTCTGGGTGGCTGGCCTGGTGAACGCTTAAAGCACGCCAGTTCCAGCCAACCTATAGGTCTGTTACTGGCTTTCACCTATACAGCGACTACGGGTGGATCTCCGCGCGTTACGCTCAACAGCGGCAAGCCGGTTGGCTTACTGCTCACTCTATCGCACTACTAAGGGGGGGCAATGGACAGTACAAGCCCTCACCTACGTTCTCAGATAGAATTACTGACTGAGCTTGGCGTTAAGGTGCGTGATACAGGTCACGCGCGCTGGACGGCAGTAGAAAAATATACAGCACTCAACGATGTGCTGTCCTCGTGGAAAGAGAAAGTAGTCTCTCCGCATATCTATACGATTACGGACGGTTGGGCAGCGTCAGATTATGACTACGCTTTACCGGCCTATGTGCGTCCTCCTATCGTTCCTCAACTGTTACGCCGAACACCGAGCGACAACTATGTGAGCGATTCGCTCACTTCCACATGGCAGGATGTTCCGGGTTGGGAGGTGGAACCTGACGGCGCAGGAGCTTATGTCCTTCGCCTCTATTCTCCCCCTCGTACGCTAGAGGGGCGCGTACTCTTTTACGCGCCCAACAGCAGGGTACCGACTACTGGCACTCTTCCCGTCACAAGCGGCAGCACAGCGGCAGACGCTACAACCATGCTGATTAGCACAGCCATCATCGTAGACGACATTGGCTATGTGAAGGTGGACAGTGAGTACATCGGCTATGCGGGTGTGACCAGAGGAACATCAACGACAACGTTGCTCAATTTGGAGCGCGCCCTGTTCGGTTCGACGGCAGCGGTTCACAACACGGCGACCACTGTCTACTGGTGCGTTGCCATGGACGATATGCGGCTAGATGGCTTGCTATTCGACCAGTGGCGTGTTGCCCTGCATGAGTATTTCATTCAGGACGGCGGCACGCATGAGCGGACTAGCCACGAGAAGGCTATGGGCTGGCACCAACAGTTAGCAGACGCCTTCTGGAAGACCTATCGGGGTGCAAAGCCCTACTCCCACATGACCCTTAGCGGCAGACAATTCAGACTAAGGTGATAGTGGATGCTCTTATGGTGGGGACATGGCATGGCTAACATAATACAGCTTGGGATACCCCTTGCCGTACAGCAGGACTATACGCTAGAGCAGGTAGGGGACGGTATCGCATGGGAGAGGGGACCCGCTAATCCGTTTGCGGCGAAGGTCAGCACCAACAGCAAGTACGATGAGATCGACATATGGAATGACTGGGTACAGGAGGACTGGCAGGGGGGCGTAGGTAGGATAGACCCAGAGGAAGGGGGATTCTTCTTCTCTGAATCAGAGACAAGAGTACCAAACCAGGTTATCTTGCCCCCATTGATGCAACGTTGCGATACAAGGACTATCAACAACACATCATCTGATTGTCGCTACATGCCGACAGCGGTAACGGGCACGATTACGGTGGGGAGTGGTGGTCATGTGCGGGCGGCGATGGCTTTTACCACACCTGGCACAGTACCGGCAAGCGTAATCAGCAGCAGTTTCTATTGTCGTGCTGACCAAGGCACGACAATAAAGGTATCCATTTACAGCAATTCCGCGGGTAGTCCCAATGCATTAATCACGACCACCACGATTGCTTTCTTCCACCCGGACAAGAATTTTCACTGGCTAGGCAATATACTTTCGACCGGCTCATTGAGCGGCGGCACGCTGTACTGGCTTGTTATCGAACCTGTTAATGCGTCCCATGTGATTGAAGTAGCTTATGGTACGTCGGGCTATGACACCGCTGCCAAGGGCTATAACGGTTCGGCGTGGGCAAGCATCAGCAGTACGTACCTCTTTTATCGAGCATCCTTTCACCGGCTCAATCCCGCTGTTGTCTTGCCTAACTCGATCCACATGCGGCGCTTCAATAATGTTCTATACGTGTCAGTCGAAGAAGAACTGTACAAATACGATAGCGTTAACGAACAGTTTGATTCTGTCGGCACCATCACTGGTTCCGGCGACGTAACAAGCCTTGCCGTCTTTGGCCCTACCCTCCATATCGGGCGCAGTAGTGGCAACTACACGACCATGTCCACCTCGGAAGCGTTCAGTGCCACAGCCTATACACGCAATCTATTGGTGGAGTATGACGGCTATCTGTATGCCGCTTATGAGAATGACCTGTACTACTCGGTAGATGGGTCAACGTGGTCTGACGCTTTTCAAGTGGGCAGCGATGCCTATTCCATTCGTGGCATTGCGGGCATGGGCAGCGATTTGTACATGGCAACGGACAAATGTTTGTTTCGCTTTGCGCCGGGTGAAGTCGTTGAGGAAGTAGCGTCGTTTGGTGCCATCGAATCTAGCAACGGCGTTGGCATGATGGGGTATCAGGGGAGCCTATTCATTCCGGCAGCGGGTAGATTGTTTCGCTTTGACCAGTCCGGCCAGATGATGGACATATGGTTGAACCGGGACGATGACTTGCTTCTGGAACGCATTGGACGCATCGCCTCTTTGGAGCAGATGAACAACTGGTTGGTTGCCTATGTAATTCCTGTGACAAGTGAGAACCTAGTTACGGCTTGGGCATGGCAGGATGAGGGGTGGCATTTTTTGTCTAATGTTACCATTACCGGCACATTCGTTGCCGGTAACTTCAAGACTCTCTATGACCGCGCCACACAACGCCTATGGTTCACATCGAGCGGGGGTGGGCCTGACTACATGTCCATTCCTGACTACGCTTTCAATCCGTACAACCTCACTGACTACAAATACCAACCTTACGGCTGGCTTGAACAAGACAGGTTCTACGGTGGACAATACCTGCTCGATAAAAGCTGGGAAAGCGTAACCATTGTTGCCGACAATTTATCAGCTAACGTGCATGTCAAAGTGTACTGGCAGGATGAGGGCAGCACCACATGGGAACTGTTGGGCACAGCGGACACGGACGGTGAGGAACTACGCTGGAGCAACTACACCACACGCCCTAGCGGTAGATGGATAAAGCTAGGTCTATTACTGCAAAGCAATACGTCCACTGAAACGCCAAGGGTACGCGCGGTCACGGTAAAGTTCCTCCCCTTCCCCAACGACCGCATTGTGGACAACGTTACGCTCACCCTCAAGAGCAATAACCAAATGCCTGACGGCACGCCGGACGAAGATAGTCTAGCCACGCAACTAGCGCACATCCAAAGCCTGATAGCATCGGTCAACCCCATTATCTATCGGGACATATTCGATGTGCGCTACGAGGTGGCAATCACTTCATGGCGCATGATACCGACCAGATTCCACTACATCAACAACACCAAGACGGTGCTTGAACTGCGCGTTCCTCTTGTGCTGGAACAACTCCCGGACACAACGTACGGCTAAGCATGACCCTCGCATCACCCCTGAAAGCACTCCATAAGCCAAAGAGCTTGAAGAAGCTCAGGGGTCTGGGGGGGAGCTACAAACTCCCCCCTATCCCCGACCTATCGCAAGAGACTGAACGTATAGCGGCTGTCACGAACGACGCTCTACAGAATCTGACGCGTACGTTGGGCGATGAGCAGTTGGCGAAGCGTGTACTCAAGATGAAGAAGGATAAGTACCCTAACGCCACCATGCCTGAACTGGTAGCCATCGACTGGCTAGAACGTAGGGGCAAGAAGTGGGCCTTTCAGGTGTGGGCAATTGGCGGTAGGAAAACTAAAGGCGGACAGGTGCTAGACCTGATCGTGGACATGGGCATGGGTATCTCCATCTGGGAGATCCAGGGCAACTACTGGCACAACAGACCGGGCAAGGTGCAGTTGGACAAGGCACAACGCTTTGCATTGCTTGGCATAGAGATATGGGGCAAGCCTGTCACGGCGGTACTGGAAATCTGGGAATCACGCATTATGACCGACAAGCGCAGCACACGCAACCAGGTATTTGAGATGGCGATGAGCGGGATAGAGCTAGGCCAGTGAACTACACAATAAACGACCTAATCAAGTGGATTCAACAAGCCTTCTGGACACAGGCGCAAGTAGCCGGTTTCGTGAACCAGCAGTATTTTCGGCGCATCATCCACAGGATGACGAGCGATGGCCCTGTACACAAGGCATTGCCTGTTGTGCTGGATGCTACGGGCAAGCTAGACGTTAGCCTACTCAACGGTGTAGCAACGGCAGGTTATATCGAGGGTATTGTTGGGGCCATGGTCACGGGCAACAATACCGAGACAGGTATCACCGTTACCTATGACGACCACACGCAGGGCTATCCTAGTGGTTTGTTGCTGGCCTTAACCCAGACACGCGGTACGCTCAACTTCGACGCACAGACGGCTGGCGATGCTCGCTATGGGCGATTAGCATCTGCCAACACATGGACGGCTAACAACGCCTTCAATTCTACGGCTACCAGTGGCAACGCCCTTAGCGTCACACGTAACCTAACGGCGGCAAGCACCGATGCGCCAGTGGTTAGCATCGTGGAAGATCATACCGGCGATGACCAGGCAGCGTTGTATGTGCAGCAGGACGGCACAGGCGACATAGCACAGTTCTACAATGGGGCTGTCAAGGTTGTGCATATCCCCGACCAGAACACGAACGTTGCGTTGCATATAGGGGACGGCACACTATCTCCCCGGCTCAACATAGACGGTGCCTCTGGGGTTGCGCGCCAAATGTCGTTCTTAACAGCAAGCTCGGCGCGCTGGATACATCAGGTCACTTCCACGGCGGAGAGTGGTAGCAATGTGGGCAGCAACTACGCTTTCCTGGCCAGAGATGATAGCGGCAACAGTCTAAGCGTACCTCTCCTGATGGAGCGCAGTACGGGTAACACCATGATTGGCGCTACTGTCGCTACAACATTTGCCATTGCTAGGCTGGAAGTGTTGCAACCGACGTTGGGTAGTCCTGTATTCCAGGTAACATCGACCGCCACTAACGATGATGTAAACGAGTGGATAGAACAGAACAGAGTAGCCACTACAGGATCCACACCGACCACGCTGCACACCA
>Ga0137452_1000591_pt1 | contig 10833 bp, 10 predicted proteins | sample EasRivERMGT513_2_FD_102312 | JGI IMG/M metagenome (GOLD analysis project Ga0137452, IMG submission 102312) | Soil microbial communities from meander-bound floodplain in the East River, Colorado, USA - East River MetaG ERMGT513_2 | ecosystem: Environmental > Terrestrial > Soil > Floodplain ...
AGAAGGTGTTCGAGTAGATCACGCCCGATGACGTTTCGGACATACCCCAGGCCGGATGAATAGCCGACGAGGCCAGGCCGTGCGGCGAAAGCAGGGTCAGAAACCTGCGCGCCGTTCTGGCCACGATGGCCTCGGCGCCGTTCAGGACGAACCGCATCGTTGAGAGATTCCACTGGCGACGGCCGATCTCGGTCGCGCAATCATTGACGAGCCCGAACGCGAAGTTCGGCGCGAAGGTCACGGTGGCGCTGTAACGATCGATGAGATCGAGCCAGACGAGCGGGTTCTGGAGCACCAGCTGGGTCGGCGCGTGGACCTGTCGACAGCACAGGAACACGTCCCGCAGATGGAAGTAAATCAGGCCCGCGACGTGGTCGAGCGGCATCCAGTTCAGCGTGATGTCGCTGGCCGAGAACCCGTTCATCTGCTGCGACCCGATAGACCTGCAGACCAGATTCCGGTTCGAGAGCGGCACGGCCTTCGGCACGCCCGTGCTCCCTGAGGTCAACATCATCAGGGCGACGTCCTCGCCGCGCGCGCGGTGCCAATCGCGATCCTCTTCGGCCCCAACGAGATCGCCCACCGTGGTCACCAGGGCGGGCGAATCGGTTTCGAGAAACGCGCGCACCTCCGCCTGGGCGGCGGCAGCCGCGACGACCAGAGGTCGATCGAGGAGGCGCCATGCGGCGGCGAGCTTCCCAGCGTTGCTGTCGTCGTCCCCGTAACTGAGAGACGGCGATGTCGGCACCGGGACGAACCCGCCGAGCACGCAGCCCCAGAACGCCTCGAAGAACTCCTGACTATCACGGACGTGCAGAATCACGGGATCGCCGGGCTGAAGCCGGTGCGCCCTCAACGAGTGGAGAATCCGGGACGCACGCTGCTGCAGTTCCCCATACGACTGAACTGACGCCCCGTCGGCCCGCACGTGAACGATCGTTGCCTGCCCATCGGCGCGCGCCGCGCGCTCCAGGGTTTCGAGCAAGGTTGCTGGAGTCCCAGGCACAACGGCGAGCGGCTCCCCGTGCGCGATGGCGGGCACATCGCGTTCGAGAGTCGCGTCAATTGCTGCCTCAACCTGAGAAGAGACTGGCTGATCGACGACACGCCTGGCGGCCCCACCCGGCACGACATCCCAGACATGAATCGGACGGCGCTCGATCACACGCTCTTCGACGCGGACCTCCGCTTCTAGAACGCCCGGGAATTCGAGGAGGCGCCGCCGGCTCTGAGCGAGGAGCTCGGTATCGAGGATCGGAAGCCCGCGGAGGGCCAACTCGTCGATCTCTCCGGACGTCGTCAAGGGCAGAGATGACACAGGCACGTATGAGACCTGCTGGCCGCCGGATAACGCTCCAATCCGGCGGTCGAGCTCCGCAACAGCCCATGGTCCGACCGCAGCGAAGTACGCCACCCACCCCGGCGCGTCGTGGCGCGCGAGGACGCGGCAATCAACGAGCGCGCGATGACCGAGGAGCGCCGCTTCTATCGCGCGCGGATCTCGAGCGGCACCGGGTTCGGCGAGTGCGTTGATGCTCATGGCTCAGGAATGACCCGGGCGTGCGGGGTCCATGTGAAGCGCCCGCACGCCTGCAATCCTTCAGGCGCCAGCCTGCTCCATGCTCTTGCGAAGGCTGAGCGGCCGCATGTCGGTCCACACCTCGCCGATGTAGTCCAGGCACACCTGCTTCGGGCCCGACTTGCCCGCGTCGCGCCAGCCAAGCGGGTTGTCGCGATCGGCCGGCCAGATGGAGTACTGCTCTTCGTGGTTCACGACGACCTTGTAGATCGTCGTATCTTCCCGTTCGTCTCGATTCATGCTGTCCCCCTCGTAAGAACCGACTGGCGCGGCTCTTCGAACGCGCGCGCATCGGTCCATGCCCAACACCGTACTGTCGTCGTAGGTCCGTCGGTCACGAGCGCCGCCTTGTAGCCCGTTGCCGGCGCAAGCGCCTGAAGCCTCCATCGCCGCGTCTCGTCTTCGTCTCCGAGCACGACGAGCCGCGCCACCTCGTCTGGCGCAAACGTCACGTCGAACGCGTCGAGCGGCTTCGCGAGGCCGCTGCCGAGCGCCTTCAGATATGCCTCTTTCATCGTCCAGCAGGCGAAGAAGGCCTCCTGGCGCAACGCGACGGGAAGCGCCAGCAGTCGGCCCACTTCGCGCGGCGAAAAAAAGCTCGTCGCAATCTGTTCGGCGTCCGATACCGGACGCACGGCTTCCACGTCGACGCCGAGGTCGATACCGCGCGCGAAGGCAAAGAGCGCGAGTTCCTCGGAGTGCGACACGTTGAACATCATGGCGTCAACTGCACGCGCGTCGAGCGCCGGCTTGCCGTGCGCTCCGTACTTGAACGCGACGGTCTCTGGCTTCATGCCGAGATACTCACCAAGCAGCGAACGCAAGACGCCGCGCGCGCAGGCATACCGCCGGCGGTCGCGCTCGAAATGAAACCGGCTCGCCCGCTGACGCTCGTCGGCCGACAGCAGACGTTCGAGCACCGCCAGCGATCGCGGTGAGCGATCGAGCCGCGCGCACCAGACATGAACTTCGCGTCCGATGAGATCGGCTGGCGACGACGCGTGCGCCCACAGAAGGCCGGGCATATTCATGTGGCTAGCCCACAGCCACCGCGGGCACCGCGGTCAAGTCCCTCATGATGCTGGCAATGAGAGTGTCGCGCTGTTCGTTCAGAAAGAAGTGGTCGCCGTCGAACATCTGCTGGCGAAATGTTTTCGTCGTCTGCGCATCCCATGCTCGGACCTCGGGCTCACTGACGCGACGGTCGCGTGTGCCGCCAAACGCGGTGATTGGGCAGTCGAGCGGAGAGTCCTCGGAGTACGCATAACCCTCGAACACGTTGAAATCGGCGCGGAGGCACGGCAGCATCAACTCCACGAGATCGGGGTTGTCGAGGACGGCCTGCGGAATCCCGCCGTACTGCTTGCAGATCTGATCGATGAACTCGCGATCGCCAAGCCCGTGAATCTCGGGATGCGGATTCGGCTTCTGCGGCGCGCGGTGGGCGGAGGCAAACAGATGAAACGGCTGCGGCTGTCCACGCCGGCGCAGCCGGCGCGCGATTTCGAAGCTCTCGAGCGCGCCCAGGCTGTGGCCGAAGAAGGCGAACGGGACCTCCAGATGCGGCAGCATCGCCTCAGTCGCCGAGTCGGCGAGGCTTGGCATGTCGAGGAACGGCTTGACGCTCCAGCGTCCCTCCCGACCCGGCGGCTGCATCAGCACGATCTCGATGCTCGCGGGGAAGTTCGCCGGCCACGATCGAAACACCGACGCGCCCAGCCCTGCATACGGGAAACAAAAGAGCCTGAGCGCAGGCGCCGAATTGGGCCTGGGCCGGACAATCCACGGGTCCGTGCTTCTTGCGGGAGTTCCCATATTCAGCATCCTGACAAGGCGCCGGCGGTAGCCGGGCCTGCTCAAAACCGCGCACTCCTCCACTCGGGACGGCGCGGGCAGTCTGTGCTGTATGAACAAGATGCGGGCCATCCAACGCCGCAAAATGGGGCTGATTCATGGGTGGCCGATGTGAACACCAATAAAAGTCTGCCTGCCAGATGTCTTTTGTCGGCACTACCCGGCAAGATCCGCGCTACGGAGACTCTCGCGCCCCAGGAACAAGGGCCAGGCGCTATGGCCCAGCGCGCACGATGTTTGCTTGGGGAGGACTAACTCGCTCAACGAGGTGGCATGCAGAGCGCGCTCCGGGCCTTAAAAACCGCGGTCAAGTCGGTCATGGCGACCGACCACGGCTTCGCTCTGTCGAGGTCTCGCAAGCCCGGCTGTGTAGTCCTGACGTATCACCGCGTCGGACTCGCGACCGATCCGTTCCCCAACCTCGATGTCTCCGATTTCAGCGCGCAGATTGAATGGCTCTCGCGCACGTGCAATATCGTCGCGCCCGAAGAACTGCGAGCGCGCGCGAACTGGGGCGCACCCAGCCGTCCGAACGTGCTCGTCACGTTCGACGATGGCTATCGGGACTACTTCGATCACGCGTATCCGGTGCTGAAGCGGTATCGAATTCGCGCGTTGAATTTCCTGTGCACTCGATTCAACGACGACACGAAGCTCGTGGGCTGGTGGGATCGGCTCCATCTCGCCGTCTACCGCAGCCTTGTGCCGCGCGTTCGTTTGCCGTGGAGCGATCAGGCCTTCGAGCTCGACGACGCGGGGCGCGCCGCATTCCTGTGCGCGGCGAAGGACTATATCAAGCAGCAGCCCGAGCGGGACAAGGAAGGCATCATCCAGTCGATCCTCGGACTGCTCGAGGTCGACCGCGACTCGCTCTCCACATACCGCCAGACAATGAGCTGGGACGAAGTTCGGGCCGCGTCGGAGTTCACGGTGTTTGGCGGCCACACGCACAATCACTCGATCGTCTCGCGGCTTGACCTCGAGGCCCTGGACGACGAAGTGCGAACATGCCGCGATCGCATCGCCCTGGAAACGGGAACGGCGCCTGACACGTTCGCCTACCCCAACGGACGGACGATCGACTTCACCGACGACGCCAGGGCAACGCTCCAGCGGCATGGCTTCCAAACGGCGTTTTCTTCGATCGAGGGGCTCAACGACGCGGAAACCGACTGGATGGCTGTGCGCCGTGTGGCGGCGGGCAAGTCGGTTGCGGATCTCGCCTGGCGCCTTTCACGACTTCTGCTCTAGACATCTCGCGTCCGCCGAGGGCTGGCAGACGCGTCAGCGGACGCTGTACTGTTCGAATCGCCGGCGCCGCCGCAATTCCCGCTGCCGGGCGTAGATCGGCATCAGTCCGCGATAGTACATGTTCCAGTAAACGATCAGCCAGAGGACAACCGCGCCGATGCCGGCCAGAGCGCCTTTCACGGCCTGCTTGCGGCGCGAAGAGCCGTCGGTCAGGTACACGGCTACCGCATCGGCGGTGTACGACGCATAGGCGGGCGCCGCGATACAGTGGCGTTCCTCGGATGCGGCTTGACCGGCGCGGTCTGGAATACTTCGATACGTCACGCCCGCAATCGTCACCTTCTCGTCGGCCCTGTATTTCGCAGTGTTCTCGCATCGAATCGTTTCGTTGCCGTGTCGCGGCAGCGCGATCAGTCGGCCGTCGTCGCGCGGCGTGGCGACGACGCCCTTCAGCTTGTCGAGATCGGCGATGCTCGTGGTCACTCGACGGCTCGCGGCATGGTTGAGCAGCGAGAGCGAATGGGTGTTGTCGCGAGTCCAGGCGCTCGGACGAGTGGCGACGAAACTGGCGACCGTCAGGTAGACGAGGAGGGCCGACAACACTGACGCGGCGATCGTCAGATGGTGCCACCACTTGGTTCGAAGCCTCAGATCCCCTCTGAACCCGACGAGAATACCTAGCACCGCCATGATGTCCTTTCTCCCTGTAAAATGAGCTCATGCACTGGCTGCTCAGCCTGATCCTGGTAGCAGGATTCGTTCAACCCGACAGCACGTCGACCCTTGTCACCGGCCTTTGGGGCCAGTACAGGGAACAGCTGATACGTCACGACGCGGAAGCGCTCGCCGGGCTCTACACCGATAACGCCCGGCTGATGGAAGCGGGCTCCGACGACGTCGTGGGCCGTGTGACGATCCAGGCGCGCTTCGAGCGCGCGTTCGCCCAGCGCGTCCGTCCTGTCGATCTCCGAATCACCCCCCGTGAGGTGGTTCGTTTCGGCGGTGTCATCTTCGACCAGGGGGATTCCATCCAGACACTCGCGCCGCTCGGCGATCCAAAGCGGGCCTACGACGTGTACGGGCGGTATTTCGCACTCTGGGCCGAGATGCCCGAAGGCGGCTGGAAGCTCGCACGCCTGATGGTCTCGCCGAAGCAGCAACCCAAACGCTGAGGTCACGAGACCTGCGCCTCCAGCGCAGTGCGATCCGAAGAAGGAGCCGCCGTAACACCCGCGGCTTCGACATACACGTCGCGCGTGCGTCTGGCCACCGATGCGGGATGAAACCGATCTCGTGCAATCGCTCGGGCCGACTCGCTCATGGCGCGCCGCCGGCCCGCGTCCTCGAGGATCTGGCGCAGCCGGCGGGCGATGTCGTCCACATCGAGCGGATCGACCAGATAGCCGGTCTCTCCGTGTCTCACCATGTAAGGCATCCCGCATCGATTCGACGCCACGACCGGCACGCCCGCGGCCATGGCTTCCTCGATGCCGAGAGGCGCGTTCTCCTCGAGGGAGACGAGGCCGAACACGCTGGCCGCTGAGAGCTCGCGGCGGACGGCGCCTGAATCGATGGATCCCAGAAGATCGACGCGGCCCGCCAGGCCCAGCTCCTGGATTCGCGCATCGACGAGCGCGCCATAGGACGCCTCGGTCACCGGACCAGCCAGCCTGAGCCGGGCGTCCAGGCCCGCCCGCACGACGCGCGCGAATGCTTCGACAAGTCCCAGCGTGTTCTTGCGGCGGCAGATCACGGCGGCGCTGAACACGATCAGGCCACGCTCACGGCGCTTGACATCGAAGCACGCGGCCGCAATCGGGTTTTCGATGTCGTGAATCGTCCCGCGGGCGATCCCCGACAATCGCTCCCTGACGTACGGGCTGATCGAAATGATGTGCGGGTGATCGGCCCACGCCTGGGCCTCGGCGCGTTTCCAGAGAAACGACCGGGCGCGGGCGAAGCGGCCGTCGGCGACGATCGTGTCGCCGTGAATGAAGCCGTGGATCGTGAGGACGCGCGGGACGTCGAGTCCTTTCACCATCAAGCCGTACACGTCGTGCGCGTGAATCACGTCGGGCTGGAGGCGTGAGAGGTACTCGTGCATCTGCTTCCGGCCAGGGCCCGTCGCGTCGACCAGCACGCGGCTGGCCTGCTGCGGAAGGCGATGGATCGTCGTGCGTCCCAGCTCGCTGGCCGCCACGTGTGTGCGGCCGCGATCGGTGGTGATCACATGAATCTCGAGATCGTCAAACGCCGCCAGCGCCTCGACCAATACGACGCTGACCGCCTCGACACCACCGCGCGGCGTGGCCGGATCGGCGGGAAAGGCCGTCACGATCGCAATTTTGCAACTGGACACGCGAGTGCTTCGAGCCATCGGCTGCAGGATCAATGCCGCGCTCGCCTGGAGAGTCCCTGCATTCAGGCCGGCTGGACGAGGCGGAAGCCTTCCCCTGGCGACAGAGACGCGAAAAGTCGCCGCTCACGCAGACTTTTGTCGGCAGCATAGCGGGAAGGGCGTACTCCGGAAGAGAAATGGCCGGCACGCCGGCGCCGGGAGCACTGGATTCCGGCGGCGATATTGCGTGACTATTGGTATATGCCTCGACGCGGACGCACTCGACTGCTGACAGCGGTCATTCTGATCACCGCGTCAACCGCCACGGTCCGGGTCGCCGTTCCGGAGCAACGAGCCCCTGTCGTGCAGCCACTAGGCGGCGTTGCTGTCTGGCGGCCGCCGCTCGGCCTCCCCGCTCCGTCGTTCGGCCTCACGCAGACTGCCCCTACGCCGCCGGCTCCGTGGTCGTCAGCAACTGCCGGGTTCTATTACGTCAACGCGACACACGGGGACGCAGACGATCTCGCCAATCCATTCGGCACGCCGGCAAAACCGCGTCGGACGATACCCACGCTCCTCCCCGCCGGATCGGTCGTGGAGCTCCACGGGTTCTACGATCGCCCCCACTCGAGCCCCAACACCATCGTCGCCCAGGGGACGGCCTCGAGTCCCGTATTCATTCGCGGAGCAAGTCCGGCGGATCGTCCGGTCGTTCGCCGTAACTGGGAAGTCCAGGGCACGTACCTGATCCTGGAAAACCTCGAGTTCGGTCCTCAAGGGCAGACGGCAACAGGCTCGCTCGTCGTTCGGGCGCCGTCGAGCCGTGTGGCTGTTCGCCACTGCGAACTGCACGGCACGCTGTCGGGAGGCGGCCTCGGGATCGCGAGCTGGAGCGACGGCCGCACCAGGACCGACAACGTGCTCGTCTACAAGAACTCGATTCACGACAACGGCGACGTCCATGCCACCTTCGATCAGGACGTTCACGGCATCGGCGTGGGCAGCTACGTCGACCACGTGTGGATCCTCGACAACGAGATGTACGGCAACAGCGGCGACGGCATTCAGATCAACGCGGGCGCCGATCTCGAAGCGACGACGCATCACATCTACGTGGGCCGGAATGTTTCACACCACAACAAGCAAACCGGGTTCTGGGTGAAAGAAGCGACCGACGTGATCTTTTCGCAGAACGTGGCCTACGCGCACCGGCCCAGCAACTCCTCGGCGGGTCAGTGCATGGGCGGGCAGTACGGCCCCGATCGAGTCTGGTGGATCTTCAACCACGTGCACGACTGCGAGTACGGCATCGCACTCATGTCGGACGACGGCACGCGGCAGACTCACAGCTATCTGATCGGGAACGTCATCCACGACATTCATCGCACCACGATCCGGAACGACGCACGCGACGCGTGGGGGCCGAGCGCCATCATGCTCGCGGGTGGCTACGCGCGCTCCGCGATCAGCAACACGATCTACGATGTCGATTCGGGCATCAACTCGCCGTCTCCGTTCGGGTCACTCGACGTCGTGAACAACATCGTCGCAGAAGTCACCCAGCCGAACGGCAGCCACGTCAACGTCGAGTTCCTGAGCCTCGCGTCGCGGACCAACATCCGTCACGTCCTGTTTTTCCCGGAGCCGCGCGTGAACTGGGTTCGCCAGCCAACTCTTCACCTGACGAGCGCGCAGATGGCGGCGATCGATGGCATCGCCGAATCGCCGGAGTTCGTCGATCCGAAGGCCGGCGACTTCCATCTGCGGAGATCGTCTCCGGCCGCGGCCGGCGGCGAACTGCATGGTGTCTACGCAACCTATCGCCAGCTGTACGGCATCGACATCACGCGCGACTTCGACGGACTGGCGAGGCCGAACATGAGCCTGGGCGCGTACGAGGCCTGGCGCTAGCGGCTCTCCGGACGGGACGACAAGACAGCATCGGAACCAAAGCGCGCGACGATCGGCGACACGGCGTCGTCGATGGCGGCGTCGGGTTGAATCGTCACGCGGTTCGACGATGATGTGGTCCACCACGACGCCAGCGGCTTGGCCACGCCGGTGATAGTGGCGACGTACTCACGTTGTGCGGGATCCCATTGAAATTTCGCGACAGGCGCGGCATCCCGGCGCCCATTCGCGTACAGCATCAGATCTCCCGGCCCGCCGCCATCAAGGTCCCCACGATCGAGCAGGACGTAGGTCGGACCAGGCCCCCACCGCAACTGGCAGACGAACAGCAGCTCGGAATCGCGCGCGCCGACGCCAAGATACGCAAACACGCCCGTCGTCGGCGGCTCCGACTTGAGCGGAGCAAATGCGACGAGCGTCAGCAACCGGCCGTCGTGCTCGACAAGCGGCCAGATGTGTGTGAGCGGCTTATAGGCCCGCGTCTCGTCGGTGACGAGCGCAGGATCAGCGGTCGTACGTTCGAAACGACCCAGGACCTTGTAGTCATCGGTCACGAGCGACGCTCGCGATCTGCGCATGTCGGAGACCGTGACGACGGCAAGACGCCGGTCCGCGACCGGAACAACGCTGGCCTGGCGCCATGGAGCGCGTTTGCCGTCGATATTCGAATCAACGGCACCGCTCTTCATCGCGACGTCGGCGATGGCATTCCACTCGCTCGGGATATTCCAGCACACGTCGACGAGGCGGCGTTCGAACGCGTCCACGCCGGGACGAACGATCGCCAGGCCCAGAAACGCCGTCCACGCCATGCCACGCCAGAGTGATGACCACACGATTGATTAGCCGGCGAATGCGTCGATGGCCACCCACGGCAGCAGGCGCCACGCTGCAGCCCACGCGAGCCAGGACAGCGTGAGCGCGAGCAGCACGATGACCGCCCTCGCTCGGCGGCGGCCGCGCGTCGGCTGCGGCATCGCGACGCTCCACACGAGGGGAAACGCAATCGCCAGAATGCGAACGCGTCCGTGAGCGACGAGGGGCTCGCGCTCGATCGGGCCCGGATTCTCGGCGGATGGTCCGCGGAACCATCGTTGATTGAGCTGCGCATACGCGCGGATCGCCGCGGCCGGATGCCGCACCTCGCCCTGGCGAACGCTGTTCGCCGCGATCATCAGCAGCGCCCAGACGACGAACCAGATCGTCAGCACGCTCGTGCGTTCAATGGCCATGCGCCAGGCTTCTCGATCGTGGTGATAGAGCGCATCGGCCACCGCGACGCACACGAACACCGCGACGGCGAGAAGACACGTCCAGGTGATCGCCGAACCGGCCAGGGCGCCGAGGACCTGCGACACGGAGTCGGCAGGCAGATCGTCGCGTCCCATGTCCATTTCCCCGATGGACACGAGCAGACCCTTCCCTGCCAGGTAGGTCCAGGTCGAGAGCAGCGTCGACAGGGCAACGGCGGCCGTCACGAATATTCCCGCCAGAGAAATCGCTGCGAACGCAGAGAGGCGCTCCGATCGATGGCCGAGAGACCACGGACTCAGAAGCGCTCTGGCCGCAAACGCAAGGGGAGAAACGAAGGACATGACTTGCAGGACGACCGGCCTAGTCTTTCAGGCCTGCGGCATCAATGCAAGGCGACGCGACGCGGCCGAACCCAGCGGCGTTACTGCACGGTCACCCGGACGATTCGACAAATCGGGAACGTGCCGGTCACGGTGCTGTGCCCGAAGACGTAAAAGTCGTAGGTACCCGCCGATGCCACGTTCGAGCTGTTGACGGTAATGCTGTAGCCCGAGTTGTTGAACTGACTGCTCCCGATGTAGGCCCCGACGTCGGGCCGCGAGAGCCCGTACGTACCCACGCCCACGAAGAACTGGGGCCCGCCGCC
>Ga0137452_1000594_pt1 | contig 10818 bp, 9 predicted proteins | sample EasRivERMGT513_2_FD_102312 | JGI IMG/M metagenome (GOLD analysis project Ga0137452, IMG submission 102312) | Soil microbial communities from meander-bound floodplain in the East River, Colorado, USA - East River MetaG ERMGT513_2 | ecosystem: Environmental > Terrestrial > Soil > Floodplain ...
CGTCGGGACCATGGAGCACGCCGATCCTGCCGCCGGCGCCGTCGGGGTGACCCGGATCCACGTCTTTATTTCCGGCGAGCATGGTCAAGTTCGGCGCGATCTTCTCGGGGATCAGCTCGATCTTGTCGTACTGGATGCCCTGAGCCGCAACGCTCAGCGGGATCGCTGCTGATGCCAATCCCACCAGCACGAATTGCCATAGTACCCTCATTGGCATCCACCTTTCACATTTCAGTCGAGCCGGACGCTGGAAGCTACCATTCGACTCGAAACTGCGGAAGCCGACCAGGGCGCTCCTGGCTGTATCGGAGCGACGCGCGTATAATGCTGTCGGCGCGGGCATGAGCCCGACAAGCCGGATCCCTGACAGTATGAGTACCGGCAAGAAGCGGGCGCCCGACCGGTTCACGCGTGACTCGCAACTCAGGGAGACGACAATGATCCGATTCTCGGCACGATCGCTGCTCGCGGGTAGCGCATTGATACTCGTCCTAGGCGCTGACGGGAACGTCGCGGCGCAACCCGGGTATGTCCCCAGTTTCCAAACCGGCCCCAATGGCTGGCAGCATCGCTTCGGCGGCGCATTCCCCTATATGCAGGGCTCGGCCGTCCCGACAATGCAGGATCCGAAGCACATCCATTTCAACAACGAGATGGCGCGCATCAACAACACGCAGTCGAACTACCGCATCGGCGACCTCTCCAATCCGAATATCAAGCCATGGGCGAAAGACGTGATGAAGAAGGACAACGATGAGGTCCTCGCCGGAAAGATCGCCTACACGCCGGGGCAATCCTGTCATCCGCAGGGCGTTCCCGCTTACACGCTGGCGCAAGGCCCGCTCATCATCCTGCAGACGCCCAAAAAGGTGACGATGATCGAAGAGAGCAGCCAGATGGTGCGGCACGTCTACATGAACGAGCAGCATCCGGCCAATGTGAAGGCGTCCTGGCTCGGCCACTCCGTCGGCCGTTACGAAGGCGATACGCTGGTCGTCGACACCGTCGGGCTCAACCGCAAGACGTTCGTCGATGCCTTCCGCACCCCGCACAGCGAGAGGCTGCACGTCGTCGAGCGCTGGAGGATCATCGAAGGCGGACTGACGCTGGAAGTGCGATTTAGGGTCGAGGATTCCGACACGTTCGAACGGCCGTGGGAGAGCTACGTGCAGTACCGGCGTGCGCAGGAGCCGTTCGAGGAGATCATCTGCCAGGAAGGAAACTTCCAGCTCTTCGGTGACGACTACGGCATCCCGCAAGCGGAGAAACCGGACTTCTGAGAAGGCTAAGGGGCAACGAGTTAGCTTATGCGCTCGTATTGCTGGCGTTGCAGCTTGGCCTCGCCGTGAAGCCAGTCGCGGAACAGCATCAATGCCGGGTCGTTCTGGCGTATCGGCCGGTAGGCCAGATACCAGCTTTCGAACCTCTGCCGAACAATGGGGAAGGGTGAAACAAGCCGACCCGACGCGAGTTCGTCGCTGACATAGGGCAGTTGCGCGACGGCGACACCGACACCATCGAGAACGGCCTTGATGGCCATCGCCGAGCTCTCGAACACCACTTCGCCGGCCGGCCGGATCGAGGCCGATAATCCCGCCGCCTCGAACCACCATGCCCATTGCGCGCGCAAGTGCGCAACGACGATCAATGTTGCGTTGCGGAGATCGGTGGGGCGCCGCAAGCGCTTTGCAATGGCCGGCGCGCAGACGGGGACGAGCGGCACAGGGAACAGCTCTTCGGCCAGATAGCCCGGCCAGTTGCCCTGGCCACGACGCACCGAACACGTCCAGTCGTCGCGCAACGGAACGCGCGCGCCGCCGGTCGCCATGCGCACCTCAACCTCCGCGTGCTTACGATTGAATTGTGCCAATCGCGGGATCAGCCAATGCAACGCAAAGGCGGGCGCCACGCCGACGGTGAGCACGGGCCCCGCGCGCATCGCGGCCACTTGCTCGGTGAGCCGTTCAATCGAGTCGAATGCGTCTGTTAGACCCGGCTGAAATGCGCGCGCCTGGTCGGTGAGCTCGAGTCCGTTCGCGTGACGCTTGAAGAGTGCGAACCCCAACCGTTCTTCAAGCAGCCGCACCTGTTGGCTGATCGCGGCTTGCGTGACGTTGAGCTCCTTCGCCGCAGCCGTGAAGCTGCCGCAGCGCGCTGCCGCCTCGAAGGCGCGCAATCCGTTGAAGAAGGCGGCACGCCGCGCCAAGCGGTCCTCACTCCAAGAGTTACTTGGTCTCAGCATTAGATGAAATCGTTGGTGGTGCAAGGCTTGCTGTAACACATTTGCGTCCATGCGCTGTTGCAGAGACCTAGTTTATCTAATGTATGGGAGCCAACGGCACGGGCTGTTGGCGACTCTCGCGGTGGCCGCCTTCCTACTCCCAGCCGGCCTCACAAACGCGCAGCCGGTCGCGCCTCAGTCCGATCTCGCCAGACCGGCAGCCGCGGCCGTTCGCATCGATGCGTCGGAGGCTCCCGATATCGACGGCGACCTGTCCGACGCCGTCTGGTCAAAAGCGACGGTCATCGGTCGCTTCATCCAGAAGCGGCCCAACCCAGGTGTGCCTGCGACGGAACGAACGGTCCTGCGCATACTCTTCGACGAGGACAACCTCTACTTCGCGATCTACGCCTACGACAGTCAGCCTGAGAGGATCATTCCGGGCACTTTGCAGCGCGACGGAGATTTGGGCGCCGCCGATTCCATCGTGCTCCTCATCGATCCCGGACTGACGCGGCGCAACGCCTATGGCTTTGAAGTGAGCGCGTCGGGCGCGAGACGCGACGAGCTCGAGCTCAACAACACGATCGAGCTTCCCGAATGGGACGCGATCTGGTCCGCGCGCGCGCGGCGGGTTGCCGATGGCTGGGTGGCGGAGATCGCGATCCCTTTCCGCAGCCTTTCCTACGACGCCGCTCAGACGACCTGGGGTTTCGACATGTCGCGGCGCGTTCGGCACAAGAACGAGCGCGACTATTGGTCGGGACACAATCCCGCGTTGGCCTTCAGCGACGTCAGTCAAGCCGGCAGCCTCACCGGCATCTCGAACATCAATCGCGGTATTGGACTCGACGTCCAGGTTTATGGGGTGTTGCGCGCCAAGCATGACTGGCGCGTGCCAGGCGATGGAGCGGGCATCAGTTCTACGGCCGGTGGCAACGCTTACTACAAGATCACGCCCGCGCTCACCGATACGCTCACGGTCAACCCGGATTTCTCGGACGCGCCGTTGGATGTCCGGCAGGTCAACACCACGCGCTTCTCGCTGTTCACGCCGGAGACGCGCGATTTCTTCCTTCAAGATGTCGCGGTTTTCGAATTCGGCGGACGGAATTTCGGGCGCAGCGTCACCGATCGAGAGTCCAACAACGGCAGACCATTCTTCTCGCGCAATATCGGCCTCGCCCAGGGCGTTCCGGTGAGCCTGATTGTCGGCAACAAGCTCTCCGGGCAATACGCCGGTTTCGATGTCGGCGCGCTGAGCGTGCTCACGGATGAAACCCCGACGTCAGCGGGACAAGTGCTCTCCATGCTTCGCGTCACTCATCCCGTGTTTCGCGAATCCAAGGTCGGCTTCATCGTCACCAACGGAAATCCGACGGGCCTCACCAAAAACACGGTTGCGGGCGTCGACTTCCAATACCGCAATTCGAATGTCCTGGGCGGCAAGGTCCTTCAGGCGGACGCCTACTACCAGCGCAGTTTCGACGGCAAAGCGGGGAACGACGATTCGGCTGCGTTCGCGCTCAATTTTCCGAACGAACCCTGGAGCGGCGATTTCCTATTCAAGCAGATCGGGGCGAACTTCCAGCCGGCGCTCGGCTTCGTCAATCGCAGCGATATGCGCCAATACCAGGGTTCCGTGGCGCATCTCACGCGCTACACCGACCGTTTCGTGCACGAGCTCGAGTTCGGCACCGAATATCTATTCGTGACCGACCTTCATGACGTGCTCGAGTCGCGGGAGAACGCGATCTATGCGCGCGCGGCCACGACGATAGGTGACATGGTCACATTGAGGCTCATCGACCGCTTCGAGTACGTGCCCGCGCAGTTTCTGCTCCCTCGCAACGTCCCGGTTCTCCCCGGCCGCTACAGTTGGACCAATGTCGCCGCGCGGTTCACCACGTTCGACGGGCGCGTCCTTTCAGGCGATGTCGAAGTCACGTGCTGCAGCTTTTATGACGGCCGCTCGGTCGAAACCCGCGTGAGGCTGACCTATCGCCCGAGCTCCTTCTTCGAGGTCGCGCCCGAATACCGAGGCACGTTCATCGATTTGCCGACCGGTCACGTGGACGTCCACCTCGTCACGCTCGACTCGGTGCTCAATTTTACGCCCGACATGAATCTGGCGCTCCAGGTGCAGTACGACAACATCAGCGAAAATCTCGGCATCTCGCTGCGCTATCGCTGGGAATATGAACCGGGCAACGAAATCTTCGTTGGCATCGGGCAAAGCGCTTCGATCGTGGGCACGAATTTCTTCGCCCGGACGACGCAGTTTTCTCTTCGCGTCGGTCGAACCTTCCGGTTCTAAGGACCGCCGGTGTCTGCGTCGGTGGCGCCGCCGGGTTCGTAGAAGCGCGGCAGCATGCGCGATGAGAGCCCTTCGCGCACCAGCGTCTGCTCGTATTCGGCGCGCAGGAACGGGTCTTCGAGGTGATACGGAACCGCGTTGCCGCCTTTATCCGTGTCGATCGACCATACGTCCTTCATCTGCTCGCCGGGCCGGCCCGCTTTGAGCGCGGGATGATTGTTGGGGCCGTGCCACGCGAGCACGCGTAAGCCGTCCTTCGCCACCCCGAAATGCTGATGGAACCAGTCGCCGGTCATCGGCGCCGCGCTCACGAACCCGCCATACTCGTAGTCTTGGCGCATGACCTTGTCCGCCTTGCCGTCGCGCCATGGATTGAGCCCGAGCGCTTCCGGCCACGTGTAGGAGTAGCCGCGTCCCTTCAGGCAGATCAGCACCGCTGTCGAATGATGCTTGTGCGCCTTCGAGTAACGGCCGGTCTCGTACTGGCCGATGAACTGATAGAAGCGGTTGCCCGCCATCATCGGCTCCATGCGGCGATAGCCGGGCGAGCGCCGGTTATCCAGCGGCAGCTCGGAATTGATGATGTCGGGGATAAAATTCGTTCGACTCATCGCAAGCCCGCGCACCGGATCAGGCTCGATGTCTTCGTTCGGCTTGAAGAAATCGTCGGCGCCGGAGAAGCGCTCGGCAAACGCATGCGGACAGTTGAACACGAACTCCGGACTGTCGATCAGGTTCAGCACGTTCGGCGCCGACGTGCCGCACAGAAGCAGCGCAGGCGTGCTCGACGCGTTCACGATGCGGTGGAAGGCGTTCAGCGGAATAGTGAATAGCGAGCCCTTGCTCCACTCGAAGACGTGGCGCTTCTTCTGGCCCTCGTTCCACACCTCAGTGGACCCGCGGCCTTCGACGACGAACACGATCTTCTCGTAAAGATGACGTTCGACGTTGAGCGCGCCCGCAGCCGGCACCTCGACCACGTACATCCCCCACAGGCCTTCGGTCCCGTAGAGTTGGATGTAGGAACCCCGGCCGCCGAGCCGCTTCCACGGCGCCATCGCTAGATCGTGCACGCGCGTGCAGCCGATGCCGCGATAGACCGGCACGCCTTCGGCCTCCATGAAGCGGTCATAGGGCAGCTTGGGGCGCTTGAATGTGCCGAGGCCGGCGTTTTCGCCGGCCTTCGGTTCATGCCAATGCGCGTTCGTGACGTCGTGCATTGCTACATCACTTGGCCGATCGCTTCGCCGCCGTCCTCGGTATAGAACTCAGGCAGCATGCGGTTCTCCACGCCATGCTTCGCCAGTGTCTCGGTGAACTCGGCGCGAATGTTCGGATCCTCCTCGTGATAGGGGATCGCGCTTCCGCCCCTCTTCAGATCGATGGCGCCGTAGTCGAGCTGCGTTTCGCCGGGCAGGCCCGCTTTGCGCGAGCGCTGATTGTTCGGGCCGTGCCAGGCGGAGACGCGCAAGCCGCCCTTGCTGATGCCGAAGTGCTGATGGAACCAGTCGCCGCTCATCGGCGCCGCCGACACCATGCCGCCGAACTCGTAGTCCTGGCGCTTGATCTGGTCCTTGTACCCGTCCTTCCACGGCGTGGTGCCGAGCGTCGCGGGCCATGTGTACGTGTAGCCGGAGCCCTTGATGCAGATCAGGATCGCGGCGGACGCGTGCTTGTGCGCTTTCGAGTAGCGCCCGGTCTCGTGCTGTCCGACCCAGAAGTAGAACCGGTTGCCCGCCATGTTCGGCTCCATGCGGCGGTAGCCGGGCGAGCGCCGGTTATCGAGCGGCAGCTCCGCGTTGATCAGGTCCGGGATGAAGTTCGTGCGCCGCATGGCGAGGCCCCGCACCGGATCGGGCTCAAGATCATCGTTGGGCTTGAAGTAATCGGCTGCGCCCGAGAACCGCTGCGTGAACTTGTAGGGGCAGTCGAAGATGAACTCGCGGCTGTCGAGCAGGTTCATCATATTGGGCGCGGTCGTGCCGCAGATGATGAGCGCGCGCGCCGATGAGGCGTTGATGATGCGGTGATAGCAGTTGAGCGGAATGGAGAAGATGGAGCCTTTCTGCCACTCGAAGACGTGCCGTTTCGTCTGGCCTTCCTGCCACACCTCAGTCGAGCCGCGGCCTTCCACGACGAAGCAGACCTTTTCGTACATATGGCGTTCGGTGTTGAGCGCGCCCGCGCCGGGGAGCTCGATCACATACATGCCCCACAGCCCTTCCGTGCCGTAGAGCTGGACGAAAGTTCCGCGCCCGCCGAGCCGCTTCCAGTCGGCGAGGGGGAGGTCCTGCACGCGCCGCACACCGATGTCCCGATAGACGGGAACGCCTTCCTCATCCATGAAGCGGTCGTAGGGCATTTTCGGCCGCTTGAAGGTGCCGAAGCCTGCTCTCTCGCCGGCTTTGGGCTCGTGCCAATGCGTGCCGGTAACTGTGTCGTGCATCGTCGCTCTCCGGAAATGTGTTTGTGAGGACGCCCATAGCACCCGCATCGGGCTCGCGCTACCGGCCGCCAGGACCGCCCCTGGACGGTTTTCCGAACAAAGTCCTATAATGTGGGACTATGGATGGCACGAACAGCCTCGAGCGGATGCTCCAGGTCGTCGATGTGATCGAGGCGAGCAACCGCCCCGTCATGCCGGACGACCTGATGGCGCGCCTCGAGCTGACACGTTCGACGCTCTATCGCTACCTGAGGATCCTCTCCGAGGCGGGGCTTATAACCTCGTTCCCCGGTGTCGGGTTCGCGCTTGGCCCACGGATCGCGGAGCTCGACTACCGCATGCGCAACCTGGACCCGCTGATCATCGCGAGCCGCCCGGTAATGAGCGAGCTTGTCGCCGCCATTCCCGGCATCGCGCTTCTCTGCCGGCGCTATCGCGACACGGTCTTGTGCGTCCATCAGGAGCGCGGCGCCACGACGCTCGTGAGCACCTATGAGCGCGGGCTGGCGCGGCCGCTGTTCCGCGGCGCGGCGTCGCGGATCATTCTCGCCTACCTGCCGCCACGCTTGATCGAGCGGCTGCATCAGCATGACAAGGCGAACGGCGTGTCGCTCGCCGCGCTGCGGCCCGAGCTCAAAGAAATGCGCCGGCGTGGCTGGGACCTGACCGAGAGCCAGGTCACGCGCGGCGTTACCGGCATTGCCGCGCCGGTTTTCGACAGCCGCGGTCGCATCCTCGGCAGCCTCAGCCTGACGATTCCGCGGACCAAGATCCCGGCGGCCGAAGCCGCGCGCATCGCCGAGCGCGTGATGTTCTGCGCCCGCATCGTCAGCACGTCGCAGGTGCGACCCGCAGCCGATTGATAATCCTACTATATGAGATTTGACACCAAAACCAGCGACGGTCTATCTCGCTTCGACGCACCTCGCGGGAAGGGGATGTCCCATGGCTCGAAGCTACATCGTCGATGATGCGGTCAAGCAGCGCTTCCTGCTCGATCGCGAAGCGCTGGTCTCGCAGTCCGTGCTTGCCGAGGAGATGTCGCGCATCTTCGCCAAGTGCTGGATCTATGTCGGGCACTCCTCCGAACTGAAGAAGCCGAGCGATTTCGTCACGCGCAAGGTGGCCGGCCGTCCCGTGATCTTCTGCCGGGACATGAAGGGAGATATAAGCTGCTTCTTCAACACGTGCCGGCATCGCGGCGCGCTCGTCTGCACCGAACCTAAGGGTAATCGTCGCGCGTTCCGCTGCGTCTATCACGGCTGGGCCTATCGCAACGATGGAGCGCTCGCGGGCGTGCCCGGCTCGGAAGCGTATCGCGGTGACTTCGACAAGAGCGAGCTGGGATTGAGAAGCCCCGCGCGCTTCGAAGCCTATCGCGATTTCTGGTTCCTGAATCTGACCGCCGACGCGCCGTCCTTGCGCGAGTATCTCGGGCGCGCGACCGATTATATCGATCTCATCATCGAGCAATCGCCGTCCGGCGCGATGGAGATCGTCGCGGGTGCGCAGGAATACGATGTCGGCGCGAACTGGAAGCTGATGGTCGAGAACAGCGTCGACGATTATCACTTACCCAGCACGCACGCGACGTGGCTCAATTACATGGCCAATTCGGGTGTGAAGATCGAAGTGCCGAAAGAGGGCATGGTGCTGCCCACACGCGGGCTCGCTGTCGATCTCGGCAACGGCCACTTCACCACCGACAACATCAATTTCCGCGGCCGTCCCGTCGCGGCTTGGATTCCGATCTATGGTGAAGACGCGAAGCCGGAGATGGATGCGATCCGCGCAGAGCTGGTCGCGCGCCTCGGGCCCGAGCGCGCCAAGCGCGTCTGCGACACCAACCGCAATCTGATCATCTTTCCCAATCTCGTGCTCAACGATGGCTCATCGGTGACCGTGCGGACGTTCTTCCCGGACGGGCCGGGGAAGATGCATGTCACCGCCTGGGCGCTGGGTCCGATCGAAGAGAGCGCAAACGCCCGCGCGCGCCGGCTCGACGCGTTCCTCACCTTCTACGGGCCCGGGGGCTTCGCCACGCCTGACGACGTCGAAGCGCTGGAATTGGTGCAGCAGGGGCTCGCCAATTGGCAGGATGATCGCTGGACCGAGATGTCGCGCGGCATGGGACGTGAAGGCGATCAGCTCAACAGCGACGAGCACCATCTGCGCATCTTCTGGCGCAAGTGGAACCAGATGATGGAGGCGGCGTGATGGCGAACGCGGTCACGCGCGCCGAGGTCGAGGATTTCCTCTACCGCGAAGCCGCGCTGTTGGACGAGTGGAAGCTCGAGGAGTGGCTTACCCTGCTCACGGATGACGCCTGCTATCATGTGCCGCCAAACGATCATCCCGAAGGCGATCCGAAGACGACGCTGTTCATCTTGGCCGACGACATCGTGCGCATCCGCGAGCGCGTGAAGCGCCTGATGAGCCCCGAGTGCCACGCGGAATATCCGCATTCGCGCACGCGGCGCATGATCGGCAACGTGCGGATCGTGGGCGCGGAGGGCGATCTCGTGACGGTCGCGGCGAACTTCGTCTGTTACCGCTATCGGCGCTATGAGCGTATCCGCGAATATGCCGGGTCGTATCGCTACGTGCTGAAACGCGAAGGTAAGGGCCTGCTCGTCAAGGAGCGCCGAGTGATCATCGACGCGCACGAACTGGGATCACTCGGCTCCGTCAGCTTCATCCTGTAATCGCTTCACATCGGAATGTTGCGGACCCATTGCGAGAGCAGCCACTTCTCGCCCTGTGTCGGCGGCAGGCCGGCATGAATCGTTTGCCGATCGGGTGAGCCGTTGGGCAGCACGTTCCAGAAGCAGAGCGCGTCGCCTTTGTTGCCCTTGCAGCGCACGCCGACGAGCGGGAACTCCGTTTCGCCGCCTTCGAACCCGTCGTTGAGATACAGCAGGAACGTCACAACCCGCTGACCGTTTTGGGCGATCTCCGCCGAAAACCCCGGTTTCGAGTCGTCCAGATAGTCGTGATGCGGAGCGAAGGTCTCGCCCGGCTTGTAGTGAAGCATCGTTGGTGTTTCGAAGAACGGAACAGGCATCCGGATGAGTGCGGCGATGCGTGCGCGCACCAAGGCCAGCACCAGATCGCTGAAAGGAAGGATAATCGGACAGTCGCTGTTGGTGCGGGTACCGTCGTAACGCGTCTTGCCCGACTCGCGATCGTAAATTTGCGCGGCCTGCATTCGTGGACGCGCCAGCTCGATCAGTCGCTCGCATATCGCGGGCGACGCGAAATTCTTGACGAACAGGATGCGCGGCGCCGACGAAATCAGAGAGCCAGGGGGCGCCTGCAGCCAATGCGAGACGTCTATGCTTTCGACAAGCGCGCCCCACCGTCGCGCTTCCGAATCCGGGTTTGCTAGTGCTCGCGTTCGTCCGAATTCTGTGACCAGGAATCTGAGTTCGCTTTGCGCAGCTTGCCATCCCAGCTCGGCGGCATGTTGGAGCGCGGCGAGAGCGGCCCGCCAATTCTGCGGGAAGCCAATGCCCTCGGCGATGAAGACAGACAGCAGACGTGCGGATTCGCCGTCGCCCCTTTGCGCAGCCGCGCTGAGCGTGTTCAGACCCTCGCCCGCGCAATCGGGCCTATAGATCAAGAGGTGCTTTCCCAGCGCTGCCACGGCGGCAACGTTGCCGCTTCCGGCGACGCGGCGCAGCAGGCCCGTCGCCTCGTTGGCTCGACCGCCAACTTCTAGAGTGCGCGCAGCGTGCAACTGCGCCGCGATGTTGTCCGGTTGGTCCACCACAAAATCCTACTGCTAGGTCGCGCGAAACGCTATGTGGACGCGATCCTGGAAGCGAGACGAGA